>Ga0209203_1000088_pt1 | contig 79373 bp, 66 predicted proteins | sample AD_UKC109_MetaG_FD_184423 | JGI IMG/M metagenome (GOLD analysis project Ga0209203, IMG submission 184423) | Active sludge microbial communities of municipal wastewater-treating anaerobic digesters from Hong Kong - AD_UKC109_MetaG (SPAdes)... | ecosystem: Engineered > Bioreactor > Anaerobic >... | reverse complement strand
GCCCTTCGACATCGACGGACAATCCCGGCCCACGCGAGATCCTTTGCCTGACCATCAGCGCCAATCACGATCTGGTCGACGGAGCGCCCTTCGCCCGGTTTGCGCACAAACTGCAAACCATCATTGAGGCCGCGGAAGGTCTGGACGAGGCGCTTACCCTCCATCACTGAACGACCAATCGCGCCTTTGCCATTAAAAACCGGCGAAAAAGTTCTATAATGAACCGATTCAGACAATCGGGACGCAATAAGGCTTTGTCGGAAGGAAGGTATGCCCAATGTCGACTCTCCTGAAAAAAGGTTGGCTGGCCATTTCGTTGGCGTTGCTCGTGTCTGTTTTGTTCACCGCGTGCGACCCGGGGGAAGACGACGAGCCCGAGGAAGGCGAAATTGAATGTTTCAAAGACGTCGACGGCGACGGGTATGGCAATCCGCAAAACAGCGTTGTCACCAAGCACGAACAGTGTCCGGAAGGATGGACGCAAGACGGCGACGATTGCGATGACGGCGACGCCGAGTTGTTTCAATGGCTCGAAGGCAGCCTGGACGCCGACCTGGATGGCTACGGTGCGGGCGAAACCGATCAGCAAGTGTGCAGCGGCGAGCAGCTTCCCACCGGTTACGCCACGGAAGGCGGCGACTGCAACGACGCCGATCCGCTCGTGCATCCGCAGGCGGTCGATTTCCCCGACGACATGATCGACCAGGATTGCGACGGCGCGGATTTCGAGCGTTCCGAACAAGTCGGCGTCTTCGTCTCGCCGATGGGCAGCGACCAGGGCGAAGGCACAATGGCCGATCCGCTGCTGCGTTTGACCGCCGCGGTCAACCTCGCTGTGGCGAAAGGTAAAGTCGTTTTCGCGGCCGAAGGAGAGTATTTCTATGATCTGAGTGTCACCGCGGCCGTGTCCATGTTCGGCGGCTACGAAGATGCATCGTGGTCGCGCAACATCGACTTCCACACCACGACCATACCGGCCGGTTCGGTCGAACCCGCGGTGGTCATCGGCGGCAATGGCGACACCATCGTTTTTGAAGGCTTCACCGTGCACGGCGACCAGTACGCTCAATTAACCACCGGCATTCGCGTGCCCGCCGGGACCAAAGCGGTAATCGCCCGCAATCAAATCTTCGGCGGCGCCGGATCGGGCGGTTGTCAGGGCGTTTATTCCAAAGGCGAGGTAACGCTGTTGTCAAACCGGATCACCGGCAGCCGCGAAGCGCCGACCAGCGCGGTAGGCGTATACCTGGGTGGCGGCACGGCCCTGCTGGTCGACAATATAATCGAAGCCAGCGACGCGCTGGACGTGGTTTCGCTGCAGGGCGTCAACGCCATCAATGCCGAAGCGACGTTGATTCGCAATCGCATCTTCGGCGGCGTCGGCGGCACATCCACCACCGCCGTGCAGGCCAAAAACGGCAAACTGACTCTGGTCGGGAACCTGATTATTTCAGGATACAACTGCACCTCGGTCACCGGCGTGGATGTCAACGGATCGCAGTTCACGGCGATCAACAACGTCGTGTTTGCCAACGCCGACGACGACAGCGTCAACGGCATCGAAATAAAGTCGGTGACCGACGCGCTCTTGGTCAACAACATCGTCGACGCGCGCTCGGATTTTTGGGTTTACGGATTGTATATGACCGATTGCACCAATGTCACCCTGCTCAACAACGACTTGTACGTCCACGGAGACGAACAGCTAAACAGCGGTCTGGTTTATCTGGCCGGCGATGAACTGACGACCCTGGAACAGGTCGAAGCCTGCGACTGGAACGGCTGCGCGCAGGCGGAAAACAACATCGCTCAAGATCCGTTGTTCGACCTGGAAGGCACGTTCCATCTGCAGGCGACCAGCCCATGCATCGATGCGGGGCGAGACGTTGCGCCGTGGTATTTCGGCCCGTGGTACAACATCGATTGGGACGGCGATGCTCGTCCGCAAGGATCGACCTGGGACATCGGCATCGATGAACTCTAGAATGGACTATCCCGGCCTCATGACCGGAAAAGCCTTCGTGACCGATCAACGGACCGGCAATCATAAATACTGTCCGAACCCTTCTTGGCCTGCTCCCCGAAGTATCGACCGGCGCACCTTTCATAAAAGGGGTATGTTTTCGGTCTGAGGGAACGAGCGACAGACGATGAAGAACCGTTGCACAGAGGATATCATAAATCATAAACACTTGGGCCGTTTTCATAAAAATCGAATCTTAAAATTCAGATCTCCAATCTAAAGATTTTTCCTGAATTACTTGGTGAAGACAACGATTATCGTTGCATTCGTCGAGAGATACCGGAAACAAAATATTGACTCTTAAAGCGCAAACCAGGGATAGACAAACGCACCGGACCGTTTGAATGACTGATCGCCGCCATAGACGAGGGCGGCCGGAGCGTTTTCATCCCCCGAAAGTTTACGCCAGTATTGCAGGTTGTCGAAGAAATCGGATGCCACGGTTTGGCCTGACTTAACTTCTACAGGCGTCAGTGTGGTTCCCAAATCAATGATGACATCCACTTCGTGCCCGGCAGCATCTCGCCAGAAAAAAAGGCCCACTTGTTCACCTCGATGCACAATATTTTTATACAGCTCCGAGACCACGAAGCTCTCGAAAATCGCTCCGCGTTCAGCACGATGGATAAGCTCTTGCGGGGATCGAACCTGGAGCAAGTAACATAAAAGTCCTGTATCTAAGAAGTAAAGCTTTGGGCTTTTTATGAGCCGTTTGCCGAAGTTTCGATGGTGGGGGCGGAGAAGTATGACAATGAAGCTGGCTTCCAGCACGGATAGCCATCTTTTAGCCGTCGTGTGGGAAACGCCACAGTCGGAGGCCAATCCGTTAAGGTTGAGCAAGTGCCCGCAACGCCCGGCGCAAAGCCGAACAAACCTTCCAAATGTCTCGGTATCGCCTACGTTTAAAACATTGCGTACATCCCTTTCGAGATAGGTTTGGTAGTAGCTGGCCAGCCAATCACGCGGCGGCAGGCCTTTGTCGTGAATGCGCGGATAGAAGCCGGTGAACAAGGTTTCCAACAGGTCAGCCTGCCGTGTTTTCTGTTTTTTCGTTGTTGCTTTTCCTAACTTATCCAGCGGAACCGGTTTCCGATTCACGAGCTCTGCCAGGGAAAACGGGAGCAGATGAAGTACTGCACATCTTCCGGCAAGAGACTGAGAAATACTTTGAAGCAACAAGAAATTCTGTGAACCGGTCAGTATGAAACGCCCTGACCAATCGCGATGTTCATCCACAAGAACCTGAATATATGAGAAAAGCTCAGGCGCCCGCTGCACCTCATCCAGAATGACCGGCCCTTTAAACTGATCCAGAAAACCTCGGGGATCTTCCAGGGCAAACTGGCGCTGGTCCGGAAGCTCCAAAGACAAATACTCATAGTCTTTGAACACGGCTTGAACCAGCGTGGTTTTACCGGATTGCCTTGGCCCGGTGACGGTAAGCACCGGGAACTGGTTTGCCGCTGTTTTTAGTTTGTTTGCCAGGATTCGTTCAAACATGCCCTTTGCCTGTCAAGACAGTTGAACATTCGATGTTCATATTGCACGGCAAGCACTTGACTGTCAAGTTGTTTCCCCCAGTTTTTTTATGACTCAGAATCGTAGCCTGTGTGAGCTTAGGGCAATTCAAAATAAACTATAGCCGCACAAGGCAAACCAATTGCCGACATCCTGGAGTGAAACGCTGGCCATGGCGTCGCCGATGGCTTGGCAAAGCGCCTCGGGAGTTCGGGCTTTGACTTTGCGGCGATGGGCTTAGATCTTGCTCCACATCTTTTCGATGGGATTGAAGTCAGGACTGTAAGGGGGGAGATCCCAAACCATGGCTCCGGCGGCCTCGATGGCCGCCCGGGCGGACTGGTTCTTATGCACGGAGAGGTTGTCCATTACGACAATGTCGCCGTGGGCGAGCGTCGGCGGCAGGATGTGCTCGGCCCAAACCGCAAAAGCGGCGCCATCCATGGGACCGTCCAACACCCAAGCCGCTTGCGCTCCGTGCCGACCCATCACCGCAATCATGGTCGTTGTTTTCCACCGGCTGCTGGGCACGTGGTCAACCACGCGCGCTCCGCGCGGCCCGCGCCCGTATAGGCGGGTCATGTTGGTTTTCGCCCCCGATTCGTCGATGAATAGGAGTCTCTGATGCGATACTTGCTCGACCGCCTGACGCCATCGTACCCGGGCGAGCCGAATCTCCGGTCGGTTTATCTCCGCCGGGCCTCTGGGGCATACCGCGAGCTTCTGACTTGCCCGAAATGTGGCTTGATGGAGGATAGCACATTGTACACCTGCCGCTCGGACGATCCCAATTCGGATACCGGCTTGGGATTTGTCGAATGCGATGGCTCGGAGCGACTCTTTCGATGCCTGGCGTGCGGTACGGAAATCATTTCCAAGGCGTAAACAGGAAAAAGCGAAAGAGCGACTTCAGCCGCCCGACTTCGGCAACCACTTCTTGCGATCGAGCCTCTTGACAAAATTACGCTTGCGCTTGTTCTTTTCCCGAACGGAATTCACGTAGGTCGGGAAAGCGTCGGCTTTGCCCAATCGCTCCATGAGGGTGCGAATTTTATCCAGGTATCGAATTGTCGTGCGATAGGCGTTTTCATTGGTCTGCGCGAGCGTCGGCTCGACGCGGTCTTGATAGACCGTCAGCGTGTCTTCAGGGTGGTCCTTTTCTCGCATATCGGCCAGTTTCAGCCACAAGTGCTCGGAACATCCCCCCGCTTTCGCCTCGTTCCAGGCCGCCTCCGCATCGCCCTCGAACAAAAATATTTCAACGAGCGTGGAGTGATCGGCGGATCGGCCCCAAGCGTAGCGATTCGTTGCGCGCTTGCGCTTTTCCGTTTCGATTTGATCTCGTACGAACGCCAAGGCTTTTTCCCTCCAGTGCGGCCACGCCTTCGCACGTACGGCGTGATCCTTCAGCGTTTTGTACTCACCGAGGTCCGGCTTATCCGCGAATATGGCCCAGATGAGTTCCATCGCCTGATCGTGCCGCTTCCGGCGGTGGTGTTCGTTGGCCAGGAACTCCCGCAGGCGGGAATCCGTGCGCTTCGGGAAGGTCTTCACCCCCTTCATGGCCCATTCGAATGCCTTGTCGTACTGCTTCGCCTCTTTGTAGATTTCCGCGATTTGAAGATAGTCGTATGCGTGCGACAGATCACGGCTCTTGACCGCCACAAGCGCCTCGACGTCTCCGGTTTGTTGCACCAGGTTTTCCATGATGCCCGTGATGCGATAGCGATGATCACCGTTATGGGTATCGTTGCGACGACCAGGTTCGGCGGATTTCACTTTGGCCCATTCCGCTTCCGCCAGTTTTCGGTAGCGCTCCGCACCCTTCTCGCCGAGCACATCCGCGTAGGTGTCGAACGCGCCGTAAAAGGCATCCCAGTCGGATTTCAGTTCCCAGGCGAAAAGGCGCACGGCCAATTCCTCCGGATCGGGTTTTCCCTTGAGGCACGCGGCATGATGGATTTCCTGAAAACGCGAAAGCACATCGCTCGCATAGCCGTCAGAGTCATCCACGTGTCCCATCTCGCTATCGAGGACAGTCAGGGCGTACTCAGCGAGTTCGATCACTTCCGCGGCAAAGCCCTTCTCCAAAATCTCTTCAAGAGTATCGGCGATATTGTCGATACCGCGTGTATAGTCGTGTGCCCTGCCATAGTCCACGTAACCGCCGGTGCGCATTGCCTGATCGATGGCGCATTTGTAAGCGTCGATGTCGATCCGGCCCGCGCGCGCGGAAAGGACTTCGAGCTCCAGGCTTCGCCGGAGCGTATCGTCGTCGATAACCTGTTGCATCAACAGGTCGACGAGTTTCGCCTTCTCTTGTTTCAGGAGATGGTCTTGGACATCCTCCATCGTCACGTTCGGCTTCTTTCGGGTCTTGCGTTTGCCGGCTCCCGTCTCCTTTTGCGCCAGCCACGCCAGGCCCACGGCCACGCAGTGCTTGCAGAAATCCCCGTCTTCGCCGCGCGGGCAGGTGCACTCGTAATCCAGGGCATCTCCATCCACCCACAAACGCACCCGATACTCATAGGATCCCAACACCTTCGCGGTGATGACGCCTTTATACTCTGTTATCGACTCCACAAGTTCAGCGTTGAAATATTCCACGCCCCGAGAAAAAGACCTGCTGTCCGTGAGACGGCGCAAAGCATCACGTGTGAGAAGGAGGTTGAACGAGGATGGTTTTTCAGTCATTTCAGATCACTTCCGATAACAACCCGGATCTCAATCGAGAGGGGTGAAACGAACGCCGAATGTTCTGTTTATCCAGCTTCCGTCCGGTTTCTCGCATCGGCCCGTTTGGCCCCTTGATGGTCCCTTTGAAAACCGAGTGAAGATGGAACACCTATCGCCATGCGCCGTTATCGTTCTCTTCCATATTTGGTGTCCACTGTAATTCCATAAGCCACAATGTAAAGTCCAGGCTGAAGGAAAAAACCGGTAAACGATTTTACCATGCACCGAATGATCCGCCTGGAACGCGCACGCCGGATGCTCGGCGGAAAATCAGTACGTTCTCACTTCTGCGCATGGAAGTTGCCGGAGGAAAGCTGAAATACGATAAATTGCGACCTGGCCACGGCGTCTATGACCATTCCTCGCTCCAAGCACCATTTTCGCAGTTCCTCAACGTCGACCAGAACCTTCGTGACCGTAACGCCCGTCCGAGCCAGCTTCGCAACAGCCTTCTGCGTATAGCTCTCCCATTCATCAAAAGTTTTCTCGAGATCGTCCCTGTCCGCGGAAATCTCGCGGAGTTTGTCCCACTGTTCGGGAAGATACCATCCTACTCCAACCACGTTTTTTGGGTCCATTTCAGAAATCTCCTTGTGTCCAGCATCGACAAATATCGACCCACTTGGCTCCGCGTGGTTTAAGGGTCGAAAACAGCAAATCCGGAATGGAGATATTTTGTCGATCCTCTCCCCAACGGCACACCGCCACGATGTCTCTGCTTTCGTTGAAGTCGATGCGCTCGACGATCACTGTACTTCCAAAGACTACGATTGCAAATGGGATCTTGATATTATCCTGCAACACGCAAAGGAAACCGGTAATCGTCGCGGAATCGTCGCAACAATCGACGGAGGCTTCCACGATCATCTCCCCAAGCCGCATCGCCGAAATCATCAAACTTTTTCTCTTGGCAGGTTTGCCAGGGGTTCAGTTCCCCAGAAGTCGGTTGAGGCGCTGGTAGGGGACGGCGCATGATGACTGTCCCATAACCGCACTTCTGAGACGGTCACAACGTAAACAATATCAAAGCATTTCTAAATAATAATCGCTGTTGGTTTTAAGAAATGGCCTTTTGAAAGCGTGATCCGAAATTAAACTGCCCTTACTTCCATATCTTTCTTCATGAGGGACATAATCGCTAAGCAGTTACTGGGGACATAGTCGCTAAGCTAATACAAATCCAATCTGCCCCCTTTGCCAAATGGTTCAATTATGCAATATTACACGACTTTTATATTGGGGTTCACATTGTAAACCGGGGGATATTCATGACTAATAACGCACTCGCGGAGAAGTTCCTGCTCGTCTCGAAACTGGAGAAAAACCTTACCGAAAAGACAATCAAAGCTTATCGTTGCGATTTGAAGGCCTTCAATGAATTTCTTGGATCACTTAGAATTCAAGAAAGCAATATCGATAACCTGCGCGAGTACTTGGCCCATCTTGAACAGAGTCACCTAAAGGATTCCACTGTCAGAAGAAAATTGGCGACCTTGAAAGTCTTCTACGGTTTCCTTGAAGAAGAGGGACTAATCGCGCTGTCTCCGGCAAGAAAACTGAAGAAAAAATATATTGTCACAAGACGTTTACCCAAAGTAATGTCCAAGGAAGAAATTCAACGTCTTCTTCAAGCAACCTACAAGGCGATCATTGATCAAAAAATCGAGTCTGAATATCGGACCTTCAAGCTCTTTCGAGACCGCGCAATTCTGGAACTGCTCTTTTCAACTGGGATGCGCATTGACGAGCTTTCAAAGCTAAATTTACAGGATATCGATTTCAGCCGTCGCACGGTTCTCATTCGCGGCAAAGGACGAAAAGAGAGAATCATTTACCTTTCTTCAGATGAGGTTATCCATATAGTGAAAGAATATATACAATATGGTCCCGCCAATCAAAATTCCACCCCCGCCCTCTTCCTGAACAAATTTGGAGATAGACTTAGTGTACACTCGATAGGGAAAATTTTTGATAATTATCGCACAGAGGCGGGGATTGAACGAAAATTCACACCTCATTGCCTGCGCCACACGATGGCAACCATGCTACTCGAAAACGGAGCAGATGTTCGCTCTGTTCAGGAAATCCTCGGTCATAGCCAAATCAGTACCACAGAAATTTATCTTTCGGTATCAAAACATAGAAAACAAGAGGTCCTGACAAGGTTCAATCAACGAAACAACCTGTGTTTTTCTAGTTAGCCATTTTTATTAATACCGGATAACTAAGGATTATCAGAAGAAGTGGACGTTAATAGAAAAGACATTCTATCCAAGTGGATTTTTGCGTTGGTTGGTCCGACTCTAGCGATTGTCGCATTTGTGGTAACCTTCTTCCTTGATCCACTTAACTTTGGTTCTCAACAGCCGCTTGCTGCAATCCCGGCCTTCCTTCTTTCGATTGTAATATTAATTATAAATCAGAATATAAACACAAATCATGAGATGCAAAAAGCCTCCAACTACTCAGATCGCATTTATGAAGCAATCAAAGATTATATGCATGTTACTCCCCTGGGGTCACCGGAAAAGGCACTACAGTATATCGCAAGTCGAACATCTTCTTTAAGAGAAGTGAAGAACACTTCATTCAACCTAGATGCAGAGCTTGATAGAGCATCGGAGAAATTTTACGATACAGACCAGTATCAAGAGGCAAAAGAAAAGATTGCATATTACACATCGAAAAATCTTATTTGGAAAGATATAGGTGACAGGTTCGCTGTAAATCGGTTCCGATTTATTCAGGAGGCTTCCACAAATTACGCTGGTGTCCGTAAAAGCAAATACAAATATAGGCTGATTATCCACAACGAACCACAGATGAATTTCATTATTCTTGAATATACAGACGGCAGCCGGGAGGTTTTATTTAATTGGGATTTTAGAGGGATCGGCCAAGACCCAACAGTATTAATTTCTCGGGATAGACAGATTATTGAGATGTACGCTATTCACTTTGAACATCTTTGGCGATGTGCCAGTAAAGATCACGATAACACCGCCACCAAATCTGATTCGGAAAAATAAGTGAATTTGTTTTCGTTATTGAACACATGATGCTCGGCCCAATCGTTCAACCATTCATATATCTCATCGCTGACTTGGTTGAGCGTCCATTTGATAGTATTACAAAAGTAATCAGAAAAATATTCATCAAACGGTGAGCATCTTTGAAATAGCTCAAATGAAATGTTAAGATTCTCAAAGTCGGATTTTTCTAATATTTTACACACCCTATCAATATCATAATGTTGAAATTCACAACTTTCACTAACTGAAGCATAGAGAGAATTTTCTAGCATTAATCGAAGACGTGAAGGCATTGGGCCAAATCGGATATTTGCCCCATCATACTGTCGCACAATTAATCGACCTCCAGTAGCAAGACTTTTCTTGATTTCTGGCATTAATAAATCTGTAGAGGATAAATAAGAGAAAATGTTGAAAGCAAGGAACATGTCACTTGATGGTAAAGAAATAGGCTTTGTCAAGTCGAATACTTCAAAAGAAACAGATCGCGTCCAATTTTTAGCACGATTTTGGGCTTCATTGATAGAACTAACATCTGTGTCAATGCCAATGAATTCGCAATCAGCTGGAGCTACCTCATTTAAAATTTCCAACCAAAATCCGGGACCACAACCTAAATCTACAATTTTACGCGGTTTATAAGATGAAATTAATTGTGCGAAATTTCTTCTTTCTGGCAGTTTAGCTCTATGATGAGCTCTAAGCCAAGCGGTCGAGCTAAGAGGGATCCCCGATTTATTTCTGCCGTAAGACATAAATAATCCTTAGTTATCCGGCGGTAATTACAGTAAGGTCGCTATTTGTACATTGATTACTAGGATGTGATGCTAGTTAATTTATGCTAATATGTCAATATTGAAAGAAAAAAATGTATTAATTTATCGTAATAATATTGACACTTCTTTTACAGCAAGTAAATATATTTCATATTAGTAATAGATGATTCCTTGTTTTCATTTATTATCCTGCTCGATTTATTAACGACAATCTCAGCTATGCCAATGGTCTTCATTAATAGAATTCTCTAGCGTAGAGAATAAGTTAGAAATATTTTTAAGTGTCGCGTTGCGTAATCATCATACCGAAATAGTTTGCAAGAATTTACCGTTCGGCTTGGGTGTTATTAAGCATAGATTTTATACGCTTGGGGACAAGATTCGCCAGGCTTCTTAACATCAGCAGGCGACGGTATTTATGGCCAAAAGCCCTTCCCTAAGAGAATGGTCAGTCAACAAAAATCGTGGCTGGCGATGCGCGGGGGATGGAACGAAACCTTTGGTTGCCAGAATTTTTCTGCGACCAGGTGCACGACGCTGTTTTCCACTTGCAGTTTGCCGCACACGCCGAGGAACGGGGTTGTTTTGATCAGAACCGCGTACCTGGCGAACACTCGCTGCCAGATGATCACATTGATGAAGCCGGTTTCATCCTCCACCGTGAGAAAGACCACGCCGTGTGCGGTGGCCGGCTGTTGACGGCAGATGACAAATCCGGCGTAGCGCAGCCGGCGGCCGTGGGGCATGGCCGCTACCTCAGCCGCGGTGGGCAGGCTCAGGCGGCGCAATTGGGGACGAACGAGTTCGAGCGGGTGCGCCAACGTGCTGTGGTCCGTCGTCTGATAATCCCACTCGACCGTCTCCAGCGAGGTAAGCTGCGGGAAGTTTTGCGCGACTTCGTTGGCCGCCAACGGCAACGGTGTTTTGGTGGAGCGGGCGATGCCCAACGCGTTCCAATACGCCTGACGACGGCATGCTTCCAAACCGGCAAACGCTCCGGCGTGGGCCAAAGCGCCGACCTTGTTTTCGCCCAAACCGGTGCGCTGCACAAAATCCGACAACGAGGCGAAGGGACGCATTTCTCTCGCGGTCTCGATCTTTTGCCAATCGACGTCGCTTACTCCCTTGACGTAGCGCAGGCCCATGCGCACCGCCATGCGCCGGTTGCCGTTTTTTGGTGGAATTTCTTCCAGGGAGCAATGCCAGGTGCTTTGTTGTACGTTGATCGGCTTGACTTCGACGCCGGCGCGCTTGGCGTTGTCGACAATGGTCGCCGGCGAGTAGAAGCCCATAGGTTGAGCGTTAAGCAGACCGCAGACGAATTCCGCCGGATAGTGGCGCTTGAGCCAGGCGGTGGCGTAGCTGATCACGGCGAAACTGGCGGCATGACTTTCGGGAAAACCGTACTCGCCGAATCCCTGAATCTGCTCAAAAACGCGCTCGGCGAATTCATGGGCAATACCCTTGGCGGTCATCCGAGAAATCAGGCGCTGGCGGTGACGGCCAATACGACCGTGGCGGCGCCATGACGCCATATCGCGCCGGAGCTGGTCGGCCTCGCCGGGCGTATAGTCGGCGGCAACCACGGCCAGCTTCATCACCTGCTCCTGAAACAAAGGAATACCGAGCGTCTTTTCCAGCACGGGTCGCAGCGATTCATGCGGATAGTCGACAACTTCCTCACCCCGTCGGCGGCGCAGGTAGGGATGAACCATGCCGCCGGTAATCGGGCCGGGACGGATGATGCTGATCTGGATCACGATGTCGTAGAAATTCCGCGGTCGCAGGCGCGGCAGCATGGACATCTGCGCCCGGCTTTCGATCTGAAACACCCCGAGCGTGTCGCCGCGCTGCAACATCGCAAACGTGTCCGGGTCCTGAGCGGGAATGGTCGCCATCGAGAGTTGCTTGCCGCGATGCTGCAGCAACAGGTGGAAACACCAGTCCAGATGCGTGAGTGCGCCAAGGCCCAAAAGATCGACTTTGAACAGCCCCAAATCTTCAATGTCTTCTTTGTCCCATTGAATGATCGTCCGCCCTTCCATGGTGGCGTTCTCGACGGGCACCAGGTCGTGCACCGGCTCGTGGCCAAGCAGAAATCCTCCCGGATGAATGGAAAGATGGCGCGGGAAATTGAGGATTTCATTAGCCAGCCGCAGCAGGTGCTGGTGATCGCGGGCTTCGGGGTCCAGGCCGGCGTGGGTGAAAGAGTCGGCGGTAACGCTGCCGTAGTGCGAGTGTAGCTTGGCCAGTCGATCCAGCGAGGTTTCCGGCAGCCCCAGCACCTTGCCTACATCCCGAATCGCCGAGCGACTGCGATAGCGCACCACGTTGGCCACCATGGCGGCGTGCGTTCGTCCGTATTTTTTGTACATGTATTGAATCACTTCCTCACGCCGCTCATGCATGATGTCCAGGTCAATGTCCGGCGGCTCGGCGCGTTCCTTGGACAAGAAACGCTCGAAAAGAAGATCCATGCGAACGGGGTCAATGGCCGTAATGCCGAGGCAATAACAAACCGCGGAATTGGCTGCCGACCCGCGCCCCTGGCAGAGAATGTTTTCCCGTCGGCAAAACTGAACAATCTCCCACATGGTGAGAAAGTAGCCGCAATAGTCCAACTCATCGATCAAGTCCAACTCGCGGTTCAGTTGCGCGGCCACCTCCGCCGGCGCCTGCGGGCCGTAACGCTCGTGCGCGCCGGTAAAGGTCAGTTGCCGCAACCACTGGGCCGAGGTCAGCCCCGACGGCAGATTCTCGGACGGGTAGCGGTAACGCAGTTCGCCGAGGGAAAAAACACATCGTGATGCAATCTCTTCCGTGTGGAGAACGGCTTCTTCCAGATCCTGATACAGCGCTTGAAAAGCAAAGGGAGAACGAAGGGCGTATTCGGCATTGGGCCGGATGAGATTGCCGGCGGTATGCAGCGTAACGCCGTGCTTGATGCAGGTCAGCACATCGTGCAGCGGTTGACGGGATGGATGGTGGTACAGCACTTCCGGCGCTGCGACCAAGGGCAGCCCATGACGTTGGGCTCGCTGGAGGATGAGTTTTTCTCGTTGTTTTTCTTCCGGCAGCAGGTGACGCGCCGCCAGAGCATACAGTCGATCACCGAACGCCTCTTTCAGCACGTTCACCGTCGCCGTCGGTTCCGCTTCCCGGGTTAGCAGGCCGGGCATGCCGCCCCACAACGCGAGCAAGCCTTCCGCGTGTGCACAAACTTCCTGCCAACGCACGTTGCCTTTGCCTTTGGGAGAGCGGCGTCGACCGGTAGTGATTAACCGACAAAGGTTGGCGTAGCCTTGGCGGTTCTGCGCCAGCAGAACGATGGTCGTGTCATCATCCAGCGTAACCTGCGAACCGATAATCAGATGCAGGCCCAGTTCTCTGGCTTTGACGTGAGCGCGCACGATGCCGTACACGCCGTCCCGGTCGGTAAGGGCCAGGGAACGAATTCCCAACCGAACCGCTTCCTCCACCAACTCGTCGGGATGGCTGGCCCCTTCCAGAAAAGAATAATTGCTTTTGCACCAAAGAGCGGCGTAGGTTCCGTTCATCATTGCACCCGCCCGTGCAGAAACCACCGGCGCCGTCGAGTATCGTAGTAGATCCAAAGCAGTTCGCGGCGATGCGTTTGCACAAAGTAGTAGCGGCGATGTATTTCCTTTCGCCACCAGCCGCCGGAGATCACGTAGGGACCCCAGACATTGGTAACCGAGCCCGAACCGAGTTCACGCACCAGCCAGCCATCCGGCTCATTTTCATTACGGGGAGCCAACGGAAACGGCTGAGCATAGATACGACGCACCATCGCCAAGGGGGAAAGAGTTGCTTTGGGCTGCGGAGGAACAAGCCGGGTCAACGGTTCCCAGGAGAACCGCGCTTCCGGCAGGTGGCCGTCGGTGAGTCTGGCTTGCACCACGGCTTCAGGACCAAACTGCGTGCGCAGACGAGCCAGGGCTCTATCGCCGGCGGCCAGGTCGCGCTTCGGAACGGCGAAAAATAGTTTGAGCTGCTTTTGGGTGGCAATGGCCTCGTGCGCCGTCAGCAAAATCTCGTGAACCGCCGCCGGCAGCGGCGCCGCCTCCAGGCGCAAACGAACCAAGTCGATAAGCAACCGCTCGTCCAGGGTTGGTTCCGCCGGCTGAATCATGTCCACGCGCGGGAGCCCCTGCTCCAGCGAAAAATGAATTTCCAGTTCAGCCAGAGCCTTTGCCTGGTTGGCCAACTTTACCAGCAGAAAGCGTAGATGCTGCTTGATGGTGAACAGCAAACGGATCGCGTCGCTGTCCGCGGGTTCCAATTGAATTGTCTGTTGAATCTTTTCCGTCGGCGGTATGGCCTGGAGCGGCGCGAAGGCCTGGTCGCTCGCCAAGTCATACAGCTTTTTTGCTTCGGCCCCGAATCGACGGTGCAGACCGGCGGCCGGCAGCCGCAAAAAATCACCGAGGGTGTGTACGTGCAGTTTGGTCAGTGCGTCGCGCAGCCTGGGTGAAAGGGCCAGGTGATCCAGCCGCACCCGGCGCATGGCGCTCTCTTCCTGTTGAGGATCTGTGAAAACAATAATTCCCCCGGTCTTCGCCTTGGCCGCCGCGTACGCGCCAAAGCGTTGATAGCCAACCACCACTGTGGCGCGAAATCCAACGGCCGCTACACCTTGGTGGACGGCGCGCGCCCATTGGGCGACCGACGAGTAAAGGGGGGTGAGACCATTCGCGGTCATCCAGAAAATCCCCGGTTCTTTTTGCGCCGCTTCGACTTCCGGAGAAAATTTATGAAGCGCCTCGGTAAGCTGGCGGATGCTTTCCTCAATCTCCCCGGGGGTAATCACCGTTGCGCGTAAGTTGGGGGCCAGCGACACTCCTTGGGCAAAAGTCATTCCAGGTCGGATCGCCGTAGTCCGAGCCTCTTTGCTGGCGAACAGAATGATTCCTTGCGGCTTGTCCTGCTCAACCACGGCCACAGGCTGCCCGCTCCATTCCGGATGGCGCAGCCGCAGGAGTTGCAAGGGCAATTGCGCCACATCAATACAGGCCAGCCGGCGCATGACAATCAACCTCATACTCCCAATCCGATCCGTGTCGTTTGTCTCTGACGGCCTGCAGGTAACAGGTGAAGCGCCGGTCCTCGGTCTGTCGCACGCCTGTTTCTGCACGGAGAGAAATTAAGGAACCAAGAGAGGGAATTTCTTGTCTCTTCCCGGTTAGGAACACAATGGCGAGGTGGTGCTTGCCGGCCAGGCCGGCCAGCCGCGACAAATGAGCGAGAGGCACATCGGCCCGCTTGGCCAGATCCAACACAATCAGGCCAAAGGCTCCGGAGCGCGCCAGCTTGTCGGCGGCGCAGGTCACCGCTTCACTGTCAGGGCAGCGAACCACCACGAGCGCGGCCAGATCGACGTCAGCCAACGCCGCATCCGGAGGATAAAATGTGCTGTTGATCGGGGTTACCCAGGCGCACGTTTCTCCGGCCTGTTGCGCCTCCCGCACCAGGTGGAAGGCAAAAGTGAGGCTTGCAGCGTTCCCGTCCGCCGAGAGCTCGATCAGCCGCCCGGAGAGTTCGGTTAAGGAGAAATAATCTTCGGCTGTTCTTTTTTCAGATTTACCCCGTGACGGCACAATGACGAGGTGTTGCGCGAAACGCCTGCGCAAGGCAGCGGCTTCACCGGCTGCACTCATAACTCCGCCTCCACCAGGGGCATCTCTTCCAGATAGCGCCTGACCTCGATCACTCTGCCCAAAATAACCAGTTCGTTCGGGTCGGGAACAATAGGCGGAAAGTTTGGATTCTCCGGTCGCAGTTCCGCCCGACCGCGTCGGAGGTGCAGAGTCTTTACCGTCGCCTCGTCCCCCACCAGGGCCACGACGATTTCACCTGACTCAGCCGTCGGTTGACGACGGACAATAACCACATCGCCGGGTAAAATGCCGACGCCGGTCATGCTCTCGCCCTGCACCCGCAAAGCGAACAGCTCGTCTTGCGGATAGGAAGCCGGGACAGGCAGATAGCCGTCCGGCTGCTCGATGGCAGTGGTCAAATCACCGGCCTGCACCTGACCGAGTAGAGGCGCCAACATGGTGGAGCGAGCCAAAAAATCGGTTTTCGGCAGCCCGTATCCTCTTGACTTGCCCGACTCCTTGCTCAGCCGCCCCTCGGCCACCAGGTTGTCGAGATGCCGGCGGGCTGTTTCGTAGGCTTGAAAACCAAACTCCTGCTGCACCTCCCTTACCGTCGGCGGCTGGCCGGCAAGGATTCTCTCACGCACAAAACGGAAAATCTTTTCGCGGGTCTTTCCAGGAGATGTATACGCCATGGCTCTGCCTCCATCGAATACCCATACCATAACAGTCATTAGACTGCTTTGCAATTGAAAAGCGAATTTCCCGAAAATCTTCCGGTTGAGCTTGCTCACCATGCCGGATGAAACCCGTGCCGCTAATCATGAACGGGCAGCCGATGAAGGTTGTCCAGGAGCTTCTCGGGCATTCCGATATCCGCATGACAGATATCTATTCCCATCTGGCTCCGAACATGAACCAGGATGCTGTGGAAAGCCTGCTGCCGGCCAAAAATGAGCCGAAAAGTAGGCACAGTCATCGATTTTGGCGAGTTTTCCAAGGCCCTGAAAAAGAAAAAGGCCCGTAAGAACAACATCTTACGAGCCAACTAATAAAACGGTCCTGGCGTGACGATTTTCGAACCGCTATGGGCGAATACACATGGATGCCCGAAGTACACCTGGTCATGGCCGCAAGCCAATGATATCCCATTACATTTCAAAAATATCGCGCCATTGCCAACGTCAAGGATTCCCCTTGTCAAGAATTTCCTCTTTTTTTAAGGCAAAGGTTTGGCCACACTGGAACAGGTTTGATAATTCATTCATCCGTCCATAAATGCCCTTGACCAAAAGCACAAACGGTGTTTTGATCGCGTGGTGGGAACCGTTGACGGCGGGGCGGGTGCCGTCAATATAAAGTGGGCAGTATTAATGACAAAACAGAAACCCCAAAAACCTGAAAACACCACCCTGCACAGGGTTCCGGTGGTTATGCCGTTGGATCTGGCAGACTACCTTTCAGAATTGGGTAGTGAAGCCAAACGCGGCGGCGGATTCAAGTTGGCTAAGACCACCATCATCAAGGCGCTCATCCGCGCCATGAAGATCATTGATGAGAAAGCGAAGATAGACCTGTCCGGCGTGAAGGACGAAGAAGAGCTTAAGGAACGGTTATTGGACGCCTACAATCGATACAAGAAGAAATGACCGTTGAATTTTTTTAACGGTCATATGTGCTTGTGACCATAGGATCATAGGGGCTTATGATGATGAAGAAAGACACGGCAACAATCAGGGTTTCGCCGGGATTGGACCAGGATGAACTGGAATTCCTGGATCGACTTGGCCATGAAGCAAAATTCAGCGGTGGGCGGATGCTAAGCCACGGTGAAACCATCCGGGCGATGGTCGGCGCATTGCGGGAAATCAAGCTGAATGTTTCTGGTGTTCGAAAGGAAGATGAACTGGTGAACCGGATATTGAATCTGGTAACGAAAGGATAGGACGATGAAAGCAATATGTCTTTTTATTCTGATCTGCATTTTAGTTTTCACTTTCGGCTGCGGCAGTGATTCGGAAACTTCGAATGATGACGATTCGACCGATGATGATTTCTTTGACGATGACGACGACGATAATAATGACGATGACGACGACAATGATGATGATTCGGATGACGATGATGATTCAGTGGATGACGATACCGGGGATGATGATGATACCGGCGATTGCAGCACCCCGGCAGCGTTCGATTGGCTGATGAATTATTGCCATTTCGACATCTATGACGTACACGGGAATGATATGTCCTATGATGACGTTCTGGACGAATGCGATCCGTGTCTGGTTGCCTGTTACCTGGAAAACTACAACGATGGATGCTTGGATGCCGGTATTTGCGTTGATCAATGCCTTGGCGTTGCGCCGTCACTGTCCAATCCCTGGTTCAGCCCCAATCCCGCTGAATGGAATGATCACTATGAAGGTTGGACTTCGATCTTTTCCATTGATGTTTGCGATCCTGAAGAAGAAGAAGGTGCTTTTCATCTTTGCAATGGAACCTTCTACGTTTACGAAAGCGGAACTACCAATTTGGTAACATCTTCGAATTGGTACAACCTTATTCGCGGAGAAAATGGAGAGTCTTGTCACAGTTTGGTTACATGGGATTGCGACAATCCTGTAAAAGCCGAATTGGGATTTGTCTGGTCGGAACTTCCGTCCTACGAAAAATATTGCATCGATGTCTATGGAACAGACCTGGACGGAAATGAAAGTTACCCGATTTCTAACTTTTGCTTGTGGTTCCCAACCTCGTAACGAAAATTGAACTCAAGAAAAGCGCCTGTGCATAAACCGCATTTCATATTATCTGTGTTCCCGATCAACTGTGTGACGAGAACGTTGCCGAGTTCCAGTTCGGGTGGAGTGTTTCAATTTCACTCAGATCGATGGCCTCTGCTTCGACAGTAATCGGCACGTTCCTGGTCGTGGAATAGTCTACTCCATAAGGAAGCCATGTTAATCCATTGATCGGAATAAGTAGCTTTGGACTCAGCAGTGGTCAGATGGAAGCGGGCTCGCTCGTTGTCAATTCCATGCCACCCCTCGGCCAATCTGATATGCTCCGCCGCCTTAGTAACATATTCCTCCGCTTCCTTTAGAGCCGTAGCGGCGCCTTCTGGATCCGCAAGAATTTCCTCCAAGTCGATCGCATACTCCAAGGTTGCTTCAAATTTATTGTAAGCCATACGCCGGCGGATCAATTGCAGGCATCGACGGGCATTACCATTATCATCAAGCAGCTTCAACCATTTTTCGGCCATGAATCGGAGGTCATCATTGTTATCCACATACTCATCAGCGTTGTGCAGACATACACGACAATGCTCCTCATCATTGAGCGCATCCATCCATCCCTCAGCAAGATCGAGCCAATCAAGCAGCGAATTGCAAACCACCTCCCCTTTGGACAACAAGGTAGCGACGCTATGGAAATCTCCCTTCTGAAAACGCCATAACACCGCAATCTCCTTGAATCCGGAAGCTCCTTTTAAATTGAAGTGCCTTTTCTGATCGAAAAACTTTTCATTCTCATCAATCGGGTGGCAATGTTCATCCAGAAGGATTTGATCCGATACCCAATCCGAATTGAGGTCCAAAGCCTTCTTGCGGCAGGTGTGGAATCGTTCCTCATCACCCCACACATACCAGGCTTCGGCCAGAGTAATCCAATCTCTAACACCGTCGGCTGCATCCTGGGCATTTTTCAACAATTCGAGAATGAAGGACTCATTTCGCCCAAGACGAGCCGCCAAATCGACGACATACAATAGATCGTGAGAAGATCCTTCCGCATCATTGAACGCTGCATCGAAATGAGCCTCCGCCTTATCTTTTAAGCCCAATACATACAGCGCCCATAAAGCCGAATCATAATGCCCCCAGGCATTGAAAGCGCAATCGGCCGCCCGGTTATAAGCTGCCGCGTATCGCTCAGGCGTTTCCTTAGCCGCTGTCCAGTTCAAAATTTGATACGGCAGATGATCTCGCTCGTTGGGGAAACGCATGATCGAGCGGATGTCTCTCTGATGGTCAAAGCCCCACAACGATAAAAAATAGTGCGGTTCTTCATCCCATACTCGATTTCCGCGCCACATCCCCGGTCTCAACGACCACAATCCCGGGCGCAACAATCTTTTAAAAGCCTCTTGTGCCTGGTCTCCCAAATCGATAACACCTTCGCCGCCAAGACGAACAAGTGCCGTCGTCGAAGCCATCCGCCGACAAATCTTTTGTATATTCACATCCAGTACCACGTTGTTTTAGTAATCATAAATTCCTTTCCGCTGTTTTTATCATAATCGCTCAGTCGAAAATACTTCTATCCCAACAATACGCCCCCATATGTCGCAGAGATATTCAACAATGGCGACATAAGCAAAAAGGGGTAAGAGATGGAAGCTTTTCGGATGTATCAGATTGAAGCAGTAATTCCCAAGGGAAAAATGGCTGGGCAATTTACCGAAGCGGCCGGCGTTCTGCAACCTTCAAGTGCGCCGATCAATCAGCCGTTGATCGACGAATGGAAAATCGACGACGCGATCATCGGGGGACAAATCCGCCTTTCCCTGTACGGCGATCGGCAGTCCAGACGTTTGGTGCCGCTCAATTCCGATCCGGCGTTTCGACTTCTGCGATTGTTCACTTCCCTGGCCGGGATCCACAATGGGCTGATTCTCCATGAACTGGAGAAGATGCACTATTTCCAATATGCCGACGGTCTGGAACTGCAAACCGCCATCGATCTTCTGTCCGCAAACGAGCGGATGAACACCTTTCTGGAAGCGATGCTCGGATCATGGCGGAATCTTTCGTTGCAAAAAGCCGCGAACCTGGCGGTGCTGGCCGGTATCGATCCGCAAACATCGGAACATGAACTGCGGCGTCTTGCCGGCGAATGGTACAAAAACGCCGATGTGTGGAGCACCAGAATCGCCGGATTCTCACACCAGGCCAAGCATTTCCTACACCAAGAAAACGGGGTGGAGAAAAGCAAGCTGGCTCAGGGTGACCGCTGCTATCTGGTGCGCGAACCGTATAATCCCGACGATCCGAACGCGGTAACGGTGCTTCATCAATCGGGGAAAAAACTGGGATATCTGCGTCGCACCATTGCGGAACACATCGCGCCGATCATCGATCTGGGTGCGGTCTTTCGGGCCAAAGTCGGAGCGTTTCTGCCGGATGATTGTCCGGTCAGCGCCCGCGTCTATTTGGCCGTGGAGCGCGTCGGCTGAGTGGAGCTCTCGTACTTGGCCGCGATCGCCAGGGCGGTACGCCGCACCTGCTCGGCCAGTTCCGGCGGATGCAGCACCTGCACCTGGTCGGTATAGGACAACACCCACCAAACCACTTCCTGCAAGCCGCCGACGGTCATCGTGACCTCCAACGAACCGTCAGTGTTTTTCTTATTCACCTGCGACGGATGAAAAAGGATTTCCTCCGGATAGTGCGCCACCTCGGCGTCGAAGCGAATCCGCACCTCGGTCGGTTCGCCCTGGTAAATGCCGAAACTGCGGTCGATTGTTTCCGCCAACGAAAAACCTTCCGGCGGATCGAACGCCTCGTCGGTAACCTCGATCCGGCGGATACGCCGCACCGAGAAGATCGTCACGTCGGGCCGCTCGGCGGAAAAAGCAGCTAGGTAAAGAATCTGCCGGTAGACGACGATCCCGCAGGGCTTGATCACATACTCGCGCGGCTCTTTCCAGGACGGATTGAAGTAGGTCATCCGGCAAATGCGGTGCGACAGGATCGCCTTGTTCAGCGTCGAAACGATTCCCTGCATTTCGCGATACAGCGCACGCTGGTGATGAATCGGCGCAAAGTGCGTGTCGATGTCCTCCAGGCGCGCCACCACGCGCGGCGGCAGCGTCGCGGCGATCTTCGCCCGCAGGCGATCCATGCCGTCCTTGTAAGGCGTGCCCGCGAAAAAATCGAAGAGGCCGGAAGCCAGCCACATGGCGATCAGTTCGTCCTGATCGAGCGGAAACGGCGGCATGTCGGGTGCGGGGCCCAGCACGCCCCAATACTTTTGCGCGCCGTCCTGGCTGACGATGCCCAGCGGGAACCCCGCCTGCCCCAGCGCATCCAGATCGCGCTCGATCGTGCGCCGTGCGACGCCGTGTTCCTCGACCAACTCGCCCACCGTGACGCCGACGGTGCGATGCGCCGCCAGCTTCATCAGGATGTTCCATTGACGAACAAGCTGTTCATTGCGTCCGGCATGATCCGGCATGGCAGCCTCCAATGAATGATTATTTCAGAATCGATAAATCATCCAATCGAGATTGAGTTCCTGTCAAGTCACATCGATCCACGCGGAATCGATGAACCGGTCAGATCGAAGGCGTGGCGCACCGAATACATGTTTCAATCCACATCGATCCACGCGGGATCGATGAACGGTGGCGACTTGCGAACCGCTTCCCGGGGTGATCGTTTCAATCCACATCGATCCACGCGGGATCGATGAACCCGGGCAGATCGAGCGCTGCGCGACGATCGTCGATGTTTCAATCCACATCGATCCACGCGGGATCGATGAACCCGACGTGAACGCCGAGAACGGATACGCGGTCTGGTTTCAATCCACATCGATCCACGCGGGATCGATGAACCTTCGGCGGTGCGCTAAAAAAACCCCTGGCCGATGTTTCAATCCACATCGATCCACGCGGGATCGATGAACCTCTTCAGCGTGCATCTGGCCGCGCAGGGTCTCGTTTCAATCCACATCGATCCACGCGGGATCGATGAACAAAATCGCTGGGGCGTTACCACGGGTAAACACCTGTTTCAATCCACATCGATCCACGCGGGATCGATGAACGCGAAGACACCCTAGTCATGGTCCACCCGACCAAGTTTCAATCCACATCGATCCACGCGGGATCGATGAACGGCGATCTGCGCGGCGGCGGAAAAACAACTCAAGGTTTCAATCCACATCGATCCACGCGGGATCGATGAACACTTCGGCGCGAAGCCGACGACAACCGCCACTCTGTTTCAATCCACATCGATCCACGCGGGATCGATGAACCACCGGCCGGCTGATCGTTTTCCAGGAGAAGAAGAACGTTTCAATCCACATCGATCCACGCGGGATCGATGAACGCGGCGGCGAATCTGATCCGCGTCTGGCGCTCCCTGTTTCAATCCACATCGATCCACGCGGGATCGATGAACAGTTGCCGCGTGCCGGTCAGCGCGATCGGCTCGTTGTTTCAATCCACATCGATCCACGCGGGATCGATGAACCTGCCAGCGCGTCGGTTGCGGCGGTTTCGCACTTGTTTCAATCCACATCGATCCACGCGGGATCGATGAACGAGACATCCGACACTCTGTACCTGGGCGTCAACGGTTTCAATCCACATCGATCCACGCGGGATCGATGAACGATCGAGGCGATGATAAGTGAGGGGTATGTGAATGGTTTCAATCCACATCGATCCACGCGGGATCGATGAACCAAGACAGCGGGCGCGCGGGGTGACCTACGACATGTTTCAATCCACATCGATCCACGCGGGATCGATGAACCGTACATCGCTGGGGGGCTCAAACCACCCAACATGTTTCAATCCACATCGATCCACGCGGGATCGATGAACGACCGAGTATCAATTCCGCTCGCTAATCAAAGAGTTTCAATCCACATCGATCCACGCGGGATCGATGAACACTTCGGCGCGAAGCCGACGACAACCGCCGCCCTGTTTCAATCCACATCGATCCACGCGGGATCGATGAACCCGACGGCAGTAAATGCCAGATTCCCGCGTCGCCGTTTCAATCCACATCGATCCACGCGGGATCGATGAACGCCTTTTCCCTAACCAGGTAAAACATCAACGAATTTTGCATAGAATGTGCGAACCTATGATACAAACCTTGAGATTCAACTCTTAAATTCCGCATCAGCAACAGTAACAAGTTGAAATTACAGAAAACGCGAACCCTCCCCAAAACAAATGGTTGTTGCAGGTTCGCGCATGATTTTTCCGACAACATTCGACTCCTCACACGATCAACGGATTATCGAGGTTCAGCGGTTTTCCGCGTCCATGGTGCTCCACCTTGGCCATGTCGTCCTCACACAACTTGTAGAAGCGCAGGCTATCTTCCTTGTCATTCATTTCCTTCAGCAGGCGAGCACGGAGTGTAATCCAATCGGCGCCATTGAGTTTGCACTCGAAAACGGACAACTGCACTCGTTGGCCAAAATCCAAACATGCCTTGGCAATTCGTCGCAGTCGTCGCCGCCCTTCTTTCGTTTCCGTGGACACATCATACGTAATCAGCAAATTCATCGGTCACTCCTAACGAAAGGCGAATGGCGGATATTCGTCCAATTCACCGCGAGCCACACGCGACAAAAGCCTCGCCTGTACAAAGGGCAACAATCCGGCCGGGATCGCCTGTTCCAACAATGGATGCGAGATTTGACGACTTTTTCGAGTTTGGTATTCGGTAAGAAAAATCCGCCTGGCTTGATCCTTCAGCGTTACTCCACCGGTTGCCGAGGTTTCGAAATCGTTGCTTTGCACTTGCTGACGATTGATCAAGGCCAGCACCATTCGGTCCACAAAGTAGGCGCGAAATTCCTCCATCAAATCCAACGCGAGGGATGGGCGTCCCGGCCGTTCCACGTGCAGAAAGCCGACCCACGGGTCGAGCGAAGCCGCCTGCAGAGCTGCGATGCAGTCGTTGAGCAATAACGCATAGCCGAAGGACAACATTGCGTTCACAGGATTTTTCGGCGGTCGACGCGATCGTTTTTCAAAGCGCAACGATGCATCCTCGACAACGATCATCGCATCCATCACGGAAAAATATTGCGCCGCGGCTTCACCTTCATAACCGCGAATCTGATCGATCGTTTCCGCCCCCGGCAACGACGCCTCCAGCCGCGAAACGGCATCGACCGCTTTAGACAGCGATTCCACCGCCGGTCCATTGCGCTCGCGGGTTGCCCGGCGCAACAAAGCCAGACTGTTCTTGATTTTACCGCGAACAATAAACGCGGCAATTGTCCTGGTTATCGATTCGTTATCGGCAGCGCGCATTTGCTGACGACGGAGAATCGCACCGCCGGATCGCAGCCCTTCAAAGCGTCCCAAGAAACGGCCGTTTTCAGTTAACATGGCGATGTGCAACGATCGCTCGGCACACCACTCCAAAATGAAAGGGCTAACCGACACATGTCCAAAACAGACGATCCCACTCAAACGGTGTATCGGCACACGCAACAGTTCCTTGCGGTCCTGGGTAACAAGAACGTTTTCCCGTTCCTTATAAACATAAGCGCCGGGCGTCATGACATACAACGTGTTGAGCAGGTTCATACAACACCTCCACCTGCATCGCTTGGTTGAGCCTGTTCGAGCTTCGAATGGAAACCTGCCGGATCGGAGGTTATTTCCGGCATACATGCATCCCTGAGTGAACATTGTTCACATTTTTTCGAATAGGATGCCGGCGGCGTCAGGCGTTGTTCTATCAACTGATGAAAACGTTCGGCGGCAGCCATCGTTTGTTTCCTTAAGGCTTCATCGCATTCGACATTCACCCGGCGATTGCTGCGCCGATAAAACAAGGCGCCTTGCGGCACGTCGACACCAAGCATTTCCTCCAAGGCCATTGCCTGGGCACACAACTGCACACGATCGGCGAGCCGGCGGCCTTTCGCACCGTGTTTGTACTCCACAGGAAAAGGCCGCCACACGCCGGTATCCTTTTGCAGGACGAACTCCACGACATCGGCGACACCGACCACACCGAGCCGTTCGGAGCGCAACGGCAGGGCGCGGCAGATACGCAAATCGGAGCGCACCTCGCCGGCCGGGTCATGGACACGCTCGTGCTCGACCCGACCGGCGGCGGTGTACAGATTTTCCGTCCAAACGCCTTCGACGTGAATCAACGCACACTGTCGTTCGCAGAACACCACATGCTGCAATCCGGAAAGCGGATGGAAATCGTCAACGTCCATATCAAATCAGTTCCTTCACCTCGATACCCGACGGCAGGCCATCGAGGTCCACGGTCACTTCATAATCGGCGAACGAGCGGGCCGGCGCCTGTTTGCGGGCGACCTTCACCCGGTCGAACAGATCGTGCGCCGGAGCATTGCCCAGAGGGCTGTCATGTTTGAAGACGATCAGCTTGCGCGTGGCCATCATGCCGCGCGCGGCGGAACGATCGACCTCGAACATCTTTTGGAGCGATTCCCACAGCAATTCGAGATCGTCACCGGAAAAGCCGGTCTGGGCGGCGAGCTGCGGCGACACGAAACCGCGCCCGAGATACAGGCCGTAGGGGATCGTTGCCTTGCGGCCCATGGTGCGGTTGTCGCCGCCCTGCGCCTCGGCTTCCTTGACCGTGGCCACGGCCATACGGGTGATGGAATGCTCGCCGGCGACGATGGGATCCAACGAGCGGGAGAAGGTCATCTGCACCGGGCCGCGCACCTGGCCGCAATTGACGCCCAGGGACATCACCGCGCCGAACGCGCGAATGTCGAAAAAGTTTTTGCACATCCACTGCTGCGCCTTTTCAACCTCGTCCTGTTTTTGCTTTTTCTCGTCGACCTTGATGTCCAACGCCTGATACGCGCGGCGGTGCTGCTCGTTGAGAATCGCCTTTTCCTTCACGTAGATTTCGTGGGGCGGTTCGCCGCCCTTGGCCATGGTCACGTAGTTGCGGACCTTGCGCTTGAGGCACACGTCGGTAACCAGACCGTGACCGGTTTCCGGATCGATGCGCGGCAGATTCCCGGCATCGGGATCGCCGTTGGGGTTGCCGTCCTGCACGTCGAAGAGAATGACGAAATCGTAACGATTGTTCAGAGTGCTCATGATTTATTCCATCCTTTCAATTTTCGGAAGTTTCATTCAGCGAATGCGGGTCGTCGACGTGCTCCTTCTTGCGGAACATCTCGGCGCGCTGATGGTAATACCCCAACGCGAACAACCCTTGGTCCTTGAGATCGAGGGTGGTCGGGAAGCCGTCGACCGGCTCCAGAATTTCGGAGATCTGCTGCTGATACCAGATGCCGCTGCCCGCCAGCTTGCCCACGTGATGTTGCGAAAGCTTGATGAGCCGGGGAAACACGGTAATCGGATTGGTCGAAGCCGCGCCGTAAAAACGATCGGCGATGCTCGCGTTCGGGTTGCGGATGGCGCGCGCCTGGAGCAACTCCAGCACGCAGAACAAACGCCCGAGGCGATAGGCCGCATTGATGTTGGTGGGATCCATGGCTTTGCTTACCTCCTGTGGAGAGAGATTTAAGGTTTGTTTGCGGGCCGCGCGCGCCAACGACGCTTTGATCAGGGCGGCGCGCAAAAAGGCGCGATGCCAATCGGGGGCCGGACCTTCGGCATGACTGCGCCGGATGGCCGCCGATAGCAGCGTGAGCGGATACGGTCCGTCGCGCAAAATCGCCGCATAGAACTGGGCTGCGAGATTCGGCGGAATGTTTTCCATTTTGCCCTGCAGGACGATCGATCTGAGCAAGCCGTAGATGCCGGGCCGTGGCGGGTCGTCAAACGGGAAAACAAGTTCCAGATCGTCGAAGTGACGGCGAAGATGCTCGGCCACTTCGGCGACCGACAAATCGAGCCAGTCGCGCACGATGATGCGTCCCTGCGCGCCGGAGAGGGTCAGCGCATAGAAACGATCCTGATCGTCGAGCCAGACCGGGCGACCTTTTTGCGGCGCCTGATAAAGCTGGGCAACGCTTTCCCCCGAGCCCAGCAACTTCGCGACGATCGATTCGAAGCCGGTGCGGTTCTCGCGCGTCCAGAAACACGTCACGGTGTTGTCGTTGAGTTGGATGGAGTTGTCGCTACGCGGCGACAAGAGCGAGTTGAGCGCCGTCGTGTAAGCCTCGGCCGCCGCTTTGCCGATCGGGGCGTTTTCGTTTTGTTTCAAGTCATAGCTAACCGCTGCGGCAAAATTAAAGGAAACCAACGAACCGCCGCTGGTCGAGGCGCCGCGAACGCCTTTGATCTTGGGGTGAGTCAGTTCCGGTTCGCACGGTTCGCCGGTGACCAGGCATGTCCACTTGGCGTTTTGATGAGCAAGTTCCTCGCGGCGCAAGCGTTGCCAGTATGCTCTGACCGCCGGACGATCGTGCACCGGCAACGTGCTGTCCGGGTCATAGATAAAAGCGTATTGCTGGCCGGGAGGATGATTATCGGGCAGTAGCGCCGCCAGCGCGTCGGGCGTGTACTTTTCGTAAAATTGAAGCATTGTCGCCAGCGCTTCGTCGCCGGTCGCCGTCGCCGCCTCGCGCACACGGTCGATGAACAAATGCCGGCGAACGGCCACTTTTTCGTCGTCCGCTTTTTTCTTTTTGTCGTCGACGAAGCCGAGGGAGTAGTCGGACTTATCGACAAGGAAAAACGCGATCGGAGCAACAGAACGCACAGTTCCACGCGGCACGTTAATTCGTTTGGGAAACAGCTTTCCTTTTTCGTTCGGTTCGTATGTCGATTCGAAGCCAAGCAAGGAACCATCACGGCCCAGGCGAACGAAACACCCGACCGGACGCTCTTCAAAATCCGGATCTTCCATCAGGTGTTCGCGATTGGCGTAATCGAGCAAGGCATTTAAGATCATGGCGCACCTCCGACGGTGACGACCTGTTCGCGTGGCGGCACGGCCACGACGCCTTGTTGCATTTCGGCGCGGAAGAACAGCGGCCGAAGACGATCGCCGCGGTTGAGGGCGTCGAACTCGATGTCGTAGAGCATCAGGCCCAGCGATTTGGTCAAGTCGATCGGCGGGGGAACGTCATCGGCGGGCGTCACCCGTGCCGGGAACTCACGGCAGCCGAGGTACGGCTGATGGAAGCACTGCCCCTTGGCCAGCCGGCGGCGGAACATCTCTTCGAATTTGGTCGGATTGTCGTCGGGCCCCGCCTTATCGGTCATCGTAAAATGCGCGGTGACGACGTAATCCACGTGCTCCAATGCCAAGGTATGGCGCTGCTGGCGTTGCGTTTCGACGACGAAATCAGGCAGCTTGCCGGACTTCATCGCGGTTTTGACGTTGGCCACCGAAACACGCCCTTCGACCTCGTTTCGCCGAAAACCGGTAAAGCGGATCGGGGCCAGCACTTCAATGCGATCGATGTGCCAGCAGATCGCCGGTTTCCAGAGGATCGCCTCCAGCACGCCGCGCGCAGCCGAGGGTGTCATCACCTCGTAGGAAACTCGTTCCGTTTTGAATTCCGGTCGCGTGAAGCAGGCAAGGTCGCCGCGAATCCTCACGCGATAAGGTGGGCTATGATAAGCCATCTCCTCCTCCTTGATTGGTTGTTCACGCTAACAGGGGCGCCAACCACGTTTCGCCGCCATCGGTCGGCAAGCCGAAACGTGGGCTATATGCGACATGGAAAACGTCCGATGACAAACGCCAGGCGATGTCCTCTCCCAACGGCAGCAGGTAACCGCGGGCACGCCAATCGTCGGCCGTCTTGCGGGCAATCTGCACGGTGAATCGTTGCAACTTGCGCAGTTCCAAGCGCCAGGAAATCGGCAAGCCGGACGCCAGGCGACGATCGAGATCGGCCAGCAACTGCGCCGCGCGGCCATAAGGCACGATGACGCTTTCGCTCCAATCGTCCTCGATCATGCGAAAAGCCGCAGCGACATCTTTGAAGGCGAGCTTGGCACGCTTTTTTTGGATGTCCTTGGCGTCGTGGTCGGTCAGGTTATACAAGCGTTTGAAATATTCATCGTAGAGGGCCGGATCATGGATATCCAACGCACCGCGAGCGGCGAGCAGGCCTTTGGTCACTTCCAGCGCTTTGACGGGAATGCCCATCGGCGGAACGCTCATGGCGACAAACACTTCCACCCGCCCGCCGGCCAGCCGCCCTTCCCGATTGCAGCGACCGCCGGCCTGGGCGATCGAATCCAACCCGCCCAGCGCTCGGTACACGACCGGGAAATCCAGATCGACACCCGCTTCCACCAATTGTGTAGAAACAACGCGAACGGCTGCGCCACCCTGCAAAAACGTGCGGATCTCCCGAATTTTCTCCAGGCGGTGTTCCGCGCACATGGTTGCCGAAAGATGAATCGTCTTTTCGTCGCCCACACGCTCGTCGAGCAAACCGGTCAGACGTTGCGCATCGTCACGGCGATGAACGACACACAGCACGCTCGGCTCGTCGGCCAAACGATCGGCGAGGCTTTCCCATGATATGGGCGTTTGCGGATCGGCCGGCCAGGACACGCGAGTGCGCGAAGCGGTCGCCGCAAACAACGACGCCGGATCGGAGATGATTTCGCGCACGCCGGTCAGCCCGAGCGGGAAATCGGGACGGCGGCGCAACGCCGGTTGTGTGGCGGTGGAAAGGACAATGCTGGCGCCGTAATTACGCGCCAGCGCGCCCAAGCCATCCACGATCGTGGAGAGTAGCTTCGCCGGCAGCGTTTGCACTTCATCGAGGATGACCACGCTACGCGCGATGTTGTGCAGCTTGCGGCAACGGCCGGGCTTGTTGGCAAACAACGATTCAAAAAACTGCACCGACGTGGTCACAACCAACGGAGCATCCCAATTCTCGGCGGCGAGCGACGAGCGGGTGGGAATTTCCGGCGCCCCGTCGGTTTCCACGCGGGCGGTGCTGTGGTGCTCAATCACCGCTTCGTCGCCAAACACCTCCCGGTACACCTGGGCGTTTTGCTCGATGATGCTGGTGAAGGGAATCACCACGATCACACGATCCAGGCCGTACCGTACCGCATGATCGAGGGCGAAGGACATCGCCGATAGGGTCTTGCCCCCGCCGGTCGGCACAGTCAGGGAAAACAACCCCGGCGGCTGCAAGGCGGCGGCGCGGCATTCGTTCAATACGCGATGGCGTAGCTGATTGAGCGGCGTTGGGGATGCGTCTCGTGTTTTCGCCAGAAGATATTCGTCAAGCTGCGCCTTCATGTCTTCCAGTCGTAGTGCGCCGGCACGAAGATCGGACTTTTCCACATCGAAAAATCGTTCGGTGTCCAGGAAGTCGGCATCGACCAACACGGAGAAGATCATTCGCAACCAGAACTCGTAGGCAATTTCATCGTGTGTCAGAAAAAGCGGCTTGATTTGCAGAGGGAGAATTTGCGGAAATCCATGACTCCGTGCTCGCTCCAGATGACGACGAGCCTCTTCGAGATCGGCGCGTATATCCTGAGCGAACTCTACGAAATTCGGCAATCCACCGTGGTGCCCCGCCACCACCGCCGCAAGCAATTTGCCGATACCGTTATGGCCGAATAATTCAGCCGCCCCGACATAGGCATGACGAACGCTGTGAGGATTTCCCCGCAATCTTTCCTGAAATGCCGGTTGCGTTTTCCCCAGATCATGCGCCAGCGCCGCTTGTTCCGCCGCAGCGCCCGAGGCGAATTTTTCCGCAAATTGTTTGGCAAGCTGTGCCGTTTCATGCAGATGGTCCGTCAGCCGATGACAACGCCCCTGCTGATCCACATGCGCCAGGATGTCGGATGGACAATCTTGATCCGAACGATAACCACTCATGCCTAACCTCCAATGACATGATTGAATTACACATTAATTGATGGTTACGACACCACGGGTCGCATACGGATTATCTCGGAAAACTTAAACTATAATGGTTTCAGAAGATAAATATTATCAAATATGGAATATTGGCAAAAGCAGTTAGAATAGATAACAATATTATCCCTCCAAATTACAAAATTCTTGACAGAATCGATCTCGTGAGCGCTCCCTGAAGAATGAAGAAGGAGTGCTTATGAATTTCGTCGCCATTCACCAATCCGCCCTGGTCCTGATTCAACATGGCAAGTTCGATGTGGTTGCGCCGTTGTCGGCGAAGTAAAAAAAGAAGGAAGGTTCATCTACTACCGTTGCACGCATCGACGGGGTAATTGCTCACAAGGGTATGTGCCTGAGAAGCTGCTCGACAAACAGTTCATGGATGTAGTTCATAAGGTCCAGGTCGATGATGAAATCATCGAGTGGATCAAGGAAGCTTTACGCGAATCGCTGGACACCGAAACTGAATTTCATCGTGACGCGATCACGAATTTGACACAGCAGCTTGACCAGGTAAAGCGGTTCAAGAACAAGGTCTATACCGATCATGTTGAAGGGCAGATCGACCGCGAACTTTTCATCAACATGATGAATAACTACCGCCAGCAGGAAATTAGAATCGTTACCGCGCTGGACGTGCATCGTCGCGCTGACAACAGCTACATCGATGAAGGAACAAGATTGCTCGAACTTGCACAACATATTGAAAAGATTTACGAAACAAGCACACCGGCAGGAAAGAATCGTTTGCTGAAAATTTTATGCTCGAACTGCATTTTACTCGATGGCCAGCTTACGGTGACACTGCACAAAGCTGTTGATTTGATTGCGAAATTCAATACGCTTTGGAAAGAAAAAAGAATGGGCTCCGATCTCTCGGAGCCCATTTCTGACATGTGGCGGGGTTGACGGGACTCGAACCCGCGGCCCTCGGCGTGACAGGCCGATACTCTAACCAACTGAGCTACAACCCCATAACTGAAAAGATCCCGAATGCGAGGCGGTATTCTACTTATGGCGAAGCCGTTGTCAAGAAGATTTTTTCGTTTTTAAAACAAATACGAAATAAGGAAAAAGTATTTATTCTTTTCATGTTCAATCAATTCTGCTAGAAAGCAGTTTAATCATTTGTGGTGTCCGGGGAGAAATGAAAAACTGTCCATACTGCGGCAAGGTCAATGAAGATTTAGACCAGACTTGTCGCTTTTGCGGATCCAACCTGGAAAAAACCACCGCAACCCGGCGCCTGCGCATTCCAAAAATCGAACCGGGCAACATTCTGGCCGGCCGCTATCGGATCCTGACCGAAGTCGGCAAAGGCGGCATGGGTTTCGTCTACGCCGCCGAAGAAGAAAGCCTGGGCATCAAGCGCAACGTCGCCATCAAGGTCCTGCCGCCGCAAATGATGATGGACGAAGGGCTCATGGCCCGCTTCCGCGAGGAAATCAAAATCGCCGCGGCGCTGGACCATCCCAACATCGTACCCATTTATTCGCTGGGCGAGCACCAGGGCGTTTACTTCTACGTCATGAAGCTGCTCGACGGCCAAACGGCCACGCAGAAGATGCGCCAGGACGGTCTGTTCACCGAAGACGAACTGCGGCGCACCATCGCTCCGATCGCCCGCGCGCTGCATTACGCGCACACCAAGGGCGTCATCCACCGCGACGTGAAAAGCAACAACATTCACATCAGCTACGACGACACGGTCATGCTGATGGACTTCGGCATCGCCCGTTCGGCCGAAAGCAGCGAGATCACCCTGCCCGGTCAGATCGTCGGCACCGCCGAATACATGAGCCCCGAGCAGTGGTACGGCGAGGTCGATCCGCGCAGCGACATCTACAGCCTGGGCGTCGTCATGTACGAACTGCTCACCGGCAAGGTGCCGTACAAAAGCAAAAACGCGTTCGAAGTGATGAAGATGCACCAGGAGTTCGCGCCCGAGCCGCCATCGTCGCTGGTGCCCAATCTTGGAACCGAACTGACCTCCATCATTCTGCGCTGTCTGGAGAAGGATCCCGCACGTCGTTTCCAAACGGCGAAGGATCTGGCCGATGCGCTCGAGGCGCGCACTCCTTACGAAACGCCGGCGCCGACCAAGGAACGAACCATTCCCAGACCGCCGTCGAACGAGACCATCGAATCGCTGACAGCGGTTAAAACCACGGTGCTGGAAAAACCGCCCGAGGTGTTGACCGGATCGGAAAAGAAAGCCTGGGAGTTGTGCGCCAAAGCCGATCAGGCCTACGAACACGGTCAACTGACCAAGGCGATCGCCTTCGTGCAGAAGGCGAAAAAACTGACCAAGGAACGGCCCGACGTCATTCAGCGCGAAAAGAAATTCACCAACCTGAAAAAGCTGATCGACTTCACGCTGACCCGCGCCGATCAGGCGATGGCCGACATCAAACCGCAACAGGCGTTGGAAGATTACGAGCGCATTCTGCAGGCCTATCCGATTCCCTCGGTGGCGGCCAAAATGGCGCAGGCTCAGCAGCAAATCGAACAGGCCAAAGAGCTGTACGCCCAGGCGCGCTATGTCGGCGACAAAGGGAAGTTCAAAAAGGCGCTGCGCTTGTTGAAAAAGGTGGAGAAGCTCGATCGCGAAGCGGGCGATTTGGACGGCCGGCGCGACTTGCTGAAAACCAAAAAGAAAGCGCCGCGCGTCAAGCGAAAAAGCGGACCGGGGTTGTTCAGGCGAATTTTCCGTCCGCGGCGCGTCATCGTCGGGATGATTTTGATTATCCTGGTCGGCGGCGTCGTCGGCGCCCGGCCGGGGCTGATGTTCCTGGCCGACTGGACCTATCGCACCAGCCAGAACGAATTCATCTTCCAGAAATCGTACAGTTCGCTGAACCTGTACAAAGCGTTGCAGATACTCAAAGTCGAGGACCCGATCATTCAGGAACGCATCGACGACATCAACGTGCGGGCGAAAAACTTCTATCTCAAGCTCGGCTCCGACGCACAGAAAAGCAACAACCTGAGCGCGGCCATCAACTGGTACAAGAAGGCCCTCTTCTACGATCCGATCGACATCAAATTGCAGGATTTGATCAGCATGCTCGAAGCCAAATACGCCGTGATCCAGAGCATGCAGAAATAGCGGTTACTTCCCCAACAATAAAAACAGCAGCACCGCGGCCAGACCGGCCCCGGCCAAGCCGATGCCCAGCCACATCCCGTATTGCGCCAACCACGGCGCCTTCACCTCACCGGCTGCCGGCTGATAGGAAGCGACCCTCTCCCGTCGCGCTTCCTCCGGATAGGTGAACTTCATTTTCGAATTGCCCAGCATGAGCACGTCGCCGTGGTGCAGCAAATGCGCGGTGACGATTTTGTTGTTGAGAATGGTGCCGTTGCGGCTGCCCTCGTCGGTGTAGGTCACTTCCGCCTCGGTCACCTCGATCGTGCCGTGGAGGCTGCTGACCATCGTGTCGTTGATGCGGATGTTCGCCGCCTCACCGCGTCCCAAACGATGCACGCCGTAGGGCAGCAGGTACTTCATGCCCTTCTCCGGCCCGTAGATCACCTCCAGCGCCGGGTACACGGCGAAGTTGATTTTTTTGATGTAAATGTTGCCCATCAGATCCTGCTTATCGGCCACGACGGTCCGCCCCAGCTCTTCCTTTTTCAGCAGGTCCTCGTCCGGCACCTCGTAGATACGGGTCATGTCGCGCAGTTGGTCGATGTCCAGGATGGTCGTGAGTTTCAAGTCCTCGACGCCGATCTCGTCGGTCCGGCGTAAAAAGAACTGGTTGGAGCCGATGATCAATTCCGCGCCCAGCCCCAGGTCGGCCATTTCCTCGATGGGACAATTGTTGACGAAGGTTTTGTTGACCGAATTCTCATCCTTGATTTTAACCGCGCCGCCCATCAGGTAGATCTTCGCGTGGTTGCGCGAAACGTCCTCGTCCGACAGCACGATGTCGGAATCGGGATCGCGCCCGATGGTCGTCATTACCTTCACCAGGGGAAACGTCAGGCGCCGGCCCAGGTCGTCATAGGACTCCAACTGATACATCGCTCACTCCGTCAATCGTTGGGAACCAACCGATTGTAGCGGATCGTCCGCCCGCCGCCAAGTCGCCACCCGGGCAAAAAAAGAGGGCGCTCACGAGAGCGCCCTCCTTCGTTTTCAAACGCTTTGTCTAGCAGCCGCAACCATCGTCGTCGTCATCGTCGTCGTCGTTGCCGCCGTTGCCGTTGTCGTCGTCATCGTCGGCGGTGTCGTCGTCATCGATGTCGTCGTCGGCGGTGTCGTCGTCGGGTTCGGTCACGGTGATGAAGTCCTGTTTGACTTCGACGTCGGAACCGGCCTCGTTGGTCACGCGCAACACGATGTGATAGGAGCCCGGCTCGGTCAGATTAAGCGTCGGGCTCTCCACGTCGTCGATCGTGGTCAGGTCGACCATATCGGTGCCGTAAGCCCACTGCAGCGTGGTGATGTCGCAACCGGAGCTGACCACCGAGGTGTTGGTCAGTTCCACCGTCAAGGGCGCCGCGCCTTCGGTCACGCTGGCTTCGAATTCGGCATCCGGAATGCCGCACTCGACGGTGATGTAGTCGGTCTTCACTTCGGTGTATTCGCCCTTGTCCCAATCGGTGTAGTACTTGAGCACCACCGTGTAGACGCCGGGCGTGTTGTAGATGTGCACCGGGTTGGCTTCATCGGAAGTCTCGCCGTCGCCGAAGTCCCACTCGATTTCCGAAGCGCCGCAGCTCGGATGATATTCGCTCATGTCGGTGAAGGTCACCTCGAAGGGCGTGCGGCCGTGGGTCTCATCGGCCTGGAAGTTCAGCACCGGCGCATCGCACTCGGCGGTGATGTAGTCGGTCTTCGTTTCGCTGTCGGTGCCGTAGGGGCCGGTCACGTCCAGCGTAACCGTGTAGGTGCCGGGGGCTTCGTACACGTGCGTCGGCATCGGATCGTTGGAGGATTCGCCGTCGCCGAAATTCCAGGTGTAGGCGCTGATGATGCCCATCGAGGAAGGCGTGAAGGCCACTTCCAGGGGCACCATGCCGCTGACGACGTCGGCGTTGAAGTCGATCGAGGGCGGATCGTCGTTGGGCGTACCGAGCATTTCGAGGTTGTCGATGCCCCAGTATTCGCCGGCCGACGGCGCCGTGTAATAGAACCGCAGCTTGACGTTCTCCATGCTGTCGGCCCAATCGCTCAGGTCCAGTTGCTCGATGCCGTCGCGATCATCCGTCCAGTTGGCCACGTTGTGCCAGGTAACGCCGTCGTCGTTGGACACGTCGACCATCGCGTGGCTGGGGAACAGACCGCTGCTCGCGCTGTATTTGTGGCTGAAGTTCAACTGCACGTCGACGTAACCGAAGGTGCTGATCGTCTCGGTGATCAACTGTTCGTCATACTGCTCGAAGATGCCGCCTTCGGCATCCGGATCGATGATGGAGAACACGCCGCTCCAGTTGGAGTTGGTGCGGCTGCCGGGGTTGTCGTCGGTCCAGGTGATGCCGCCGTTGGCGTCGATGATTTCCCAGTCATCGGGAATGCCGGACTCGCTGTCGTCGAAGTCCTCTTCCCAGATCACGATCGGGCCCACGGTCATGTCGCTCATCTCGACCGTATTGTTTTCCTGGTGACCCAGGGCGTCAGTCGCGCGCACCACGTAGTAGTATTCCACGAAGTTTTCCAGGCCGCTGTCCTGGTAGGTCGTCGCGGTCGTCTGCCCGACCGGCGTGTTGAAGTTCTGACCGCCGCTGAATTCCGCCCGGTAAACCTGATAGGTGATCGGCGGAGTCAGGTCGGTCGCCGCGTTCCACTGCAAGGTGACCACAGTGTTGCCGCCGCTGATGTAGTTGACGCCCGAGAAGGTCGGCGGCGCGGTGTCGCCCAGGGCGGTGTCGGTCTTTTCCTCCGGGGTGCCGCTGCCGGTGTCTTCGTCGTAGTAGTACAGCGTGATCGTATCGCCGTTGCTGATCGAAAGCACGCCATTGGCTTCGGCCGGCGCGGCGTCGGTCACCGTGATCGAACCCAGGAACGTGCCGGTGTCGGCGTATTCGGTGCAGGAGATCGTTTCACCGGCCGGCTCGGTGTCGCTGTAAATCAACAACGAGTAATTGTTCAAGCCTTCCAGGTCGGCGTCGGACAACGTCACGTTGACCGTGTCGCCTTCCTTGTAGACATCTTTGTCCAGACCGATGATGCCGTCGGCGGTCGCGCCGACCAGCAGGTCGGCTTCGTACGGACGATACTGATAGCGGGAAACAACCAGGTGGATGCCTTCGGTCGAGGTGATCGCCTCGTCGAATTCCACGTGGGCCACGCCGCCGGTCGAATAGGCTTTGCCGATCAGCACGCCGTCCTGCGTCATGGCCACCAGGGCGCCGTCGACGTTGACGGTCACGTCGAACGAGGTCATGCCCATCGGCACGATCGGCATGTGCGACACGGAGAACTCCAGCGGCACGCCGGCGTACATTTCGAGGGTCGGCTCGCCGAACCAGTGGAATTCCTCGATGGCGGTCATGCGATACGGATCGCTGGAGTAATGATAGCTCATGTACATCTTGCCGTATTCGAGCACGATGCCCATGCGCCATTCGGGATCGTTGTCTTTGGTTACCGGCCACTCGGGTTCATAGGTCGGCCAGTGGCTGTCCAGCCAGCCCCAGAACATGCGGTCGTTGCGGCCGGAGTAGCTGACGCGAGTCGAGCCGAGCAGACCGACCGAACCGCCGTCGGGATGACGTTCCCACGCTTCGGTGAAGCAGATCGCCTTGGAGCCGTCTTTCTTGGTTTCATCGTCGAACTCGCCGGTCAGGCAGTTGATCGACCAGACCACCGGGCGCTTGTCGCCGTTGGTCAGGGCGTTGATGTCGGTGACTTCGAATCCCGGCTCGCTCCAGCCGGTGGTGGAGCCGTGGTCGCGGTGGGTAATGAAGGCCGTACCGCCGTTGACGGCCGCGGCGATGTCGGCGGCGTCGCCGTCCCAGGCCAGATTCGGCTTCTGAATGTCGGTCGGAATTTCATAGTCGCCGTAGGTCCACCACAGCGGCGTCCACTGATACGTCGACTGGTTCCAGTACTTCGGATTGACGTAGGATTCGGTGAAGTAGATGCGGTGCGGCGTAAACGGGCTGTCGGGCATGAATTCGTCGAACCAGCGGTAGGCTTCTTCCGTGGTGCGGGCGAAACGACGCTCGGCCTGTCCGCCGCTCATGTGCTGGAAGTACGCCGCGTGATACGAGTTGGTGTAGAAGCTTTCGTTGTAGATCGGATCGCGTTCGTAATCGACGATATCCTGGATGTGCTTGTTGGCTTCGGCCGCCGTATCCACACTGATGCGGCCGCTGTAAATGTCGACCCATTCGTCGGTGCCGTCGACGGTGAAGTAATACCGGTCGGACGCGGTGCCGTCGTAGGTCGGGCTGATGTACTCGGCGTCGCCGAGCAGCAGCACGAACTCGGGCGCGGGATCCCACGTATCGTACGCGTCCTGCACCCAGGCTTTGATCGCGGCCACGCTCGTGCCGGTATCGTCGGTGGTATACACCTCGGTGTCATAACCCTGGAGAATCTTCCAATCGGCCAGCGTCTGGGCGGCGTCGACCATCAACGGCGGGCAAATGATGACGTATTCGGCGCCGTTGGCGCTCTTGCCGCGCGGCTGCGGCATCGGTTCCTGCGAGAACGCCATGTTGTTCATCGTCAGGTCGTACAGCGACTGGAAGCTGCGGCCGCGTTTCTCGCTGAAGAATTTGCCTTTGCTGCCGTTGAAGGAAACTTCCACTTTCATGTCGGCGTACATCACGGCCTTGCCGCTCTTCGCCTGCACCTGCACCGGGAACAGGCGCAGGGTGATCATCTGCAGGCCGCGCACGGTGAACGGCCCTTCCACGTTGTAGAAGCGGCCGGGGAACGGCAGATCGCTCGAATAGACGGTGCCGTCCATTTCAAAGGACGGTTCTTCCACGCCGTAGCAATCCGGCGCCGGCGCCTGCGCGGGCAGAATGTTCAGACCGTCGGCGGTCTGCGGATTGGAGGCATTCACCTTCACCTGCACCGTCGCGCCCTGCGGCACGGCGATGTAACGGGTGAAGACCGGGACAGCCGGCTCGCCGGGATACGAATGACGAGCGGCGCCGTAAAAGTCGATGCTGTCCCACACTTCGCCTTCCAGTTCCATGTCGCGGATCTGGAAGCTGGGGATGTGCACCCGGAAGTTAAAGTCGGAATAGGTGTTTAAAGTCGTGACCACCTGCGGTTTCTGGGCGGTGATCGTTCCATCGACCTTGATCCACTTGGTGCCGGCAAAAGCCGTGACGACCGAAAGCAGTACCAACAATGGAATCAGGCCCAGCCAATAACGGCGCTTCATCGTTCGCTCCTTATTAATTTATTTCGAACTAAAGCAATAGTTTATGTCCGCACTTTAAGGCGCCAAATTGTACGACGACTACTTGAATTATTCAAGATCATTTGTATAAGCATTTTCCCGCTGATTTTTGCGTGTTTTTCGTTACGAATGTGGTTTTTTCATGCAACAAGGCGATCGTCGTTTTTGACGATCGCCCCGGGTGGCGCTTTGAATTTCTTACTGCGTCATTTCGGTCCAGGAGAGGATGTCGACCGGATCGGAAATAACGTTGTAGGCCGAGGAGTACGTGTACCAGTAGTTGGCGCTGTTGTTGTTGGTGAATTCGCTCGGGTTCTGAATGGTGACCGAACCGAAGGCGGTGACCACGCCCCAGTACTTGATCTTGCCGTGCAACTCGTAATCGCCCTCGGTGTACACCAGACCGTTGAGCATGCTCATGGCCTCGGTGTCGAAGTTGAGCAGCACGTCGTCCTTGGCGATCATGCTGACCGTGGGCGTCGTGCTGGGATTGGCGCGGAAGTCACCTTCGCAGATGATCTTCCCCGAGGCCACGATCGTGCCGATGCCGCTGAGCTGACCGTTGATGTACACGTCGCCGTCGACGAAAATCGTGCGGTGCCCGTCCGGGCCTTCCGGAATGTCGTCGAAGTCCAAATCCGAAATGGTGACGCTCGTGTCGGCGGTGCCGAACTGACCGTCGTTGTCGTAATAGGAGTTTCGGTTCGCGGTTTGCGCAATCTCATACCACTGTTCGTCGGTGAGCTTGATGGCCGCCAGGTCCATCGCCTCCTTTTCCAGCCGATGCAAATCAGTGGTGTCGCCGTCGACGGTCAACGTGGATGACGACGGCATATACAGGTTCAACTCCGGCGTACCGGCGTCGAGATTCAGATACGCGTTGCCGTTGACCCGTACGCCTTCGCTGGAAATGCGCGGCTTGCCGTCGAGGATAACATCGCCGCCCGCGTTGATCGCCGATTCGAAAGCCGAATCCACATTGACGATCACCTCCAGCCGTTTGACCGACGAACCGATGCGCCCCGTGGCGATCACCCGCTTGAGGAACGACGAGAGTTCCACCACCTCGACACTGAAGGTGGCATCGTTGCTGAGCGAGTCGCTTCCCAGATCGCCGACGAAATCGCGGTTATCGCGTAATTCGCCCAGAGCTTTTTGCACGCCGGCTTCCGCCGCCCAGAAGGCCTGTGCGCTACGCTTGTAGTGACCGCTGATTTTCAGGTCGGTCCCCACGACCAGCATGCTGGCCATGCTCAACATGGAAACGGCCATGAGCACCATCAAAACGATGAGCATCACCATTCCCTGTTGGCCACACTCTTTGAGGTTGATTACCCGTTTCATGGCACACCTCACGGACATGGGCAGTCGCCGGCGTTGGACACATACGCCGAGCATCCGCCGGGCTCGTTGCCCTGTTGATCCACCGCGGTGATGTAGTACGTGTAGCAGTACTTGTCGGCATCCATGCGGTTGTCGTCGTCTGTGTACTGCACCCCGGGAGTATCCAGGTTGATATCGGTCACGCGGGTATACACCTTGGTGTACACGCCGCAATCCTCAGAGCGATAGATATTGTAGCCGACCACATCCGGTTCGGAACTCGCGTTCCAACTCAGACTGACCTCCTTCTTGGCCACCTTGGTCGCCACGATGCCCAGCGGACAGGCCGGCGCGGTCGTATCGGCCACGTAATCGTAGTTGTAGGCGCCGCTGGCGGGCGAACGGGTGCTGCCGCCGTTGGCGTCCTCGGCGGTCAGATAGAACCAGATGCGCACGTTGCTCTGGTAGGGAATGGTCGCTTCCCATTCGCTTTCGGATTCATTGTAGGCCATCGCCAGGGTCGCATAGCCCGACGACGGCGCAACGGTCTGCAAACTCGCATCGATGTAATACCGCAACGTCACACCGGAGATGCCCACGCCCGCATGGTCGATGACCGACGCATGCACCGGCACCGAGCGATAGTTTTCCACCAGCACGGTTCCGGGCGTCGTCGAGCTGACCGTATCGGTGTTCGGCTTGTCCTGCAGTACGCTGGAGACCTGCGGCACCGCGGCGAACGAGATGGCCAGCTCATCGCTCATGCACGAGTAGCTCAGCAGAGTTTTTCGGTATTCGAAAATCATCTGCAAAGCGGTGTTGGTCATCTGAATATCGTCGGCGACGGCGGTGTGCCGCACGGTGGCGCCGTAGGAGAAGCTGTTGGTCAATGTGCCGGTCAACAGCAGACGATTCGTGCTGATCGATTCCACCACGGCCATCTCGACCGTCGAACCCTCCACGATGTAAATCGTATCGCCCTGGGCGAAGGGATCGGTCGATTGCACGCTCACCTCGGAGTCGCCGGCCGATGCGGATGACGACAGGGTGGAATAGTCGCGGGTGAACGTCAGCCGCACCGTCTTGGTGCTGCCGTCGCTGATGGTTGGCTGCGTACCATAGTTGAGCGACAACGTATCGCCCGAATGCGCGGGCGTGGAACCCTGCCAGACGGTCGTGCCGATGGGGATCTCCACCTTGGTCAGCAACGCGTCCTGGTGATCCCAGGTCGGCTTCAGCGAAACCAGCGTGGCATTGGCGTCCGAGTCGTTTTTAATCTGGTAGGCCACCACGTTGTTGTACGTACCGCTGACTTGCGCCAGGTACGTCGAATCCAGGTAAATGCCGCCGTTGTGAATCTGCACGCTGACGAACGGACTGGTGCCCAACTTGCCTTCGTCGTCGAGCGCCACCGCGTACAGTTGATATGTGCCGTCGCACCAGGTGGTCACGTCGCCCGCGGAACACGGATTGCTCGTGCCGCCGAAGGCGCAATATTCGGTGCTGTATTCGGTATGGGGGAAGGTGTAGGCGCTGGGCACCGGCTCGCTGTAGAAGTGCACCAGCACGATGCCGGCGCCGTTATCCTCTTCCATCGACGGCGGCTCGTGAATGCCCGCCTGGTCCGGATCGTACGCCCGCGCCCAGAAGATCATCTGTCCGTTCTCGATCGTCGTTCCCGTGGTCGGCGAAACGATCTCGACGACCGGCGCCGTCCCGCCCGGTTGGGCATAGGCTGTGGCGCGCGACGCGGTATTCCCGCAGCGATCGACCGCGAAGGCGCTGTAGTAATAGGTCGTGTCGTTGATCAGATTGGAGTGCGTCTGACTGACGGTTGCCCCGGCCGTCCCGGGGAACGTGCCGAATTCCGAACCGTCGCCGGAACTGCTGGGATAGCCCACCGTGCTGTAACGAACGATCACCCCGGCGAAATCGCTGTCGCTGGGATTGACCCACATCAGATCGACCGACTCGTTGCGGCCGATCGCCTGGAACGGCGCCACCGTGGCCGGCGGCGTGGCCGGCGATTCGATCGGCATTGTGCTGGTCTCGTTGAGGTCCGGTTGATCGCTCAACGGCCCGTCGCCGTCGCCGAACACTTCCGTGGAAGCCTCGCCTTCGTTGGAACAATCGACCGCGGTCACTTTGTAGTAGTAGACGGTGCACGCATCCAGACCTTCGTCGGTAAAGGTCAACTGATCGGTCGTCAACGTGTTTTCATCGGCGATGCGCGTGCCTTCGCCGGCGATGAATCCCGCGCTGGTGCCGCGGTACAGGCGATATCCCTTGACGTCCTCCGCCTCCGATTCGCTCCAGTTGATCGTCACCGAACCGACTCCGGCCGCCGCGCTCACGGTTTCGGGCGGGCTCGGCGGAGTCGTATCCGCCAAGGTGAAGACCACTTCGCTGGTCGTGGTCGACTCGTTGAAGCTCGAGTCGTACGCCAGCATCGACACGTAATAGGTTTCGTTGTTGTTCAACCGCAAATCGTGCACGGTGTATTCGTTGAGCGTTTCGTCGCTGACGTTGTAGGGCGGAATGAAGTAATCGCCGGACGACGTGCCGTAATAGATCTTGTACCCGCCCAGATCGGTCAGCGCCGATCCGTCGCAGGCGTTGGTCGTCGGTTCGATCCAGCTCACGGAGAACCGTTCGCACGTATCGCTGCGCGTCACCTGCAAACCGGTGGGGGGATTGGGTTTGCACGTGTCGGCCTTGAACGGACGAGTGCCCATGTTGCGCAGTTCGACCATCTGCGAGAAGGTCCGGCTGCCGCGCCCGTCGGTCGTGCCCACCTGCAACCGCAATTCGATTTTGCGAATGGCGGCGCGTTGGATCAACGGCAGACCGTTGACCGGATCGGGCTCGAACTCCTGATCGTTTTCGCCGTAGTAATGAAATTCGAAATTCTGCAACCGATCGGCGACCTCGACGTTGTTCCGCTTCAGATCGCCGCCGGGAAAGGTTACCGCGTAACGTACTTCCTCGACCGTGCGCACCAGCGTGGTCGAGGCCGTGAAATCGTTGACCAGCGCCGATGAAAGCTTAATGGTGTCCGGCTCGCCGCTCAGATCCACCGCGTCGTCGCTGGCGGAAACCTGGATCATCTCGACGTTGCCGCCGCCGTTGATGAAGATGTAATCGCCGGTTTCGACGTGATCGCGTTCGTCATTGAGATTCACGCTGATCTGCGTCGCTCCGGCGGCCGCGTCGGCGGCCAGGACGGTGGCAATGTCCGCATCGATGTCGCCCTTGAAGGTCAACGAGTATTTCTTCGCTTCGGAAAAGGTTTCGCCGACGATGACGCCGAAACCGGCCATGCGCAGTTCGCGCGTCACTTGATCGGCCGCCATGCGCGAGGACTGCATGACGTTGGTCAACTCTTCCATGCGCTCGAAGCCGCGATGTTGGCTCAGATAAATGGTGTAAGCGGCCGCCAGCAGGATCAGGCCCAGGCCCATCGTGACCAACAATTCGAACACCGTAAAACCGCTCGCCCGCCTTCTCGCTTTCATCGCACCACCACCGTTTCTATGGCCACCTGCTGGCCAACGGCATTGGTCACCACCACCTTGACCACCTTGAGCGTGTCGTCCTCGTTTGGCGTGACAAACAGCTCCCGTTTATAGGAAACGAAGTTCTCGATCGTCCCGAAGCCTTCTTCGCCGGAGGCGAGGCTGTCGTACGGAACGGTCTTCATCTCCTCCAATTTCGAGGTGGCCAGATTGGTGGCCGTCGTCAAACCCTGGGAGAAATTCTGCCGGTTGGCCGCCGTCGACAACACGGCCGCGACGCTCACCAGACCGATCGTGATCAGAAACGTGCTGACCACGATTTCGGTCAACGTGAATCCGTCTTCATTGCTCAGCCATTTGCGTAAGCGTTTCATAGCCATTTCACCCATGGTCCAGGTGAACCGGACAAGCTGAATTTCCACAGGTTGATTCTGCCCGTGGAAAGCACTTCAACCGCCCGGCCCAGTTCGATTTTCGCCGAGTCGCTCGGCGCCAGGTAAATCACGCCCGCATTTTCCGCACTTCCGTTCGAACGGAACGTCACATACACCGGATTGGAAGTGGAACCCAGATGAATGGGCGAACTGAGCAACAAGCCGTCCACGCCGGTCGAGGAAACCGCGCGGATAATCACGCCGTTGCCGTAATAGCTGAAGGGACGGGAACGCACCAGGTCCGCCAGTTCCATGCCGTCGCTGTCGCTGTCGGAATACACGTTGACCACATTGTTTTCCAAATCGAACGCGACGATGACATCGTTGCCGTATTCGACCGCCAGGGCGCGTGCTTCGCGCATTTCCATGCCCAGACTGCGGGTGAAACCATTGACCCGCACTTCCGGCAGGTACCCGCGGGCAATCGGCATCGAAGCGATGACGATGCCCATGACCGCGACAACGATCATCAGTTCGACCAAGGTAAAACCAGCCTGGCGTCCTTTCTGCCTCATCTTGCCCGGTTCCCTTCCTGTTTTACGATACTTACCTTGTCGGTCGCTTATCGACCGGACCTTACCTTTAAATTGTAGCAGCAATTAATATGCCAGAGCTGTAACAGCTTGATTTTATGCATGATTAAATTCGGTTGACAACGGAACATAATATTAGAACGTTTGTAACATTACATAACGTAATGAACTTGGAAAAAGTTTTACATTTGTAATTAAAATAGCGCGTTAAAGGAGCTTTTCCACTTTTTAAATATTCACTTATTAACCGCCGGGTCAACAATCCCGGCTTCCGTAAATCCCTTCGCCCGCAAAATGCAGCTATCGCACTTCCCGCACGCACGCCCCTCCGGCGTCGGATCATAGCACGAATGAGTAAGCGACAAATCGACATTCAGCGCCTTCGCCCGCAAAATGATCTGCGCCTTGGTCAGATGCATTAACGGTGTATGTACTTGAAATTTACCCTCTTTTTCAACTCCTGCCCGCGTGGCGAGGTTCGCGGTCTGCGCAAACGACTCAATGAACTCCGGGCGACAATCCGGGTAGCCGCTGTAATCGAGCGCGTTGACGCCGATGAACAGGTCGAAAATTTCATTCGCTTCGGCGTAAGCCAGGGCCATCGTGAGAAAAACGGCATTGCGGGCCGGTACATATGTAATGGGGATGCCCTGCCCGATCTCCTGATCCGATCGGCTTTTGGGCACGGGCGTCGCCGGATCGGTCAGCGCCGACCCGCCGATCCAGGTCATGTCCAGCGGGACGATGACGTGCCTGGCCACGCCCATCGCGGCGCAAAGCGCCTTGGCGCGTTCGACTTCGATTGCGTGACGCTGACCGTAGGCGAAGGTCAGCGCGTGCACCCGGTAGCCGTCGGCGATCGTCCCGGCCAACACGGTGGCGCTGTCCAGACCGCCGCTGACCAGAACCACCGCTTGCTTGCTCATCGTCTACTCCCTGTCGGCCTTCGCCTTGAGCGCCGCCAGCCAGGCGTAGGGCACATGCAGATCGCCCATACCGCTGCCCAGTTGGATGTCGGGCTTGGTCTGCCCGTGATAATCCGAACCGCCGGTCGGCAACAGGTGATGACGTCGGGCGATGTCGTTGTAGATCAACACCTGCGCCGGCAGGTGCGTGCTGTACAGAACCTCCAGCCCGACCAGCCCCAGCGCGACCAGATCGCCCACCGCTTCATCCAACTCCAGCGGCGACCACTTGTACAGGCCCGGATGCGCCAGCACCGGCAGCCCGCCCGCCTGAAGAATCAGGGACACCGATTCCTCGGGCGTGAAACGGAACTTGGGCACGTAAGCCTTGCCCTTGCGATCCAGGTAGATGTCGAAGGCCTCCTGCACCGTGGCGACCGCGCCTTTCTTGAGCAGCACCCGCGCAAAATGCGGGCGGCCAACCACGTCGCCGCCGGCTTCGGCGCGCACCTCGTCGAGGGTCATCTCGATGCCCAGTTCGTTGAAGCGTTCGATGATCCGGTCGTTGCGTTCGGCGCGCACCTGCTTGGCCCAGGCCAGTTTTTCGGCCAGATGATCGTTGTCGCCAGCGATGAAATAGCCGAGCACGTGCACCGTCTTGCCGCGCAAATCGGTGGAAAGCTCGACGCCGGGCACGACCTCGAAATTCATCTCCGCACCGGCGGCCAGTCCTTCCGCGACGCCGTCGATCGTGTCGTGATCGGTAATCGCCACCGCGCCCAAACCGCTGTCCCGTGCCAACTGCACCAACTGCGTCGGGGTGAGCGAACCGTCCGACGCGGTCGTGTGCGCATGCAGGTCAATCAATTTTTCCATCGGTTAAATATCCACGTGGAACAGGCCTTTCATCGAAAGGCCGAAAAGAATGGACAACACGAAATACACGATGATCCAGTGCATCTCCCAGCCCAGAACGTTCATTTCCACGCCGGGATAATTCACGTTGACGACGGTGATGGCGCCGTCGAGTTTTTGCTCGCCGGGGTACAGCAGACCGTCCCAGAAGTTGCCGTTGTGCCGTTGCGGGGCCAGTCGCCTGAGGCGATCGGCGTCGCCGACGACGAACCGCTTGGTGGCCGTTTGTCCGCCCACGTCGATCGTCAGCGTGTGTTCGCCCGGCGTCAGCGCCTTCACGCGCCAGGCGATTTCGCCGCTCAGCGGTTGGCGCACGGCGGCGGTCTGCACCTGCACGCCCTCGTCGGCGGTCATCGTCGCGGGCGTCTCGAACAGGTTGACCTTCTGGTCGACCCGCACGTTGATCACCGCTTCCTCGCCGACCTGATAGGGCCGGTAGCCGTACCAGAAGTTGAGCTGCACCAGCAGCAGCAGCACCGGCACGATCATCACCGCCAACGGCCGCAACTGGTGCGCCATGTACACCGCGTTCCAGCGCAGGATGTTGCCGATCGACTTGAGCAGCACGCCCAGGCTGTCTTTGTAGAGCATGATGGCCAGGAAGTGCGCCTTGATGCGGTCCTTGGCGCGCGTGATGCCGTCCTGGTTCGAGGTGTACTTATAGATGATCAGCATCAGCACGCCGGTCAGCACGCTGATGATGATCATGCCGGTCAGCGGCAATTTAACGAACGGTGCCATGACCAGGGAAAACGCCGCGCTCAGGCCGTTGGAAATTGTGAGCATCTACCGTCGCATCCTTTAGCTGATGTAACCGAGCCCTTGCAGCTTCTTCTTGATTTCTTCTTCGCTGTCGCCTTCGCCGATCTGCGCCAGTTCCTTTTCCAGCACGTGGCTGACGAACTCCTCGACCGACGCGTAGCCGGCCAGGTCGGCGAATTTCTTTACGCGCGCATACAGGTCCTTGTCCAGTTTCACTTTGGGTCCGAACATCCCCTTACCTCGCTATTTTCCCGTATAGATGTTTTTCCCGATCATATCCTTCGGCCGCGGCAGACCGAACAGTTCCAGAATCGTCACCGGCAGATCCACCAGCGACGCGCCGACCAGTTCGATGCGCCGGTTGGTGAACAGACTGCCCGGCACCTCTTCGGCGGCCATGCAGTGATCGCCGCCCCATTCGTCGGTGTTGGGCCGCAGCAGCGAGCCGCGCGGGAACTTGCCCAGCGCCGTTTCCCAACTGCCGCGATAGCCGCGCGCATAGCCGATCACCAGGTCGGGCGCGTTCTTGGCGTACTCGCCCTGGTAGACCTCCGAGCCCTTGTACGCGTAGCTGATGACGTGCTTGCCGGTTTCCGGATCGACGACCTGCAGCAGCTTCTCGCGGATCTCGTTGAGCAGATTGTCGGCGTCGGAGGCGCCGACCACGCCCTTGCCCTCGCGGCCCACCAGATTCAGATACATGCTGTTGATGCCCAACGTGTACGCCTTGGTGCCCCACCAGTTGACGTTCTGCAGAAATTCCGAATCACGATCGGACGGATCGCGCAGCTTGACGTAACCGTTGTCCAGCAGCCACGTCGAGAGGTGAAACGACTTGTAGTACGGCGCGAAGCCGTGGTCGCTCATCACCATCAACGTGGTCTTGTCGTCGATCTTCTCCATCGCTTCGCCGAGAATCTTGTCGAAGCGTTCGTAGGTGTCGCGCACGACATTCGTGAAGGCCTCGTCCTTCTCCGGCACGTAGGCCGGATGATCGTGGTCCATCGTGCGCCAGAACATGTGCGTGATCTGGTCGGAGCTGGAGAAGTAGAAAAACAGCAGGCCGTCCCGGAAACGGTCGAGCTCGTAGTGGTACAGGTCCAGCCGCTCGGCCAGCACCGTATGCGCCTGTTCGAGAAATTCCTTGTTGTCGAACACCTGCGAGGACAGCGCCTTGGTGTCCTCGGGAATGCCCTGCGTGTGGAACGGCCCGCCGCGCGCGTCGCACAGTTCGGCGGAATAATCCGACGGCGTGGAAATGGGCATCGCCGGCTCGCGCGGATCGATGTTGATCGGCGAAACGTACAGCTTGAACGGTCGCACGCTCTTGAGCAGGAAGCGCACCATGCCCTTGACGGTGACCACCAGCGGCACCATCTCAAAGCGCAGTTGCACCCAGTCGGTCCATTCGCCGACCTGCAGCACGAACTGCTCGTCGCCGACTTCCAGCAACGCGGCGTCGGCGGTCGGGTCGATAAACACGTTGAACGGCACTTCCGAATCGGGCGCCGGATCGTTCTCCGCGACTTCGACGAAGGTGTTCTTCGGCCCGATGATCTTGCCTTTGACCCGCCCTTCGATCGCCTGCACCGGGTAGACGTTGCCGCCGGTGATCTCCTCGCCCTCGGCCAGTTGCGGCGGATCGTCGGTGAAGTACGAGAAGCTGCCGTAGCCGCCGTGCAGATCGGGCGTGCCCATGCCCGACAGCGAGCGGAACGGCCCCTCGACCGGCGGGTAGTTGCTGGGCACGGCGAAGATCGTCGTGGGGATGCCCGCCTCGCCCAGGTACTCCCAGAACGCTTTGCCCTTGCGCATCAGCTTCACGCTGGCGCTGTCGCTGGGAATCATGTACTTGCCGATGTGCCAGAATTTCTCGGGCACTTCGGTTTTACTCGTCGACAGAAACGGCAGGTAGGTTTTCGGATCGCGATGAATGAAATCGAAGATGTCGTGCCCGCCGGGGTTCTTGCCGGTGATGAAGTTCGACCAGGCCACCGGGCTCTGCGGCGGAATCGACGTGCCCAACGCGCTAAAGCCGCCCGTCTCGGCCAGACGCGAGAAGTTGGGCAGCCGGCCTTCGTCCATCCACTGGCGCACCAGCAGCGGATCGAGGCCGTCGAAACCCACGACGATCACCCGCGTGCCGTCTTTGGTGGCCGTGGGCAAACTCACATTGCCTTCGTCGCCGCAGCCCAGGGCCAGGCCGGCCGTGCCGGCCGCCAGCCCTTGCAGGAATCGACGACGCGTTATTTTTTCGCGGCTCATGACGCCGCCTCCTTTCCGGATTTTTTTTCTTGCAGCAGGGATGCGCCGTCCATGTATCCCGGCTTTTGCACGCCCAATAAGTATAGCACCGTCGGCGCGATGTCCATAATCGACGGATCTTGATTGTCGAGTTTGAAGTTGGTGAACAACACGCCCGACGCCAGCCGCGGATCGACGCAATGATCGCCGCTCCAGGCCTTGACGTTGTCGTCGATGACCGTGTCGTTGACCACGCCGGTCGTGCCGTCCCACCCGGCGCGATAACCGATGTTGTAACCGATGATCAAATCCGGCGCGTTGCCTTTGTACGGGCCGGTGTACAGCTCCTCGGCGTCCCATACCTGGTTGATCGCCGTGGCGTTCTTTTCCGCGTCGTGCAGACCGGAGAGCTTGTCGATCAGTTCGCGGCGCAATGCGGCCGCTTCCTCGCCCGGTTCGACGATCCCGTGACGCTCGCGCCCCTTGATGTTCAGGTACATGCCGCCCAGGCCGACCTGATACGCCCGGGTTTTCGACCAGTCGACGTTCGAGAGCCACTTGCCGGACTTGCTTTCATCCTTAAGGAAGAGATAACCGTTCTGATGCAGCCACGAGTTGAGGTTGATGCCGCGGTTGAACGGCTTGAAGCCGTGGTCGCTCATCACGAAGAGCACGTCGTTCTTCTTCAGCTTCTTGATCGTACGCGCCAGCAGCGCGTCCATTTTCTTATACAGATCCAGCACGGCCGTTTCGCCGGCCGGCGAGCGTTCCTTGCCGCGCAATGCGGGGTGATCGTCGACCAGATAGCGGAAGAACATATGTTGAATGCGGTCGGTGCCGTCGAACACGCACACGACCAGGCCGCTCTTGGTTTTGGCCAGCGCGTCATTGAACATCTTCTCGCGTTCGTCGTTGATCAGGTACGTCTCTTCGAGGAACAGCTCGTCGCTGATCAGCCCCTCGTTGAGCACCCAGGTGTCTTCGGCGAGGCCCAGGTTGGCATAGGGGCCGTTGAGCTTGGACAGGTACATCGAATACGCCGCCGGGTGGCTGATGGGAAACGCCGGTTTTTCCGGATCGAGGTTGATCGGCGAGACGTACAGCGCCGGTTCGCCCGCGTAGCGCGTCAGCAGGAACCGCGCGATGCCGTTGACCTTGATGCGCAGACTGGCCTGGAACGACAAACGCACCCACTCGGTGAATTTGCCTTCTTCCAGCACGATTTCGCGGTCGGGCAGCTTCAACGTGCGCGCGCCGTTCTTGCCGTCGAGCAGCGTGAAAGGAATCTTCATTTCCGGCGCGCTTTCGAGCAGCGCGTCGGGCGGACCGAGCAACTCGCCCTCGTAGCCCGCGCCGTTTTTCTTCAACGGCAGAATGACGCCGCCCTCTTCCACCGCGTCGGTCCATTCCTTGGTCGTGTAGAAGCTGAAGGTGCCCTGGCTGCCGCGAATGTCGGGCACGCACATGCCCGACAGCGACACGCCGTTGAATTTCTCCGGCGGGAAGGTGATCGGCACGCGCAACACCGTCGAGAAAATGCCGTGCTCGCCCAGCACCACCCAGAACGGCTTGCTTTTGCGCAGCAGCCGGATTTCCGGTTTGCTCAGCGGAATGGTGTATTTGCCGAGCTTGATCTTGCGTTGCGCGTCGCCGATGTAGGCCGACGACAGCGTCGGCAGATAAGTGCGCGTGTCGCGCGAGAGAAAATCGTAGATGTTGTGCCGGCCCGGATTCGCGCCGGTCATGAAGCTCGACCACGCCACCGGGCTGACCGACGGAAACGTGGTGCGCAGGCGATGAAAGCCGCCGTCCTCCGCGAGTTTCTTGAAGGTAGGCAGATGCCCCTGCTCCATCCACCGCTCGGCCAGTTGCGGGTCCATGCCGTCCAGGCCGAGCACGACCACGCGCTTGACCTTCGCATGGCGTAGCGCGCGGCGGCTCTTGAGCCACACGTAGATGAAACGCAGCGGCCAGATCGCCAGCGAAAACAGCGCCACGAAAAAGGTGGCGATCAAAAAGAAGAAGCTGGTGATGAACGCGAAGCCGGCCCCCGGTCCGACGTAGGCGTGCGCCGGGGCGGCCGCGAGCATGGCCAGCAGGAACAGACTTATCGCAACGATTCTTCGCATCAGTTTAAATGCTCCAGCACCAGGCCGGCGACCTGGGTGATGTGCGGCACCTCGTCCACGTTCTTGGTCGTCCATAAAAAGGCGTCGTCCTGGTTGTGCATGCCGTTCAATCCGAAATGGCCGAACACCTCCGGGCGGTCGATCGCGCCCTTGAAGTCGAAACCATTAATCGACACCGCCACCAGATCCGGCGCCTGCGCGACCAACGGACCATGATACGCCTCTTCGCGATGGAAGTAACGGCGCACGAGTTTTTTGCCGTCGTATTCCAGTTCGTTCAGCGCGGCTTTCACGTCCTCGATCACCTTCGGCGCGTCGGCCGGCGCGACCTTCCCTTTGGGGAAACGATCGCTGGTGTGCACGTAGATCCGGTTCGGATCGAGCACGAACACCTTGGACGCCTCGCTGATCTGATTCAGGTCGCTGGGCGGATCGGCCGCGAAGGCGACCAGGCCCTTTTCCATCAGAAAACGGTTGAGCGCCACTTCTTTTTCCAGGGCGCAAAAACCGTGATCACTCAATAAAATCAGGCCCGACAGGCTGTCGTCCTTGGTCAGCTTGACGTACCGGTCGGCCATTTCGCCGACGAACGCGTCGACCTGCCGGTAGTAGTCGATGCACTTTTCGTGCAGTTCGTGAGCGGGATCGGTCAGCGCATGCCAGAGGTAATGGTGCAGCCGGTCGGTGCCGGTGACGACCACCTCGAAGAAATCCCACTCCTCTTCGTCCCACAGCATCGCCGCGGCCTGCTTGCGCGTCTCCAGCGTGTGGAACAACTCGCGCAGCGCCAGCGGATGATTGCGCCGCGCCGTGTTGGTGTCGATGTCGATCTCGTAGTTCATCTTGCGCAGCTTGGCGATGTACTTGGCCGGAAAAACGGCCTTGAACAGCTCGATCGCCACGAAGCCGCTGACCAGCGCCCCGGACAGCCGCCGCGCCGGGTACGTGCCGGGCTGGTTGAGCACCACGCTGCGTTTGCCCTTTTGCTCCAGCGTCTCCCAGATCGTCGGGGCCTTGAGGCTGCCGTAATTGGGGAAGGTCAGGTCGTAGCCGCCGGGCAGCAAATCGGTGAAACCGAAAATGCCGTGGCTGCCCGCATCCGCACCGGTCATGAAACTGGGCCAACTGACCGCCGAGATTTCCGGCACGGTCACTTCCATCCGCCGCAGATTGCCTTTGGCGAAAATGTCCTTCATGCGCGGCAGCACGCCCTGCTCCATGAGTTGGCCGAGCAAGGTATGCGGCACGCCGTCCAGCCCGACGACCACCGCTTTGTTTTTCTTCCGCGAGAACAGGCTCATGCGCTTCTCCAGGTGCTGAAATCAAACGCCAAACAGTACTTGGGTTGACCAAGAAAAACAAGAGGGCATTTGCGATTCAATCTCACAAATGAACCTAACCATTCGCCGCAAAACTGCCAAGATGCACCCCCCTTGCGTATGTTCTTGAACCGCGCGAAGGCTCCCGGTAGGATAGGACAACTCTCTACGGAAAGCGGATGACGAAAAAACGCCTTGTTTTTGTCCTTATCCTCTGCCTGGCGCTGGGCGGCGCCACGATCGCCGAGGCCAAGGCGCGCATCGAGGGAACATCTTGCAGCCGCAACGGCCAGGTGTTCTCGGTGCACTTCCACGTCGTCGAGGCGTTCACGCCGGACATGGAGCGGGCGATTTTATCCGGCATTCCGCACACTTTCATTTACCATTTCGAGATCATGCGCGTCGTGCCGGCCTGGCCCAACATCCGCATCCATCATTGGCAGGTGCGCCGGTCGCTACGCTACGACACGCTCAAGAAAACCTACACGGTCGATTTCGGCGACGGCAACCGGCCCAAACAGGCCGACAGTCTCGACGAAGCGAAAAAGATGATGACCGAGTTCGTCGACTATCCGGTCGCGGTCAGCACCTCGCTGGATCGGTCCTTTAAATATTACGTACGCATCAAGGCCCAGCTCGATCCGGTTAAATGGCCGCTGATGCTGGACAAGATTTTCTTCTTCGTCAGCATGTGGGATTTCGAAACCGACTGGGTGCAGATCGATCTGCCGTTGGATGAGGCGCAGGGCGATGGCCGGTAAATCGATCTTCGAACTGCCTCCCGAGGAACGCGAAGCGCTCCGCCGCAAACGCGAGATGATCGCGATCGTCGTGATCGGCTCGGTGTTGGGCGTGCTCTTTTTGATCGAAACGCTCTTCTTCGATTTTCGCGGCTCGCTCGGCGGCGGCAACCTGCTGTTTTTCAGCCTGATCAACGTCAACGTCATCCTGGTTTGTGTGCTGCTCTTTTTGATCCTGCGCAACGTCACCAAGTTGCTGTTCGAGCGCCGACGCAAGGTGCTGGGCGCGCAACTGCGCACGCGGCTGGTCGTCGCCTTCGTGCTGTTCGCGCTGGTGCCGACGATCATCCTGTTCTACGTGGCGATGACCTTCATCACCAACTCGATCGAGCGGTGGTTTTCGCTGCAGATCGAAGGCAGCCTCGCCGAGTCGCTCAAGGTCGCGCAGACCTACTACGAAACGCACGAGAAACGGGCGATCGGTCATGCGCGCGACATTGCCGCCTGGTTGCTGACCGAACCGGAGCCGCCGGCCGACGATAAATCCGACGCGGCTAAACAATTGCGGGACAAACTCGCCGAACGCCGGCAGTTGCTCTCTGTCGATTTGATCGAGGTGTACCGGGAACCGACGAAAAAGCCGATCTTCGCCGGCACCAAAGAAGCCAAAACCGGGAAATGGTTCCGCGAGGACAAGGATTTTCTGAGCAAGGGCTTTGCCAAGCAGGAAAAAAGCGAGGTCTTCTCGCTCGGTGAATCCGAGTTGATCCGCGGGATGGCGCCGGTGGCCGCGCCCGACGAGGCCGCGCGGGCGGTGGTCGTGGTCAGCTATTACGTGCCGCAAAGTCTTGTCCAACGCATGCGCACGATTCAGGAGACCTACGACAGCTACAGCCAGATGCAGGTGATGGAAAGCCCGATTCGCAGCAACTACCTGATCATCCTGGCGATGATATATATCTTCATTTTCTTCAGCGCCACCTGGTTCGGCTTTTTCCTCGCGCGGCAGATCACCGAACCGCTGCAGCGTTTGGCCGACGGCGCGCAGCGGGTCGCCGCCGGCGAACGCGACGTGTACATCCAAAAAACGGCCGACGACGAACTGGGCATTCTGGTCGACGTCTTCAACCGCATGTGGGCCGAGTTGGGCGCCAGCCGCAAAGCGCTGGAGGAAGCCAACGAGGACCTGGAAAAAACGAACATCGAGCTGGAACGCCGCCGCGCCAGCATGGCCACGGTGCTCAACAACATCGCCGCCGGCGTGCTGGCCTTCGACAACGAAGGCCGTGTCACGATCTTCAATCCCGGCGCCGAGCGCATGCTGGGCATCAAGGCGAGCGCGGCGCTGGATAAATCCTGGACCGACGTTTTCCCCGAGGAGATGCAGGAATACTCCAAGAGCCTCGGCGATCAGTTGCGGCTCAGTCAGCGGCCGACCGTGCAAAACCAGATCGAAATCACCATCAACAATCAGCAGCGCACGATGCTCGCCACGCTCTCGGTGTTGCGCGGGGCGCAGAGCGACGCCGCCGGCGCGGTGCTCGTGCTCGAGGATCTGACCGAATTGCTCAAGATGCAGCGCGTGGCCGCGTGGCAGGAGATCGCACGCCGCATCGCCCACGAAATCAAAAATCCGCTCACGCCCATCCAACTGGCCGCGCAACGTTTGCGCAAGCGCTACGCCGATCGTTTCGACGAAGAGGTCGACAAGGTATTCTTCGATTCGACCAGCACGATCGTGCGGCAGGTCGAAGAACTCAAGGGGATGGTCAAGGAATTTTCCGACTTCGCGCGCATCGCCGAAGCCAAGCCCTCGCCCACCAATCTCCACGAGCTGATCCGCGAGACGGTCGTGCTCTACAGCGAAGCGCACAAGCGCGTGCAGTTCGAAACGCTTGTCGATGACAATGTGCCGCACCTACTGATCGACCGCGATCAATTCAAGCGCGTGCTGATCAACATTCTCGACAACGCCATCGCCTCGATCGTCGGGCGCGGCAAGGTGAAGATTTCCGCCGCGACGGTCGACGACGGCCGGTGGCTGCGCCTGGAGATCGCCGACACCGGTCAGGGCATTCCGCGCGAATACCAAAGCCGTTTGTTCGAACCATATTTTTCCACGAAAAAAATGGGCACCGGGCTGGGTCTGGCGATCGTCAACCGCATCGTCAAGGATCACGCGGGGCGTATTCACCTGCGCGACAATCAACCGCAGGGCACGGTGGTCGTCATCGAAATTCCCGTTCGCACCGCCGATGTCGAAAACGAGACCGACGAACCGGACGAGACCGAGTAGCCGCTTCTATTTCTTTTCCGGCTCCGTGGGATACATCTTTTCGGCGCATTCCGGGCACAGGCCGTGGGAAAACTGCACCTCCGGCGAATGCTCATGCAGATAGATTTCCACCTGCTGCCAACAGCCTTTGTCGTCGCGGATCTTCTTGCAGTTCATGCAAATCGGCAACAGGCCGTGGAGGGTTTTTACTTGATCGAGCGACGTTTGCAGCTTGACGATCAACTCTTCCTTTTCCTTTTCCGAGCGCATGCGCTCTTCGATCTCCAATTGCAGCGACCGGTTGGCTTCGGAACGCAACCGCTCGGATTTCTCCAGCACAAAACGCAGATTCCATAACAACGTGGTGCATGCGCCGAGCACCAAAACATAATTGACCGACTGCCCGAGGATGATGCGCCAGTCCAGGAACAATCTGGCCAGCGTCTCGCTTTGCTCAAACAGCGGGGCGTAACCGATCAGGCCTTTCTTTTCCAGAATGATGAGCAACGCCAGGCCCAGGTTGGCGAAAATGTAAAAGGCAATCACGTCGCGCCAACGGAAAAACCAGGAAACCACCAACAGGATAGCGACCAGCAACAGTTGTTGCAGCGCATTCTGACTGCCGACCAGGTGCACCTGCAACAAACTGAGCAGGTAAATCGCGACGGCGGTGAAAATCATCAGCCGATAAACCTGCGAGCCGTCGGCATCGGTCGACCGGACCTGCCGAAAGCGTCGATAGCTCCAGGCCAGCACGGAAATGGCGGCCACACTGGAAAGAATCGATACGATATAAACCGACTGAACGATCAAGCCCTTGTTCACGACAAAAAACAGTCCGTACATCTGGGCCAGCGCATAAACGGACATCACCAAGGCGAGGATGCCCATGCCGTTCATGAAAACGATCTGTCGATCCTGCTCGTTGGCAATACGTCCGGGTTTAATCGCTGAATTCGGCTCACGATCCATCTTGACTCCCGTGATGAATAAACTTGTGTCGTATTTTTTCGTTAATTGACATTTCCAATTGCCCTGAAAGATATCATTGAGTCGGCCCAAAACGCAAACATACGCTTTCTTTTCACAGCACCAAATTTCCACCTTTGAAACATATCCATTCTTGAATTCCGCTCTTTTCAGGTGTTGCAAATATGCTACAATCCGCTTTCTGAAAACGGCACACAGGTGGAATGAGCGATGAAACGAAGGATCCTCATCGTCGACGACGAACCGGATATCCGCGAAACCCTCGGCGGCATTCTCGAGGACGAGGGCTACCGGGTGCGGTCCGTCTCCTCCGGCGAGGAAGCGATCAAGGTCGTGGGCGTCGAACGACCCGACCTCGTCATGCTCGACATCTGGATGCCGGGGATGGACGGACTGGAAACCTTGAAGAAAATCAAGGTGATGGACCCCTCGCAGCAGGTCATCATGATCAGCGGTCACGGCAACATCGAAACGGCGGTCAAGGCCACCAAGCTGGGCGCCTACGACTTCATCGAAAAGCCGCTTTCGCTCCCCGAAACGGTGCTGTCGGTCAACCGCGTCATGGATATGGTCCGCCTCGAAGAGGAAAACCTGCACCTGAAACAGGGCATCGAATCCAAATTCGAGATGATCGGCAGCCATCCGTTGATTCAGGGTTTGCGCGAGCAGATATCCCGCGCCGCCCCCGCCGACAGCTACGTGCTGATCACCGGCGAAAACGGCACCGGCAAGGAGCTGGTCGCCCGGCAGATCCACATGCATTCGCCGCGCAAGAAAAAGCCGTTCATCGAAGTCAACTGCGCGGCCATCCCCGAGGAACTGATCGAATCCGAATTGTTCGGCCACGAAAAGGGCTCGTTCACCGGGGCCACCGAACGCCGCCGCGGCAAATTCGACCTCGCCGACGGCTCGACGATCTTCCTGGACGAGATCGCCGACATGAGCCTGAAGACGCAGGCGAAGATCCTGCGCGTGTTGCAGGAAAAATCCTTCCAGCGCGTCGGCGGCGCCGATTTGATCCCCGTCGACGTGCGCGTGATCGCCGCGACCAACAAGAATCTCAAAGACGAACTGGTCAAAGGCAATTTCCGCGAGGACCTGTATTTCCGCCTCAACGTGATTCCGCTCTACGTGCCGCCGCTGCGCGAACGACGCTCGGACATCCCCTCGTTCATCGACTTTTTCGGGCGCGCCTTCTGTGCCCGCAGCGGCCTGGCCCCGCGCGAATTCACGCCCGAGGCGATGGCGATGCTCAGCGAATACGACTGGCCGGGCAACGTGCGTGAGTTGAAGAACATCGTCGAACGGCTGGTGATCATGACCCGCGACGAGCACATCACGGCCGAGGCGGTGCGTGAATCGCTGACCCCGGGCGCGACGCACGACGAAGAGGCCGACCGCCTCTATGCGATCAACGATTACCGCCTGGCCCGTAATGCCTTCGAGCGCGAGTACCTGCAGCGCAAGCTGGAGGAGAACAAGGGCAACATCACCAAAACCGCCGAAGCGGTGGGGCTGGAGCGGTCGAACCTGCATCGCAAGATCAAAGCGCTCGACATCGAGATTTCGCGGGAGGAAGAATGATCACCCGGGAGCATACGCGGCGCTTGCTGGTCGGCAACGTGCCCGTGGGCGGCGGCGCGCCCGTCAGCGTGCAGTCGATGACCAAAACCGACACCCGCGACACGGCCGCGACCATCGCGCAGATCAACGCCCTGCAGGGCGCGGGCGCGCACATCGTGCGCCTGGCCGTCGTCGACGCCGACGCCGCGCGGGCGCTGTATGAGATCGTCGAGCGCACCAGTCTGCCGCTGGTCGCCGACATTCATTTTGATTACAAGCTCGCGTTGATCGCCGTCGAGGCCGGCGTGGCGATGCTGCGCATCAACCCGGGCAACATCGGCGAGCGCGCGCGGGTCGAAGCGGTGGTCGACGCCTGTGCGGCGAAGAACATTCCCATCCGCATCGGTGTGAACGCGGGCAGTCTGGAAAAGCGCCTGCTCGACGAGCACGGCGGCGCGACCGCCGAAGCGATGGTGCAATCGGCGCTCGGTCACGTCGCCATTCTCGAAGAACTGGGCTTCACGCAAATCAAGGTGAGCCTCAAGGCCTCGGACGTCGAGCGCACCGTCAAGGCCAATCTCCTGTTCGCCGAGCGGTCCGACATCCCGCTGCACGTGGGCGTCACCGAGGCCGGCGGGAAATGGGCCGGCACGATCCGCAGCGCGGCGGGCATCGGCATCATCCTGGGCCACGGCATCGGCGACACCATCCGCGTCAGCCTGACCGGCGATCCGGTCGAGGAAGTGCGCGTCGGTTGGGAACTGCTCAAGTCGCTCGGCCTGCGCCAACGGGGCATCACCATCACCTCCTGCCCCAACTGCGGGCGCCTGGAATGCCCGACCGAGGACGTCATCGCCGAAATCGAAAAAACCTTCGGCGATCTGGACGAACCGTGGCACATTGCGGTAATGGGTTGCAGCGTCAACGGCCCCGGCGAAAGCCGGCAGGCCGATTTGGGCGTCATCGCCGGGAAGAAGGGCTATCTTCTGTACAAGGGCGGAACGTACTGGAAAACGGTGGAACGCGCGCAGGTCATCGCCGGCGTGAAAGAAGCGCTGGCGCTGTTGCGCGCCGAACGGAAAGAACAAGGAGCGTAACGTGCGGTTTTCGAAATTTTTTGCCCCGACGATCAAGGAAACTCCCTCCGACGCGGAGGTCATCAGCCATCAGTTGATGTTGCGCGCCGGGATGATCCGCAAACTGGCCGCCGGCATCTACGACTACCTGCCGCTGGGCCTGCGCGTGCTGCGCAACGTCGAGCGGATCGTGCGCGAGGAAATGAACCGCGCCGGCGCGCAGGAAGTGCTGCTGCCCGCCGTACAGCCGGCCGAGTTGTGGATCGAATCCAACCGCTGGCAGTTTTACGGTCCGGAATTGCTGCGCCTGCGCGACCGTCATGCGCGCGAATTCTGCATCGGCCCGACGGCCGAAGAGGTCATCACCGATCTGGTGCGGCGCGACGTTCGTTCCTACCGCGAGCTGCCGCTGAACCTCTATCAGATTCAGACCAAGTTCCGCGACGAGGTGCGGCCCCGCTTCGGCCTGATGCGCGGGCGCGAATTCATCATGAAGGACGCCTACAGCTTCGACGTTGACGACGACGGCGCGAACAAAAGCTACGAGGAAATGCGGCGCGCGTATCATCGCATCTTCGAACGTTGCGGCTTGAAGTTCCGCGAGGTCGAGGCCGACAGCGGCAACATCGGCGGCAGCTTCAGCGCCGAGTTCATGGTCCTGGCCGACACCGGCGAAGACGCCATCGTCTACTGCGACCAATGCAGCTACGCCGCCAACACCGAAAAGGCCGAACTGCCCGTCGTGCCCGAAACGCCCTTCACCGGCGAAATGGCGGAAATGAAAAAAGTCGCCACGCCCGACCAGCGGACGATCGAAGAGGTTTCCGCCTTCCTGGGCGTGCAGCCGAGCGATCTGATCAAAACGCTGGTCTTCGTCGCCGACGGCAAGCCCGTCGTGGCGCTGGTGCGCGGCGATCATGAAATCAATCCGATCAAGCTGCGGCGGCTGCTCAACGCCGACGAGATCGAGCTGGCCGATCCCGACACGATCGTCAAGGTCACCGGCGCGCCGGTCGGATTCGCCGGACCGCAGGGCTTGCACGTGGAAAACCTCGTCGCCGATTTCAGCCTGCGCGGCTGCGGCAACATGGTCACCGGCGGCAACGAAGTCGACGTGCACGTCACCGGCGTCAACCTCGGCCGCGACTGGCAGCCGACCCAATGGGCCGACATCCGCACCGCGCTGGCCGGCGACACGTGTCCGCGCTGCGGCGGCACGTATCAAATTCAGCGCGGCATCGAAGTCGGCCACATCTTCAAGCTGGGCACCAAGTACTCCAAGACGATGCGCGCGACCTTCCTCGACGAGGACGGCAAGGAAAATGAGATGATCATGGGTTGCTACGGCATCGGCATCGGCCGCACCGCCGCCGCCGCGATCGAGCAGAACCACGACGACGACGGCATCATCTGGCCGCTGCCGCTCGCGCCCTTCCCCGTCGAGATCGTGCCCATCGGCAAGGCCGACGGCGACGAATACGCCGCCGCGACGAAGCTGCACGACGAGTTGCTCGCGCTGGGCATCGACGCTTTGCTCGACGATCGCGACGAACGCCCGGGCGTGAAGTTCAAGGACGCCGATCTGATCGGCATTCCGCTGCGCGTGACCGTCGGCAAGAAGGCGCTGGCTGACAATGCCGTGGAACTCAAGGTGCGCGGCGAAAAGGAATTCACCCTCGTGCCGCTGACCGAGATCGTCGGCAAACTCAAGGGCCTGATCGACGAGGCGTGCCATGGCTGAAGCGCGTGAGAAAATTTTGGTTGCGTTGGACGTCGATTCGCTCGATAAGGCGCGGGCGCTGGCCGAGCGGCTGACCGGGCACGTCGGCGCGTTCAAAATCGGCAAGGAATTGTTCACCGCCGTCGGCCCCGCCGTGATCGACGCGGTCACGCAAAACGGCGGCCGCGTTTTTCTGGACATGAAATTCCACGACATCCCCAACACGGTCGCCGGCGCGGTGCGTTCCGCCATGCGCCACGGCGTGTGGATGCTCAATGTGCACGCGGCCGGCGGCGCGGCGATGTGCCGGGCGGCGGCCGAAGCGGCGCGGGGCGCGGACGAAAAACCGCTGGTCATCGGCGTAACCGTCCTGACCAGCCTCAACGACGACGACCTGCGCGACATCGGCCTGGCCGGTCCGGCGGACGCGGCCGTGGTGCGCCTGGCGAAGCTCGCACAGGCCAACGGTCTGGACGGCGTGGTCGCCAGCGCGAAGGAAGTCAAAGCGATCAAACAGGCCTGCGGCGAGGATTTCGTCGTGGTCACCCCCGGCATTCGCCCGGCGGGCGGCGCGGTGGGCGATCAAAAGCGCGTGGTTACGCCCGCGATGGCCGTCGCCGACGGCGCCGACTACCTGGTTATCGGCCGGCCGATCACCGGCGCGGACGATCCGGTCGCGGCCGCCGACGCCATTGCCGCGGAGATCGCCGCGGCCCTTGAAGGATAGCGCGCGGTGCAAACGCTGTTACTCGACAACTCCCTGGATCATTGCCTGCTCAACGAAGGAATGCTCACCAAACGCTTTCTGGCCGAACCGCCGCGCATCTGCCGCGCGCCGCGCGAGCCGCTGCCGTCGCCGGATTCGTTCACGCACCTGATTCTCACCGGCTCGGAAGCGTCGATCGTCGACAACGACGATTGGATCCTGCGCCAGATGGATTTCGTGCGCGCCGCCGTCGACGCCGGCAAACCGGTGCTGGGCATTTGTTTCGGGCACCAACTGATCGCCCGCGCGTTGTGGGGCGACGCATGCGTGCGCCACGCGCCCGCGCCCGAGTTCGGCTGGCATCCCGTGCGCCTGACGACGACCGATCCCCTGTTCGCGGGCCTGCCGCCGACGATCGACGCGTACTGCTCGCACTCCGACGAGGTGTGCCATCTACCGCCGCAGGTCGAGGTGCTGGCTTCCAGCGACATTTGCCCGGTGCAGGCCATGCGCCTGCGCGACAAGCCGGTGTGGGGGTTGCAGTTTCATCCGGAGATCGGTCCCTATGCGGGGATGTTGCTGTTCGCGTGGGTCGCCAAAATTCAAAAATCGGTGAAGATCGATCTGTGCGCCGCCTGGCGCAACGCGCAGCGGCCCGTCTTCGCGCGGCAAATCTTCGCCAATTTTCGGGAGGCGCAATGATCATCGAGATGAAGCACCCTCCCGTGCTCGATCAAATCGGCGTCGTGCTCGTGCGGCCGGTCGGCGACGGCAACCTCGGTCAGGTCGCGCGGGCGATGAAAAATTTCGGTCTGACCAAATTGCGGCTGATCAATCCGTGCAACTTCGACACCGACCTGTGCCGGCAGATGGCCACCAACTCCTACGACATTCTGGAGCGCGCGCAAATCTTTGACGATCTGCCGTCGGCGCTGGCCGATTTTTCCTACGTCGTGGGCACCAGCCGGCGCCTGGGCAAGAACCGCGAGCGCTTCGGCACCTCGGCCGCGCTGCCCGGCTGGCTGCTGCCCAAGCTGACCGGCGGGGCGCAGGCGGCGCTGCTGTTCGGCAACGAGGTCAGCGGTCTGGACAACGCCGAGTTGGACATGTGTCAGTTTCTGGTGGAAATCGAAACCGATCCGGCGCATAAAAGTTTAAACCTCGCGCAAGCCGTGCTCGTCTTCGCTTACGAACTGTTCAAAGCGGCGGCGCAGGTGCCGACGGAAGTCGATAAAATTCATCCGGCCCGGCACGACAAGCTGGAGCGGATGTTCAAGCAGATGCGCGCGATGTATTTGGAAATCGGTTTTCTTGCGCCGGAAAATCCGGAGCACATCATGCGCGCGCTGCGGCGAATGTACGGCCGCGCGCAAATCAGCGAGCGCGAAGTGAGCATCCTGCGCGGCATCCTTTCGGATATGGATTGGTACTTGAACCACGTCAGCAAAAAGGGGGAGCGCGATGGCTACCGCGAAGTGGCTGGGGACGGCGAGTCTTGAACTGGAGCACAACGGGCAGATCCTGCTGATCGACCCGCACATCAGCCGACCGAACAAATGGCAAACGTTCACCGCCCGTCTGGCGCCGAACGCGGACAAGATCGACCAATACCTCGCCGGTCTCGACGGTGAAGTGTTGGGCATTGTCGTTACCCACTCGCATTCCGATCACCTGTGCGACGTGCCCTACATCGCGAAAAAGCTCGGCGTGCCGGTCTGGGGCAACGAGAGCGTCGACACCACACTCAAGGCCTACGGCTCGCCGCCCTGCCCGGAAGTGCTGGCGCACGGCAACCGCTTCACGGTCGGTCCGTTCACCGTCGAATCGGTGAAGACCCGGCACGGCCGCGTCGCGTTGGGCAAGGTGCCCTTCCCCGGCAGAATTTCGCCGGAAGCGCAGGCGCCGTTCTGGGTCTGGCAATTCAAGCACGGCGATCCGCCGTTGTTGTTGTTCATCACCGCCGGCGGAAAAACGATTCTGCACATGGGCACGGCGAACATGATCGACAACCTGCTGCCGCAGCGCCGCGTCAGCTCGGCCTGGCTATGCGCCTCGGGCTATCAGTACACGCCGGAGTTCGCCAAGCGCATCATGCACAAGATCAAACCGAAAAAGGTGATGCCCTTTCACTTCGAGGATTTCTCGCTGCCGTTGAGCGAAACCACGCGGCTGATTCCCGGCGCCGACCCGCATACCTTCGGCAGCAAGATCCTGGCCGTGGCGCCCGGCGTGGAAATTCGCATTCCCAAGCCGTACGAAAAAATTCCATTTTAGAGGCAGGAGATGTTTCGGGGCTTGTCGATTCGTTCACGCATCTTGCTCGGCTCGTTGCTGATCGCCATCACGCCGTTGCTGGTGATGTACTTCTATCAGGCCAAGATGCTCGAATCGACCGGCTTCCTGATCATCAAGGACGCGGGCGATTACGCGCATCGCAAAACGCGCCTGGTGGAAAGCACCGTGCGCGCCGACGTGAACGCGGCTCTGCAAAACAACGCGCACATGGCCGGACGTTCGTTCGCTCATTTTCAAGCGTCCAAAAACGGCAACACCCTTGCCGCGCTCGACAGCCTGTTGACGATCCTCGATCACGAAGCGAACCAGGTTTACATTTTCGACGAGCAAGGCCGGCTGCTGCATCGCTTGAACGACCAACAACTTCCCAAGCAACTTCAGACGTACACGGAAATCACCGCCGCGCTGCACGAAGCCGATTTTCTGGTTGCCGAAGAAACGTTGCAGCCGACCCAGTTGAAACTGGTGCTCGCCTCCAACGCGCTGGCCGATTTTTCCTGGATGAAAACGGCTCATCATTTCCGCGACGACTTCACCAATGACGTGCGCGCCAAACTGAACCAGACCAACTACCTGATGGCGATGTCCGCGACGATCCTGTTGATGCTGCTGGCCCTGGTGGCCTATTTTCTTTCGCAACGACTGGCCGGTTCGCTGACCAATCCCATTCAGCAATTGATCGAGGCCGTCGACAAATTCGACGGCATTCACCCGGTGAAAATCACCGCCGAACGCCGCGACAAAATCGGCCTGCTGACCGAAAGCTTCGCCGCGATGACCCAGAAGCTTACGGTGATGCGCCAGGAACTGGCCGTCAAACAGGAATCGCTGGAAAAGGCCGATGTTGAAATGATGCAACTCAACCTCAACCTCGAGCACCGCATCGAGGAACGCACCAAAAATCTCAAGGACGCGCTGGGCCGTCTGCGCGAACTGGACAAAAACAAGGACGACTTCCTCGGCCTGATCAGCCACGAATTGAAAACCCCGCTGACCAGCATCAGCGCCAGCGCCGAAGGTTTGCTCAGCGAGGATTTGAATCTCTCCGAAGAAGGCCGGCGACGGTTTTTGGCCATCATTCGCGACGAGGCCGATCGCCTGGGTCGTCTGATCAACGATCTGCTGGACATGACGCGCCTGGAAGCCAACCGCATGCCGATCAACAACAAGTCGGTCGACCTGGCCGAGTTGGTCGCGCACGACGCCCACGCCCATCGCGCCGCCATCGAACGCAAAGGGCTGAAACTGGTCGTCGAGATTTCCGAGGATCCCGCGTTGCACGATGTGTTGCTGGATCCCGACCGCATGACGCAGGTAATGGCCAATCTGATTTCCAACGCGATAAAATTCACCGAGCGCGGCCGGATCACCATTCGTTTGGAATTGGCGTTGATCGCCAGGAAAAAGTACGTGCGCCTGACCGTCGCCGACACCGGCATCGGCATTCGTCCCGGAGATGCGCCGAAGGTGTTCGATCGTTTTCAGCAGATCGAACGTTTCGACATGCATCACGAAGGATGGGGCCTGGGCATGCCCATCAGCAAAATGCTCGTTGAACGCATGGGCGGGGAAATTCGTTTCGCCTCCAAACCGAAACACGGCACGGCCTTCACGGTGACCCTGCCCCTGGCCGGACCGGAGGACGAAGCGGACCAACCGACGTACTGATCAAGCGGGCGTTTGACAGACAACGGTCCGGCATGTCAAAAAAAATCGATCGGCAACATGAGGACCACATGACCAAGTGCTACTACCATCCGAAAGAAGACGCGCTCTACGAGTGCTCCATTTGCGGCAAGTCCATTTGCGGCGATTGCATGCGCTTTTTGGACGACGAGCAGGTCGTCTGCCCGGCGTGCACTCTGGAGAACGCGATCGATCTGGCCGATGACGGCAACAAGGAATACCTGGATCGCGTCCATCAGTTGCACGAGGATGAAAAAAAACACGAAAGCAAATTCTCCAAGGCACTGAAGCTGATAAACGGATATCTACTGCTGTCCATCGTGCTGTTGCTGGCCGTCAATATGTACATCAGCAATTATTTGGGACGAGCCGGCGCTCCCGCGACGTTCGATCCGCAAATGTTCAAGCTCCTGGGAGATCCGGTCACCGAGATGTCCTATATCCTCACCAAGATCCTGCGATACGCCAACGATCATGACGGGAATTTCCCCGAAAAGCTCGATGACCTTTTCCCCGATTATCTGGAAAAACCGCCCCGCGTCTTGGGCACCGAAGAACAATACTCCTATGCGCCGATCAAAGGCGAAGAGGGATTTATTTTCAATTTGCCGCACGCCGACCGCTTCGGCTATCGCAAACTTTACGTAACCGCGGATGGGATCATAAAAACCGAATGAAAAAGCGCAACGGCTTTACCATCGTCGACATTCTCTTCTGGCTGATCATCTTGATCCTGATCGGTCAGGCGGCGGCGCGTATCGATGACGTGTATCAGACGCACTATCGTTTTTTATGTTACGAAAATCACACCGCGCTCGATAAGTTGCTGTGGAACGTCTGTTCGGAACAACAACGCGAAGTTTGGGACGTTCTCTCCGCCTATCCCGTCTTGTATCCGGACGGTCGCCCCGCTCAATTGGTGGTGATCTTCAAACCGCGCGTGGACGAATACGAACGTCAAATCGTCATCGAGCCGTTGCATCGTTGGGGACCGATCGAATCGCCGGTATGTCCCCTGGATCACCGCACGCCGGCGACGTCTTCGATCAATTACATGTTTTACGGCGGCAAGTGGCACTGCATGTACAACAAATACCATTCCGAGTAACGCCGGCGCTTCACGTCAAAGCCAAACTCCGCCGTTTCTCCTCCCATGATGTTATGTCGTCTGTCAAAATATTTTTTTATTCACTTGATGGAGAATTTATTCATTAACGAGGAAAGAATTAAGGTATCGCTTGACATATCTAAGCTAAACCAATTATAAAAATACGATTCCCGGGGAGGGTCTATCGGTGTATCTTTCCGTGCGTATTTCGGAAGGGTAACGATTTTCATTAAGGAGTATACAGTTCCGTGAGCCCAGACGATAAAAAAGGAAATGGAATCGTTGCCGATATCCCCGAATCGGTTTTTGAGGAAGCCCTTAAAGCCGTCGAAAACATTCAAGCCCAGGCCCAACAAAAGCGAAAACAACCTCAGGCCAAACCGGTCGAGAAAACCACCGACATCGAGATCGTCGAAGAAGATTCAGAAATTATCGATCTTATGGAAATACTCGACGATGGAGAAGCAGAAAAAAAGCCGGTCGCCAAGAAGCCGGAAAAAGCGGAAAGCATCGACAACGATCTGGCTGTTTTATCCAAATTGCTTGAAGACGAATACAACCTGGAAAAGGAAGCCGATTTCTTTAAAAACGTCCTGTTTGACAGTATGCAGGAATCGGCGGACAAAAAAATCGACGAAAGCCTTCTCAAAGAAAAAGAGGGCCAGATCCAGGAAATGGCCGAACGGCTCACCAATCTGCGCACAGAATTCGAGAAATTCCGCCAGCGCCTGACCAAAGAAGCCGAGCAAGCCAAACGCTTCAGCAACGAGTCATTGATATTGCAACTTTTGCCGATTTTGGATAATTTAGAGCGTGCCATCGAACATGCTGAACATTCCGAAGATAAAAACGCCATGATTCAGGGTGTTCGCTTGATCCACAAGCAATTGTTGGATACGTTTGTCAACGTCGGCGTGAAAGCACTGGAGGCCAAGGGAAAGCAGTTCGATCCTGCATACCACGAAGCAATGGTTATGTTGGATACACAGGAAGTGCCTCCCAATGTGGTCATCAGTGAGTATCAAAGAGGCTATCTGTTGTTTGATCGTTTGCTGCGCCCTTCGAAAGTTGTGGTCAGCAAAAATCCGAACGGTGTTCCCGGATCGGAAGGCGAGCTCAAGCAAGCTGGGGGTGACGATTCTGCAACGACGGATCCAAGCGGGGAACCTTCGAAGCAGGATGGCTGATATTCGATAGGGGAAAGTAAACCTGGAGGGCTCGTCCCTTTGGGAGGAGGAGAAACTATGAGCAAGGTGATCGGTATCGACCTGGGAACCACCAACTCCTGTGTCGCACTAATGGAAGGTGGAGAACCGATCGTTATCGCCAACGCTGAAGGGTCGCGCACGACCCCCTCGATGGTGGCCTTCACCGAAAACGATGAACGACCCGTCGGTCACATCGCCAAGCGCCAAGCCATCACCAATCCGGAAAACACAGTCTATGCCATCAAGCGGTTGATTGGTCGCAAGTATGTCAGCCCCGAAATTCAGCGTGCGCGTAAGATGGTTCCGTTCGCGATCGTTGAAGCGGAAAACGGCGACGCCTGGGTCGAGGTTATGGGCCGCACTTACTCCCCCGCCCAGATCAGCGCCATGCTGCTGGAAAAAATGAAGCAGATCGCCGAAGACTATCTCGGCGAGGAAGTGACCGAAGCGGTCATCACCGTGCCGGCCTACTTCGACGACGCTCAGCGGCAGGCCACCAAGGACGCGGGCACCATCGCCGGTTTGAACGTGCTGCGTATCATCAACGAGCCGACCGCCGCCAGTTTGGCCTACGGTCTGGACAAGCGCGACAACGAGCGCATCGGCGTGTTCGATCTCGGCGGCGGCACCTTCGATATTTCGATCCTCGAAATCGGCGATGGCGTATTTGAAGTCAAGTCGACCAACGGCGACACGTTCCTCGGCGGTGAAGACTTCGACCAGCGCATCATCATGTTCCTCGTCGAGGAATTCGAAAAGGCGCAGGGCATCGACCTGACCAAAGACAAGATGGCCATGCAGCGTCTGAAGGAAGCGTCGGAAAAAGCCAAGCACGAGTTGTCCTCGGTCGACGAGACCGACGTCAACCTGCCCTTCATCACCGCCGACGCCTCCGGCCCCAAACACTTGAATATCCGCCTGTCGCGCAGCAAACTCGAGGCCCTGGTCAACGACCTGATCTCGCGGTTGGAAAACCCGTGCCAGCAGGCCATGCGCGACGCCGACATGGCGCCCGAAGACATCGACCGCATCATCCTGGTCGGCGGCATGACCCGCATGCCGCGTGTGCAGGAAAAGGTGCGCGAAATCTTCAACAAAGAGCCCTTCTCGGGCATCAACCCCGACGAAGTCGTCGCCATCGGCGCGGCGATTCAGGGCGGCGTGTTGCGCGGCGACGTGAAGGATGTTCTGCTCCTCGACGTGACCCCGTTGAGCCTGGGCATCGAAACGTTGGGCAGCGTGTTCACGCGCATCATCCCGAAGAACACGACCATCCCGACGCGCAAGAGCCAGATCTTCTCCACCGCCGCCGACAACCAGCCGGCCGTTACCGTGCACGTCCTGCAGGGCGAACGCGAAATGGCCGACGACAACCGCAGCCTGGGCCGCTTTGAATTGGTCGGCATCCCGCCGGCGCCGCGCGGCGTGCCGCAGATCGAAGTCACCTTCGACATCGACGCCAACGGCATCGTGCACGTCAGCGCCAAAGACCTGGGCACCGGCAAAAAGCAGGCCATCCAGATCACCGGCGCTTCGGGACTCTCCGAAGGCGACATCGACCGGATGATCCGCGAAGCCGAAAGCGCCCGCGAAACCGACACCAAGCGCCGTGAACTGGCCGAGTTGAAGAACAACGCCGACGGCCTGATCTACACCGCGGAAAAATCCATGCGCGAATATGCGGACAAGCTCTCCGATCGCGAAATGGATCAGATTGAAAACGCGATCTACGAACTGCGCGAAGCGATGAAGGGCGACGATCCGCGCGCCATCCGCGCCGCCATCGACGAACTCAACAAAGCCAGTCACAAACTGGCCGAGACGATGTACGCTTCGAGCTATAGCGAAGTCCGCATGGAAGACGAAGACTTCAGCGAGGAATTCGACGACGAATTCGACGACGGCGACGAATTCGCGTAATCCTCATTATTCCGTACCGGCAAGGGGTGCGACCTTCAAGGACGTGCCCCTTTTTGATATCTAAGAAGCGATGCAGGACCATTACAAAACACTGGGCGTAAGTCCGCGCGATGATTTCGAGGCCATTCGCCGCACCTACCGGCGGCTCGTGCGTGAACTGCATCCGGATTTCAGCGACGATCCGTCCGCGAACGCGCGCTTCCTCAAAGTCGCCGAGGCCTATCGCACTCTCGCCGACGAAAAGGCCCGCCGCCGCTACGACGCCGAACGCCTGCTGCGCCTGCTCGTCCCTTCGCAGCGCCTACGCGAGCTGGTCGACGACCCGCAACTGCGTCACAAGGTCGCCGCGAAAATCGCCCACGGCCTGCATCATTTGACATCCTACGCCGCGCCGCCCAAGGGCATCGCCGGGCGCAACGTCGAACTGACCAGGGAAATATCCTTTGCCGAAAGCTATACCGGCGCCCGCGCACCGCTGACCTATCGTCGCCGCGAACGCTGCCGGGATTGCCACGGCACCGGTTGCGCCACGACCGCTCCCTGCCCCGTCTGCGAAGGGCGCGGGCGAATCCTCATCGGCGGACCGTTGGGCATCGCCAAGCGCTGCCCGCGCTGCGGCGGCTATGGTCTGCGCGGCGAAGGCGCCTGCACAACCTGTCAGGGACAGGGGATGGTCGAGCGCGAAGCGTCCGTTAAAGTCAAAGTGCCCGCCGGCGTGGCGCACCTGGGCCGTCTGCGCATCAAGAGCCGTGGCGACCACGGACGCCTGGGCGGCGTCGACGGCGATCTGGTGGTCGAAATCCGCGTGGCCGGCTCGCTCAATTTTTCCCGCAACGGCCGCGACCTGCTGACCGACATCACCATCGGCGCCGGCACGGCCGTGTTGGGCGGAGCGGTGGACATTCCCCTGCCCAACGGCCAAACCATCGAAGCAATTCTGCCCGGCGGCTTGTACGGCGGTCGTCGAATACGCCTGGCCGGCAGGGGCTTTGCCCACCCCGACCAGGAACGACGGGGCGATATGTTTTTGACCGTCGAGGTCGCCCCGCCCGACCTGCTGCCCGACGCGCAGCGCGTAAAGGTCGAAGAATGGTTGCGTGAAGCGCAACGCACCGGCGGTCGTGTGCATCCGCAGTTGGATCGCGAAGTACGCCGCATTTTCGGGAGTGACGAACCATGAAACATCGTCTGGTCCTTGTCAGCGCCTTGTTGATCGCCATCTTGTTTGCCGGTTGTGCCGTGCGCACGGCTTCCTCGCCGCCGTTGACCGGTGACGATTCGCCGGAGTACGTGCAGGCGTTGTTCGAAAAAGGTGAAGCCAACTATCGCAACAACCTGAAAAACAAGGCGCTCGAATACTACTTCCTCATCGTCGAACGCTATCCGCAGAGCAAACAAGCGGCCCCTTCGTATTACAAAATCGGCCGCATCCACATGGACAAAAACGATTACGAAAAGGCGATCCACTACTTCAAGCTGCTGGTCAGCCAGCACCCGGAAACGCCTTACGCCCTTGAAGCGCACTACCAAATGGGCGTGTGCTATTACAAACAGCGCAAGTACGACCTGACCTTGCAGACCCTCGGTTACTACACCAACGTGCGCGACGCCAAACGCCTGCCCAAGGCGCGCCGGCTGATGGGCGACGCCTATTTCAAAACCGAAAAGTACGGCGACGCCCTGCTCGCTTACGCCGCGGTGAGCGCCTCGTTGGATCGTCCCGAGCAGGTCGAACTGCTCAAGCAGACGCGCATTCTGGTCGAAAAACATCTGTCGACCGGCGAACTGCTCACCTTGATTCCGCGCATGGCCGACGGTCCGGTTGCCGACTTCACGCGCTATCGCGTCGGTCAGGAGTTGATGACGCAGGGCAAGCGCGCCGACGCCTCCAAGGTGCTGCGCGACATCAACTTCTCCAAGCGCAAGTACAAGTTTTACGACAAGGCCGCCAAGCTGTTGGAGATGGCCGAATCGCCCGGCGTCGCGCCCAGCGCCGGCATCCCCACCGGACGCGATGAAATCGTCATGCCCGCCGCCCCGGAGCGCTCGGAAGCCAAACACAGCATCGGCGTGCTGCTGCCGCTCAGCGGCAAGCGCGCGGTCTTCGGCCGCGAAGTGTTGCACGGCATCATGCAGGGCGTCGAGTTGTTCGGCGCGCGTCACGGCGCCCCGTTCAAGGTCGTGTTGTACGACACCCAGGGCAATCCGGAGGAAGCGGTCAAGGGCGTCGAGGAACTGTCCAACGATCCCAACGTGATGGCGATCATCGGACCGCTGCTGGGCAACTGCGCGCCGGCGGCGGCCGAAGCGGCCGAGCGGCGCCGCATTCCGTTGATCACGCTGACCACGCGCGAAAAAATCGCCGACGGCGGCCGGTGGGCGTTCCGCAATTTCCTCACCGCTTCGCTGCAGGTGAAGGCGTTGATCAACTACGCGACGCAATACCAGGGCGCGTTCCGCTTCGCGGTGCTCTACCCCGACAATCACCAGGGCAAGCTGTACCGCGATCTGTTCGCCGCCAACCTTGATCCGAACCGCAATCGCCTGGTCGCGTCCGTCGCCTACGGAACCGACGAAACCGACTTCCGCAACGCGATTCGCCAACTGACCGCCGCCGGGCAATTCGACGCCCTGTTCATTCCCGACAATCACCGCCGCGTGGCGTTGATCGCGCCGCAGTTGGTGTACTACGGCGTCAAGGACGTCGCCCTGCTGGGCACCAACGCCTGGAACCACGACGAGCTGGCGCGCAACGCCGGCAGCTACCTGAGCAAAGCGGTGATCGTCGACGGCTTCTTCGCGCGCGCGGCGAATCCGGAAGTCACCGAATTCGTCGAAGGCTACCGGCGCACCTTCAACGACAATCCGACGTTCCTGTCCGCCGTCGGCTACGACACCGCGCGCATGCTCGCGTACATCCTCAATCGCGCGCCGGACATGAACAGCCGCGAAGTGATGCGCCGCGAGTTGCTGGGTTTACAGGATTTCCCCGGCGCGACCGGCGAACTGACGATGGGCGAAAATCGCGAAACCGGCCGCCGGCTGTATTTGCTGCGCGTCGGCGAAACCCGCATCGAAGAAATGTTCTGACCTTGAACGGAAAGGACCTCGCCGCGATTTTCGGCCCGCAAGGCGTGCTCGCCGCGGTGTTCGAAAAGTATGAGCATCGCCCCGGCCAGTTGCTGATGGCTGATCACGTGCGCTCCGCCCTCGCCGATCGCGAAGTCGCCCTCATCGAAGCGCCCACCGGCACCGGCAAAACCATCGCCTACCTCGTGCCCGTGTTGCTCGCCGACCGTCGCGTCGTCGTCTCCACCGGCACCAAGGCGCTGCAGGAGCAGATCGTCACCAAAGACGTGCCGCTGGCCGAAACCGTGCTGGGCCGGTCGATCAAAGCGGTCGTCATGAAGGGCCGGCAAAATTACGTCTGCCGCTATCGGCTCAAGCATTTCCTCGCCCAGCCCGAATTCGCCTCGCGCGACGAGGCCTCGCTTTGGCAGAAGATCGAGCGCTGGTCGGAATTCACGCAGACCGGCGACCGCGCGGAAATTCCCGACCTGCCCGACGATTACCAGGCGTGGAAGGACATCTGCTCTTCGCCCAACACCTGCGTGGGCGTGCGCTGCCAGCACAACCGCGATTGCTTCATCACCAAGATGCGCGGGCGCGCGGCGGCGGCCGATTTGATCGTGGTCAATCACCACCTGCTGTTCGCCGACCTCTCGGTGAAAATGAGCAGCGGCGGCGAAGGCCAGGTGATTCCCACCTTCGACGCGGTCATCTGCGACGAGGCGCACCAGGTCGAAGAGACGGCCACCAGCTACTTCGGCGAAGTGACCAGCTCTTACCGCTTCGAGGAATGGGAGCGCGATCTGGCGCGCGTGCTGTCGGGCAACAAGATCGTCGACCACGAACTGACCGTCGCCGTTTCCGAAATGCGCCTGCTGTACGAAGGAATTTTCAAACACTATCGCGGCCTGCCCGAGAGCGTCAGCCGCTTCCGGCCGGAGCATTGCACGACCGAAATCCTCGAGTTGCTCGCCATGCTGGCCAAAGCCTGCGCACGCATCGGCACGCGCCTGGAAGCCATCGGAGCGAAAAAAGAGATCGTCGATCTCGCGCCGCTGTCGTCGCGCATCGGCGAACTGGCGCGCATCACCGACAACGTGTGCGCCGCCAACGATCCGGGTTTCGTCTACTGGCGCGAGGTGCGTCCACGCAGCGTCATTTTGCACAAAGCGCCCATCGACCTGTCCGGCGCGATGCAGGATTCGCTGTTCACCTTCACCACCTCGGTGGTCTTCACCAGCGCGACGCTGGCCACCGGCGAAAGCTTCGAGTACATCAAAGACCGCCTGGGCATCGGCTTCGATTGCGTCGAGGCGCAACTGCCCACCTGCTTCGATTACCAGCGTCAGGGCGTGCTGTATCTGCCCAAGGAAATGCCCGACCCGACGAGCCCCGATTTTCTCGACGCGATCCTGCCCGAAATCGAGGAGTTGATCCGCGCGAGTGGCGGACGCGCCTTTTGCCTGTTTACCTCGATCCGCAACATGACCGCGGCCTACGAGGCGCTTAAAGACAAGCTGCCCTTCCCGTGCATGCTGCAGGGTCAGGCGCCCAAGCACATGCTCATCGAAAAAAAGCGCGCCGAGCCCGAAACGGTGCTGTTCGCCACCGCCAGCTTCTGGGAAGGCGTGGACATCGCCGGCGACGCGTTGCGCCTGGTGATCATCGACAAACTGCCCTTCGCCAGCCCCGGCGACCCGCTGGTCGAGGCCCGCATCGAGCATTTGCGCGACGAAGGAAAAAATCCTTTTATGGATTACCAATTGCCAGCGGCGATAATTATGTTAAAACAAGGCTTGGGGAGGCTGATACGCACCGCCGACGATCGCGGTGTGCTGGCCTTGATGGATTCTCGCATTCGTACCAGACGTTATGGCAGTAAAATTATGGCCAGCTTGCCTCCGTTTCCGAAGACCAGCAAACTATCGGATGTGGTCGGTTACTTACAACAGTTATCCAAGGAATGATCATGGCGTTACATCCTACCGATGAGGAAATCCGCAAAATCAGGCTGCAATTGACCCAGTTGGTCAAGGCGCTCGAGCAAATGCCGCAAAAATCGCCGGTGCCCGGGCACCCGACCGGACTGTGTGTCGATTCGTACCTCACCGAGGACGATCTGGTCTTTCAGATCGATCTGCCCGGGGTGGACCAGCAGGATTTGAAGGTGTCGGTCAGCCGCAACAGTATGACCATCGAGGGCAATCGGCCGCGACCGACCATGGACGACAATCAAACCTTCATCATGGCCGAGCGTCCGTTCGGCGCGTTCAAGCGCGAATTGGACCTGCCGGCGACCGTGGACACCAGCAAGGTGGAAGCGACGCTCAAGAACGGCTTGTTGACGGTGCGCATCCCCCGCCGGCCCGAACGGCGCGGCCAGATGCGCGAAGTGGCCATTCGACACCTAGACTGACAAGGGGATAGCGGTGGAATATACCCATGGAGATCAAATACAGGTTCCCGAGATCCTGCCGATCCTGCCGTTGCGCGACGTGGTGGTCTTCCCGTACTTGATTATTCCGCTGATGGTCGGCCGGCAGCGTTCCATCGACGCCATTCAACGTGCGATGGCCGGCGATCGTCTCCTGCTGCTGATCACGCAGAAGGACCAGGAGGTCGAGGATCCCGACGATACGCACCTGTACAGCGTCGGCACCGTGTGCTCGATCATGCGCATGGTCCGCCAGCCCGACAACCGCCTGCGCATCCTGGTGCAGGGCCTGAGCCGGGCGCGGGTCAACGAGATTGTCGCCCGCGATCCCATTCTCACCGCCCGCCTGACGAAAATCGAAGAAGCTGAAGACGAAGTGCCCGATATCACGCAGGAAGCGCTGATGCGTACCGTGCGCGAGCAAGTCGCGAAAATCGCCGAGCTGGGCAAGGGCATCAATCCGGATTTCGTCGGCGCCACCGAAACGGTGATGGAACCGGGGCGCCTGGCCGACCTGGTCGCCAGCAACGTCGAAATGAAAACGCAGGACATGCAGGTCGTACTCGAGACGATCGATCCCACCGATCGTCTGCAGTTTGTGGTCAACAGCATGACCAAGGAAACCGAGCTGCTGCAGGTCAAGGCGCGCATCACCGCTTCGGCCCGCGATCAGATCAACGAACATCAGCACGAATATTTCCTGCGCGAACAACTCAAGGCCATTCAAAGCGAGTTGGGCGCCGGCGACGCGCGCGCCAAGGAAGTCGCCGAATTGCGCGAACAGGTCGCCGCGGCCAAGATGCCCTCCGCCGTCGAGGAAACCGCCACGCGCGAACTCGACCGCATGGAAAGCATGCACGCCGACAGCGCCGAATCGCAGATCGTCCGCTCGTACCTCGACTGGCTCATCCACCTGCCCTGGTCGGCCCGCACGCGCGATCGCCTGGACATCCAGCGCGCGATCGAAATTCTCAACGAGGATCACTACGGCCTGGACGAGGTGAAAGAGCGCATCATCGAGTTCCTCTCCGTGCGCAAACTCAAGCCGAAAAGCAAAGGGCCGATCCTGTGCTTCGCCGGCCCCCCGGGCGTCGGTAAAACGAGCCTCGGCCGCTCGATCGCCCGCGCCATGGGCCGCAAATTCGTCCGCATTTCGCTGGGCGGCATGCGCGACGAGGCGGAAATTCGCGGTCATCGCCGCACCTACATCGGCGCGATGCCCGGACGCATCGTGCAGATGCTCAAACAGGCCGGCGCGAACAACCCGGTCTTCATGCTCGACGAAATCGACAAACTCGGCTCCGATTTCCGCGGCGATCCGGCCAGTTCGCTGCTGGAAATTCTCGACCCGGAACAGAACAACATGTTTTCCGACAATTACCTTAACGTGCCCTTCGACCTGTCGCGCGTGATGTTCATCACCACGGCCAACCTGATCGACCCGATCCCCGGGCCGCTCAAGGATCGCATGGAGGTCATCGAGATTCCGGGCTACACGCTGGCCGAAAAAATGCAGATCGCCTATCGCTACCTGCTGCCGCGCCAGATCGATCAGAACGGTTTGAAAAAACACCACCTCGACGTCAGCCGCAAGGCGATGGAATTGCTCGTCACCGGCTACACGCGCGAGGCCGGCCTGCGCAACCTGGAGCGCACGATCGGCAAGGTGTGCCGCAAAGTGGCGCGCCGCTTCGCCGAAGGCAAAACCGCGAAGGTGAACATCACCCAGGGCAACGTGGCCAAGTACCTCGGACCGCCGCGCTTCCTGGATGACGAGTCCGACATTTACGAACACCGTATCGGCATCGCCACCGGGCTGGCCTGGACGCAGGTCGGCGGCGAAGTGCTCAACGTCGAAGCCACCTTCGTCGACGGCAAGGGCCGGCTTTCGTTGACCGGCCACCTGGGCGACATCATGAAAGAATCGGCGCAGGCGGCGCTGACCTATGCGCGCAGCCGCTCCGACGTCCTGGGATTGGACTCGACGTATTTCGCCAACCACGATCTGCACGTACACGTGCCCGCCGGTTCGATTCCCAAAGACGGTCCCTCGGCCGGCATCACCATCGCCACGGCGATGATCAGCGCTCTGCGCCGGATGCCGACCCGCCGCCGCCTGGCCATGACCGGCGAGGTCACGCTGCGCGGCAACGTGCTGCCGATCGGCGGCGTGAAGGAAAAAGTGCTGGCCGCGCAACGTGCGGGTTATTTCGATGTCATTTTGCCGTTCAACAACAAACGGGACATCGTGCAGATCCCCGCGCCGATCCGCCGGACGATGAAATTCCACTTCGTCAAAACCATGGACGAAGTCATGGACCTGGCGTTGGAGGAGGCTTAAGCCCCGTGCGCGAAAACGACTGGCTGCGTCACGCGGCCCGACTCTTCGGCTCCCGACATCAGGGAATCCCGGTGGGCGTCGGCGACGATTGCGCCGTGCTCTCGCCGGCGGGAGAGCTGTTGATCAGCACCGACGCGGTGGTGGCCGGCGTGCATTTCGACCCATCGTTGATGGACTACCGCGACGCCGGGTGGCGCGCGCTGGCCGTGGCGCTCAGCGACCTCGCCGCTTGCGGGGCCGATCCGCAGCGTCCCATCGCCGCCTTGGTTTCCGCGCAACTGCCCGCCGAAACGGCCGATGAAAATTTGCTGGCGCTCGCCGACGGCCTGGGCCAATGCGCTCAGGCGCACAACTGCGCGATCGTCGGCGGCGACACCGTATCCACCCCCGGCCCGCTGGCATTGACGTTGACCGTGTTGGGCTACGCCGAAAGGGCCGTGCTACGTCGCGGGGCGCGCCCGGGCGATCTGCTCGCGGTGAGCGGTCCGTTGGGCC
>Ga0209203_1000086_pt1 | contig 79725 bp, 77 predicted proteins | sample AD_UKC109_MetaG_FD_184423 | JGI IMG/M metagenome (GOLD analysis project Ga0209203, IMG submission 184423) | Active sludge microbial communities of municipal wastewater-treating anaerobic digesters from Hong Kong - AD_UKC109_MetaG (SPAdes)... | ecosystem: Engineered > Bioreactor > Anaerobic >... | reverse complement strand
AAGATGTTCAATCCACATGGTACGAATATTTTGACCTTGGAACGGATTATGGAGCCATAAAGAATACTCTTTCTGAAAACGACCCTGTAATGGCACAGGCAGTACAGTTTGCGCCGGGAATCAGACTTCTCAGGCAGCCGGTATTTGAAACCCTTGTTTCATTTATAATATCTGCCAACAACAGCATTCCAAACATAAAGCGGGTAATTTCTGCAATGAGCAGGATGTGGGGAGAAAGGGTTATATATGATGACAGGGAGTACTTCTCTTTTCCTGATGCCCGGACCCTTGCGAAAAGCGAGGTGTGTGATCTGAAGCTCACAAAGGCAGGGTATCGTTGTGATTACATCAAAAAAACTTCAGAAGCATTCAGCCTGAATCCTGTTTCCAAAGATAGCCTGGCTTCCATGGAGTACTCCATGGCAAAGAAAAAACTCATGGAATTCACGGGAGTGGGTGCCAAGGTAGCCGACTGCACTATTTTGTTCACAGGCTCTAATTACAGGGCATTCCCTGTTGATGTGTGGATAAAGATAATAATGGAAAAGCTGTACATTGGGAAGGAAACTGCAGTTTCCCACATCGGTGATGCTGCATATCAGCTGTTCGGAGACCTGGCCGGATATGCACAGCAGTACCTGTTCCACTACGCCAGGATGAACAGGATTGGTAAGGATTAAAGTTGAAATAGGAATATCCGGGTAATATAATGATAATGAACTTAATAGAGAAAATATTCCTGGAATGTGCGCATAACCCTGCGTTTTGAACCTACATTTAAGACACGGGAGCCCACAGGTCCGGAATCGTAGTTCAGGCCTTTCACAAAATCCGACACCCGCCCTCAGGCTGGTGCAACGGCTGAGGAAGAATGAACTTTTCGGCAGGGCACCCACCTGGCCAAGGCTAGGAGTCAAAATTGGGGGAGCGGCATTTCGGGAATTACCTTTTTAGCAGCTTCGGCTGCTTTTCTTTTGTGCATTTCCAGTGTCATCCGGTTGTAACGATGGATATATTACAATATAATTGTTATGGATGCAGTGACATGAACTGCACGAAATTATTTTCTGAAGGAAGTTTATATGAAGATACTGGTTACCGATGGAATAGATAAGGCTGCAGCGGAAAAGCTGAGGGCTGCAGGACATGAGGTTGTTGAGCAGTTCTACGAAACTGAAGCTCTCAACGAAGCAGTCAAAGGAGCAGATGCAATTATCGTAAGAAGTGCAACGAAAATCCGCAAAGGTACGATTGATGCAGCCGCTGAAACAGGACAACTCAAACTGATCATACGGGCAGGTGTAGGAATAGATAACATTGATGCTGATTATGCAGAGTCAAAGGGAATAAGCGTAAGGAATACGCCCATGGCCAGCAGTAATGCCGTGGCGGAACTTGCCCTTGCACACATGCTGGCGGTGTCCCGTTTCATAGGTGTTTCAAATGCGACCATGAGAAACGGTGAATGGAACAAGAATAAATATAAGGGTGTTGAAATTTCAGGTAAGAAACTGGGGCTGATAGGTTTCGGCAGAATTGCAAGAAGTCTCGCTGAAAAGGCAAAGGCACTTGGAATGACCGTGGTTTACACTGATATTCTCGGTGATCTTTCATATGATGGTTATGAATACATGGAACTTCCGGACCTGCTGGGGGCTGCTGATTTTATATCCTTGCATGTCCCATATGACAAGGAAAAAGGTGCATTGCTCGGCAGGGAGGAATTCGCAACCATGAAGGACGGCGTTTACGTAATAAACTGTGCAAGGGGCGGAGTCGTTGATGAAAAGGCTTTGCTTGAAGCCCTGAACAGCGGAAAGGTTGCCGGTGCAGGTATTGACGTCTTTGAAGACGAACCTTCAGCCAACATGGAACTTATAAACCACGAAAATGTAAGTGTAACACCTCATATAGGGGCATCTACAAAGGAAGCCCAGAAGAAGATAGGCATGGAAATAGTAAGTATCATTGAAAATGGAGGCAGATGATGAGCAGGGTATATAATTTTTCGGCAGGTCCGTCAGTACTTCCCCTGGAGGTACTTGAAAAGGCACAGAGGGAGATGCTTGATTACAATGGCAGCGGAATGTCCGTAATGGAGATGAGCCACAGGTCTTCTGTGTATCAGGATATCATCGACAGGGCTGAGGCATCCCTCAGGGATATAATGGCGATTCCTGAAAACTACAAGGTATTGTTCCTTACCGGTGGTGCAAGCACACAATTTGCAATGATACCAATGAACCTTGTAAAAAAAGGGAAAATTGACATAGTTCATACAGGTGCATGGACGAAGGCTGCGATTCCGGAAGCCAGAAAGTTCGCCGAAGTAAACATTGTTGCCTCAAGTGAAGACGAAGGTTTTACCTATATCCCCGAGCTTGACAAAACAAAATTCAATCCTGATGCCGACTATTTCCATATAACCACAAACAATACAATAGCAGGAACGCGTTTTACTGAGCTGCCTGATACAGGTGATGTTGACCTGGTTGCTGACATGTCTTCAAATATACTCTCGGAAGTATATGATGTAAGCAAATTTGCACTGATATTTGCAGGTGCACAAAAGAATATGGGCCCGGCAGGTGTAACAGTGGTGATTATACGTGATGACCTCATAGGTAAAGCCAACGACTCAATACCGACCATGTTCAATTACAAGACTCATGCAGAAAAAGGATCCATGTACAACACACCGCCGACTTATCCCATATATATATGCGGCATGGTCTTTGACTGGATTAAATCCATGGGTGGAGTCGAAGGCATATATAAAAGAAATGTAGAAAAAGCAGAATGTCTTTATAATTTCCTTGATGAATCAAGTATGTTCAAGGGAACGGTAAGGAAAAAGGACAGGTCACTCATGAACATACCGTTTGTAACCGGAAATCCGGAGCTTGATGCGGCCTTCGTAAAAGGGGCTGCTGCAAGGGGTATGGTCAACCTCAAGGGGCACAGAAGCGTCGGCGGCATGCGTGCCAGCATCTACAATGCCATGCCGCTTGAAGGTGTGAAGGAGCTCGTATCCTTCATGAAGGACTTTGAGTCAGCCAACTCATAAAGGAGGTTCTTATGGGAGCCGGAATAATTGTTTTGATTGTAATAGGGGCATTACTCTTGCTGACTGCATTGTATGTGGTCTCAGTCTACAATGGATTGATTACTTCAAAGAACAGGATTGAGGAAGCCCTGGCAACCATGGAGGCATATCTGAAAAAGAGATATGATCTGATTCCCAATCTGGTGGAAACAGTGAAGGGTTATGCTGACCATGAAAAGGAAACATTTACAAAAGTCATTGAAGCCAGAAACAAGGTAATGTCAGCGGTAGGGTTCGAGGAAATGTCCCAGTCGGAAAATATCTTGAGGGATTCTTTGAAGTCTTTGTTTGCCCTGGCAGAAAGTTATCCCGACCTGAAGGCAAACCAAAACTTCATGGAACTGCAGAGGGAACTCACAAAAACCGAGGAAGACATCCTGCAGTCAAGGAAGTATTACAACGGAGTTGTCAAGAAATATAATACTGATATTGAACGATTCCCAAACTCAATGATTGCGGGTGCTTTCAGGTTTGAAAAGAAGGAGTATTATAAAATTGATGAGGAGTCCAGGGAAAACGTTAAAGTGACATTCTGATATGAAAAAGATTTCTTTTCTGGCTGCAATACTGATGATTGTCATGATGATACCTTCCATGGCAGGAGCGGCAAGTGAAAATGAATATATAATTGATGGATACAACGTTGTAGTTGAAGTCGGCAGTGACAATGTCCTTGAAATAAGTGAGACGATTACTGCCGATTTTTTTATACCTAAACATGGAATATTCCGTGAAATACCAATGGACTTCGGGCGATACCGCACCAGGATATATGATGTCTATGTCAATGAACAGTACACAAGCAGCAAGAAAAACGGCATTTTTACATTGAAGATAGGAGACCCTGACCGTACCATTACCGGAAATAGGGAATATATTCTTCGTTACAAGATGGCATTGGGAGAGGATGTAAATCAGGGATCCGATCTTTTTTACTACAACATTATCGGAACCGGATGGGACACAATGATCAAAAATGTCAGGTTCAGGATAGTTCTTCCCATTGAGGTTGATGAAGACAAGGTAAGATTTTACATTGGAAATGAAGGCTCGGTTATCACTGACAGTGTATATTACAAGGTTTCAGAAAATATAATTGAAGGAAGTGTTCCAATCCTCGGACCATACGAGGGTGTTACGGCTTATGTAGAATTGCCTGAGGATACTTTCGCAGATGCTGAATCTGATCAAAGGGCCTCGCTCTATTCAATGATTGCCTGGTTGTCATGCATCGGCATTGTATTTGTTGCATTCATGGCATGGCAGAGAAAGGGCAGGGACCCGATTCTTTATCCTTCGGTGCAATTCAATCCTCCTGACGGTATGACTCCCGCAGAGGTGGGTTATGTCATGGACGGTGTTGTTGATGACAAGGATATAACTTCCATGATCTTTTATTGGGCGGACAAAGGGTATCTTGATATAACGGAATCAGGGAAGAACGAATATCTGTTTATAAAGAAAACAGACCCACCTCATGATGAAGCATATGAAACATATATGTTCCACAGGCTTTTCGAGTATGGGAGGGATGGCTGGGTTTCAACCAATGACCTTGACAAGGAATTCTATGAGGATATCCCATTGATCAAGGAGCAGATCAAGGACAGATTCCGTGGGGAGAAGAAGCTTTTTACAAAGGAATCACAGGTTTGGTCCGGAGCAATTCTTTTTATGGCAGTGATACCCTGCCTGTTGCTGATATTTGTAATGACCGAAGGGTATACCGATATGTTTTCACTGGTACCGGTTCTATTTGCCCTTGTCGGAGTTCTTTTCAGCGGAGCCGTAATAGTAAGTACCCTGAAGAAATGGAATCTTTTCACAAGGGGAGGGAAATTTGTAAGAAGTATATTCTTCGGGCTTTTCCTGCTCGTATTCCTCTTCATTACCTTTGGATTTGCCTATGCCATCGAAGAGGGAATGTCACCTGTGTATCATTCCGATGTGTTCATTTTCCTGGAAGCATTGAGAACAACAATGACCATTGCGGCATTGTTCATATTGTCTGCCGTAACAATCAAAAGAACCGGGTATGGACATGCAATGCTGGAGCATCTTCTGGGTCTAAGGGATTTCATCAGGGATGCAGAGATGGATAAGCTGAAACAAATGATTGATGATAATCCATCATATTTCTACGATATACTGCCCTATGCAATTGTTCTTGGTCTTGAGAAAAAGTGGGCAGGTAAATTCAACAGGATTACAATGGCTCCTCCAAGCTATTACAGAACTTCCGAGGACATTACTGTCGGTAATGTATTTACTGCCAGCGCTTTGCTTCGCTGCATAGGAAGAACAGGGCACGTAATGACTGTGGCAAAATCCTCGGGTTCCGGAAGCGGATTTTCAGGTGGTGGTTTTTCAGGTGGAGGAGCCGGAGGCGGAGGAGGCGGCAGCTGGTGATGAGCGGAATTAACAACATGATGATTCCTGAAATAAAGTGGGAATCATTGGCCGAAAGTGATATTTCAAGACGCCTTTACAAGGTTCTTTTAAAATGGGCTGGTTTTGCAAACAGCCATTATAAAACCTGGGCCGTAAGGGAGAATTGCGGGCACTACTTCGGAGGAGCATATGTTTATGAGATGGAGAGTGCTTCCTCAGCCCTTGTTGCGTCAATCCTTGCATCCCTTGGGGATTATGACGAGAAGCTTGCCGGAATAACCAGGCAGGAGATGAAAATGCGTGCCATCGCAACCATAAGATACCTGTGCTTCACACATACAACGGGACCGGAGGATTGCGTACGCGATATTAGTCATCATGAGATGTACAGCGGTAAAAAGTGGGGGTTCATATATAACAACTTCTTCAGGGATTCCCAGACGGGAGTGGGTGCTTCCTTCATAGGGCTTGCGTCATGGTTGCTCTGGAAAGACCTTGATGATGAGACCAGGGATATGGTTGAAAGGCTTGTTGTATCATATGCGGATGAATATTCAGGAATGACTCCGGGTACAGGTGTATACAATGACACCCAATGTGAAGAGAATGCCTGGACTGCCCTTGGAATATCACCGGCACTCTATATGTTCCCCGGACATCAAAATTCAGCGGCGTGGCTCGATGGATATATAAAATGGACATTGAACAGTGCAGTTACTTTCAAGGACAAGCTTGAAAAGGAGTGGGACAAGGTAACATACCAAAGCAGAGGCGGAATTGTCCATGACGGGAAGACCTATGGGGTATCATCCGTGACATTCCATCCTGATTTCACTACTGAGAACCATGGCTATGTTCATCCGGATTATATGTCTGCAGGAATCATTCTGAAGATGTCATCTGTGGTTTTCTGGCTTCTCGGGGGCAGTGAACCTCCGGAAAGTGCATTTTACAACATCAGGAATTTGTATGAAAAGGCAATAAAACCCACCTGTGGAATGGATGGAAATCCAATACCGGTACAGGGACAGGATTGGTTTTATCACAGACATGCAAACAAACTCTTCATGCATGCATCAATGAATCTGCTTTTCAATGACCCGGATGCTGCATATTTTGAGGAGCAATGCCTTTCAATAACCGAGGGACGGCAGGACAGTACAGGAATAGGTGCATTGCTGGAAAAAAACGGTAAGGATCTTGCGGTAACACCGGGCTCACAGAGTGCCTTTGACATGGAAGGTGGCATGGTAAGGACGGTCATCCTGTCATATCTTTTGCACCTTACTAAAGGAAACGGTGTAAAGGCTTCATCCAAAGATGAAGTTGCCGGAAAATTAAGCGGCAATCACTTCTATCCATATGGCGGCATTTATATTCATAGAACCATGGATTCCTTTACATCATTTACAACAAGATGCAGTGTCATGGGACTTTCCATACCATCCGGCGGCATGTGGGATATAACATCGGATTTCACTGGTCTGACAGGAGTACTAAGAAAAGTCAGGGCAGATGATGAGTATTTTGCAAAGAAAAAGATCAACTGGAAGGACCTTGGGATTGAGACTGAGAATCTTAGCATCAATGAATACAAAAAAGGATTTTCCATATATGCAGATATACCAAGGGCAGGTGGTGACTTAAGGCAATCAGTCTCATTCAGTGCACTTCCTTCCGGGGATTCTGTATATATTGAAAAAGTCACAGCCTTGAAGGAAACGGAACTTGCTGTATTTGAAACGGGAAGAATAAGTATTGGAAATGAAAATTTCAGGGAACTGGGAAGTCTGGCAAAAGGATTCCGGAAGGTTTGGTTCAACGAACACGAGGAAGAGTTCAGGGCATCCTATGATGGAAAGAATGAAATATATGATATAAACGACGTTGACTATATCAATGTGGATGGAAGAATGGGCTATCTGCTTTACGGCAGTAGTGGTGTCCGATATATAAACATGCATGAATATCCCAAATGGAAGGGACTTGAGAACATTCTGGTTTGCAACAGAGGCAGAACCGGACTGATGAGAAGCGGGGAAAGTAACGGATTGTTTGCAATGGTAATGCTTCCGAATTCAACTAAGGAAGAAACCGCTGAAAAGTTCAGTGATACTGCAATTACCTTTGAGAACAATGGGTGCATGGTGATTCGTCATGGCGGCACAAGGGTTTCGGCGAACCTGGGTAATGAATACCACCGGGTCAATGAAAATCCCGGCAGGCTTTCCAAACGTGTGGATATCTTCCATGGAACAACAAGAATCACAGCAAACCGGATAGAATGCAGCTATGATTTATGCGGCAGGAGTTCAGTTATCCATGAAGTTAATTTTGCCATAATACCTGATGGTCCTCTTGATGATTTCAACCTTGAGGTTCTGTGCATGGACAATGAGTTCACTTGGATCCATAACAATGGTAAAAAAACTGCAGGATACTTGTTGTCAAAAGGGGATGATAACAGAAGAATAGTACATTACCCCGGAGAAGTCCTGAAAATTTAGTACTTGCACATGGAATACAGGTTGTGTATAATGTCAACAAGTTCAGTCGAGGCGGAACCTTGATTCCGATAAGGCTGACAACAGTATAGTATAGAATAGGAGAGATTAGCATGAGTAAGAAAATTCCTTACAAAACTTATTTGGACGAAAGTGAACTGCCAAAACAATGGTATAACATTCAGGCTGACCTGAAGGATCTGAAGCCATACCTTAATCCGCAGACACAGGAACTGGTGGGTCCTGCAGACCTTACCCCGATATTTCCGATGGGACTGATTGCACAGGAAGTGTCCCAGGAAAGGTATATTGATATACCTGAGGAAGTTCAGGAGAAGTATAAGTCATTCAGGGCTACGCCTCTTTGCAGGGCATATGAACTCGAAAAAGCACTTGGTACCACAGCAAAGATCTATTACAAATATGAAGGAGTAACTCCTTCAGGAAGCCACAAGCTCAATACGGCTATACCACAGGTTTATTACAACAAGGCCGAAGGCATAAAAAGAATAGCAACCGAGACCGGAGCAGGTCAGTGGGGTACAGCACTCAGTATTGCCGCTCAGATGTTTGACATTGAATGCAAGGTTTACATGGTCAAGGTAAGCTATGACCAGAAACCATACAGAAAGTCAATAATGGAAACATTCGGAGCAAAGGTAACCCCGAGCCCAAGCATGGACACAAATACCGGAAGAGCAATACTTGAAGCAGACCCCGGCAATCTTGGAAGCCTTGGTATTGCCATCAGCGAGGCAGTTGAAGATGCTGCAACCCATGAAGACACCAACTATGCACTTGGAAGCGTTCTTAATCACGTAATACTGCATCAGACAATCATCGGACAGGAAGCAATGAAGCAGTTCGAAAAGATCGGTGATTATCCAGATGTTGTTATCGGATGCTGCGGCGGCGGTTCAAACTATTCCGGAATAGCCTTCCCATTTGTAAAAGAAGTACTGGATGGCAAGAAGAACACAAGATTTACGGCAGTTGAACCTACGGCCTGCCCGACACTTACAAAAGGTAAGTTCACCTATGACTTCGGTGATACCGGTAAGTTCACACCATTAACAATGATGTATACCCTTGGACACGATTTCATGCCTCCCGGAATACATGCCGGTGGACTCAGATATCATGGAGACTCTCCGTTGCTCAGCAAGCTTGTAGCCGATGGAGTAATCGATGCAAAGGCTGTTCATCAGACTGAGACGTTCGATGCTGCAATTCAGTTTGCAAGGGCAGAAGGAATACTTCCCGCACCCGAATCAGCACATGCAATCAGGGCAGCAATTGATGAAGCTCTTGAAGCAAAGGAAAAAGGCGATGACAGGACCATCCTGTTCTGTCTCAGCGGACACGGACACTTTGACCTGACCGCTTATGAAGCATATAACAGTGGAAAACTTACGGATGTTGATTACACTGACGAAATGCTTGCAAAAGGGTTTGAATGCATTCCCGAGATTAAATAATCTCAAAAACTTCTTCCCTCTTTTTAATATTCGCCGCCCACCAGGGCGGCTTTCTTTTAGCGGTCACATCATCCCACGGATAAGGTGACCGGCGTGGTACAATTGATGCATGGATATAAATAAGAATAGTCATATTAAAACGGAAAGATTTCTGAATGAGTATTACAGGCATCTTGAACAAAAGCTTGGATATAAGCCTGAATATATCGGAGAACAGCGTTTCAGATGGAAGCAGGCTGTCAGGGAAAAAGCAAATGAATTGATGAAGTTCCCGGACAATGGCGACATGTCGGGAAATGCAGATTTAATTTGGTCAGAACAAAGAAATGGATATAGAATTGAGAAGCATATCATTTATCCCGAACCATACTCGGCGGTACCATTTTTAATTCTCATTCCTGATTCCATTGCTGCAGGTAACAGCAGCCCCGCTGTCATTTGCATTGCCGGTTCGTCAGGGACAAAGGAACTTCTGGCAAATGAACCGGAACTTGATGGAAAACCCTCAACCAACAAACATCTATATCACAACAGGATGGCATGGCATTTCGTTCAGGCAGGCTTTACGGCCGTTGCCCTTGAAAACCCGGGAGTAGGGGAACTTAAGAATGATGAAGATGACATATGGAATGACCGGGGTGATTTCTCGGCCAGGATGCTTATGATGGGAAGAAACTATGTAGGTATATCAGTCCATCAGAAACTTTGTATCATTGAGTGGATGAAGAAACAGCGTTATATAAATCCAGAGCAGATTGCAGTAAGTTCCCATTCCCTTGGTGCAGAGGCTGCAGCATATCTCGGGATTATTTCAGATGACATAAAAGCCGTTATATACAACGATTTTTCAGGAAACAGGCTTAAACGTAAGATATCACTGAGAAAAGACCAGCCAATCGGAGGATACTGGCATGAAATTCCTGATATGTTTGAATGGTTCACCTATGTCGATTTGCTTGCTGCAAACTCACCAAAGCCATTGTTGCTGACAGAGGGGGGAGTAACATCCGACCTTTACAGAATACGGCAGAGCTATGAAACTGACAATGCTTCCGGCAACCTCGGGATTCACTACTACAGAAAGTACAGAAATGCATCAGACAGACTGCATGAATATAAAGATATACCGGACGATCTGACAATGGATGAATACTATGAGTATGCGAACGTGGATGTGAAGAACCACTTTTTCAAGGAATATCATGCAGTACCATGGCTCAAAAAAGTATTTGGGTATGATAAGTACTGACAAGGGTATCATAAAATGAATAATTGATTATAACGGAGTAAAAATGCTTAAATTAACAAACATATCAAAGGACTACAGGGTGGGCGATACGGTAACCCATGCCCTTAGAAATATTAACCTGGAATTCAGGAAAAATGAATTTGTTTCCGTACTTGGACCTTCAGGCTGTGGCAAGACTACGATGCTCAATATAATCGGAGGCCTTGACAGATATGACTCCGGGGATCTGATCCTCGATGACAAATCAACGAAGGATTTCAAGGAAAGTGAGTGGGATTCATACAGGAATGCAACAATAGGCTTCGTTTTCCAGAATTACAATCTCATATCACATCTTTCAGTATTGAACAATGTTGAAATAGCAATGACCCTGTCAGGAGTTGGTGCCGCCGAAAGAAAGAAGAGGGCAATCGAAGTACTATCGGATGTTGGTCTTGCAGACCAGTTGCATAAAAGACCAAACCAGCTGTCCGGTGGTCAGATGCAAAGGGTGGCCATAGCCAGGGCCCTTGTGAACAAGCCCAAGATTCTTCTGGCAGACGAACCAACGGGAGCAATTGATTCCAAGACCAGTATTGCAATCCTTGACATATTGAAAAAAATCAGCAGGGACAGACTCGTCATAATGGTAACCCACAATACGGAGCTTGCAGAAAAGTACAGTGACCGGATAATAAATCTTCTTGATGGCACGATTACACATGACAGCCGGATATATGGCAAGGATGATGAGGTTTCTTTTATAGAAAAGCTAAGGAACAAGAAAGTATCAATGTCATTCCTTACTGCCCTGAAATCAAGTTTCAGGAATCTGGTAAGCAAAAAAATGAGGACCATTATCACTGCCTTTGCAGGAAGCATAGGTATCATCGGCATAGCTCTGGTTCTGGCCATAAGCAATGGAATGACAATCTACGTGGATTCCATGCAAAGTGATACCCTGGCTGGATTTCCGATTACAATAAACCGAAATGTCAGCACAACAACGGACATTATGGAAGCAAGACGGCAGAACAGTGAAAACTTCATGGGAGGAGATTCTGATTCTGATTTCCCGGATAACGGGATAATTTTATCCTATGACCCCGATGAAAATTCCCGGACACATACAAATATCATTACCGATGAGTTCCTTGGTTATCTTGGGGCGATGGATGATTCATTATATAACTCCATATCTTACTCAAGACGGGTATCAATAATACTTCTTGCAAAAACGGAAAGCGGTGACTATGTAAAGGTTGGAACAAGGTCTTCTTCAAGTCCCTTTGCCATGTTCAATACGAACAATAATTTCAATGAGATACCAAGTGACAGGGATTTCATTGAATCCCAGTATGATTTGCTGGGGGAAGGAAGCAGATACCCGGAAGAGTACAATGAGGTAGTCCTGATTGTTGACAAGAAGAACAGGGTTAGTACGAACTTTCTGGAAGAATTCGGCATATCCAACGGGGCAGAGTTCGGTTTTGAGGATTTTCTTGGAAGAGAATTCATTGTTGTGGACAATGATGATTACTATGTAAGCAATGGGGAACTTTTTGCAGCAGGCAACAATTTCACTGAAATGGCCGAAAGCGAAAGATCAATGACAATCAGAATAGTTGGAATAATGCGTGTCAAGGAATCCGCTTCAAGTGAAATCCTTAGCACTGGAATAGGTTATACAACAATGCTCACAGACCAGGTTCTTGAACATGCTTCTGATTCTAAGATAGTTGAGGCACAGCGCCAGAGTCCACTGAAAAGTGTACTGTCCGGAAGAGATTTCACAGAGGATTCAACATATCAGAACACCATGCAGCTGATAGGCGGAGATTCAACACCATCGGCCATTCAGATTTACCCCGTGTCATTTGACAACAAGGATGATATAAAGGCATATCTTGATGCCTACAATACAGACCGTGCTGACGAAGATAAAATAATATATTCTGACCTTGCTGAAACAATTTCAGGCACTATATCGTCCCTTATAAATACGATAACCGTAATTCTTTCAGCCTTTGCTGCAATTTCACTTATTGTTTCATCGATCATGATAGGGATAATAACCTATGTGTCCGTTGTTGAAAGAACCAAAGAAATTGGAATCCTCCGAAGCATCGGAGCAAGGAAAAAAGACATCAGCCGTGTGTTCATAGCAGAAGCAATTATAATCGGATTTACTTCCGGAGTTTTTGGCATCCTTGCCACAGCAGTACTCATATTGCCGATAAATCTGATAATATCAAGAGTCATTGAAGTATCAGGCTTCGCTGCACTGCCGGTGGCAAAGGCGCTGGGACTTGTTGCAATAAGCGTTGGACTGACATTCGTTGCAGGGCTGATACCAAGCAGGATAGCGGCAAGAAAGGATCCGGTAGTTGCATTGCGGACAGAATAAAAATCAAGGAAAAGGCCGGAATTATCCGGCCTTTTTAATTTCAAGTGGATTGGGATACGGTACAAGCAGACCTGAATCATATTTCTCAAGCCACAATCGTCCGTTTTCCTTGCTGAAAATGACAGGCATCCTGTCATGTATCTGCTCCATTTCAGAATTTGCTGAAGTCGTTACAATGACCACCCTGCCGTCCCTGTTATATAGTCCCGCCATATAGAAAGTCTGCAGGTCCGCAGGTTTGATGAAATACTTTTCCTTGTCCTTCCACTCAAAGAATCCGTTTGCGGGAAGCAGGCATCGTCCTGTTTCCAGCAATGGGCTGAACATTCTCTTTTCCCCAAGGCTTTCACCCCTTGCATTGATTATAAGTTTCTTTGAGTTATATAGTTCCATTCCCCATTTCAGCATGCCGTAACCTGTACCATTGGGAACATTCACTACAGCCGGAACATCCGTTGAAGGGAAAATCTCGCCGCCTGCAAAAGTCCCTATGCCGGTTTTGTAATGCTTCGCTATTTCCTTTAGGATTGCCTTCATCTCCTTGTATTCTTCACTTGTAAAAATAATATATCTTCCGCACATGTCATGCTCCGTTCAATATGTTCGGTTTGATCTTCGGGTATTTCTTATGTGTCGTAACCGCAACCGGCTCAGCCCCCGTATTTATTGTGCTGGCCCTCATGAGGCAGCTGTCGCCGTATTTTCCCCTTATGTCATCTATACAACTGTCAATCTTCTGCTGGCGTGCTTCCTGGTTTCCAAGCATGTCAAGCTGTATGGTGCCGCCGGGTACAAGATCCGCCAGTCTGACCGAAAGACCTCTTGCCGGTGTCCCGTCCCATAACTCATTATACAGCATCCTGCATATCCCATATATTTCCATGGTGCTTTGTGTAGGGGATATCAGTTTACGCTGGTGGGAGTTGAAGCGGAAATCACTGGTTCTGATGCCAAGGGATACGGTGTAGGCCTGCATGCCCGCAGCGCGAAGTCTCTGGGATGAAATCTCACACAGTGAAAGAATGAAAGGATAGGCGTCATCAGGTGTCGCTGCATCTGCGGGAAGGGTCATTCCGTTTCCGATTCCCTTGGGGCGTTCGTCATATGGTCTTACGAGGGAATGATCCACACCGTTTGCATTGGACCATATGAGAAGACCGAACAGTTTGAAATGTTTTCTAAGGAGCTTCGGGTCTTCATGGGCCACATCACCTATTTTTCTGTAGCCAAGGTTATAAAGCTTCATGCAGGTGCGAAAGCCTATCATAAAAAGCTTGTGTATGGGAAGGGGAAAGTATTTTTCCTCAAGTTCGCTTGAATAGAGTTCATGGGTTTTGTCGGGTTTTGAGAATCCGGAGGCTGTCTTGGCAAGCAGCTTGGAATCAGAGACCCCGATGTTTACAGTGAAACCAAGGGTTGAGGAGACTTCATTCCTGAGCATGTCTGCAAAATCCCTTGCCGTACCGGTGAAGCAGCCGGTGACATCGGCAAAACACTCATCAATGCTGTAACGCTCAACAAGGGGGGTGTATCTTGAAAGAAGTGCCATAAGTTCATCAGAACACTGTACATAAAGATCGTAATCGGGAGGATTTATGTCAAGGTTCGGGCACAGTTTGCAGGCTTCCATCAGTGACATTCCGGTACGGATGCCGAATTTCTTTGCAGGATAAGAGCTTGCAAGAACAATGCCCTTGCGTTTTTCCCTGTTTCCGCCGATGACCGCCGGTATTGTCCTGATGTCCAGGGTTTCTCCCTTTGTCAGCCGGTATGCCGCCTCCCATGACAGAAATGCATTATTGCAGTCTATGTGAAAAATCATTCTATTCATAATACACCGAACATATGTTCTTATTTTATCATATCAATCAGGAAAATCAAGAATTTGATTTGTAATCATCGATACAGAAACATCCTGTTGGTGTAAAATGTATTGCATAGAAAGGGGACAACAATGAGGATGACATCAAAGGAAAGAATGCTCGCGGCTTTTTCCGGAAAAGAAAAGGACTATGTTCCATGCAGCATATATTTCAACAATGCTCTGCGAGTAGAGGGTTACAATCTTTCTGACCCTGAGGACAGGGTAAGGTGTTATCTGGACCTTGGTACGGAACCCGTCATTGATATAGCTTTGCCTGATTTTGGCACCTGGCCTGATGTAAGAACCAGGGTGTGGACCGAAGAAGTCGAGGGTGAAAAGTATCCGGTGATTTTCAAGGAATACATTACTCCGGAAGGAATTTTACGTCAGGGGGTTCGAAGAACACATGACTGGCCTTATGGGGATGATATACCGTTCCCCGGAAATGATCACTGTGCGAGCAACAATTATGAACCACTGGTAAAGGGGCCTGAAGATATAAAGGCATTCAAATATCTCTGGTATCCGCCTTCAACGGATGATATTGAGAAGGTAAAAAAGCAGAACAGAAGGCTTTTTGATATTGCTGACAGATACCAGGTGCTTACAAGGGCGACGGTCGGACAGGGCCTTGCCGTCCTGATGTTTTGCATGGGAGCGGAAAACTTTGTACTGTTTGCGATGGATTATCCCGAAGAATTTGCAATGCTTGCTGAATATGAACATGAAATGACCCAGGAAAGAATGAGGATTGCAGACTATTACGACATAGACTTGTTCAAGAGGTTTGGTGGTTATGAACAGACAAATTTCTTTTCACCGTCAATATACAGGGATGTGGTTTCACCGTTTGCCAGGAGGGAAGTGGCAAAGGCAAGGGAATTTAAAAGACCCATGTACTATAGGGTAGTGACTGGAATGAAGCCATTGCTTTGTGATATTGCAGAAATCGGATTCGATATAGTTGAGGGTTTTGAACCTGAACTTTCAAACTGTTCAAACCTGGATGTCATGGAAGGACTTTCAGATATTTCAGCGATATGGACAGGGGTCAGCAGTCCGGTGTGCCTTGCCTCAGACAATGAGGATAGTACAAGAAAGGCCGTAAGGGATGCAATGGAGGTATTCCAGGGGAAGCGTTTTGTCCTTGGGGTTACAAACAGCATCAGGCAGCACTTCAACTGGAAGAATACACTGGCACTTGTGGATGAATGGAAGAAGTTGACACAAAAATAGTGTTAATATATATTAATTGCTGTTTAAGAAGGGGTACTTTTGATGTATTTGGTCGGAATTGACATAGGTGGAACTAAATGTGCGGTCGTCCTTGGTAAAACCGGGGATGACAGGGATTTCCTTGAAAAGGAACCTGTTGTAATTGACAAGGTGAAATTCCCCACTGAAGGAACTCCTTATGATGTGATTGAAAGATTCTGTTTTGAAACCGAGGCAATGCTTGAACGTAATAACCTTGAAAACAATGATATTGCATGCATAGGTATAAACTGCGGTGGTCCTGTCGACAGCAGAAATGGTATGATACTTTCACCTCCCAATCTTCTGGGATGGGATGAGATTCCGATAGTGGATATATTTGAAAAGAGGTTCGGCATAAGAAGCAAGCTTCAGAATGATGCCAATGCAGGCGCGCTTGCAGAGTGGCTTTACGGAGCCGGCAAAGGCTATCGCAATGTAATGTTCATTACCTTTGGAACAGGCTTTGGAGCAGGACTTATACTTGACGGCAGACTTTACTCGGGAACAAACGATATGGCCGGTGAAGTGGGACATGTAAGGCTTGCTGACAATGGTCCCGTTGGGTTTGGAAAGGCGGGATCCTGTGAGGGATTCTGCAGTGGCGGAGGAATAGTCCAGATAGCAAGGACAAAGGTGCTTGAGAAGCTTCAGATGGGGGGAAAGGTGTCATTTTGCAAATCCATTGATGACCTTGATGGTCTGACTGCCAAGATTGTTGGAGATGCAGCAGAGGCCGGGGACGAACTGGGCCTCGAAATATATAAAATCAGCGGAGAATATCTGGGTAAGGCACTCTCCATTTTCATAGATATCCTGAACCCGGAGATAATAGCAATAGGAAGCATTTTTGCAAGAAGCACCGATATTTTATGGCCCCATGCAAAGGAAGTAATTGAAAGGGAAACATTGGTACACTCAAGGAAAGTATGCAAGGTGGTTCCTGCCGCACTGGGGGAAAAGATAGGTGACCTTGAGGCATTGTCCATAGCAGCCTATGAAATGGCAAAGGAATTATAATATGAAAGAATCAATGAGGATACTTGAAAAGACTATTCTTGATAATCCCGCCCTGGCCGAATGCAGGGATGATATTCTGACGGCATTTGAAATCATTGCGGAATGCTACAGGAATAAAGGGATGGTACTTGTATGCGGCAACGGTGGCAGTGCAGCTGACAGCGAGCATATTGTCGGCGAACTAATGAAAGGCTTTCTTAAGAAAAGACCGCTTCCAGAGGCGGACAAGGATTTGCTGGGTGATGAATATTTATATAATAACCTCCAGGGCACCTTGCCGGCAGTATCATTGGTCAGCCAGACTTCCATAGCCACAGCCTTCATGAATGACGTTGAGCCTGACATGGTATATGCCCAGCAGGTCTATGGATACAGGAACCCGAACAATGTACTTGTTGCCATTTCAACTTCGGGCAATGCATCAAATGTCAATAATGCGGCCAGGGTGGCCAATGCATTCGGAATGAAGACAATAGGTCTTACCGGCAAAAAAGGCGGTAAATTGGTGGAAAATTGTACGGTTGTCATAAAGGCTCCTGCAACGGAAACCTACAGGGTCCAGGAATATCACCTGCCCATATATCATGCACTGTGTGCAATGGTGGAAGCAGATAACTTTGAAGAGTAATTGAAAGGAAGAATCATGAACAGACAAAAACTGGTTACAAGAATCACAGACAACGGCCTTGTTGCGGTTGTGAGGGCGGAATCTGCAGAGAAAGCATACAGGATATTCGATGCCTGCATAGAAGGCGGAGTTGCTGCCATTGAAATAACCTTCACGGTTCCGGGAGCCCATAAGATAATCGAGGACCTTTCATCAAAGTATCAGTCCGGTGAGATTATACTGGGTGCGGGAACGGTACTTGATCCTGAGACTGCAAGAATTGCAATACTTTCAGGAGCACAGTATATCGTAAGCCCGAATATTAATCTGGAAACAATCAAGTTATGCAATCGATATCAGGTCCCGTCAATGCCGGGAGCCATGACCATAAATGAAATAATTCTAGCAATGGAAGCCGGAGCGGACATAATCAAGATATTCCCCGGTAATCTTTTCGGACCTTCCATAATCAAATCAGTAAAAGGTCCCATCCCGCAGGCGCAGATGATGCCGACGGGAGGTGTTGAAGTTGACAACGTCGAGGAATGGATCAAAGCCGGAGCGGTTGCGGTAGGAGCAGGAAGCAGTCTTACAAAAGGAGCTAAAACAGGTGATTATGCTGCAATTACTGCTACAGCAAAGGAATTTCTCAAAAAGATAAAGGAAGCGAGGGAGGCATTATGAAAAAAGTGGTGACTTTCGGAGAGATAATGCTTAGGCTCAAGGCACCGGAAAGAGAGAAATTCTTCCAAAGTGCCAAGTTTGAGGCGACATTCGGCGGCGGAGAAGCCAATGTGGCAGTTTCCCTTGCAAACTTTGGCATGGATGCGGCATTTGTAACGGTCATGCCGGACAATGAGATAGCGGACGCCTGCAAAAGGGAGCTTCGGAGCTTTGGAGTTGATGTTTCACTTATAAAAACAGGCGAAGGCAGGCTCGGGATATATTATCTTGAGGCAGGTTCTGTACAAAGGCCTTCCAAGGTAATATATGACCGTTCGTATTCAGCTGTTTCACTTGCAAAACCAGGTGACATAGACTGGGATGAAGTCTTCGATGGAGTTGACTGGTTCCATATCACGGGTATTACGCCTGCAATAAGCGATTCTGCAAGACAGCTGGCATTTGAGTCTGTAAAAGCAGCAGCTGACAAAGGCATTACCATATCCTGTGATTTCAACTTCAGGAACAAACTCTGGAAGTATGGGAAAAAAGCCACTGAAGTGATGCCTGAACTTGTTAAATATGTGAATGTTGGCATTGCAAATGAGGAGGATTGTCAGAAATCACTCGGTATAAGCATTGATGCTGATGTAGAAGGCGGACATCTTGATACTTCAAAGTATAAGGCTCTTTCCAATAAGGTCATGGCGGAATATCCGTCACTTAAGTACATGGCAATAACCCTGAGGGAAAGCAAGAGTGCAGATCACAACGGCTGGAGTGCTTGTCTGAACGACGGTAAAAAGTTCTATCTCAGCAAGAAGTACGATATGACCCATATCATAGACCGTGTCGGCGGTGGTGATTCATTTGCCGGTGGATTGATCTACGGATTGAGAAAATATGAAGATCCTCAGGATGCCCTTGAGTTTGCAGTGGCAGCCAGCTGCCTGAAGCATACTATTTCGGGGGACTTCAACAGGGTATCCGTCAAGGATGTAGTAAGCCTGATGGGCGGAGACGGTTCCGGACGAGTACAGCGATAACCAGAACCCCGGGAAACCGGGGTTGTTTTTTTCGGAATAATTACATCAGAGGAGAATATTCACCTCAGAGGAAAATATTCTCCTCTCAGGAAAATATTTTCCTGAGAGGTGATTATCGGAAGGCGGAGTGATGATTGAATTTGAAAAGACGGCAGTAAATGTAAGGAAAACCCTGATGCAGGGAGTCTGTTATTCTGTATACAAGGGTGATAACAGAATCTATGGTGTTCTGGCTGAGGGTGAGTGTGCGACCTTCGTGGTCATAAGCCTGGATAGAAAAGAGATTCTGTTCAGGGGGGATGCTCCTGGAGCTACGGGATCATGGGGTGTCTGCGAAGCCAGCGACGGCAGGATTTATTTTGGATCTTATGTCAATGGCGGGCTGTATAGATTCAACCCGGTAGAAGAGAAAATCGAAACCCTTTTTGAAAGCATGCCCAATGCAAAGTTCATATTCAGCCTGGATGCAGATGATGAAAACAATGTCTATGGTGGCACATGGCCCAACTGTGCTGTATTCAAATACAATGGTAACAATGAATGTCTGGACTTTTATGATGAAAAGATTGTTCCGACTGAAGACTATGTCAGGCTGGTCCTTTATAACCGTGAGCGTAAAAGCATCTATACCAGCATATCATCCCATAGTCATATAATTGAATACAGGGAGGGTGAAGGTCCGGTAAAAGACATATTCCCTTTGGAATACAGCCGTGAGCCTTTTGCAAGAATATTTGGATTCCACGATAATTCCCTTTATACGTATATGTCCCTTTCATCGGAAATGATTGCCATTGACCTGGACAGCGGTGAAATCGTTGACAGGATAAAATGTCCTGGTGAGCATGAGGAAATACTTCCGAAGGGTGTTGACCTGAACAGGCTCATCATTGGAAGCAGGAACGGCGGATATGCCGTGGACCCTGAAAACCGTCAAATTTATCATTTCATAAGCAATCTTGATGATGTGATAATGGGGATATGGCCTTATTCAGATGGTGAATCTATACTTGTGAGCAGTTTCGAAGGCTATATATACCTTTACAATTCAAGGACTGATGAAAAATCAGTTATTGATGTTGAGATCCCGAGGAAATCAATCGAAATCCGACAGCTTCATCTTCATGAGTCAGGTAAAATATACGCCAGCGGATATCTTCGTGGTGGAATCTGTATCTATGACCCTGAGACTGATACGGGAGTCCAATATGACGGAGTCGGACAGAGTGAGGGCATAACATCGGGTTGTGGAAAAGTATACTTCGGCAAATATCCCGGAGCATATATATATGAATTTGATCCCGCTGAACCATGGGATATGCCGGGTAATCCCAGGGAACTATTCAACTTGAAAACCTCTGCAAACCAGGACAGGCCCTTTGCACTGAAGGTCTTCGATGAAAAACTGTACATCGGAACAATTCCCAACTATGGGGATGTGCAGGGAGCCCTTACCGTTTATGATATCAACAGTGAGGAACATACAGTAAGAAAGGACTTTTCGGATTCCAGAAGCATCGTTTCCTTTGAATTCAAAGATGGAATTCTTTACGGAGGTACAACCGTATGCGGTGGACTGGGCAGTTATACAAAGCATGAAAGCGGTACGGTCTTTGCCTTTGACACAGTAAATGACAGATATATTTACGAAGTTGAGCCTGTCAGGGGCTGCAAGAATGCAGGGGGACTTTGCATGATGCCTGACGGCAGGATGCTTGGTTGTGCAGACAGCACATTCTTCATAATGGACAGTCAAACCGGAGCGGTTGAATATACGAAAAAACTAGCTGAGTTCAATAGGTCAAAGGATTATAAATGGGAAGTCTCGTTTATAAGAAAAGGTCCGGGCAGGCTGTATTATATAGTCACAGCCAATAAGCTGTTCAGTTTTGACCCCGATGAAATGATATTCGAACAGCTGGAGGAAAAACTGGTCAATCTCCTTGAATTTGATCAAAAGGGAAGGCTTTACTGTCAGTATGAAGATAATGTGAGGGAAGTCATCAGAAGCAAGAAGCCTGTTCTATGATTAGGACTGAAAAATTCCTCATTCAAGTGATAAAATAACAGTGGATGCAAACAGGAAGTTGTGATGTTATGACCAAGATACTAGTGGTAGATGATGAGAGGGAACTCAGGGAAGTTGCTTCCCTTTATCTTGAAAAAGAAGGTTTCAAGGTTCTCCAGGCAGGTGACGGGGTTACTGCCGTCAAGGTTTTTCATGATGAAAAGCCGGATCTTGTTGTACTTGATCTGATGCTCCCCGACATACCGGGTGAGAAGGTATGCAATGTAATACGGGAAAACCATAACACTCCAATAATCATGCTGACGTCAAAAAGCGGTGAGGACTCAAAAATAAGCGGACTTGAAATGGGAGCTGATGATTATATGACCAAACCATTCAGTCCCAAGGAACTTGTTGCCAGGGTTAAGGCAATATTCAGAAGGGCAGGCACATCCCAGTCACCAGAAAGACATACATCTAAAAGAATTGAGATTGATGAGAACCTTTACACTGTAAAAAAAGAGGGAAGGGCCATTGACCTTACTCCCATTGAGTTCAAGATTCTTTCAACCATGTACAGGAATCCGGGAAGGACATATACACGGGAACAGCTTATCACTTATGCCCTTGGTTATGAGTATGAAGGAATGAGCAGAACCATAGATTCCCATATAAAGAACATAAGGCAGAAGGTGGAAACAGATCCTTCTAGACCTGAGTTCATAAGGACTGTATTTGGTGTTGGATACAAATACGTGGAGGAACAATGACCAGTCTGAACAAATTGTTTGCAAGATATTTCATTGTAACAGTTGCGATAGTGCTGTTGCTTACAACACTTGTATCCAATTTCGGTGCCTCGATATTCTTCCGTGAGTTTATAAAGGCATCCAATATTGAAAGGAATGAAAGAATAGTGGAGGTCGTTGAGGTCATGGTTCTGGATGAAGACTTCCCGCAGAATGCATATCCCATGGTCCTTGGTATGCTGTCCAGGCAGCAGGAGGTAAACATTCTTTTTTCAAAGGATGATGATGTTATTTTCAAATCCAATGTCATACAATCAGAATCTGATGATGGCACTTCGCCGGAGTATGTCAATCTTGAATATAACATCGGTGACTATACATTGATAATAGGAAGGGCAAAGGACCCTCTTTATGACATCGGTAACGCTGAATTTGTAAGAACCCTCAACATAATGTATGCTGTACTCTTTGTAATATCAATGCTGATTGCAACATTCACTGCATTCGTGCTCTCCGGAAGATTCAACAGACCGATCATGCAGCTGAAGGACAATGTAAACAACATAGCAATGAACAGATTTGACAAAATGACCAAGCCCGATTCCAGGGCAAGAGAGCTGAAGGAGCTCTCTGATGACATTGACAGGCTTGCAGGACAGATGGAACGCGAAGAGGAAATGAGAAAGCGTTTGTCCAACGATATAGTACACGAACTAAAGACACCCATTGCGGTTCTGTCTACCAACATTGAAGCCATACTGGATGGAATATACAAGGCTGACGATGAACGTATGTCAGTGCTGCTGGATCAGATCAACAGACTGACACGTCTTGTAAACAATTTATCCGACCTGACACTGTTGGAAACGGATTATGCGAACATGAAATTTGAGGATGTCAGTCTTTCCGAAATAATCGAAAGCCTTTATATGGTTTATGCACCGGTTGCAGATGACAGGAATATTGCTTTCATAAAAAATATAGAAGCGGACAGCCATATATCGGGTAACAAGGACAGGCTGCTTCAGGTATTTGTAAATGTCTTATCCAATGCATTCAAGTACACAGACACAGGGGGGACAATAACGATTGGTCTTTATGACCGGCCAAATGAATCGGTTTGCGTAGTGGAAGACACAGGTATTGGAATAGATGAAAAGGATCTGCCGTTTATATTCAACAGATTCTACAGGGGAGATGAATCCAGGAGCAGGGAGACCGGAGGAGCCGGTATAGGGTTGTCCATAGCCAAGGCTGTAATGGGAGCCCATGGCGGGGACATCAAGGTGGAAAGCAAGAAAGGTGAAGGATCCAGGATTACCATAACTTTCCCCAAAAAATATCTGTAATCTGCATAAAATCTCCACAAATGATATATATAGTATTCGTATAAGGAGGTTTTTATGAAGAAAAAAGTAATTATTATAATTTCATTGATAGCAGTATTTGCATTGGGAGGTTCAATCGCGCTTGCCGCAACTGCAGACGGACAGTGGGTTAATCCCTTCAGCAGAGTTCTCGAAGAAAAGGTAGAAGATGGAACAATAACTGCAGATGAAGCGGGTATCTTCAGCAAGGTGTGGGATGCAATAAAAGGTGACAGAGATGAAGATGGTTTCTGTAGCCCCGGCAGAATGGGTGGTCTTCCACGAGGAACCAGACCTGAATTTGATGAGGAAGCATTAGCACAGGCAAGGGCTGTTGCAGAAGAAATACACGAAGCTATGGAAGCCAAGGTTGATGAAGTGGTCGCAGGACTTGTAATCGAAGGCTACATTACCCAGGAAGAAGTGGAAGCATTGGATGACAGACCGATGGGATTCTGGTTGCTTGTCAGGGATGCAGATGAAGAGACCAGAGCTGCCCTGGAAGCGGCGATGGTTGAGATAAGGGATTTCCATGAAGCACTTGTTCAGGAAAAAATTGATAATGGAGAACTGCCTGAAGGAACCGCAGGGTTCATGATGGGTGGAAGAGTTCCCTTTGCAGGCTGTGACATGGATTCGTTTGGTGGCCCGCGTGGAAGATTCCCTGGTGTTGACAGGGAAACCGACGGTAATTAAAAATCTGAATGCCACAGATCATAACACTATTGGGATGCCGGAATATAGAACCGGCATCCTTTTTTACCCGACTAAATAATTACCTGTCAGGAAAATATTTTCCTGACAGGTAATTATTAGGATGGTAGATAAATTTGACTTATGTACTGCCGGTGATACAATTTACTATACACAGCACATAAAGGGAACAAGGTGGAGGAATCATGATTCTGTCCGAAAATGCAGTAAAAGTTTTGGAAAAAAGATATCTTGCCAGGGATGAGTTTGGCAACATAATGGAAACGCCCGATGAAATGTTCAGGAGGGTTGCCCATGCCATTGCCGAGGCAGATCTGAAATATTTCGGTCGTGATGAAGTCGCCAAAACCGAGAATGACTTTTATCAAATGATGACAAAACTCGAGTTTCTCCCAAATTCACCTACACTTTTGAATGCCGGTACGCCCCTTGGACAGCTTGCAGCATGCTTCGTCCTTCCAATCGATGATTCAATGGAAGCAATATTTGAAGCTATAAAGAATGCTGCATTGATTCACAAAAGCGGCGGAGGTACCGGTTTCAGCTTTTCTAATATCAGGCCGGCAGGGTCAATGGTAAGATCAACCAGTGGGGTTGCCAGCGGACCCATAAGTTTCATGAAGGTTTTCAATTCCGCTACGGAAGCAATTAAGCAGGGTGGAACAAGAAGAGGCGCAAACATGGGTATCCTCAGAGTCGACCATCCTGACATCAGGGAGTTCATAACCTGCAAGCAGGATAACAGTGAAATTACAAATTTCAATATCAGTGTCGGGGTCACTGAAGAGTTCATGGAAGCAGTTGAAAACAACGGGGAATATGAGTTGATACATCCCAAGAGCAGGCGTGTGGTCAAAAGGGAGAATGCCAGGGAAATATTCAACCTGATTGTCAGCAACGCATGGAAAAACGGAGAACCCGGAATAATATTCCTTGACAGGATCAACAGGACAAATACAGTTCCCGGGGCAGGGGACATCGAAAGCACGAATCCCTGCGGAGAACAGCCCCTTCTTCCATATGAGTCGTGCAACCTTGGTTCAATCAATCTCATGCAGATGCTGAACGGGGATAAAACGGCATTTGATTATGAAAAACTAAGGGACACAATCAAAAAGGCAGTACACTTCCTTGATAATGTAATCGATGTAAGTATGTATCCTCATCCGATGATAACTGAAAGGACCCGCTCCACAAGGAAAATTGGACTCGGAGTCATGGGGTGGGCTGATGCCTTGCTTACAATGCAGATTGCATATGATTCACAGGAAGCTCTTGAGCTGGGAAGAAACCTTATGAAATTCCTGGATGGAGAATCAAAGAGGGCATCCATGAACCTGGCACAGATAAAAGGTGTTTTTCCATATTACGAAAAGAGTATATTCAAGGACCAGGACATACTTATTAGAAATGCAACGACGACAACAATTGCTCCGACAGGAACGCTTAGTATCATTGCGGGAGTATCAAGCGGGGTTGAACCTGTCTTTGGACTGTCCTATATTAGGAACACAATGGATGGTGATGAGATGGTTGAAGCAAATTCCGTGCTTGAAGATCATCTTAGAAAGACAAACCTTTACTCACCCGGTCTAATAAGGGACATTGCCTTGAAAGGGACTGTCGCCGATATGGATGAAATCGACGATGAAACCAAAAGGATATTCGTTACTGCCCATGACATAAGCCCTGAATGGCATATCAAGATGCAGGCAGTGTTCCAGGAGTATACGGATAACGCAGTTTCAAAGACCGTGAACCTTAGAAATGAGGCGACCATTGATGATGTAAGTGAAGTGTTCATGAAGGCGTATTCACTTGGTTGCAAAGGGGTAACCCTTTATCGTGACGGAAGCAGGGAGTATCAGGTACTCAACATCAGCGGAGTCGGGAATGCACGGGAAACAGGGAAAAAACTGACTCCAAGGGAGAGGCCGGAGGTTACAACAGGATTTACCCAGAAAGTGAAGATTGGTTGCGGAAACCTTTACATAACAGTCAATTATGATGAAAACGGAAAGATCTGTGAAGTTTTCACCAATACAGGCAGGAACGGGGGGTGTCCTTCCCAGTCTGAGGCAACCAGCAGGCTTGTATCAATTGCACTTCGATCCGGTGTTGACACCAAGGCAATAGTAGAGCAGTTGAAAGGAATCAGATGTCCGTCTACCATAAAACAAAAGGACATGAAGGTACTTTCGTGCCCTGATGCCATCGGCAGGCTCATAGAGAAGGTTGACCGGATGAATCGCAGTGATATTGTCGATGAAGTGGATCTGACCGTTGGCGAAACGCAGACAGAAGAGTTCATTGAAGGTGCAATTGCGTGTCCCGAGTGCGGAAGTTCCGTTGAACACGAGGGCGGTTGTATCATATGCAGAAACTGCGGTTATTCAAAGTGCGGCTGAAAATATACCTGTAACTGCCGGGTATGTATACTTTCCACAAAAAGGCAGTGGAAATTTTAGATAAATAGATATGGAAAGAAATACACAGTATGTTATAATGTTATAGAATAAAACAACTTGATTGGGGGATTTCCAATGGCAAAGAAAAAGAATAGATATGTTGTAGCAGTCAAAGATTATGATAATACAGTTAAAGTTATAACTGAAGGTAAGAAGCTGATGCCCAAGGAAGCTTCGGCATACAAGGATTTCTTTGATGGCGTTATAGCTTCATGCGCAGACCTCAACGGCTTGGCGAAATTCATCAAGAAAACCAAGTTTTCAAAGAAGGATTGCATGCATTATTGGGAAGGACTCATCACACTTGGTTACACAATAGTATTGTTTGCTTATGATACCGATGATGAGAACTTTGTTGAGAACGCATGTGACAATGATTTGATTAAATTCATATCAAGGATTTTTTAAGGATTGACTGATGAAGAGCTTTCATAACGAAGGCTCTTTTTTTGTATTCATTTATGAAATATGATGTCAGAAGAATAAACAGAAGACCGGATTACAGGAACCTCCTTAAGGTTCTTGAAGGAGGTGCGCTGTCAAGACCAACTCTCTTTGAGTTCTTTTTGAACGACCCCCTGTATGCATTCCTGCTTCAGAAAGACCGGTTGCAGTTCAATGATATCAATGAATACTATATGGAAAGAACCCTGGCCTATGAAACCGCAGGCTATGACTATATAACCATCCTGGCCTGTGATTTGGTATTCAATCCAAACGATCCCCACAGCATCAAGACCAAATCACTCAATGATGCGGTTGTTGTAAAGGACAGGAATTCATTTGATGCATTCAACTGGCCGGTGGCCGGTGGCTTTGACTATGGAAGACTTGATTATGTCGGACAGAGACTGCCGGCCGGAATGAAGATAATACCCTATGGACCCGGAGGGGTATTGGAAAATGTAATATCACTGATGGGTTACGACAACCTCTGCTATGCAGTCTACGATGATGAAACCCTGGTACATGATATATTTGAAAAAGTCGGACAAACCCTTGTGGACTATTATAGGATTGTTTCTCCCAGAGAGGATGTTGCCGCAGTAATCTCAAATGATGACTGGGGATTCAACACTCAGCCGATGATGTCGCTTGAACACATGAGAAAATTTGTAATACCCTGGCACAGGGAAATAGTAAAAGTAATCCATGAAGCGGGAAAACCTGCTATACTTCATTCCTGCGGCAATCTCGAGAACCTGATGGATGACATAATCAATGTAGGATATGATGCAAAACATTCATATGAAGACAATATAATGCCTGTTGAGAAATTTTACCCCAAGTATAAGAACAGAATTTCAGTTCTTGGGGGCATAGACCTCGACTTCGTCTGCAGGGCGACACCCGACGAGGTACATGAAAGAAGCAGGAGGATGGTTGAATCATCTCCAAAGGGATATGCACTGGGTTCAGGAAACAGTATCCCTGAATATGTTCCCTTTGAAAATTACATGGCAATGATTGCGGCTGCCTACTGACTCATCTCCCTTGATTCTTTATAGAATCTGTTGAGTTTTTTCATATTGTATATCCATAGGAAAATGACGAATGGGACAAAGGCCAGTAGCATTGGCAGATTAATGCTGAGCAGAAAATTGAAAGTCCCATGCATCAGGACCGGATATACAAGGGAGCGGTTGAAGTATTTTCTGCACAGAACCGGATTATTGCAATATTTCGAAAGAGAAAGATAGTATCCCATCGTAATACCGAAAAGCATATGCGCAGGAACGGAAAATGCCGCCCTGTAAAGTGCAACGGAAGGTGTGGTCGGGTAATAGCTGAAAAGATAAAGTACATTTTCTATCGCTGCGAAACCAAGTGCAGCAAACGCACAGTAGATGATTCCATCAAGCTTCTCATCAAAGGCAGGATTCCTGAATGCAAATCTCAGGACAACCTGCCTCTTCATAAATTCTTCCGTGAGTCCGGCAACAATGAATGACTGGAATATAATCCCGTATATACCTGTGGCAGCACTTACGGAGTTCAGTATTACCTGTATGATCAGGACAGGAACGGAGGCAAGCAGACCAAATAAGAAAACCTTCGCAAGGAGGCCTGCAGGTTCCCTGTTATGCCTGTCAGTATAGACAAGCATAACAACCAGGATTATTACCGGAATCAATGCAAGGGAGATTATTGTCAGAGTCATGTGCGTATTTTCCTTTCTGATAGAAGTATACTACAAATTCGGTTTCATTCTATTGAAAGACACCTGTGCCGGTGGTAAACTGATTTCATCTGATGGGGAGGAAAAACGATGAAAAAAATCAAGACAGCAATAATCGGTCTGGACACCAGTCATTCAATTCAATTTACAATGAGGACACAGGCCCCGGAGTGTGAAAGCAGCCAGAAGGTGGAAGGCCTTGAGATAATCAGCTGCATGAGGTTTGAAACGCCTTTCCAGGACAAGAAGGGGCTTGACGAAAGAACAGCCCAGCTTGAACAGTGGGGAGTAAAGGTATATGAGGATTTTGACAAGGCAGTTGAAGGAGCAGAAGCTCTGTTGCTTGAAGTCAACGATCCGACACTCCATGTGGAATATTTTGAAAGAGCAGCAAAACTGGGGCTCCCGATGTTTCTTGACAAGCCCCTTGCTGATACCATGGAAAATGGCCTGGAAATCAAAAGGCTCGTTGAAAAGTATGATGCAAGGATGTTCTCCGCGTCATCCCTGAGATTCATCCAGAACATGGAGCAGGCTGTTGATTCAGTCAGTGACATACAGTGTGCAAGTGTCTTTGGACCACTTGGTATAGCAGCGGCCGGTGAATCAGTCATTTGGTATGGGGTCCATGCATTTGAAATGCTTCAAAGAATGATGGGATGTGGAGCTGAGGAAGTCTCGGTCGTCAATGATGACAAAGGTGTTGTCACCGTAGTCAGATACAAGGATGGAAGAAGAGGCGTCGTTGAACTGGCAGAAGGAGCTTTTGTTTATGGTGGTTCTGTAAGGAGCAATGATGACAAGAGGGTATTCATTGCAGATATGACATACGCATACAAGGGCTTGCTTGAAAGAATAGTCAGGTTCTTCAAGGGAGGGCCGGCTCCTGTCGGGTTTGAGGATACCCTTGAGATCATGAACCTGCTTGATGCCACGGTAAAGGCAATGAAGAGTGGAAAAACAGAGAAACTGATGAAATACTGAAAAAGCCCTGCGGGGCTTTTTTTGTCGGGAGGATTATATGGACCATAGGATAAACGGATATATAATGCCCCATCCTCCGATCATACTTCCTGAAATAGGAAGAGGCGAGGAGAAGAAGGCTTCTGCAACCATAGAGGGCTGTAGAAAGATAGCACGTGAAATAGAGGCCGAGGAACCCGGGACAATTGTCGTAATTACACCCCATGGTCCGGTCTTCAGGGATGCCGTGTGTATAAATGCAGGAAAGACACTGGTGGGGAATCTCGGTAGATTCGGGCGAAATGACATGGAGTTTTCATATCAGAACGATATTGAATTGATGGAAGAATTCTGTGAAAGACTTGATGCCGCTTCCATTGAGGTAGTCATAAATGACCGGAACTCATCACACCACTATCACCTGGACAAGGAACTTGACCACGGTGTTCTGGTCCCCCTTTATTTCATAAATGAAAGGCTTGAGGAATTCAAACTCATACACCTTACCTATGGAACCCTGGGTCCGGAGAAATTATATAATTGCGGAATTGCACTCAGGGAAGCAATTGAAAAGACAGGAAGAAAAGCTGTTGTCATAGCGAGTTCCGACCTGTCCCATAGACTTAAGGATGACGGACCCTATGACTTCAATGCTGATGGTCCCGTATATGACAAAATGGTTGCAGATGCATTGCGAAAAGGTGATTTTTCCGAGTTCCTGGCCATTGACGAAAAGATACAGAACAATGCAGGTGAGTGCGGGCACCGATCCATCACCATACTACTGGGCATATATGAAAACAGGCGGACCAGCCAGACAGTCCATTCATATGAGGGTCCTTTCGGGGTAGGGTACTTGACTGCTTCAATAGTTGACGAAGGTCCCGGAGCAATAAGCAGCATGGACAAATATATAAGGCGTATGGCTGAAGCGAAGACCGAGGCGGGTAAGAATGAATCGGAATATGTAAAACTGGCAAGAAGAACCATCGAGGAATATGTAAAGTACGGATATGTAATCAACCCGGACAAAAAAAGTGAAATGAAGAAAGGCGTCTTTGTATCCATCAAGAAACACGGAAGTCTGAGGGGCTGCATAGGAACCATATCACCTACTGCATCATGCGTTGAAAAAGAAATTATAAACAACGCCATAAGTGCAGCTACAAGGGATCCAAGGTTCAATCCCATAGAAGAGTGGGAATTGGACGACCTGGAAATAAGTGTGGACCTGCTTCATGAGCCTGAACCCATTGAATCCATTGATGAGTTGAATGTAATTGAGTATGGGGTGATTGTCCGAAGCGGATATAAAAGCGGATTGCTGCTTCCAAATCTTGAGGGGATAGATACAGTGGAGGAACAGGTGGAAATTGCTCTTAGGAAAGCGGGAATCCACGATAATGAAAAATATGAAATGGAGAGATTCAAGGTAGAGAGATTCAAATGAAGGAAGCATTGTTCTATGTAAAGGCCGGTGGTAAAAAGGTCAGATGCAATCTGTGCCCCAGTAACTGCCTGTTGAATGATGGTTCCAGGGGACTTTGCAATGCCAGGAAAAACACAGGAGGAGTTCTCGAAACACTGACCTATGGTAAGGTATCATCCCTGGCACTGGATCCAATCGAAAAAAAGCCCCTTGATTATTTCATGCCCGGAAGCCATATTCTTTCCGTTGGAACATTCGGCTGCAATTTCAAGTGCTCATTCTGCCAGAATTATCATATTTCAAGGGAAATGCCGGCTGTCCGGGAACTGAGTCCCTCGGAGCTCTGTGAAGCAGCCGGTAATCTTAAAAACAATATCGGAATTGCCTTTACATATAATGAACCGATAATCTGGTATGAATATGTGCTTGACACTTCAAGGCTGGCGAAAGAACTGGGGTTGAAGGTTGTTCTGGTTACAAATGGCTATATCAATCCTGAGCCGCTTGAAGAGATCATACAATATGTTGATGCAATGAACATAGACCTGAAAGCTTTCAATGATGAGTTTTACCGAAATATCTGTGGAGGACACCTTGAACCTGTCAAGGAAACAATAAAAGCCGCAGTAAAGAAGTGCCATGTCGAAATAACGAACCTATCAATTCCAGGGCTCAATGACTCCGAAGAAGAAATGGAAAAGATGAGCAGCTGGCTTGCATCAGTGGATAAAAACATTCCTTTTCACATAATACCATTCAGACCGATGTATAAGATGACAGACAGGCCTTTGCAGAATTTCAGGAAACTCATAGAGCTGCAGAGGATAGCGAAAAAGTTTTTGAACAGAGTAATAATATAATAACAATAATTGTCAACTGGCAACATATGTCATATAATGTCAATCAGGTGAATCATTCATGAGAAAAAATTCACTTGACTTCATATTTTATGGTGGTAATATAGATGTGGAAAGTAAATGCAACTCAGGAATTCGACTGTTGGATAGAAATCCTTGACACAAAAATAAAGGTAAAAATCCTTTCACGACTATATTTGCTGAAAAGGTTTGGCCCGCAACTCGGGCGACCGTACGCGGACTCAATAAATGGAAGCCTTTTTTCTAATTTGAAAGAACTAAGAATAAGTGCATTGAATCAGGAAATTCGGATATTCTATGTGATTGATAGAAACAGGGAGATCTTTTACTTATAGGTGGAAATAAGTCGGGGAATAAAAGATTCTATAACACTATGATCAAAACAGCAGATAATATTTATAGCAATTATTTTGCAGATGAAGGTGAATAGTATGAAGATATATGAGGATTATATAAGCAAACTGGAAGGTGAGCTAAGCATTGCGGAAACAGAGCAGGCAAAACGTGAAGCTGCACATGATATTTTCCTGATAAAGCTTTCAGAGCTCAGAAAAATGCAGGGAATCAGGCAGGATGAGATAAAATCATTTTCACAATCCGGTATTTCAAAACTTGAATCCAGAAAGGATGTAAAAATATCAACCCTGATAAACTATATGAATGAACTTGGTATGGGCATGGAAATTAAAGTGTATCCAAGGGGAACTCACGACGAAAACCAGGAAATTGTATTGGTAAAAGTGTAAATTGAACAACGGATTCTGAGGAATGTATACAGATTGGCAGCTCTGCACTATGTTTGACTGAAGAGAAAAAGAAATAGTCTTGCTGTAAAGCATATAAAATTCTTCAAAAGGGGGCATATGAAAAAAATATTTTCAATTCTATTGGTAATTGGTTTGTTATTATCAGGCTGCTCGAATACAAGAAACCTTGATACCTATAAACAAAACTCCTCTGAAAAAAAGACAATAAAAATATACTATCCCAGAAGGGAGCAGATCCCCGAAGATTACTATGTCACGGACTGGGAAGACTACATGGATAATAAATATGGATATGACATCGATCTGGAATATATCCGACTTAAGAGCGGCGGTGCATTTTGGAACAAGGGACAGATGGATATAGAGGATTTTGTAAGAAAGTATGAAACAGAGGGACTTATATATATTACGGATTTCGAAATCCTCAATCAACTAATGGATGCCCATCTAATTAGACCTGTTGATTCATTCATTGACGGACTACCGGGCCTTGGTAATTTAAGCATGGGAACACTGGATGCGTTTTCAGATTCATCCGAAAATACATGGGCTGTCCCCCTGACTGACAATATACTCTCGGGGTTTCGTATCTTTGACAAGGATATGCTTGATGCTGCAGGAGTTGAAGTGCCCAGGACAATCGAGGAACTTTATGAATATGCAAAGGTTGTGGCAAGGGAGGATTTTGATGGGAACGGTGTGAATGATACATATCTGTTTGAATTTATTCTTAATGGAAGATTTCATCTGTTTGAAGGTTCTGAATATGTCATCTCCTCTTTTAATGATATTTTCAGAGCTTTTGGCTGCTATGGTTCACCAGGGGAACCTATACAGTACAATCCATACAGCAACAAGTTTGAAAATTTTGTGAACAAAGAAAACTTTGTTGAAGCAATGACATTCATCAAATTACTTTTTGATGAAAATCTGATAATCGAGTGGAATCGTATTGAAGATGATTATAATACTGCATCGATGTACTCCATGCAGTCGACCGGCACATACAGCAACAATGCATACTCATTTTATATAGCCGGGCTTAATGAAAGGTATCTGATACCTGAAAAATATCAGTGCCTTGCCGTTGCTGTCATGTCTGACACAGAAAATCCAAAGGATAAGCTTGCGGATTTCCTTGACCTGGCTGTCGGCAATACAGATGGATATGTTGATCTGGTCTATGGTTTTGAAAATAAGAATTATGAGGATAGGATTACCTATTATTCCCTGTTGGGGGATTATATGGATACACTGAACAGAGCTGACATTGACATTTATGTCAACATAGGCGGAATCAATGAAATTAAGCCTGTATATCCCGGTGACAATCATATAGTTGCAGAGAAAATCAAGGTAAGATATGAAGAAGACAATCGAATCAAGGAAGAGCTCTCTGCAAATTTTGGAAGCAGTTTGTCATACTATGTACCATTTGACAGAATCAGGATTGAAGTTGAAGAACTGAATGCAGCTTTATTCAGTGATACTGCTGAACTCTTCAGAAATATTCTATATGATGATGCAGACATCAGTGCTGCCGTGGATGATTATATTGCAAGGACAAATTCAAGGCATGGGTGGATTGATGAGCTTGCATTGATCAATGGCAACTGAAACGCCACCAATGAACATATTCTATTGGAAAGCTTTATATCATTTGACAAAAGCAATATGATGATGAGATTAAGTGTGCAAAATATGCGCTATGTAATTATAATGCATTGACAATTGCAATACAGGTATTATAATTGAGGGGAAAGAAGGTTATTATGGCTACCAAAAACATTACAATCAGAATGGACGAGGAACTGAAAAGACAGGCAGAGGAATTGTTTTCAGAGCTTGGGTTGTCCATGACCACTGCAATAATTGCTTTTACAAAGCAAGCTGTGAGAGAACAGGCAATTCCCTTTATTATTTCCAAAAGGGTCCCCAATACCGAAACCATTGCCGCAATAAGAGAAGTAGAGAAAATGAAGGCAGATCCGGAATCATATAAAGGATACTATGATGTCGATAGTATGCTTAATGATATTCAGGAATGAAATATATCATCAAGCCCACCTCAAAGTTTCAAAAAGATTTGAAAAGAATGGGTAAAAGGGGTTATGACCTCAGAGAGTTGACCCGGATTATTGAAAAACTTGCAAAAGGTGAAAAGCTGCCTGAAAAAAACAGGGATCACAGATTATCAGGCATCTTTCATACAAAAAGAGAATGTCATCTAATGCCTGACTGGCTTCTTATATATGAAGTATCGAATTGTGATATGACGCTGTACCTTATCCGAACAGGTTCACACTCAGATTTGTTCGATTGAAATTTATAATCCCGGATATAAGCGTTTTCAAATATGTACAAAGCAGCTATATCAACTGAACAAACAACAAAAACAAAAGCAACAGCAGGTATAGGATGTCACCCAGTTTTCCACCAGTTTCATTGATTCTTGCTTTGAGTCTGAACATTCCATAGATAATAAAGGTTGCTACTGCAGTGGATATGAATATTCCTATGAATCCGAAGGTCGATATGAAAGCAAATCCACGAAAGCCCGTTACGATTGAAATCAGGTTTTCATCCGGAAGAAAAAAGAACGGTACCATCTTTGTGATGAAAAACACTCCACCGAACCACAGTGCATTCGTCCTTGCCGTTTTGCCATCCATACCACCAAGGTGCAGTATGTAAAGCACAAAATATTTCAATATATCAAGCAGTACGGGAATGATATAAAACATACAGTGAATATATCATCTGATACTAAAGAAATCAAACCAAGAAAGTGTAAGGCTGAAAAACCACATAATGAAGTCCGTAAAGCACAGTGTTTTCTTGACAATTGCATATTTATTCATTATTATTTTTTAATACTACACTAACCGAATTGTGATATTATATAGGGCAATTAAACAGGAGGTGCACTGATGGAACAAAGACATACTTTATCCGTACTCGTGGAGAACCACGCAGGAGTGCTCTCGAGGGTTGCAGGTCTGTTCAGCAGAAGGGGATTCAACATTGACAGTCTGGCCGTTGGTGAAACCAGCGATCCCGGAATATCCAGGATAACAATAGTAGTGAACGGTGATGATTATATAATCGACCAGGTAAGCAAGCAATTGAACAAACTTGTTGATGTAATTAAGATCAAGGTATTCAAGACATCTGAGTTCGTCGGACGCGAACTGGTCCTTATCAAAGTAAAGGCAAATGCCGGAACCAGGACTGAAATAATTCAGCTTGTTGATATATTCAGGGCAAACATCGTTGATGTTGCGCCTGAATCCATGACCGTTGAAATATCTGCGGATCAGGAAAAAATAAACGCGCTTTCCTCATTGCTTGAACCATATGGAATACTTGAAGTTGTAAGAACCGGGGTCATAGCAATCGAGAGGGGCAGTGGCGACAACCACATATTGTAAGGAGGAAATACAAGTGGCAAAAATGTATTACGACAAGGACAGCAATCCTGAAATACTTAAGGGTAAGAAGATAGCCATCATCGGATATGGGAGCCAGGGTCATGCCCATGCACTCAACCTGCATGAAAGCGGATACGATGTGGTAGTCGGACTCAGGAAAGACTCAAAGAGATGGGCGCTTGCCTCCGGAGCAGGTCTTGCAGTTGCAGAACCGGCCGAAGCTGCAAAGGCAGGGGATCTCATAATGATGCTGGTTCCTGATGAACTGCAGGCGGATATTTTCAAGGCTGATGTAGAACCATATCTTGAAGAGGGAAATGTCCTCATGTTTGCACATGGTTTCAATATAACATTCCAGCAGATAATTGCACCAAAGGGAACTGATGTAATAATGGTAGCTCCCAAGGGACCGGGACATACTGTAAGAAGCCAGTATGTTGAAGGCAGAGGGGTTCCCGCACTTATAGCCATTTACCAGGATGAAACAGGAAAAGCCAAGGAATATGCCCTTGCATATGCCTGCGGAATCGGTGCCGGAAGAGCGGGTATCCTGGAAACAACATTCAGGGAAGAAACTGAAACTGATTTGTTCGGCGAACAGGCTGTACTATGCGGTGGTGTCACTGAATTGATGAAAGCCGGATTCGAAACCCTGGTTGAAGCCGGATACCAGCCCGAGATAGCATACTTTGAATGCATACATGAGATGAAGCTTATAATCGACCTTATTAACGAAGGTGGGTTCGGATATATGAGATATTCTGTAAGCGATACTGCCGAATACGGTGACTATATTACAGGGAAAAAGATTATCACCCAGGAAACAAGGGCCAGGATGAGGGAAATCCTATCAGACATACAAACAGGTACCTTTGCAGGAGCATGGGTATCTGAAAACAAAGCCGGCGGAAGGGCAAGGTTCCTTGCAACCCGGCGAAAGGAAGCGGAGCATCAGCTCGAGACCGTCGGGGCGGAATTAAGGAAAATGATGAGTTGGCTCAAGAAATAAGGAACTGATACCCGGCGAAACAGCCGGGTATTGTTTATAAAAGGAAAGAAGGTGGAATTCATGACAAGAAGAATAAGGATACTCGACACGACACTTAGAGACGGCGAACAGACTCCCGGAGTAAGCCTGAATCTAGAGGAAAAAACTGCAATAGCAAGGCAGCTTGAACTACTTGGCGTGGATACCATTGAAGCAGGGTTTGCAATTACATCAAAGGGAGACTTTGAAGCTGTAAAAGCTGTTGCGGAAACAGTTAAGAATTGTACGGTGACAAGTCTTGCAAGAGCAGTGGAAAAGGACATTGACACAGCATGGGAGCCGTAAAAGGTGCCAGGAACCCGGGGATTCATACTTTCATTGCAACCAGCGACATACATATGAAGTACAAGCTCAGGATGACCGAGGAAGAGGTCCTTGAAAGAACAACAGCCATGGTCAAAAGGGCAAAGTCATATACTGATTACGTTGAATTCTCAGCTGAGGATGCCAGCAGGTCAAGACGGGAATTCCTGTACAGGGTATATGAAGCAGCCATTGAGGCAGGAGCAATCATGCTGAACGTTCCCGATACCGTCGGATATACAACACCCGATGAATTCGGAAGCCTGATAAGGGACATCAAGGCCAATGTAAAGGGAATAGAAAAAGTAGGAATATCCGTGCATTGCCACAATGACCTCGGACTGGCAGTGGCCAATTCCCTTGCAGCAATACAAAACGGAGCAGACCTGATTGAGTGTACAATAAATGGCCTTGGTGAAAGAGCAGGAAATGCTGCCCTTGAGGAAATAATAATGGCCATTGACACCAGGAAGGATTTCTATGAATTCACACATGGAATAAATACTACATTGATAAGCAAGACCAGCAATCTGGTAAGCTCGCTTACTGGCATAAATGTTCAGCCCAACAAGGCAATAGTCGGCAAGAATGCATTCGCCCATGAATCAGGAATTCATCAGCATGGAATCCTTGCTGAAAAAAGCACATATGAAATTATGACCCCTGAATCAATAGGGCTCAAGCATAATAATATGGTGCTTGGAAAGCATTCCGGAAGGCATGCTTTTGAAGACAGACTGAAGGAAATGGGTTATGACCTTGGCAAAGATGACCTCAATGATGCCTTCCTTAAATTCAAGGACCTGGCTGACAAGAAGAAGCAGGTTCTGACCGAAGACATTGAAGCCATACTTCTTGAAAAAATGTTCAGGGTCGAGGAAGTGTTTGAACTCGACAGTTTCCAGATAAGCAGCGGAAACAAGCTGATTTCAACCGCAACATTGAGGTTGAAAAAAGGTGATGAATATATCACTGAAGCAGCAACGGGGGATGGCCCAATCGATGCCTCTTTGAACGCAATTGAAAGATGCATGGAATTCCCCATGACCCTTGAGGACTATACCATAAAGGCTGTCACCGGTGGAAAGGATGCCATGGGTGAAGTCAATGTAAAGGTGCTGAAGAACGGACACCGTTTTGCAGGACATGGCGTATCGACGGATATAATTGAAGCCAGTATCAAAGCATATCTGAACGCAGCCAACAGGGCATATTCCGTGTTTCAGGGTGTTGGACAAGGTGAGCAGGATGAATAAGATATATATCTATGACTCTACACTCAGGGATGGGGCACAGGGCAAGAATGTTTCCTTTACAGTCAAGGACAAGATAAAGATTGTAAAAAAACTCGATGATGCCGGAATAGACTATATTGAAGCCGGCAATCCCGGGTCCAATCCAAAGGATGCTGAGTTCTTCAACAGCATAAAGGATGTGGAGCTCAATAATTCAAGGATTGTGGCATTCGGAAGCACAAGAAGACCCGGCATAAAGGCTTCAGAGGACATAAATCTGAGACATATAGTTGAGTCAGGGGTGAAAACGGCGGCAGTATTCGGAAAGAGCTGGGATTTCCATGTCACTGACATCCTTAAGACAACACTTGATGAAAATCTTGAAATGATCAGGGATTCAATCAGCTTTCTGGTAAAAAAGGGATTTGACGTAATATTTGATGCAGAGCATTTCTTTGACGGGTACAAGGCAAATCCTGATTATGCAATGAAGACACTTGAAGCGGCAGTTGAAAGCGGTGCATTCTCAATATGCCTTTGCGACACCCGCGGCGGTACATTCCCTACGGAAACATATGATATGACCAAGGCTGTGGTTGAGAAATTTGATGTTGAGATAGGCATACATTGCCATAATGATAACGGTATGGCTGTGTCCTCTTCCATTGCTGCTGTTGAAGCGGGCGCAATCCAGGTACAGGGAACAATGAACGGACTGGGGGAAAGATGCGGAAATGCCAATCTTACGACCATAGTTCCGAATCTTCAGCTTTTGAAAAACTATGACTGCATTCCTGAAAAAAGCATGGCTTCATGGTCTGAGACAGCAGTGTTTATAAGTGAAGTAGCCAATCTTGCACTTCATGATGATGCTCCTTTTGTAGGGTCCGCGGCATTTTCACACAAAGGCGGAATGCATACTGATGCTCTTACAAAAAACACAAAATCATATGAACTGTTTGACCCCTCGGAAGTAGGAAACAAACGACATATACTGATGAGTGAAGTAGCCGGCGGAAGTTCTGTAATGAAGCTCCTGGGTAAGATAGACCCTACGGTTACAAAGAAAGACCCAAGGACCAGGGAAATAATTGACAGAATGAAGGAGATGGAATTCCTCGGATATCAATACGAGGCAGCTGAGGCAAGCTTTGAACTGATAATCAGGAGAATACTTGGTCTATACAATCCGTCATTTGAACTGGTTGAGTTCAAGGTCATGGTAAATGAACCCAATGTAACAAACATGAACTCAACGGCAATGATAAAAATCAAGGTAAGGGATGAATATGAAGTCACTGCCGCCGAGGGAGACGGACCTGTCGATGCACTTGATGGTGCCCTTAGAAAAGCTCTTACAAAGTTCTATCCGGACCTCGGGAAAATCAAACTCACTGACTACAAGGTCCGTGTCCTGGATTCGGAAATGGCAACTGCCGCAAAGGTAAGGGTACTGATTGAATCAACCGACGGAAAGAACGAGTGGACTACCATTGGTGTTTCAACGGATATAATCGAAGCCAGCTGGATTGCACTGGTGGATTCCATCGAATATTGCATGTGTCAGGACGGTTGACATGGTTCTTTATGGGAAGCTCGTCATAGGCAATACATTTATCAAAGAAGCAAAGACAGAAGGAACAGACACTGAAAAGCCTTTTCATGATATCATGGAGGAGGCCTTTGTATTGCTCTGTCGGCAGCTTGAAATTCCTGTTCCGATCTGGCTGAAGAAAAATACAAGGGAGATTTCGAGGTATAGAAAGACATTCTTCGATAAGGAGCAGTTCATCGAAGAGGTCTACTTTGATAAATTTATACTTGAAATAGAGGTTTGACATGAAAAGATATTACAAATACATGGTGCTTGCAATAATCATTGCTTTGCTGTTTACAGGATGTAAGCCGGGATTCAGCGAGGATACATATGAAACAAATGACATCTTCAGGGAAAGCCACACATTTACATATGAAAGAACAGAAGACGAAAGTGTCAATGCTGTAATATATGAGGTCACAGTTGAAAACGGTCTAGTTTCAACAAGGGTTGAAATAAGTTTTGATGAAGGAGAGTTCATATCAGCCTCGACATTTGCCGCAGATACACTTATTCCAATCAGTGCATATAAGAGCAACACATATGCCCTTGATCCGGAACAAAGCTGGGAGATAGATGCTCAATATGGCATTACCCTTGAAATGGTGGCAGGTACTGCCGCAGAGAGAGAAACAAAATCCCTTGAGCTTCCGGAACATTACCTTGACAATGAGGGCCTTTTGTTTACCATAGGTGCTTTGTCATTGGAAGAGGGATTTGAAAAGGATATAAACATATCAATAATTGATGCAGGTGAAATCATTCCTTTCAGGGTTTCATACCAAGGAATCGAGAGCATCGAATCACCATATGGTACATTCGAGTGCATAAAGGTGGAAATGAAATATACCGGTCTTGTTCTGGGACCGAAACCCAGGATGTATATGTGGTATACAAACGACGAAAACAGGTATCCGGTTCAGTATGAAAATACGGATATAAGACTCAGTCTGAGCGATATTGAATAAGAGCAACGTAATAATCTCCGGCTATATGATTTTCCATCTCTTATAAGTAATGGTGAATATTGTGTAATGGCTTTATATAAGGGCGCTTGCTAATTTTTCAGACAAGAAATTGGAATAACTTTGACACCATCAGCTCTGGTATAAGCAATATTTCCACCGCTGACAACTGCTAGGAACTGAGGAGGTTTTTTACCGTTTTCCATTAATAAATTGCTAAGCTTAGTTAGATTCTCAGCTCCCTTATCAATATCAGTGTTTCCAAGTTTTATTTCAATCAAGCAGTATTTACCGTCATTTAGTCTGATGACTGCGTCGCATTCCAGTCCATAGCGATCGCGATAATAATAAACTTTTCCACCAATCTCCTGAGAATATATTCTTAAATCTCGAATGCAGAGAGATTCAAAAAGGAATCCGAAAGTTTTCATATCGTCAAAAATATTACCAGGAGTTATTCCCAGGGAAGCGGCTGCCAGCGAAGGATCGACAATCCCCTTTTTATTTGAAGAGCGGATAACGGTTTTTGAGCGTATGGAGGGACTCCAAGCTGGGATGTCTTCAATAACAAAAAGCCTGTTCAAAGCATTTAAGTATGAATATAAAGTAGGTTCTGATATCTGCATATCGTTTGCTGCAATGTCGTTTAAAATGGTCCTATTTGTTGCTAATGTTGAGATGTTACGTGAATATGAACGTAATACAGCCCTTACTCTATTTGGGTTTTTTTCAAAACCATCAACACTGGAGGCCTCGCTTTCACAAATTGAATTCACATAATCTTCTGCAATTAATTGTGAGCTTTTTTCACTTTTACCTATGGTTGATGGCCATCCACCTCTGCAGATGTATTTTGATATATCCTCAATTGATGTGCTGGTGGTTATTCCGTCTATCTCAGTGTTTTGTTTAAATAGGTCTGATAGTGATATTTGGCCGCTTGAATCAAGTGATTCGTATAAGCTCATCGGTCTCATCAACAAACGAGCAATACGACCTGTCCCGGAATGCATTGTATCATCATTTTTTAAGGTAGTAGAGCCAGTTAATATAAACAAACCCTCCTTGTTACGCTCATCAACTTCTGCCCGTATGGCATTCCACAATATAGGTGCCAGTTGCCATTCATCAATCAATCGGGGGGTCTTACCATCTAACAAAGCCTTTGGATTTATTTCAGCAAGCTTTATATAATCATTGAATTTTCGTGGATCTTGTAGTTTTATTATACTTTCTGATTGCATGGACGCGGTTGTGGTCTTTCCACACCACTTCGGACCCTCAATCAACACAGCTCCAAAAGTCTCCAAATACATCTCAAGAACTGAATCAATACACCTTTTCAAATATTTTTCAGCCATTATGATTACCTCATATGCATTATAGCATGAATACATATATTGGCAATGAGACTTTAAGACAATTGAGGAATATCATTTAAGTAAATTGAGGTACGGTGTTAAATAATTTTGATGCAAAAGTGAGCTGCTGTTAACACTTCGTAGCTTTGCCACTGGAATCCTTTTATTGTCAACAGAATGCCTGTTTTCCATCGACTTTATAGAATTTACACCACAATATTAGTGCAACCGGCATACAGAGCACACTGATTTGGGGGTACGGACAAAACCCGGACTTTGATTGAAGCTATATATTATCATCGGCAATTAAGTGTCACTAAACTTCTGACTCTATATCGGGTATCTTTATATGTGAAAATATTATATATAAGTTCATAAGCTGATTATAAAGAATTCCTGATATAAACATTTGAAAAAGCAGGCCAAAGACAGTATACTTGATGTACGAGGCACACCGGTTCAACAACATAATATGAAAAGCAATCAGCAAAGAGCCGGACAGGCATACGGGAAGGCCGTTTTTTTTACCATTTGGAGGCTTCATGCAGTATGATTCCGTAGTTTTGGCGGCAGGATACTCAAGCCGCGCGGGTTCTGACAAAATGGCAATGACCATTGGTGGCAGCACCGTTCTTGGGAGAGTTCTGGACACTCTTACGGAAATCTGCGGCCAAATAGTGGTAGTAGCCGGTCATCACCGGGAATCCACGGCCCTTATCATCAAAAAATACCCAAATGTTACAATGGTTGTCAACGAAGATTACGATAGTGGAATGTTTAGTTCTGTTAAACGTGGAGTCAGTGAAATGAATCATGATTTCTTTTTGGTCCCGGGGGATTATCCACTGATAGGAAAAGAAACATACCATAAGCTTATGGATGGGACCGGCGAAATGATTGTCCCCGTATACAATGGAAGAAAGGGACATCCTGTACTGATAAGACAAAACCTTATAGCACCCTTGCTCCGGGAGCCAATTGATTCAAACCTCAAGGTTTTCAGGGACATGCAGAATGTTGAATATATTGATGTTGATGATGAAGGAATCCTTCTGGATGTTGATACGCCGGAGGATCTTTTTGAAATAAGAAAAAAAGCAGAGGGGAGATGAAACAGGCTTGAAAATAAATAATTATGTTAAGGTCAGCTCTGTCGAAGAAGCATATTCAATCCTGGAGGGTAACAGCAAGGCTGCAATAATCGCAGGGGGGGCCTGGCTCAGGCTTACACCGACGGAAGTTGACGAAGCAGTCGACCTTTCGGGCCTTGGCCTTGATTCCATTGATGTAGTTGATGGATTTGTTGAAATCGGCTCAATGACAACACTGAGACAGGTAGAAAAAAGCGATATTGTGAAAGCATTGTGCAATGGGATTGTCTGCACTGCAGTAGAAAAGATCATGGGGGTAACCGTAAGAAACATCGCTACAATAGGCGGAACAATTTCCGGCAAGTATGGTTTCTCGGATTTGATTACTCCACTTATGGTCCTGGACACTGAACTTGAATTTTACAAAAGAGGCAGGGTAAGCCTTGTCGAGTTCATGGATGAGACTGCAAAATCAGGGGACATTCTTCTTAAGGTCAGGATTCCCATGAAGGAAGGCAGGGGATGGTATGAAACCATCAAGATTACTGCAATCGATTTCCCGATACTGAATGCAGCTGTAACCCGTATAGATGGAAAAACAAAGATTGCCGTAGGTTCCAGACCATACAAGGCGGTTCTTGCGGAAATGGCAATGGCATACGTTGACACATGTGGAAAACATGATGCTGATTGCGCTGAAAGGGCTGCTGCAACAGCTGCAGCGGAGATAAAGTTCGGAAGCAATTCCCGGGGTTCTGCAGCATACAGAAAGAAGCTCTGTGAAGCCCTTGTAAAAAGAGGACTGCGGGAGGTGATGTCATGAAGGTCAGACTGAAGGTAAACGGTGAAAACAAGGTGTTTGATGTAAAGGCTGATGAATATCTGCTTGATACACTCAGAAAAAACAATTATGTAAGTGTAAGAAGGGGCTGTGACAATACGTCCTGCGGAGTATGTACGGTTCTGGTTGACGGAGCTCCGGTGGCATCATGCAGTTATCTGGCGTGCAGGACCGAAGGTAAGGAAGTAACCACAGTCGAAGGTATTCCTGAAGAAGCTGCAAAGATAGCAGACTGTTTTGGCAGGGAAGGTGCAGACCAGTGCGGATACTGCAATCCATCCATGGCCCTTACTATATATGCAATGAAGAAGGAACTTGTGAATCCGACTGATGATGACATACGGTCATATCTTGTGGGCAACCTTTGCAGATGTTCAGGGTATCAGGGCCAGCACAGGGCCATAAAAGCATACCTGGAGGTGGAATGATGAAATATGTAAATTATGAAAGACCATCCATCGACGGAAAAGGCCTTATGATGGGAAAGCCGGGTTATACTGATGATCTTGCGGAACAGAATTCCCTCATTGTCAAGGTTCTTCGAAGTCCCCATGCGTTTGCCAGGATTAAATCAATAGATAAATCAAAGGCCGAGGCCCTTGAAGGTGTCGAACTGGTCCTTACCTATGAAGACTTCAAAAGAATACCTGTAACCAGGGCAGGCCAGGGATATCCCGAACCGTCACCGCATGACAAATTTGTACTTGATAACTTTGTAAGGCATGTGGGTGATGAAGTTGCGGCTGTTGCAGCCATAGACAGGGAAACCGCTGAAAAGGCACTGGAACTTCTGGTAGTGGATTATGAAGTACTTGAACCTGTTCTGGACTTTGAAAAAGCTTATGAAAACAAAACCATAATCCATGATGAACCGGAAATACATGAAATGTTTCCCATAGGGTTTGAACCAAAGAAGAACGTAGCTGCGGCATACCTTATGCATGTCGGGAATGTGGAAAAATCACTGAAGGAATGTGATACAGTCGTTGAAACGACGTTTTACACCCAGGCCCAGGCTCATACAATGATGGAACCCCACACAGTCAATGCAAGAATGGACTATACGGGAAGACTTGTTCTCTATTCATCAACACAGACACCCTTCCACACGAGAAGGATAGTTGCCGAAGCGCTTTCGTATCCGATGAGCAAGATAAGGGTAATAAAACCAAGGGTCGGCGGAGGATTCGGAGGCAAACAGTGCGTACATGGAGAAATGCTTGTATCTGCTGTGACCCTTAGGACAGGCAAACCTTCCAAGATGGTTTATACAAGGCAGGAAGTTTTTGAGTCAACCTTCTCAAGGCATCCCATGAGATTTGACATCAAACTCGGTGCAATGAAGGATGGAACACTGAAGGCAATTGATGTAGAAGTGTTATCCGATACCGGAGCCTATGGAGAGCATGCTCTTACGGTATTCATGGTTGCAGGCTCAAAGGTATTTCCCCTTTACAACAAGGTTGACTCAATCCGTTTCGGTGGAAAAGTAGTATATACCAACAGGACACCGGCAGGTGCATTCAGGGGCTATGGTGCAATCCAGGGCAATTATGCCCTTGAGTCTGCAGTAGATGTCCTTTGCCATAAGATTGGGATGAGTCCGGTGGAGTTCAGACAGAAGAACATGATACAAGAAGGTGAGACATCCCCAATATTTGAAATCATGGGTGAAGGAACCGAAGGAACCGCCATGATAATGGAAACCTGCAAACTGGATTACTGTATCGAAAGGGGAATGGAGCTCATTGACTGGAACAGCAAATATCCAAGGAAAGATATGGGCAATGGAAAGGTCAGGGGCGTAGGTATGGCCATTGCAATGCAGGGCTCAGGAATTCCATACATTGACATGGGCTCTGCAATGATAAAACTCAATGATGATGGATTCTTCAATCTTATGGTCGGGGCAACGGAAATCGGCCAGGGCAGTGACACCATACTTGCGCAGATAGCAGCTGAAAGTCTTGGTGTGCATCCTGACAAAATAGTAATCTACTCTTCTGATTCAGACCTTACACCCTTTGATACAGGAGCATATGCTTCCAGTACGACATATGTTTCCGGTAATGCAGTCATAAAAGCTTCTGAAAAGATGAAACAGATGATAATCGAAGAAGGAGCCCATGCCCTGAAGGTTCCGGTGGAAGGAACTGACTTTGATGGTGATACAATAAGCCATGGCGACAAATCCATATCACTTAGGGATCTTTCCAACAGGCTTTACTACAATGAAGACCAGAAACAGCTTGTGGCCGTTGATTCATATGTGGGAACAAAGTCACCGCCGCCTTTCATGGCCGGGTTTGCAGAAGTGGAAGTTGATACTGAAACAGGACAGGTGGAACTCATGGACTATGTTGCGGTGGTTGACTGTGGAACAACCATAAGTCCCAACCTGGCAAAAGGGCAGGTTGAAGGAGGTCTTGTACAGGGCATAGGAATGACTCTCTACGAGGATGTGGTTTACTCAAACTCAGGCAGGATGATAACAAACAACATGATGACCTACAGGATTCCGACAAGGAAGGAAATCAAAAAAATACAGGTTGAGTTCGCAGAAAGTTATGAGTCGTCGGGACCCTTTGGTGCAAAATCAGTCGGAGAAATCGGAATAGACACACCACCTGCTGCCATAACAAATGCAATATACAATGCTACGGGAGTCAGGATAAATTCCCTGCCGGTCACAGGCGAGAAGATTCTGACCGGAATAATGAAAACAAGGCAAGAAGGAGATAAGAAATGAGTATGAAGAAGATAATGAAACTTGCGGCACAGATTGTGTTTTTTGGAGCTGTTTGGGGGTTGGCAGAAGCATCACTTGGGTATCTGCTGCACTTTCTCCCGCCTTTGGTGGCCGGTCTTGTAATGTTCCCGATTGCGGTGTACATACTTATGAAAGCCTTCAAGGCAACAGGCTCAAGGTCAGCACTTGTTCTGGTTGGACTGGTTGCGGCCGGAATAAAGGCAGTTGACTTCCTGCTTCCGGGAATCAGCGTATTCAAGACAATAAACCCGATGATATCAATAATGTTTGAGTCATTGGTTGTAGCTGTTGCCATTCCAATGCTCAGCAGCAAAAAACAGTTTGCAAGAATAACAGGAAGCATTGGTGTGAGCATGGGCTGGAGGCTTGGATATATACTCTATATGGTTGCACAGTTCCTGGTGTCGGGCAGTATGACAAAATTCATTTCATCACCTGCCCTTACACTGGAGTTTGTGATTTTGAACGGCTTGCTGAGTGCAGTCCTTGTATACGGTGTACTGCTCCTGGAAGCAAGGACAAGTATAAAAGCGAAGTTCAGGCCCATATATGCACCGGTACTTCTGGCTGCTGCGCTTGGAATACAGCTTCTGGTTTAGGAGACGCATGAAGATCTTTGACGAAATAGCAAGAATGTCCGGCAGCGGAATGGCATGCATGCTGGTTACTGCAGTTGACAAGACGGGAGCGGGACCTGTGGAAGCAGGCAAGAAAATGATTGTCTGTGAAGACGGTCAGGCCTCCGGGACAGTAGGGGGCGGTGCCCTTGAATTCCATGCCCGCGAAAAATGCAGGGAGCTTATGAAGACCGGACAGAATCTCCTTGAGAAATATTATCTCAACGAAGGAGAAATAATTGATGATGCCACAACACTGCCAATGATCTGCGGCGGAACGGTGACCCTGTTCTATGAATACATTGGTCCGGATGCATATGTATATGTATTCGGAGCAGGTCATGTAGGGCAGGCCACGGTGAATGTACTAAAGACAATGAATTATCATGTGACGGTGATTGATGACAGAACACATGTCATAGACACTTTTACGGGAGCTGACAGAAAGGTAAACTCATCCTTTGTGGACTTCATAAGGAAGGAAGGTATCAGGGACGGAGGATTCGTCCTTGTGTGCACACCCTCACACAAGTATGACTATAACGTGATTGAAGAAATACTTGAACTTAAACTGACGCCTTCATATATAGGCATGCTGTGTTCAATGGAAAAACTTGCGGTATTCATGAAAAGGATAAAGGAGAGATTCGGCGAACCTGATTTGTCAAACTTTTATTCTCCTGTAGGCCTTGATACGGGAGGTGGCTCCCCTGAAGAAATAGCAGTATCCATCTGCGCTGAAATACTGGCGGTTAAAAACAAAAGGACGGGACACAGACATATGAGACCGGTGACCTATACATGATCACATTGATAACAGGTCCCATTCATTCAGGAAAGACCACCAGGCTTATGGATGAATACAGGCGTTGCGAAAATGGTGATGGGTTTGCCTCTGTGAAATTGATGAATGATGACATCGTAATCGGATTTGATTTGATAAGGTTGTCATCAGGGGAAAGGATACCCCTTGCCAGAAGAAAATACGCACTGCCTTCCAAATGGGATGAGAGTTGCTCACTGGGACCATATAGTTTTTCCGGGGAGGCGGTTTCCGTGGTAAGCACAGGGGTTGACCTGATGATAAAAAGCGGAGTGGGAACGATTTTCCTTGATGAAATTGGGTCCCTTGAGCTTGAAGGTTTGTGCTTTCACGAAACGGTTGTGAAAATTGCGGATTCAGGCATTGATGCCGTCCTGGTTGTAAGGGACACCAATCTGCAGGAGGTAGTTGCAAAATACGGATTCGCAGATATAGAAATAGTGGAAACAGGTGAGAGATTTGTATGATTTTGGTATATTGGGTGGTCTGGCTTATATAGACAGGGCATTCAGGAAAGTCAATATCTATGTTGATGGAGATGTTATAAAACGCATTGACAGTGACGAGTTGCCATGCAGGAAAACATACAACGCAAAGGGTAAGAAGATAATTCCCGGGCTCATTGACCCCCATGTTCACTTTGAACTTGACACAGGGAACATAGTGTCATGTGATGATTTTCATACAGGTTCGGTTTCAGCCGCATTCGGTGGTATAACCACATTCATTGATTTCCTGGATCCCGTATCAAAGGCAGATGACCTGGAAAAAGCCCTTGAGAAAAGAATGGATCTTGCTTCAAAAAGTGTGGTTGATTATAAATTCCATGCAACTCTTGCAAATCCCGTCGGTCATACCAGGGAACTGACAAAGGCATCGAAATCAATGGGCCTGGATTCAATAAAGATATTCACAACATATTCAGAATCAGGCAGACGGACATATACCAGGGAGATATATGAACTCCTGGGTCTTTCAAAGGAACTTGGTTTCACTCTCCTTGTCCATGCAGAGAACGACAACATGGTCGGAATAATGCCGGGGCATAAAGTATGGGACATCACCTATGCCCGGAATGAGGAAGCTGAGATATCCGAGGCACTGTCCCTTGCGAAAATGACTGAGGAAACAGGCGGGAACCTTTATATGGTTCATGTCAGCAGCGGTCATACGGTACGGGCCCTGGCAAGCAGATATCCCCATCTCCTTGGAGATAAATTTCACATTGAGAGCTGTCCGCACTATTTTTATTTCAACCTTCATGAATATGACAATGCCGACGGTTACCTCTATACAATGATACCTCCTCTTCGCAGTCATCGTGCACAGGGATTGCTGTTGAACAATGTTATGTTTGTAGAAACAATCGGAACCGATCACTGCGCATATATGAGAGCTGAAAAGAAAAGGGAAAACCTGATTGACATACCTATGGGAGTTGGTTCCGTGGAATATTCCTTCACTGTAATGTATGGATTATTGGGAAACGATGCCATTGACAGGATGAGCGAGAACCCTGCCAGGATCTTCGGACTTTACCCCAGGAAGGGAGTGATCCGGGAGGAATCCGATGCTGACCTTGTGATAATTGATGACAATGGTCCTTATCTGAAGAAAGATGACCATTCGGCCTCGGATTATTCCATTTACAGACAGGGTTCAGGAGTATTTGCATCCATGATAAAGGTGGTTTCAGTAATGTCAAAGGGTCAGTTTGTAATAGAGAATGAATTACTGAAAGGAGGAAACGGAAAATGTTTGCTCTGACAAATGCAAGGATATATGACTTTGAAAACTATATTGAAAATGGTTTTGTTGTATTTGATGAAAAAATAGAAATGGTCGGGGACATGAAGACCTTCAGGGACAAAGGATACGATATAACTGATTGCCGGGGAGCGCTGGTCATGCCCGGTCTTACCGTAGCCCATACACACATCTATTCAACCTTTTCACGGGGACTGGCCCTTCCGTTCAACCCTGCAAACTTCCAGGAACTGCTTGACCAGCTTTGGTGGAAGATAGATTCGCATCTTGAAAAGGATGATATTTATTACAGCGCACTGACGGCTGCCCGTGAGTACTTATTGAACGGGGTTACCACTGTAATTGACCATCATGCCAGCGGATACATCAGGGGCTCACTTGGATTGATAAAATCTGCATTTGAAAAGGCGGGACTTACGGGTTCACTTTGTTTTGAGACCAGCGACCGGTTTGATATTGATGACTGCATTGCCGAAAACCTTGAAAACGGTGATATGTTCGGACTTCATGCTTCAATGTCCCTTTCGGATGAAACCCTTGAAAAAGTGAAGAAGGTGCTTGGAAACAGACCCATTCATATACATGCAGCGGAAAGCTGGCTTGACCAGGAAAGCTGCATGGATTATCACGGCATGAGAGTTGTCCAAAGGCTTTATGATTTCGGACTTCTGAACAAGGGATCGATTCTATCCCACTGCATACACATAAATGAGGATGAAGCAGACCTTATAGCGAAGAACCAATGTTATGTGGCACTCAACATTCAGTCAAACATGAACAATGCTGTCGGACTGCCTGATGTCAGAATGTTGAAAAAGCATAATGTCCGGTGTCTTATAGGAAATGACGGCATGTCGATGGGAATAGCATCTGAATGGATGAGCCTGCTGCTGGCAATGAAACATAAGTACAGTTCCCCTGTTGCCTTCGGTCTTGGCGGACTTCTTGAATTGGTGAATGAAAATTATAAGTATATGAATGAATATATGGGATTGAAAATTGGGCGTATAAAGGAAGGTTATGATGCAGATATCATCAAGGTCTGCTATGAACCCATTTCACCAATGGATGAAAGCAATGCATTCGGGCATATCCTTTTTGGATTGTCCGGCAGCCTCAAACCGGCAGATGTATGGAAGAACGGAAAGAGGATTGTTGAGAACTGTATTTGCAGCACCGTTGCAAACGAGGAAATTGTAAAAGCAGTAAAAACCGCAGGTAAACTGTGGGACAGATTGAACAGGAGCTGATTTATGAACAGATTGAAGACTGAATTCGACGGATTGATATTGGATAATCCACTTATGCCTGCCTCCGGTCCACTGACAGGTGACCTTGAGAAAATGAAGTTCATCCAGGAACAGGGAGTCGGTGCAGTTGTAACAAAGACCATCTCAGTCAAGGCCGCCAGGGTACCGCGTCCATGTATATACGGTGACCGAAGCCATGTCATGAATTCAGAACTATGGTCTGAATTTCCCATGGAAAAATGGACTGATGAAATTCTACCGGAGTTCATGAAGATAAAAACCAAACCATTGATCGTCAGCATGGGATATACAAGGGAGGACATGGAGATTCTTGTCCCGAGGCTTGATGCATTTGCAGATGCATTTGAAGTTTCAACCCATTATGTAGGCAAGGACCTTTCGGTGATTTCAAACACAGTGAGGGCAATAAGAAGCAATACGAAAAAGCCGATTTATATGAAGATAAGCCCCCATATACCCGAACCTGTAAAATTTGCAGAAGCCGTGAGGGAAGCGGGAGCCACCGGTGTTGCGGCAATCAATTCCCTTGGACCAACCATGAACATAAACATATCAAAAAGAAGCCTTGAATATTGCGGGGAGAGTGGATTCGTATGGACATCGGGTCCTGTCATCAGGAATCTGGCCCTGGGTATAGTTTATACCATCAAGAAAGCACTGCCTGATTTTACTGTGATCGGAACGGGAGGAGTACAGAATGCAGATGACATACTGCAGTTCCTTCTTGCCGGAGCCAGCGGAGTACAGATGCTTTCCGGAGCTTTGCTGAAAGGCAAGGACCTGTACTCAAAGATAATAAAGGAGCTGCCTGCTGTCCTGGACAAATATGGGTTCAGTGATGTGAAGGAAGTATATGACACCGGACTTTCAATTGAAACCGTATATGAACCAACAGCAACAGTACTGGATGAAGACAAGTGTACACACTGCAGGCTTTGTGAACGGATATGTCCGTACTTTGCCATAACCTATGACGAAAAAATAATAATAGACAAAGACAAGTGTTTCGGATGCGGACTTTGTATTTCAAAATGTCCCGTCGGGGCATTGTCCTGAAGGAGGTTTCCATGAATGATATCAGCAGACCTATAAACAAACTTGATACATATGGAAAGACTTCCGGAAGCATTGAGTATATAGGCGATATGAAGGTTGAAGGCGCACTTCACGCAAGGACCCTTCGGTCGACCATGGCAAGGGCCAGGATCAGGGAAATCAGGTTTCCGGAGATTCCCGATGGATATTACATCATTGACCGAAATGATGTACCCGGAAGGAACAGGGTGAAGATAATCTTTGACGATATGCCTGTCTTTGCTGAGGAAGAGGTCAGGTACATAGGAGAACCGATTCTTATGGTAGTCGGTGAGGACAGAGGGGTAATCAGGGAAATAGTAGAAGGGATAAAAGTAGAGTACGAGCCCTTGGTTCCTGAATTTGATTATGTTAAAAGTGTAGTTCATTATGACTATGAAAAGGGGAATGCAGATGAATATTTCGCCGGGGACAAACGCATTGTCAACGGTGAATACAGGACTGGGTATCAGGAACATATATATCTTGAACCCCAGGGTATAATCGGGATCTTTGAAGATGGTAAATCCACGGTAATCGGGTCCATGCAATGCCCATACTATATAAAGAATGCCGTGGTACAGGCCATGGGACTGGAGCCTGACAAGGTAAGGATCCAACAGGCAGCAACCGGCGGGGCATTCGGCGGCAAGGAGGAGTTTCCATCCCTCATCGGCTGCCAGGTTGCAGTGGCATCAATGAAGACCGGCAGACCTGTAAGACTCATATATGACCGGGTCGAAGACATTGAATCAACCACCAAAAGACATCCTTCCCTTATTAAATTCCAGGCAGCCATCGACGGGGACAACAACATAAGTGCAATGAGGGTTCATGTTTCATTGGACAGCGGTGCATATATAGGTCTTTCTGGTGTTGTGCTCCAAAGGGCAATGATTGCCGCCAGCGGGGTCTATACAATTGACAATTTAAGCGTCTCCGGTGATGTATATGAAACAAACACAGTTCCAAACGGAGCCTTCAGGGGATTCGGAGCACCACAGATGTTCTTTGCCATTGAGATGTTCATCAATCATATTGCGAAGGAACTGGGTGAAGATAACCTGGCATTCAGAAAGAGGCACCTTGCCAGACAAGGGGATGCAACATCCACGGGAGGTAAATTCAGGGATCCCATCATAATGAATGAAATGATTGAAAAGGTCATGGAAATTTCCGGTTACAGGGAAAAGGTCATGGAATATTCGAAACCGGGTGATTTCAGAGGTATTGGGATGTCCTGGTTCCTCCATGGCTGCGGTTTTACGGGGAGCGGTGAACAAAAACACATAAAGGGAGTCGTCAGGCTTCAGAAGAACAAGGATGATACCGTTACCGTTCTGGCAGCAAACACCGAAATGGGCCAGGGTGCATTTACAACACTTAGAAAGATAGCCGCGGGGATACTGGAAATTCCCGTGGACAGAGTGATTTACAACAATCCGGATACCGACCTGGTTCCTGATTCAGGACCTACCGTTGCCTCAAGGACAATTATGGTTGTAGGCGGATTGATTGCAAGGGCTGCATTGAAACTCAAGGAACAATGGATTGACGGAAAGGAAATCCTTGTTGAGGAAAGATACAGACAACCTGATTATGTTGAGTGGGACGATGAAACCCTTACGGGGGATGCCTATCCGGCATATTCATGGGGTGTCAATGTTGCTGAGGTTGAGGTGGACAGGGCAACGTATGAGGTTACTGTCAAAAAACTCTGGGGAGTCTATGATGTAGGAAAGGCAATTGATGAAAGAATCATCATAGGTCAGATAGAAGGTGGTTTGCTCCAGGGTGTTGCATATGGAACCATTGAAGTAATGGATGCAAAGGACGGGAAGCTGAGACAGCGGAATGTCACGGATTATATAATTCCCACAGCATGTGACAGTGCTCCCGTTGAATCAGTTATAATGGACAATCCTTTTCCCCTTGGACCATATGGAGCAAAGGGTGCCGGGGAACTCCCCCTTGTCGGAGGAGCACCTGCGGTTGCACTGGCTATTGAAAATGCAATCGACAGAAATGTCATGAAGATACCGGCAACGCCGGAATACATAATGGAGCTATTGGAAAATGACAGAGATTAAATTTGTTTTGAATGGTGAAAATGTAACCATTGATGTTGATCCCACGAAACGACTTCTGGATGTGCTAAGGGAGGATTTCGGACTTACGGGTGTGAAGGAAGGCTGCGGAGAAGGTGAATGCGGAGCCTGCTCGGTTCTGGTTGACAACGAGATTGTAAGTTCATGTCTTATGCCTGTTGGCAATGCCATTGGAAAGGACATTGTCACCATAGACGGATTTTCAAAGACTGAAAGATACAGGGTCATCCATGGTGCATATGAAGATGAAGGTGCCGTACAGTGTGGTTTTTGTATTCCCGGAATGGTAATTGCAACGGAATCGCTACTGAACAAGAACCCCAATCCAACTGAAGAAGAAATACGTGATGCGCTTTCAGGGAATCTTTGCAGATGTACAGGATACAACATGATTGTCACAGCGGTTCTGCGGGCTGCAGAAAGGGGGAGGGGATTATGGTAAGGTCATTCATTCCCGGGACCTATGAGGAAGCCCTTGGTTTGCTTGATGAAAACAAAATGATCCTGATGGCAGGCGGCACGGACCTTATGGTGAAAAAAAGGAACTGGGCCGGATTGTCTCCATTGTTTGACAGGGATGTTTTGTTCATATCAGAACTGGCTGAGCTAAAATACATTAGAAAAAGCGGAGGCTTTTTGCATATCGGTTCAATGACTACCCTTGAAGACATCCTTGTACATAAACAGATTCCGGAAATACTAAAAGTGGCAGTACGCCTGATGGCATCCCCGGGAATAAGGCATATAGCAACAATCGGGGGCAACATAGGCAATGCATCACCTGCGGGTGATTCACTTCCGGTTCTGTATATCCTTGATGCAAAGATTGTCATCGATGGGAAAGGAACGGAAAGAATGGTTCCCATAGAAGAGTTCATTGTCGGCCCGGGCAAGACTGTGCTTGCAGACAGGGAAATGATCAAGGAAATAGTCATCAATGATGTAAGATTTGACAAGCTGCATTATTGTAAGATAGGTGGAAGAAAATCCGATGCCATATCAAAGGTTTCCTTTGCAGGAGGAATCTCATACAGGAAGGGCAGGATAGAGGAATTCAGGTGTGCCTTTGGTGCTGTGGCACCGACGGTTGTCAGGAGCAGAAGTCTGGAAGCTTCAATGAAAGGTCTTGGCACTGAAGGAATTGAGTCAGTCAGAAATGAAGTAAAGCACGGGTACAATGAGTTGATAAGACCCATCGATGACCAGAGATCTACAGCGGTTTACAGGAAAAAAGTATGCATGAATATATTGGATGAATTCTTTGACAAGGCGGGGGATAGCAAGTGATAGGTGAAAAAATAAGAAGAAAAAGAAATGAACTTGGAATGAGCATGAAGATGCTTGCTGAGAAAACAGGACTGACATCAGGTTTCATCAGTCAGGTTGAGAGGGAACTGGCTGAACCGTCCATTACCTCCCTGAGAAAAATTGCAGAGGCCCTTGATGTGGCTGTATTTTTCTTTTTCACTGAGGAAAAGAACACTGGAATCGTAGTCAGGAAGGACAATAGGCAAAGCCGGAATTTCCGCAAATCACATCTTACCTATGAGCTGCTGTCCCCTGATCTTAACAGACAGATGGAGATGTTCATGGCGACCCTTGAACCGGGAGCGGAAACCTGTGATGAACCGCTGTCGCACACAGGTGAGGAAGTTACCCATGTTCTTGAGGGCAGCATGTGGATACAGATTGGCGATGATGAATACATTCTGGAAGAGGGAGACACCATATACTATTTTTCCAGTATACCGCACAGGATTGTGAACAATGGGGATAGTATGCTTAGATTTATTTCTACCATAACACCGCCGGTATTTTGATTTGGAGGATATCATGAATACAATTCAGATGGTCAAGGTGGCAAGGGGAGACGCAAAGGCAGACCTGGTTTTGAAGAACTGTATGGTAGTCAATGTCTTTACGGGTGAAATAGACCGTGGGGACATAGCAGTATATGATGGATATATTGCAGGTGTCGGTGAGTACCATGGAAAAATTGAAATTGATGTACAGGGGAAATATGTCAGTCCCGGTTTCATAGACGGACATGTTCATATTGAATCTTCAATGCTCACCCCTCCGCAGTTTGCAAAGTCCGTAATCGTGAAGGGGACCACCACAGTAGTGGCGGATCCCCACGAAATAGCAAATGTCTGTGGTATTGCAGGAATTGAATTCATGCTGGACAGCAGCGAGGAGCTTCCACTGGATGTTTTCATAATGCTTCCTTCCTGTGTCCCTTCCACTGATTTTGAAAATTCCGGAGCAATCCTTACCGCAGATGATCTTGTTCCTTTGAAGAAAAGGGACAGGGTACTGGGGTTGGGTGAAATGATGAATTATCCGGGTGTTGTCAGGGGAAACAGGGATGTTCACCGGAAGCTTGAGGACTTCAAGGAAGTGAGGATTGACGGACATTCACCGGGATTGACGGGCAAAGACCTTAATGCATATATTTCGACAGGAGTACGAACTGACCATGAGTGTACAACCGTTGAGGAAATGACAGAGAAATTAAGCAAAGGAATGTACATACATATCAGGGAGGGATCGGCAACAAGGAATCTCAAGACACTGATAAAAGGTGTAAATAGAAATAACCTGCGGAGGATTATGTTCTGTACGGACGACAAGCATCCGAAGAACATCAAGAATGAAGGACATATCAATTTCAATGTCAAAAAGGCGGTCAGAAACGGTATCAATGCCATTGAAGCAATTACAATGGCAACCTTGAATACAGCCGAGTGCTACAGTCTTTCTGACAGGGGAGCAATTGCACCGGGTTTCAAGGCGGACATGGTTGTTCTGAATGATCTTGAAGCATTCGAGGTTGACAAGGTTTTCAAGGCAGGGAAACTGGTGGCAGAGGAAGGAATTGCCCTTTTCGAGGCACCTCCATATAAAGATGAAAGGGTCCTTGATACTGTCAGGCTGAAAAAAGGCATGGAGATCAATTTCGACATGCCTCTTGAATCTGACATTGTAAAGGTGATTCAGATTGTAAGTGACAACATAGTCACAAAGAAAGTCATAAGGAAGGTAGAAACAAAGAACGGATTGTATTGCAATAATCCAAAACTTGACATACTGAAGCTTGCTGTAATTGAAAGACATAAGGGCACAGGTAACATAGGGATTGGCCTGGTTGAAGGATACGGTCTGAGGAATGGCGCAATTGCACTGACGATTGCACATGACTCACATAACATAATTGTAATCGGGGACAATGATACGGATATGCTGGCAGCTGTCAGTGAGCTAAGGAAATGCAAGGGTGGCATGACAATTTCCTCCGGAGGTAAAATACTTGGAACCCTTGTACTGGAAGTCGGGGGACTGATGACCGATTCTCCGATAGAGGAAGTCGAGGAGAAGATAGACCTAATGAATGAAATTGCCCTTTCCCTGGGGGTCAGCAGGAATCTCGATCCCTTTATTACGCTTTCATTTCTTGCTCTCCCGGTAATACCGGAAATCAAGCTGACTGACAAGGGTTTGTTTGATGTAAACAGTTTTGGATTTATTGAAACAGAGGAATAGTAAAAGAATATCAGTTGTGATAGAATTTAATGGCACTAAACATGTTTAATTTCGTTAAACTGATATAAGGAGTAATGTGTGACATATATTGAGGGTTTCCGGTGTACACTGTGTGGCAGGGAATATGGAAAGGATGAAGGAATCTTCACCTGCAGGTCCTGCGGAGAAAAAGGAATCCTTGATGTCGTATTTGACTATACAGCAATCAAAAAAATCATGGGCAGGGAATATTTTATCCGGAACAGGGATTTGTCAATGTTCCGGTACAGTCCCTTGATTTCCGTTGATTTATCAAGATCCTCTGAGTTCCTGCGTGTAGGATGGACCCCTGTTTACAAGGCAAACAGGATCATGGCACATACTGGAATAAAGAATCTATATATAAAAGATGATGGGATCAATCCGACGGCTTCATTGAAGGACAGGGCGTCTGCAGTTGCTGTGGCCGGTGCCATTGAAACCAAAAACCACACAATCGCATGCAGTTCAACGGGAAACGCAGCATCATCATTGGCTGGAAATGCAGCCAGGATGGGACTTCGGACGGTCATTTTCGTGCCGGAAAGAGCTCCCGAAGGAAAACTCGCACAACTTTTATTGTTCGGGGCAAGGGTAATCGTGGTCAGGGGAGATTATGGTGATGCCTTCAACCTTTCAAAGGCGGCGATAGATAAATGGGGATGGTACAACAGGAATGCAGCAATCAATCCACACCTCGTGGAAGGTAAAAAGACAGTTGCACTTGAAATCGCAGAACAACTTGGATGGAATGTTCCCGATTGGGTGGCGGTTTCAGTAGGGGACGGTTGCACGATTGCCGGTGTATACAAGGGCTTTTTCGATTTGCTTCAACTTGGAATAACTGACAGAATCCCAAGGATTCTGGGAGTTCAGTCAGATGGATGCAGCCCTTTTGTCACTGCAGCAATAAACCATGAACTACTCAGGAAAGCCGAAGAAAACACAATAGCAGACAGTATATCGGTTGGAATACCCAGAAACCCGGTCAAGGCCATGAATGCAGTGGAAAAATCAAAGGGGGAATGGGTGGCTGTATCAGACCAGCATATATTGAAAGCCATGAATCTTCTCGGAAAAGAAGAAGGTATATTTGCAGAACCCGCAGGAGCCACTGGATATGCAGGCGTTGAGGCTGCAGTGGAAATGGGAATAATAAAGCCCGGTGAATCAGTTTGTACTATAGTGACGGGAAATGGTTTGAAGGATGTAAAGAATGTCATGAAGGCTGCCGGAAAACCTATTTATATGGAACCTGACATGAAGGAATTGGAAAAATACATGGATGAATGAACATCCATAGGAGGATATACATGAACAAGATACCTTTTGGACCTACTTATGAGGAAATGCTTGAAAGGGATAAAATCGATCCCGGTGTCAAGGCCAGGGCTTTGGGGGCCAGGGAAAACGAACTGGATCCCATCAATCTCTTCAACATTACCTGGAAGGATGAAGACAACAGTGTGATGAAGGTGGTGCTTCCGCAGGAACTGACCGGCGTAGATGCCAATATTGTGGTAATGCTGGGGAAATATTTTCCATCAGGTTCACACAAGGTCGGCCCTGCATATTCCACATTGATAGAAGGTTGTGTAGATGGAACGATTCTTCCCGGTGAGCATACGATTCTGGGCCCTTCCACAGGAAATTTCGGAATCGGAGTCTCATATATATGCAATCTGATGGGATATGATTCAATAGTAATCATGCCAGACAATATGAGCAAGGAACGCTACGACCGTATTAAGAAATACGGAGCAAAACTTGACCTCACTCCAGGAACGGAATCCGATGTAATTCTGACACTTCAAAGAACATATGAGTTGATGAAGGAACCAAAGAACAGGAGCCTTGCCCAGTTTGAATTGCTTCCAAACTACAGGTTCCACAGATATGTTACCGGTAATTCGGCCATTGAAGCCGTAAAAGGAATCGGGAATGGAAGAATAGCATGTTTTGCAAGCGCACCGGGTTCAGCAGGAACCATAGCCGCAGGTGATGAAATCAAGAATGCATTCCCCGAAGCAAAGGTTGCAGCCCTTGAACCTTATGAGTGCTCAACCCTGACCAACGGAGGAAGAGGCCAGCATCGCATTGAAGGAATCGGTGATAAAATGTGCACCCTTATCCACAATGTACTGAATACAGACTTTGTAGTTCTTATACATGATGATGATTCTGTAAAAGGCCTTAAGGTAATACATGACGGAACGGATATACTGGTTGAATCCGGGATACCGATGGATACAGCCCTGTATCTCAGGGACAAGTTCGGTGTTTCCGGAATCTGTAATATAATAGGTGCAATCAAGATGGCCAAGTTCCTGAGACTGGGCCCCGGTGACAACGTTGTAACCATTGCAACGGATGGCTTTGACCGGTATGATTCCGTAATAGAAGATCTTGACAGGCGTTCGCTTGAAACAGAGGATTTCGTTCTAAGAAGATGGAAACGTGATATCTTCGACAAGGCCGACATGGAAGATATTTATGATTTCAGAAGGCCGGAAAAGAAGCAGCAGCTCTTTGACCAGAAGGAAAGGGACTGGATTCCTTTCGGATATACTAAGGAATATATGGATTCCATGAAAAGCCAGGATTTCTGGGACGATGAATATAATAAGATCAAACACTATGATGAAATGATCTTGAAGATGCGCTGAGTGAAGCGGAGGACATACAGATGGATTTCAATAAGATAATGGAAAAGGCAGAGGAATACCGTGGTGAGATGTCAGCGTTCCTCAGGGATATGATCAGGATTCCCAGTGAGAGCTGTGATGAGGAGAAGGTCATCCTAAGGATCAAGGAAGAGATGGAGAAGGTGGGTTTCGACAGGGTTGAAATCGACCCCATGGGAAATGTGCTTGGATACATAGGCCATGGCAGACACCTGATAGCCATGGATGCACATATAGACACCGTTGGAATAGGAGACAGGAAGCTCTGGGATTATGACCCTTACGAAGGATATGAAGATGATGAAGTAATAATCGGCAGAGGAGGAAGTGACCAGGAAGGTGGAATGGCTTCCATGGTTTATGCCGGTAAAATCATAAAGGACCTGGACCTGCTGGATGATTATACACTTCTGGTAACAGGTACTGTACAGGAAGAAGACTGTGATGGTCTTTGCTGGCAGTACATGATTGAGCAGAGCGACATACGACCTGAGTTCGTGGTAATAACAGAGCCGACATCACTCAACATATACAGAGGCCATAGGGGAAGGATGGAAATAAAGGTTTCAACTTCCGGTATAAGCTGCCATGGTTCCGCTCCCGAGCGAGGAGACAATGCAATATATAAGATGGCTCCCATAATATCAGAACTCAAGGAACTTCATGAGGTTCTGATGGATAATGCTTTTCTTGGAAAAGGCAGTCTTACGGTTTCAGAAATTTTCTTCAGCTCGCCTTCAAGATGTGCCGTGGCTGACGGATGTTCAATTTCCATAGACAGAAGGCTGACAGACGGTGAGACATGGGAGTATGCACTGGAACAGATCAGGAATCTGAAATCTGTAAAAGAAGCCGGAGCAACCGTTGAAATGTATGATTATGAAAGACCTTCATTTACAGGGCTTTCATATCCCACAAAAAGTTATTTCCCGACATGGGTCCTCGATGAAGATCATCCGGCCTGCCGGACCCTGGTCGACGCATATGAAAATCTATTCGACAAAAAGCCTCTGGTTGATAAATGGACTTTCTCAACCAATGCAGTTTCAATAATGGGCCGTTTCGGGATACCTTGTGTAGGGTTCGGTCCGGGACATGAAGACCAGGCCCACGCTCCCAACGAGAGGACCTGGAAGGATGAATTGGTAAAGGCTGCGGCAATGTATGCAGCGATACCATCTGTATATACAAAAAAATACGCAAAATGAAGGGGAAGATTATATGAAAACAGAATTCAAAGGGAAGCATTTCATAACATTGCAGGACTGGAACAAGGAAGAACTGGACACGCTCCTGGACGTATCCTTCGATTTGAAGAGAAAATACGCCATGGGCCTTGATACTCCATATCTCCTTAGAAAGACCATGTTCCTCATGTTCTTTGAACAGTCCACGAGGACAAGGAATTCCATGGAAGCCGGTATTGCGCAGCTTGGAGGACATGCAAACTTCCTTGATACAAGCACCATGCAGATATCCCATGGGGAATCAGCAAAGGATACGGCAATTATTCTTTCAAGATATGGTCATGCCATTGCATGCAGGAACTGTTACTGGGAAGTTGGGAACAAATATCTCAGAGGCATGGCAGAACATGCAACGGTTCCCATTATGAGCCTGCAGTGCGACATTTATCATCCGATGCAGGGAATTGCGGACCTCATGACCATAAAGGAGAAAACCGAGACTACAAGGAACCTGAAGGTTTCAATAATCTGGGCTTATGCAACAAGTCATAAGAAGCCGATATCTGTCCCGCTGACACAGGCACTCCTATTCCCGAGGTACGGCATGGATGTAACACTGGCATATCCCGAAGGCTATGACCTTCCTGACTGGGCAATTGAGCAGGCAAAGGAAAATGCAAGGCTGAACAATGGTAAATTCAGGATAACCCACAACATGGAGGAAGCATACAAGGATGCGGATGTTGTCATTCCGAAGAACTGGGGAAGCTGGGTCAACAACCAAAGCACAGCTGTAGTCGATGACCTCCTTGAGTCCTACAGGGGATGGAAGTGTACTGAGGAAATGATGGACTTGGCAAGCCGTGATGTAATGTACATGCATGCACTTCCTGCTGATAGAGGCAATGAAGTTGTGGATTCCGTAATCGACGGACCCCATTCCATAGTATATGACGAGGCAGAAAACAGATTGCATACAGCAAAAGCGGTTATGACCCTGACAATGGGTGGCAAATAGGAGGTTTTATGTCAAGACTTGCCGTCATTGCAATAGGCGGGAACTCACTGATAAGAGACAAGGATCATGTCAATGTGTCGGATCAATATGATGCGATATGTGAAACGGTCCGCTATATTGTGGATCTGATTGAGGAGGGATATGAGGTAGTTGTCACCCATGGAAACGGGCCTCAGGTAGGATTCATAATGAGACGTTCCGAGATTGCCGAAGAAGTTGAACATATGCATCCCGTTCCATTGGTTAGCTGCGATGCAGATACCCAGGGAGCACTCGGATACCAGATACAGCAGGCGCTGCACAATGAGTTTGCCAGAAGGAACATTGTCAAAAATGCCGTTACCATCGTTACACAGGTTGAGGTTGATGCCAATGACCCGGCCTTTGAGAATCCTGCAAAACCAATCGGTTCATTCTACGGACCGGAGCAGATTGAAAAAATAAGAAACGACCATCCCGACTGGGTTGTGATTGAAGACTCCAACAGGGGATACAGAAGGGTTGTTCCTTCACCCATGCCAAAGAGCATAGTCGAAATTGACGCAATAGATAAGCTGGTTAAGTCCGGATTTACAGTAATTGCAGTAGGCGGAGGTGGAATTCCTGTGACAATAGATGAGAACAGTCATTACACAGGAATAAATGCGGTAATAGACAAGGACCATGCATCAGGAATGCTTGCGAACCTTCTCAATGCCGATGTGTTCATCATCTCGACGGCTGTACAGAATGTATGTATAGATTTTGGTAAGCCCAATGAACTGAAGCTGCATGAAATCACTGTAAAGGAACTGAAGAAGCTTAGAGATGAAGGACACTTTGCCCCGGGCAGCATGCTTCCCAAGATTGAAGCCGCTTTGCAGTTCCTTGAAAAGGGTGGAAGCAAAGCAATCATCACATCACCCGACAATCTGCAAAAGGCAATCCGTGGTGAAGCCGGTACAATTATCACGCACTGACTTATAGCAATCATGGGGCCCCGGTACCGGGGCTCTTTTTTCATGAAAAGAAAATATCTACCTGTCAGGAAAATATCTACCTGTCAGGAAAATATTTTCCTGACAGGTGATTATTTGATGTGAACAGGATATACAAGGATACAAACAGGTTTTCCACATAAAATGCAGTATTTAATGTTTTGAGACGAATCTTTGCACAGGATTTACATGGATATCCACATATGTTTGTGGAAAAGTATATATAATGGAACAGAGGTTAACGGATATGGACAGAATGAATTCAAGGAAAAGACTGGAAATTACGCTTGTTGGTAGTATTCCCGACTGTGTTCCTGTTGCTCCGGACATATCAAACATGATTCCTGCAAAGCTGACAGGCAAACCCTTCTGGCAGCTGTATCTTTACAAGGATCCCCCGATATATATGGCATATATTGATGCTGCAAAGTATTTTGACATTGATTCCCTTATGGACGGGTATGCTCCGGTCCGTATGCATGATGAATATGAAGACAACATGGAAGAGATGATAGTTTTCCAAAATGATGAGAGAATAGTAACCCAGAGATATGACCTTAGCAGGTCCAAAACTCACAATAGGGCATGGGAAGATACCGTCACAGTATATTACAGGGACAACCCACCGACACACAGGCTTGATCCTGAATCCATAGGTCTTTCCCGGACTCCCGTTAATCCCATAAGAATCCATGATGTTAAAAAAGAGTACAGAAGCGCTGAGCTTCTTGCAGCAGTTAAGAGAAAAATGGGCATCCAGGGCTTGGTTGGAGTTTTCTGTGGTACATCCGCCTTGCTTGGAAATCCTTCGCAGATATATGAGTATTATGATAATCCAAATAAATACAGGGAATTAAGGGATAGGAAAATCGAGTTGTTTACAAAAAGATTCAATTGGCTGATGGAGCTTCAAGAACCTCCGGATTTCATCTGCACAGGAGCAAGCGGAACCCTTGTATTCCAGACTCCGGAAATCTTCAGGGACCTGGGACTTCCAATTGTAAAGCATATTGCAAAACTATGTAAGGATCACGGCATCCCATCTCATGTTCATTCATGCGGTCCTGAAAAGGAGCTGGTCAGGATTTGTGCCGAGGAGACCGATCTGACAGTAATAGACCCTCTTGAAATCTCACCGATGGGAGACTGTAATCTCAGGGATCTGAAAAGAGAATTTGGACATGAGCTGGTACTGAAGGGAAATCTTCATACCACTGATATTATGCTGCATGGGACAACAAAGCAGGTTGTTGATGCCTGTAAAGCCGCAATTGACGACGCTGCCGAAGGAGGCAGATTCATACTTTCAACTGGAGACCAGTGCGGAAGGGATACTCCCTTTGAGAATATCCATGCAATGGTTGAAACCGCCAGGACCTATGGAAGATACTGAGTCTATACTTTCCTGAACTCCACTGTCCAGCTGGGATCAGTTGATATATTGTATGCCTTTGCAAAATTGCCCTGGTTTATTGCAATTGCCATCCTATACAACGAATTTACATATATTATCTGTTCACTGATATAAACATCTGCAAAGGATTTTCCGAATCTGATCCTGTTGTTGTATATGGTTCTTGGACCGTTTCTGATTATAACTTCGACCTTGTCTCCATACTGGAATCCAAGTCCAAGGAAATCCTCCCTTGAGATATTTGTCCAAAGAGACCCGAACCGCACATCCAGAATGTCTATTGAACCGGTTATACTGTCGCTTGAAACTGTGACATCGCCTGTTTCAAGTTCAATGATTCCATTGGTATCCAGTTCCGGACCTACTTCCTCAAATGATATGATGCCCGAAGCCAGTTTTGCTCCTGTATATGCATAGACGTCCCGGCCATGGAATGTATGTGAGTGCTCTGATTCCTTCCGCCTGTGTCTGCTTTCCTCAATTTCCCTTACTTTGGCGATGCCGACATATTTTTTAAGGTGTGTCAGCGTTCCATTGTCAGGGGTGACCACGTACTGGTCCTTTACTGTTCTTGCTACCACACTCTTCCTTCCGCTTCCGACTCCGGGATCCACCACGGAAACAAAGACCGTTTCCCTGGGCCAGTATTCCATTGCCTGAAAAAGTCTGTAAGATGCTTCCCATACGTTATATGGAGGTATATCGTGAGTGAGATTGTATGCCCTTAGATTTTCATCTATTTCAAAGGCAACTCCGTACATTGCTGCAACAGCACCGTCAACAAGACCGAAGTCACTTTGAAAAACCAATAATTTCTTCATGGTCATATCTCCTTTGTGAACCGGACAGTCCAGTCACTGCCATAACCTATACCATAAGTTTCAAGGAAACTTCCCTGGTTGACCGCAAAGGCAATGTTCATGAGTTCATTGTTATATATCATCGGCTGACCCTTTTGTGCGAACCCAAATGATTGGTGGAAAAGGATTTTCTTATCAAAGACCACATCATCCTTGTTCTTTATAACTACGTCAACCATATCTCCATATTCAAAACCAGCTGTTCTGAAATCCTTGAGAGGGATATTTGTCCAGGAGTTGCCGAAGTTTGGATCAGGTATTTCTATTATGCCACTGACACTGTTCATGGAAATTTCCGGTTTATGCATCTCGTGCTCTACTATTTCATCAACCGGATATGATGGACCGACTTCCTCAAAACTGATGATTCCGGCAGCGAGCCTTGCTCCGCAATATGCGAATACATCCCGGCCATGGAAAATTGCAACTTCCTCTGTCCCTTTTCCCCTGAGCCTGTTTATCCTTTCATCTATTTCGCGTATTTCTTCAATCCCTGCAAGTCTCTTCAGGTGGGTCAGTGAGCCGTTGTCCGGAGTAACCACATAGTAACCGTCACTGGTTCTTGCAACTGATGCCTTTCTGGGAGTACCTACACCGGGGTCCACGACTGAAACAAAAACCGTGTCCCGGGGCCAGAACTTCATTGACTGATACAGCCTGTAGGAAGCACTCCATGTATCATACTGAGGGATTTCATGGGTTCCGTCGAGAATCTCAAGTTCCCGGTCGACACTCTTGACTACCCCGTACATTGCACAAACCGCACCTTCCTTGTATGTAAAATCCGTTTGAAAAACCATAAGTGATTTCATAGGTCATCCTCCTGTATATGATTTACCCTAAATGAAGGGATTGTAGAACCTTCCATTGTTAATGAAAAATGCAACCAAAAGTGTTGCCGAAAGGATAATAAGTGAAACTGCAAGTGCAATGAAATCAGCCCTGGTCATCCTCTTCCTGCTGTACCACGTTCTTTTCCTGTGTTTTCCAAAACCCCTCAGATCCATTGCGTTGGTTATTGTCTCTATTCTATCGAGTGTTGATAGAATCAATGGCAGCAAAATTGCAAGTGCCCTTTTGAACCTGTCCCACATCCTGGCCTTACCAGACATCTCAAGACCCCTTGCCTGCTGTGCCTGGGAAATATCCCGGTAGTCCCTTTGAATATCAGGAAAGTACCTCAGTGTAAGTGAGAAGGAAAATGCAATCTTGTAATGTACTCCGACGGCATTCAGTGAAGATGCCAGCTCGCTGGGGTCAGTAGTAAGCAGGAATATCATACCAAGCGGGATAACGGAAGAGTACTTCATGAACTTAGTAGCAATGAAGAAAAGCGTTTCTGCAGTTATGTCATATCTTCCGAATAATTTCAAAAGGACATGCCGTGTGCCATAGATTTCGGTACCGTATCCCGGAGAAAAAAGAAAGGTCAGTATTGCATTTATGGCAAGGAATACGACTACATATATCACCATCAGTTTAATCTGGCTGAACCGTATCTTTGATATCTTCAGTATGATGAATGAAAATACCATGACACAAAGAATCACACGCAGGTCATATGAATACATTACTGCTCCGGTCAGAATAAGGAAGCATATGAGCTTTGTGAATCCTGAAAGCCTGTGTATCGGTGAATCGGATTTCTGGGCGGTGAAGAAGCCTGTTCTCATTTTTTCTCCACCTGCCTTTCATAATCTATGAATCTTTGTACAAATGATGTTTCGTCGTCTATTCCAACCATCTGTGCCAGCGTGAACAATGATGTTTCCTTCAGATTGGCTGATTCAATTACCTCCTGTGTAGTAAGAACAACGGAAGCAGGCTGGTCACATATCAGACGACCATCAGTGACAACCAATGACCTTGCTGTGTATTCCAGCATAAGATGCATATCATGGGTAATCATAAGAACTGTAACACCGGAATGGTTTATGGTCCTTAGAAATTCCATGATTTCTGTATAATGTCTGTAATCCTGTCCTGCCGTCGGTTCATCCAGGATAATCAGCTTCGGGTCAAGGGCGAGTATTGCAGCTATGGTAACCCTTTTCTTCTGACCGTAGCTTAATGCAGATACAGGCCATTTGATGAAGGGAAGCAACCCGCAGATTTCCAGCGCCTTTCGTACCCTTATGTCAATTTCCTCTTCAGGCAGGTTCCTGAGTTTAAGTCCCAGTGCAACTTCATCAAAGATCATGGGCTGTGAAAGCATCTGATTTGGATTTTGCATCACATAGCCTATTCTCTCGGCTCTCTCCTTGATGCTTTCATCTGCGATATCATCTCCCATATAAAGGATCCGCCCCTTGCTTTCTTTCTCGAATCCGCACATCAGTTTTGCGATGGTGGACTTGCCGGCTCCGTTCATTCCCACCAATGACAGCATTTCACCCTGCCTGATTCCAAAACTGACATCATGCAGAACCTCCACTCCTTCATCATAGCTGAAGGAAATGCCTTCCAGTTCAAGTACATTGTCATTGGATATCGGCGGGAAATCCGGTTCCACTGACTGGTACCAAAGCTTTACTGCTTCTTTTTCATCATCATTGATGGAAAGTGTCGTAATGTGTCCCGGCTTCATTTCTGGGGTAACCTTCACACCTGCAAACTTCAGTGCAGTTACATAAAGAGGTTCACGAATCCCGGTTTCCTTGAGAATCGCTGAGGAAATCAATTCATGGGGATTCATGTCGGCTGCAATCCGCCCCTCATCAAGAACAATGATTCTGTCAATGGGCCTGTGGAGGACATCCTCAAGCCTGTGTTCAATTATTATGATTGTTTTTCCGGATTCCCTGTGGATGTCATCAATGATTTCAATGGCCTGTCTTCCGGTGGCTGGGTCAAGGTTGGCAAGGGGCTCATCAAAGAGCAGCACATCAACGTCATCTATCATGACGCCTGCCAGCTCAGTCCGTTGTTTCTGGCCTCCGGATAATTCATATGGAGAGTTGGTGAGCCACCTGTCCATGTCAACCATCTTTGCGACCTTCCTTACACGTTCCTTCATCTCTGACTGGGGTATCCTGTCATTCTCCATTGAAAAAGCGATGTCTTCACCTACGGTCAGTCCCACGAACTGACCATCTGCATCCTGAAGAACAGTACCAAGAGTCTTTGAAAGTGTGAAGATATCCATATCCCGGGTTTCTGTTCCGCCGACTTGCAGGCTCCCGGAAATTTCTCCTTTGTAAGCAAAGGGAATAAGTCCATTCAAGCAATGGCCCAGGGTGCTTTTTCCGCTGCCACTGGGCCCTGCTATCATTATTTTCTCTCCCGGATTGATTTCCAGGTTTATATCGTGCAGTGTGGGCTCAGACTGGCTGAAGTATTGGAATGAAAACCCACGGAACGCGATAATCGGTTCTTTTTTCATTAAGTAAACTAGTCCTCTTTCTTAAGGCTTCCCTTTTTGGTTCTTGTAAGTGAATATGCCCAAAGAAGCAATGATCCAAATACACCTGCACTTATTACGTTCATAAGGCATGCAACTGCACCCTGTGTGAATACAAGGTTCACCGGTTCGGCATAGATGACTATGTCAAGGACAGGAGCTACAATTATCCAGGCAATTACATTACCTATTATCTGGATGATATTGAAATTGAGGACATCCTTCCATGTGAATATTCCCTCTTCAGCCCTGCACTTGAGATATGCAAAACCAAATACAAAACCGGCTACTCCACTTGCAATGACCCAGCTCCACCATGGTGATCCATACTGGATTGCATCACTGAGTGCGTGGCCTATGAAAGCTATGAGTGCACCGGCAATGGGACCGAACAAAGCAGCAAACATACCACCGAGTCCGTATGCAGTCTGGAAACTTGTCTCAGGGATCGGGGAAGGTATCTTCACCCACATGAACAGCAGTGTAAAAAGGGCTGCCCCAAGACCTGTTGCAACAATTGTCTTCGTTGTAACCTTGAATAATTTTTTCATTTATATAGTCTCCTTCATGATAATTTGAGTTTACCACGGTCATTGACATCCAGCTCCTATGACTTCGTAATAAATTCCTGTGTCCATTATACAATAGTTGCATAATGTTTCAAAGAAAAAAATGATTGAAGAGGTATTGCGCAAAATGGTAAAATATGTTAATTTATAAATGACAAAAAATACCAGTGAGGCAAAACCATCAAAAAGCTGAATGACAGATATCGAATACTAAAGGAAATTTCATCACATAAAAATCGTGTTGTATATATTGCATACGATGAGATTACCGGAGCAGAAAGAATAGTCAAGGAAATCAAGGGCAATGCCAGAAATTCAGCCAATGATTATTCATCCCTGAGAAAACTCAGGCATCCCGGTATTCCGGAAATCTATGATGCCTTTGAAACGGAATCATCCTTGTTTGTTGTAATGGAACTGATCGAGGGCAGAACCCTTGAGGATGTCCTGAGGGATGAAAAACCTGAGGAATTCAGAATCATGGGTTATATACTGGATCTTCTTGGGATTCTTGTTAACATGCATTCCATAAGGCCCGTTCCTATGATTCATGGAGACATAAAACCTTCCAACATAATGATAAGGGAAAACAGAGCGATATTGATTGATTTCGGTTCCACCTCCGGTGAAAACGGATCGTCTGGTTTTTGCGCACCGGAAAAACTTGCGGGATTTGAAGCCACGGAACAATCCGACATCTATTCAGTGGGTCAGTTGATGCATTACTGTCTTACAGGAAGGACAAGGAAGCTCTTTGACAGGAGCATGAAAGGCATTGACAAGGGAATGTGGCCATTGATAGACAGAGCCTTGATGAAACTTCCAAAGGACAGGTATTCATCTGCCAGTGAGATGGCCAATGAGCTGCAAAGGTTCCTCAGGAAAAAAACCGGGGGAGAGGATGCTGAATCATATCCTTATCTTATATGTATACCGGGCAACCCCTTTCTTGCCTGTGAAATTGCATCAGTCATTTCACTCAATGTCAAAACTCTCCTTGCAGACCTTGATTTACTTGCTCCCGGGATTGACATGCTGATGGGAATAAAGAAGATGAGCGGATCATCCCATGAATACGGATTTGAGGGGGGGATTGAAGATGGATTTGGAATCATAGCAGGTTCCAAGCCCGGTAAACCCGATATACTGCCATGTCTGAACAGTTTTGATGCATATGAAGGCTGCTCTGATGGATTGATAAGAAAAATTTCCGGAAGATTGAAGAACAGTTATGATGCCATTGTCTTATGCTGCAATCCGTTTCCATATGACAGTATATTCATCGAATCACTTTTTGTATGTGACCAGATTATCTTCACCGTTGAAAAGGGCCCTTTTGATATAAGAAAAATCAATGCACTTACATTGCATTTTGTGAGACGGCAGGGAGTAAATACAAAGAGACTCAATATTATGGGATATGGATTGAGTGACAAGGCTGCCGATCCCTCAATGGCACGGCTGTCATCTGAAATCAGATGGCTTGGAAACATGCCTTTTGAGTCCGGGAGGGCAGCTGCGGTCAGGAACGGAAACGCCTATATTCCATCGGACAAAAGCCGAAGTGGTAAATATATGACCAGGACTTTGAAGAAACTGGAGGTGTTCTGATGCCTTTGGTAAAAACCCTTTTTGAGCCTGTAAGCAGCATGGTTGAGAAAAAAACGGGAATGCCGGTTTCAACGGAAAGCCTCGCAATGAAAATAACTGCGGAAATAATAGAGGACAAACCTTACTTTGTCATGAATGCATTTGGATCAAAGGATGACAATGATGGCCTTCGCAGGGAAATAGTTCGGATACTGGACAGGGACAACCTGTATTTTTCAGTTGACAGGGATGAGTTGATCAGAGGTATATTCGACTTCATGTTCGGCTACGGAGTGCTGCAAAAATACATAGATGATGAGGACATCAGTGACATTGATGGAACAAGATACAACGAATTCACGATAAAACGTCTAGGTATCAGGTCGCGGATTGATGTTGATTTCGGCAGCATGAAGGCGTTTGAGACATACTGCCGTCTTGTGGCGGTAAGGAGCGGAGGGTTCCTGAATGAAGATGATACCCACTGCAGGACCGCTGACCTGGAAAAACATCTTAGAATAAATGTTTCCATTCCACCACGCAACGTATCAGGTCCGGCAATAAGTATAAGGAAGCACAGACATTCTCCCTATACAATGGAGGACCTGCATATGCTCGGAATGCTTGATGAAAAGGCCTTTGAAATACTGACGGAACTCTCGAAGAGCGGCCAAAGCATTCTGTTCTGCGGGAAAGGAGCTGCAGGCAAAACCACACTTATGAGGGCATTCCTCAATAGACTGCCTGAACTTGAAAGAGTACTGGTTGTAGAGTCTGATGCTGAAATATATCCGCAGAAGGCCTTCTGCATTGAGCAAAGAACCAAGAGGCCTGAAGAAGGCGGCAAACCTGTTCCCCTTGAAAAACTCGTCAGGGACGGACTTACAATGTCCCTTGACACTTACTGTGTCGGTGAACTGGTTGGCGAAGAGGCATACTCGTTCATAAAAGCATCATGCACCGGTCATAGAATGCTTGGAACCATTCATTCAAAGAGTGCCGGTGAGGCCATAGGAAGGATAGTTTCACTTGCCGCAGGAGCCGGTTCCGGTGATTCCGTTGAAAGACTTATGGAATCCGCTGCCTCCGGCATTGACTATGTTGTTTATCTGAAGCAATTCAAGGTTATGGAGATCATTTCGGTATTCGGAGCAACCGGCCGGGAACTTGATTATGAAAATATTTACAAAAGGGAAATGCCATGATTTATTTTGTTATTAATCTCATTGCTGTGTTTGTTTTATACACAGTGTATATCAATTCTGATATATGGGATAAGATTACCGGAAGAAACAAAGGCGTTGGAATTCGTTTTGACAGGAAAAATGAATACTTGGCCTCCTTATTTGCATTCGTTGTATCTTATATGATTTTCAATTTGGTTACAGGAAGTACTGCTGCTGCAATATCCATTTCAGTGTTACCCGCTTTTTGTGTATATGGTGCCTTTGACATGGTTTCACGGGCAAGGCAGAACAAGGAGTCCTGCCAAATTACATACTTTCTTATGACAATGTCAAAATGGAGCGCAGTAAGGAACGACATGGTGTTCTGTCTTAGAAAAACGTCAGAGGCAGGCATCGAAAGACCTCTGGGAACGCTTGTTGACAGAACACTTGGAAGGATAAACGGCGGGATGGATATAATCAAGGCGTTTTCAATCCTTGAAAAAGAAAGCAGCAGTGAGGACATGAGATATCTTAGCAGAAGCATTCGGTTTGCTGCTGAAAAGGGAGGCAACCTTCATAAGCTCTTTACCGGGATGGAGCAGCAGTACTTCAGAATAGACGAGGAAACTTTCAAAAGAAAGATATCAACGGTCAGGGACAGGGGCGCTGTATACATTACAGTCATCATTGTAATAGCGACTGCATTCTGGTTTTTGCTGAACAACCCTACTGCAGGAGAGTTTTATCTCAATACATCTTTTGGCAACAGTCTGCTGCTTGTATTTTCAACTGTTTTTGCAGCAGCCCTGCTGTTCATGACTGGAAGGTAAGACATGATAATTGCAATCTTCATTTTTAATTTATCAGCAGCAGTGATTCTTTTGAATCATGCGAGGGCTGCCGGCCTGAGAGTTGAAACAAACAAGACCATCAAAAGAGTTAAGCCACTGTTTCCTGTGTTATACCACAGATTGGAAAAGGCAGGGGTGCATTCAAAGGCAGACATTGTATTCTATGTTCTCCTTCCCATGGCAATGCTGCCTGTTGGTATTCTGACAGCTGTCTTTGTTGATTCAGCCGGAGGAATATTGCTGATGACGGCCCCTGCCTTTCTTTCGGGATTATTGCTTCGATTCAGAAAAAGAAAACATGATTCATTGTTCCAGCGTAATGCCTATCGCATTTATAAATACATCCTGAATCAGATTGCAGCGGGAGTAAGACCTGCCGATGCACTAAGGAACATGCATGAGGTTATTGAGGACAGGGATCTGTCAAAGATTTTTACCGAAGCATGTGCTGCCTATTCGGTTACATATGACAATGCCAGGCTTGCTGATGATATATCAAAAAGGATAGACACACCGGAATCAAGGAATTTTACTATGTCTATCAAGGACGGTCTGTTTGAAAGCCGGGATGAGGAGCTATTGGGCAGGCTGGAACAAATGATGTTCAACAGATACTTTGCATACATACAGCGAATGACGGACTCATTGAAGACCCGATGTCTTGTTACGGTGGTTCTTCTTTGTGGCATCGTTGTCTGTATGGTCCTTGTACCAACAATCATGGATGTGCAAAGTGCTCTGGACAGTATATTTACATGAGGAGGAAGTTATGAAAAAGAAGATCAAGGTATGGTTTTTGAAAAACCTGGGTTACATGAGGAACACAAAGGGTTTCGGACTGTATGAAGTAATCGGGATTGCAGCAGTTCTGATTGTTGCGGCCTTTGTGGTCATTCCGGGGTTCAGGAACTTTGCCCAGGGGATAATGGGTCAGATGGACAACTGGGTCAATGACAGCATCATCGGGAAGATATTTCCTGCAAGCTGATGGCAGAGAGAGCTTTGATATCGGCAGTTTTGCTGGTAATCGTAATGAGCATATGCATTTACATGACGGAGTGCTTTGTCCCGATAGGAAGGAACATGGATTTTCGTGATACCTGCAGGGACTACCTGATGAGAATGGAGTATAATTCCGGGCTTGGAAGTTCAGCCTGCAACGAACTGAGGACTGAGCTTGAGTCAATGGGATTCAGTGAAATAAGCATATCCGCTCCTGCTTCGGCAAAGGCAGGCTCCGTCATGACGCTTTCTGTAAGTGTGGTATATACACAGAATGGGTTGTTCGGCATATTGCAAAGAACCGGCCGTGATTATGAAATGTCATATGAAAGAAATACGGTTGCAAGAAAGGTGGTCAACAGATGATCCGGTGGAACAAAGGTTTTGGCGTGGGACAGAGCATTGTTTTGCTGGGTTTTCTGGTTTTCCTTATGATACCTCTCTTTACATGCATGACAGAGAAAATCTACATGAAGTATGTTGTCAATATCATGAACGAAACTGCAGACCTTGCCGCAATGTCGGCCTACTGGGAGATTGATGATGAAAGTCTTGCTTCAGGAGACATAATATTCCCGGATGATGAAAGCCTTGAAAACAAAATCCATGAATACCTTGAGGAGAATACTCCCGCAGGAATAAAGATAAAGGAGTGTGATGCCGGTGTACATGAGGCAGGAGAAAGATGCGAGCTCGGAAATACATCACAGTATGACTTCATACATCTGCTGGTCAAGGTTACCTTCAGAAGAATCAATGGTGACAGGGTGCAGTTCTATATTCACAGGGATGTTGAGATTCCCTGCATAAGGATGGAATGATGAAAAAAAGTATTTATATTATTATCGCAGTTTTGCTGGCTGCTGTTCTGACAATTGTACAGGCAGCAATTGCAAAGTCAGCTGCCAGGAGCAATGAAACAACGGTATTTGTTGCAACGGATGATTATGGAAAAGGTACGGTTCTTCAGGAGTCATATCTCAGGGAACTTGTGATTTATACTGATAAAGGTGATTCTGCCCCGATTTCTCCGGGAAAGGATTCCCTTGTTGGAATGACACTTACAGGAGATGTGGAAAAAGGTGGGATCATTACGGCTGCATCGGTATATGACAGTTCCGTGAATAGGGGGGATGACAGGTATGTTGCACTGAAGGTTGACGGAGATAATTTCAATGCAGGATGCATGTCGGCAGGAGACATCGTTGACATATACTTCCTGCCTGATTTTAACAAGCTGGAAAATTATCAGATAGTATGGCTCAATGAGATGCTGGTAGGATACTCACGTTTCATCAAAGGTAAATCACCGGGGATTCTGATAAATGACCTCTATATCAACCATATAAGCAAGACAGCCGGTGACCAGGCTGAATATGTAAGTGTCTGTGTTCCAAAACAAGTGGATGAGGCAATTGCTTTCCTTGAACAAATAAGTGAATATGAGTTTATAGGGCGTTGAAATTGATTTAGATAAATTGTATTAACCTAACAGAAAAGCCAGGGTCTGGATTGTGCTTATAGGTTCAGTTATGAACCCACGTCCCCATACAACAGCTATTGACAATTGTCCGGTTCAGGAATAATATACTGGTAACCGAAAGGTTTAATTTATTAGTAAGCTCCTGATATTAGACATCCCAATGATATGGGAATTGTCGAGGTCAGGAGCTTTATTGTACATGGAGAAATTTATATGATTCATACAGCAATATTGGTTGATGGTGGTTTTTACAGAAAAAGAGCCGCTTATCTGTGGGGCAGGAAATCTCCTGAAGATCGTGCAAATGAGCTTAATACTTATTGCATAGCCCACATCAAGGATACTTATGATTTGAAAGATGAAAGATATCTCTATCGAATATTCTATTATGACTGTCCGCCTCTGGATTCTACAGTCTTTCATCCATTTCTGAAGAAAAACATATACTTCGCCAAAAGTATTACTTATTCATGGACCTATGAATTTTTTACTAAATTGAAAGAAAAAAGAAAATTTGCCCTGAGGCTTGGGACGCTGTCAGATGATCATGCGGGATTCTCATTGAAGCAGGAACAATTAAAAAAAATATGCTCCAAAACCATATTGATTGATGATTTGTCGGAAAATGATTTTAAAATAAACTTTGAACAGAAGGGTGTTGATATGCGAATTGGGCTTGATATTGCATCATTGTCATACAAAAAGCAGGTAGATCAGATAATACTTATTTCCGGAGACAGTGACTTTGTTCCGGCGGCAAAACTTGCAAGAAGAGAGGGAATTGATTTCATCCTTGATCCTATGTGGGCAAAGATAAAGGATGATTTGTTTGAACATATTGATGGATTGAAATCGCAATGGAAGAAAACGTAAATTGAAACTATTATCTTCATGACTGAAGTTGTTCTGTCGGATGAAGTCAGGACAATAAACCCATAGAGCGTTGAAGTGATATAATCATAGCCGGGTGAACATATGTTGAAGGATAACGAACAACTTGACGACCTTCAGATCAAAGGTCTTCGAATAATACAGGACAGCACACGGTTCAAATTCGGTACCGATGCTGTGCTTCTATCATATTATGCAAAAATTAAACCGGGGGGCAGATGCATTGACCTTGGTACCGGGACCGGGATAATACCATTGCTTTTGAATGCTAAGAGCGATGCCCGGGAAATCATAGGTCTTGAGATGCAGGATGATCTTTGTGAGATGGCATCCAGGAGTATTGAGCTTAACAAGGGAATAGCAGATAATATCCGCATTGTCCGGGGGGACATCAGACAGGTTGACAAGCTGTTTACTGCAGGTTCATTTTCCAATGTTGTTTCAAACCCTCCATATATGAAGGATGGATCGGGATTCCAGAGCGAGGACCGCTCCATAGCAATGTCAAGGCATGAAATAGAATGTACAATTGAGGATATTGCACGGGCTGCAGGCTATCTTCTAAATGACAAGGGAGTCCTGACCATGGTGCACAGACCCAACAGGCTGGTTGATGTGCTGCATGCGCTGAGGAACAATTCACTTGAGCCCAAGACCATCAGATTCGTACATCCCTATGCAGGAAAATCACCGAATCTGTTTTTGATAAGCGCTGTCAAGAATTCAAGACCATTCCTTAAAATGGAGGATCCCTTGGTCATACGGAACACGGACGGCAGTTATACAGATGAAATATATAAAATCTACGGAATGGACAGGGAATGATATGCTTTATCTCGTTGCAACACCTATAGGAAACCTTGGGGATATTTCAAGAAGGGCACTTGAGGTTCTTGAAGGCTGTGACATAATTGCCTGTGAGGATACAAGACACACACTGAAGCTTCTGAATGCATATGGAATCAAGAAACAATTGATGGCTTTCCACATGCACAATGAAAAGGAAGCTGGCGAGAAGCTGGTTGAAAAGGCCCTTGGAGGCAGCACAATATGCCTTGTCTCTGATGCCGGTTGTCCCGGTATCTCGGATCCGGGAGAATATCTTGTAAAACTTTTTCATGAGAACAACCTTGAGGTCAGTGTCATTCCCGGACCAAATGCAGCGCTTTCCGCACTGATGGTTTCGGGTCTTTCCACATCGAGGTTTGTATTTGAAGGTTTTCTACCAAGCCAGGGAAAGGGCAGAAGGGATATGCTGGAAAAATTGTGTTCCGAGGAAAGGACCATGGTCTTTTACGAAGCCCCTCATCGCATAGGAAAAACATTGTGCGATATGAAGGAAATCCTAGGTTCTGACCGACAGTCTGCTGTGGTAAAGGAGATAACCAAGCTGCATGAAACGATATCAAGGGGAACTCTTGCGACCTTATGCGAAAAGTTTTCAGATGATAATCATAAGGGTGAGTTTGTTATAGTCGTGGAAGGTGGTGTTTCTGAATTCATAAGGCCTTCTGTTACTGTCAAGGAAAGATATGCTCAATTGATTGAAGAGGGAATAGACAGAAAAGAAGCCATGCGAACAGTGGCAAAGGAATTCAGTATTTCAAGAAAGGAAGTCTATTCAAAGGTCAATGACATCTGATGTCATACCATGTTTTCGATGCAATCCCGGCAGAC
>Ga0209203_1000085_pt1 | contig 80032 bp, 73 predicted proteins | sample AD_UKC109_MetaG_FD_184423 | JGI IMG/M metagenome (GOLD analysis project Ga0209203, IMG submission 184423) | Active sludge microbial communities of municipal wastewater-treating anaerobic digesters from Hong Kong - AD_UKC109_MetaG (SPAdes)... | ecosystem: Engineered > Bioreactor > Anaerobic >... | reverse complement strand
AATACAAAGGAAAAACAATAAGTAATCACCCTATCAGGGATAACTTTAGGAGGTGCTGTTCATGAAAAAAAGAATCATGTTGTTAAGCGTAGTCTTAATGGTTTTAATGGTTTTTTCAGTCACTGTCTTTTCCGCAGAAAGAATTAGAATTGGTGTTTCCATCCCGTCTGCAGACCACGGTTGGACCGGCGGTATTGTATGGTGGGCACAAAAGGCGATTGAAGATTGGAATCAAAAAGATCCTGATGTTGAGTTCTTCTTGGTTACTGCTGACAGCCCGGCAAAACAGGTGGGAGATGTTGAAGATTTAATGGTCAAGGGAATCGATGCACTGGTTATTCTTGCTCATGATTCAGCACCACTTACCCCGGTTGTTGAACAGGTGTATAACGAAGGCATATTTGTGGTATCCGTAGACAGAGGATTGACAAAACCCGTAGAAAATGTTTATGTAGCTGGTGATAATCCCGGTATGGGAAGGGTTTCAGGAGAATGGATGGCCGAAGCTCTTAACGGCAAAGGTAAAATCGTTGTTTTAGAAGGTATTCCATGTGTCATTAATTCTGAAAGAGTCGATGCCTTTAATGAAGTCATCGCCAGATACCCCGGTATCGAGATCCTTGATTCCCAACCGGCAAACTGGAGTACCCAAAGAGGACTGGAAATCATGGAGAACTATCTTCAAAAGTACGATGAAATTGATGCCGTATGGGCGCAAGATGATGATGTTCTTAAAGGAGTCCTTCAAGCTTATAAAGAATCAGGAAGAACCGATATCAAAATATTCCTTGGAGGTGCGGGTTCAAAAGAAATGATCAAAAAAGTCATGGATAATGACCCGCTTGTCAAAGCCGATGTCACCTATCCTCCTTCAATGATTGGAACCGGTATCAGCATGGCCGTTCTCGCTATGAGAGGAGAATCACTCAATGGATTTTATCAACACCAGATTCCATCAAAGATCATTCTGGCAGCTGAATTGATCGTTCCCGAAAATGCAGAAAATTACTATGTACCGGAGTCGATTTTCTGATTCATTTTTTTTATTATGGCGGTCTTTTTTTAAGACCGCTATCATCATTTTTTCAGTTTATATTAATTGATTTATTCGATAAAGTCATAATTTTTCAGATTGCTCTTAATAGACCTAGACATTGTTAACAATAAAGAGGTGAAATCGATGAATTTAAATAAAAGATTCTTTGAAGGAATTACAAAAATACCTTATGAAGGCAGAAATTCCAAGAACATGATGAGTTTTCATCATTACAATCCTGAAGCGATTATTTCAGGAAAGACGATGAAAGACCATTTACGGTTTTCGGTAGCTTATTGGCATACATTTTGTTTTGAAGGTAAAGATATGTTCGGAACAGATTTGTTTAACCGCTCTTGGAACAACTTTTCCGATCCATTAGACAAGGCTTTGGCAAAGGCAGATGCCGCTTTTGAATTTATCTCAAAACTCGGGGCTCCTTATTTCTGTACCCATGACAGGGATTTAGCACCCGAAATGGATACACTCAAAGAAACCAATGCCCTATTGGACAAGGTGGTTGCCCATGTTAAAGAACTGATGCAGGAAACAGGGATCAAGCTTTTATGGGGAACATCCAATTTGTTTACCAGCCCGAAATTCCTACATGGTGCTTTCAGCTCTCCATCGTTTGATGTATTAGCCTATGCCGGCGCTCAAGTCAAAAAGATGTTGGAAATCACCAAAGAACTGAATGGAGAAAATTTTGTTTTCTGGGGCGGCCGTGAAGGTTACGATACTCTTTTAAACACCCGTATGGGTCTTGAATTTTCCCATATTGCCCAAATATTCAGATCAGCACAAGCATATGCGAAAGAAATCGGTTTCGATGGTACTTTCCTGATAGAACCAAAGCCAAAAGAACCGACAAAACACCAATACGATTACGATTGCGCCAGTGCTTTGGCATTCTTGAAATCAAACGATTTGGAAGGATTTAAGCTAAACATCGAAGCCAATCACGCCACTCTGGCAGGGCATACATTCCAACATGAATTACGATACGCCAGAGTCAATAACGCATTGGGCAGTGTGGATGCCAATATGGGAGATACCTTACTGGGTTGGGATACTGATCAATTCCCCACTAATCTTTATGATACCACTTTGGCAATGTATGAAATTTTAAAGAATGATGGACTTGAACCGGGTGGTTTGAATTTCGATTCCCATGTACGTAGAGGTTCTTACGAAAAGAAAGATCTATTCTTAGCTCATATAGCCGGAATGGATGCTTTTGCCTTTGGCTTAAAAGCAGCACATAAACTTTTGGAAGAAAAAACATTCGACCAATTTATACAAGAAAGATATCAGAGTTTTGACACAGATACGGCTAAAAGTTTTGAGGGGGGTGAAATGGGATTAAAGGAATTGGAAGTGTACGTATTGGAAAAGAAAGTAGAGCTGCCTCAGTCAGGAAGACAAGAAATGCTTGAGGCGATGCTTAATGATGTCATTCTTTCGGTTGAATAAGAGAATAAAATAAGTTTTTTTATAAGTTTTACCTAAAAATCTATTCTTGATTTTCTGCAAAACAGACATTCATCTGATCAATCCAGAAAATGTTCTAAACCAATTTTTCATAAGGATAGGTGAGTATGGAAGCTTACAAAGACAAAAACAACTGTATCGACGATAGAGTGGAAGACCTGATCCAACGTATGACCTTGGAAGAAAAGATTGCTCAGCTGACATCCATTTGGAGTTATGAGGTATTCAGCAACGGTCACTTTAGCGGAGAAAAAGCCGATCAGAAGATTCAAAACGGGATTGGTCAAATCACAAGACCGGGCGGGGCAACCTTTTTAGAACCACGGGATTTGGCAGCCTTTATCAACCAGATTCAGGAATATCTAATGAAAAATACCCGTTTGGGTATTCCCGCAATGCTTCATGAAGAGTGCTTGTGTGGTTATCTGACCAAAAACGCTACCATGTTTCCGCAAATGATTGGACTTGCCAGTGCATGGGATGAAGGTTTGGTCGAAGATGTGGCCGGAGCAATCAGAGATGAGCTTAGAACGGTCAATGCTCATCAAGCACTTTCTCCTTTGATGGACGTAACCCGTGACCCAAGATGGGGCCGAACGGAAGAAACCTTTGGAGAAGATCCCTACTTGGTGGGGGCATTGGGAAGTGCTTATGTCAAGGGATTACAAACAGAGGATATTAAAAGGGGTGTTGTGGCAACACTAAAACACTTTGTAGGATACGGTGTATCCGAAGGGGGAATGAATTGGGCACCCCCACACATTCCTAACCGTGAGATGCGAGAAGTTTTTCTTCTTCCATTCGAAAGAGCCATTCGAGAAGCGGGTGCCAAATCAGTCATGAACGGTTATCATGAACTGGACAGTGTCCCATGCGGTGCTTCAAAGTGGTTGTTAACGCAAGTATTAAGAAATGAATGGGAATTTGACGGGATAGTGGTCTCGGATTATTTTGCTATTGATATGCTCAAGGAATACCACAGATTGGTTCCAACTTCTTCCGATGCTGCAAAATCAGCTTTGGAAGCCGGGCTGGATGTAGAACTCCCCTTCACAAGATGTTATGAAGAACCTCTGAAACGGTATGTTGAAGAAGGAAAAATCACCACTTACGTACTGGAACGTTCTTTAAAAAGAATATTAAAACTGAAATTTGAAATGTGTATTTTCGATAACCCTTACATCAACATTGATCAGGTACCGGTTTCTTTGAATTCCAAAGAACACCGAGAAATTGCCTTAAAAGCCGCTGAAAAATCACTTGTTCTGCTTAAAAATGAAGATAATCTGTTACCATTATCTGAGAACTTTAAGAAAATAGCCCTTATCGGACCCAACGCAGCAGATGGAAGAAATCAACTGGGAGATTATTCATACCCCGCCCATATGGAATCACTCATGGATATGAAACAAGAGGATCATTTCGGATCACCTGTTCCGGATTTTGAAGAAAGAGATTTTTCCGCAAAATCTGTTGTGAATGTTCTGGAGGGGATTAACACTTATAAGCCGGAAAATGTTGAAGTGCTGTATCAAAAGGGTTGTTTTGTCACCGGAGATGATGCAGATATCGATACTGCCCTAGAAACTGCTTCACAAGCAGATATTGTCATTCTTTGCCTTGGTGACAAATCCGGTCTAATACCCGACTGCACAACCGGTGAGGCGAGAGATTCCATGACCTTGGAACTACCGGGAAGACAACTGGAATTGGCAAAGGCTATTTTCAACACGGGAAAACCCGTCATTTCTGTTATAATATCCGGAAGACCTTATAATCTTTCAGTTTTCGAGGAAGGATCAAAAGCCATTCTTCAAGCTTGGTTGCCGGGAGAAGAGGGGGGCAATGCCATCGCAAAAGCTCTGTTTGGGAAAATCAACCCTTCGGGGAAATTACCCATCTCCTTTCCAAGGCATGTTGGCCAGATACCGGTTTATTACAATCACAAAGCCTCAGGACAACGATCCCATTGGTTTGGAGATTATGTCGATGGCCCATCGAAACCTTTGTATCATTTTGGCTATGGTTTGAGTTATACCCATTTTGAATACAGCAATCTCGTTGTTCAGGAAGATGCCTCAACTGATAGCGAAGAAATTGAAATCAAGTTCAGTGTTAAAAACACTGGAACTTACGATGGTGAAGAGATCGTCCAGTTGTACGTGAATGACCCGGTAGCCAGTGTTACAAGACCCGTTAAGGAGCTAAAGGGTTTCGAAAAAGTCTTTTTAAAACAAGGAGAGCAAAAAACATTACGTTTCCTGTTACCTGTTGAATTATTAGCGTTTTTCAACGATAACATGAATTTGGTTGTTGAGCCTGGCCAATACAAAATTATGATCGGTCAATCCTCTGAGAATATAGTATTGGAACAAGTAATAACATTAATGGGAGAACAAAAAACAATCGAAAAACGAAGCCGTTATTCCAGCATCCTGATGGATGACTGATGAAATAAGGGAGAAGAGATGACAAATCGTCCATTAAACGCAACGAAAATGGGAATTTCTAATAAATTGACATTGTTGAATATGATTCGTAATACGCCCGGGATTACCCGTAAGGAGCTGTCAACAAAAACGGGACTAAATCCCAGTACCATCACAAATATCATCAATTATCTGAAAGACAAAAAACTGCTCTATGAATTAGGTAAAAAGAAGAACGAGAATCCCGGAAGAAATTCAATCCGACTCTTTGCAAACAAGGATCATGCCAAGGTACTTTTAGTAAAAGTAGGAGTTGAAAAGTTGCATGTTGGTATGGGTTATCTGGACAATTCTTTTGAAATTTTGGGCGATTATCAAACACCTTCTACATTTGAAGAATTCATCAGCCTTGTCACCAACGTATACAATAACCGTGAGGATCGTGACTCCTTTTATGGCATCGTCTTCTCCCTGCCCGGCATTGTTGATCAGAAAAATGAAATCATTGTCAATCTTCCTCATTTAAATTGGCGCAATGTAGAAATTGGTAAGATCATTCGGCAAATGACTAGTGCCAATATGAATGTTTGGCTTGAAAATGAAGCGAAATTGTCATTACAGGCGGAAATCTTTCACAATCACCTATTAAAAAAATTCAAAGATGGGGTCTATATTTATATCTCATTGGGTGTAGGGGGCGCTTTACTGATCAACGGATCCATTTTTTCGGGATTTTCCTTTACAGCCGGGGAATTGGGTCATATGAGTATCGATTTGAACGGCCCCAGATGTAAATGCGGAAACAGAGGCTGTTTGGAATGTTATATCAGTGTGGATGAAGTGGTCAAGGAATATGAAAGAATTGGCGGAACTCTGACGAAAAATCTTTATGAAAAAAGATTTCAGGAATTAATTCAAAAAAGCATTAATGGCGAACCTGAGGCACAAGACATCATGAATGAATACAATGTTTTTTTGGAAAGAGGCATTGTAAACATCACCAATATGTTTAACCCACAATTCATCCTTGTGGGTGGAATGGGATACCTATTACCCCATGAGTATTTAAAAGAGATTGAACAATTGGTTTCAGAGAAGGTGATTTCTCCGGCTACTGGAAAAGTAAAGATTTTACCTTCCACACTTGATACTGTCAATTCCTCTCTTTTGGGTGAGACTCTACTCGCAATGGACGCTTATTGTAATCAACAGATCATATAAAAAAGCGGAGAGATGACACTTCTCCGCTAATATTATCCGCTTTATCGCAAACGGTTTATGCTTGATTAACGTGTACATCCAGTTGCGGATAAGGAATGTTGATCCCGTTATCATTAAATACCTTAAACACCTTTTCGTTCATATCGAAATTAACATTCCAATAATCACCGGCTTTTACCCAAAGTCTGACAGAGAAGTTCACTGAACTGTCAGCTAATTCAGACATGAGTATTTGCGGTGCAGGATCTTTCAGGATTCTCTCATCTGTTTCAATGATCTCGTTTATCAACTGTTTGACTTTTTGCATATCGGAGTCGTAGCCCACACCAAAGGTCATGTTCAACCGTCTGGTTGCCTCTTTGGAGTAATTGGTAATGACCGACGTGACTACTGAACCGTTTGGAATGATGATATGTTTGTTATCAGCTGTTTTTAATACTGTTGTCATGATCTGTATTTCCATAACACTGCCCGATGCACCGGATGTTTCGATAAAATCTCCAACTTTGAAGGGTTTAAAGAACAAAATCATGACACCTGCAGCAAAATTTCCCAGACTGTCTTTTAAAGCGAGGCCAACGGCTACTGCTAAACCACCGAGAATGGCGAAAAACGGCGTCATGTCTACGCCCACCATACTTAAAGTAGTGATAATTAGGATCATTTTTAACATAAAATCAGCTAACGTTCTTAAAAAACCAACTAAGGATTGCTCAACTTTGGTCTTTTCAAGGATCTTCACCAGAATTTTCAGAACGATCTTAATCAGCCACCATCCTACAATAAAGGTGATGATTGCACCGATAATACTCCACCCGTATGCCGCTAAAAAGCCCATGACTACGTTCATACTATTCCCCCTTTTTATTAAGATATACTTCATTATACGCTTTGTGCGTGTTTTTTCAAAACTATGATTTCCTACACAATTGATTTCAAGCTCTCATTGATATTCACTCAATCTATATGACTCCTCTTTTATTAAATGATGGAGATCACTCAATCAGACTCTCTTTACCATCCAAATCATATTCAATGAAATAGTTTTATGTTATGTATCAAATTGTTTTACGTCTTATTCTATGTTATATTATTTAATATTGCAAAGTCATTTCTCATTTTATGAGAAATATGGAGGTGTAAAAAATGGCTCGCAAAAAAACTAAAAAACTAACCCCTGCTTTGGAGGATTATTTAAAAGTAATACATGAAATTACTTCTAATGAACCAGTTGCTAGGGTAAAAGACATCGCTAAGTTTTTAAATGTTAGTTTGCCCAGTGTTACAAATGCCATGAAAAGGCTAAAGGAATTGGGTTTTGTGAATTATGAAAAATATGGTTTAATTCTTCTAAGTGAGAAGGGCCTGAAAAGGGCACAATCTTTAGAGAGAGTACATTCTGTTTTGGAAAAATTCTTTGTAGAATTGGTGGGTGTTCCGGAAGAAGCCTCAGACAATCTTTCATGCCGAATGGAACATTTTTTCGATGAAGATTCAGAAGAAAGAACAGAGAAACTGATTGATCTGCTCATCGAGGTTAAGCAAAACGGTGAAAAAGCATGCCCTGAATTAGTGGCATTTTTACAGAATAAGGAGGCATAATCTTGGATACAGCTTTGGTTACAGGAGGAGCGGGATTTATTGGCTCGTATGTCGTTGATAGTTTGATTTTAAGGGGTATGAATGTTGTCGTCATTGATAACCTCTCGACCGGTCAAAAAAGCAACATACTTCATAAGGATATTGTGTTTATAGAAGATGATATTACCAGCAAAGACAAAGTGGATCATTTGTTTGAATTACACAAACCGCATTTTATTTTTCATCTTGCCGCACAGATCAGTGTTTCTAAATCAGTAAGAGAACCGTTATTTGACGCCCAAAGCAATATCATGGGCACGCTGAATCTTTTGGATGCCGCTGTTAAATATAAAACAGAGAAAATCGTTTTTTCTTCTACAGGTGGAGCGATGTATGGAGAAAATCCACAAGAGATTCCCACAACTGAAAGATCTCCGGAAAAGCCCTCAACACCATACGGTATTGCAAAATTGGCTACAGAAAGGTATTTGGAATTTTATTACAAAGAATACGGCCTTCGTTATACATCATTACGCTATGCGAATGTTTACGGTCCCCGACAAAACCCTCACGGTGAAGCCGGAGTCGTTGCCATTTTCACGGAGAACATGATCAAAGGTAACACGGTTACCATTAACGGTGATGGTCAGTATATCAGAGATTATGTTTATGTCGAAGATGTGGCTAACGCCAATATGCTGGCAATGGAAAACGGAAAAGAGGATGTCTATAATATCGGAACGGGGATTGGAACATCAGTTCTGGAGCTCTTTAATTTGTCAAAACACATCAATCAATATTCTTTGGAACCTCAATTTGGAACAGAAAGACCGGGCGATTTGAGAAAAAGTATCTTAAGTTCTAAAAAAGCCGAACAGGAACTAAATTGGATGTCTCATTTTTCTCTTGAAAAAGGCTTGATCCAAACACATGATTATTTTGCATCAAAATTGGGATTATAAGGTGTGAGGATTTTTGAATTCAAATGTTTTGTGGAACACGGGTGAGAAAAACGAACCGTTATCTCAGGTTATCAGGCCACAAAATCTGGAGGATATTAAGGGCCAGGATCATATTTTGTCTACCGAAGCAATCTTGAGAAAATCTATTGAAAATGACACCTTATTTTCATCAGTTTTTTATGGCCCGCCCGGTTCCGGAAAAACTTCCGTAGGAAAGATCATCGGTCAAAAAACCAAAAACGAATTCATCAATTTTTCAGCTGCGAAATTCCCCATGTCCAAGTTAAAGCCCCTATTAGAGAAAGCTTCTGAACGCTATGAAAAATTCAACAAAAGGACGGTTCTTTTCGTCGACGAGATTCACCGCTTCAACAAACTTCAACAGGATGTTTTGTTGCCGTACATTGAACAAGGGGAAATTATTTTAATCGGCGCAACAACTGAGAACCCCAGTTTTGAGTTAAATCCCGCTTTATTGTCCCGTTGTAAAATTTTCATTTTCAAACAATTAAATCAACCGTCAATGGAATGGATTGTTGAAAAAGCCATCAGCACCATCAACTCACGGAATGAAAAAAAGCTTGTTTTGGAAGACAACACCAAACAGATTCTGGTCGACTGGGCTGCGGGAGATGCCAGGACCCTTATCAATTATCTGGAGATAATTGAAAATTTTGCCTTAAGCAAGGATGATTTTGTAATCACGGAAACGAAAGCTGAGAAGATTTTAAACCGTTCTTACAGTAAATACTCCAAAAGCGGTGAAGAACATTATAATTTCATCTCCGCTTTCATTAAAAGTATGAGAGGTTCAGATCCGGATGCCGCAATATACTATCTGTCTTGTATGCTTGAAGCCGGTGAAGATCCCATTTATATTGCCAGGCGGATTATCCGATTCGCCAGCGAAGATATTGGGTTGGCTGATCCAAATGCCATGCCTGTTGCAGTATCTTGCTTTCAGGCGGTACAGTATATTGGTATGCCCGAATGCACCACCTCTCTCACTCAGGCGTGTGTTTATATGGCGGTTTCACCAAAGAGTAATCGGCTTTATTTGGCATACAAAAAGGCCGCTGATGATGTAAAGCGGCATCCGGACAGACCCGTTCCCTTGAAATTGAGAAATGCTGTAACAAAATTTATGAAACACGCCGGTTACGGAAAAGATTATCGGTACGCTCATGATGAACCCGGTGCTTTTATTATGGAGAGTTACCTACCGGAAGAACTTGAAAATGTCATTTTTTACAGACCCTCCTCCATAGGCAGAGAACAGAAAGTCAAAGAGCGCCTTGAAAAACTTTGGAAAAGGACTTACGAAGATAGACACGATGAATGAACACCCACTCAAACAAATTGCCGCTTCCTTCCCGGATAAACCCGGGGTATATATTTTTGAAAAGAAAGGAAAACCCGTTTATATCGGTAAGGCCAAAAGTCTGAAAAAAAGAATCATGAGTTATTTCCGAACCTCTTTTTCAAATGATTTCGTTGAAAGAGATAAGATTCTGGGCATTCAAAAAGAAGCCGATCATCTGAGATTTATCATCGTAGAATCTGAAAAATCAGCACTCTTGTTGGAGTCAAATCTAATCTATGAATACAAACCAAAGTTCAACACCTTTCTGAAAGACAACCGCTTCTACCCGTATCTGCATATCAGTGAAGAAACCTTTCCCCGAATGAGTCTGGTGAGAAACAAAGTAGGAAAGGGGAAGTTTTACGGCCCCTTTACCAGTGCCACAATGCTGCGTCAAATCATGGAAATCATATACAGAACCTACGGCATCCGTCCTTGCGATTACGATCTTAAAAAGATCAAAAAACCATGTCTGGAGTATCAACTGGGTCGGTGTTGTGCACCATGCGCAGAGGTTGATGAAATCGAATACCGAAAGCGTGTTGTCCAAGTTGAAGAATTTCTGGAAGGGGATATCGGTTCATTGAAGGAAATGCTTGAAAGACGGATGACCTTTCTCTCCAAAAATATGATGTTTGAAAAAGCCGCATCCGTGAGAGACCTCATCGGTGAAATCGACAACATTTTCCGGCCTCAATATATTGTTCTAAATGACAGTTTAAACAGAGATTTTTTTGCATTGGACATCTTAGAGGGAAAAGCGACCATGGTTCGGTTAAAAAAAGGAGCCATATTTGCAGCCATTACTCAGGATATTGATGAAAAGATTTCATTGGATGAATTCTTTTCGCAATTTTATTTTGGTAAGAAAAATGATATTCCCTCAAGAATCATCGCATCTTTTTCAAAAAGGCAATCAATAAAGTTGAAAGCGCTTTTGGGAACAGCATATTTCGGTCCTCCACAAACTACTGCAGAAGAAGAATTGATGAAATTAACCAAAAGAAATTTGGAAAAAGAACTTCAGAGTAGAAAATTGAGTATGGAATCCCTCAAACAATTACAAACCCATTTGGGTTTGAAAAAATTACCCCGTTCAATCGAAGGGATCGATATTGCACATACAGGCGGTCTTTATACTGTAGCCTCAGTAGTCTCTTTCACTAACGGTAAACCGGATAAATCCAAATACAGACGATATCGTATTACCACCTTGGATGAACCCGATGATTTTGAGTCCATGCGGATTATCATCAGACGACGATTCAAAAAACACGCCCTTCCCGATTTACTGCTGATTGACGGCGGAGTTGGGCAGGTCAGCGCCGTAAAAGGGGTTCTGGAAAATGAATTGAATATCCACAAATATGATATGATTGGCTTGGCCAAAGCTGAGGAAACCATTGTTTTTCCGGATGAAAGAGGAGAACTGAAATTAAGACATGACAGCCCTTCTTTAAGAGTCCTCATCGCAGTGAGAGATGAAGCCCATCGATTTGCCAATACATTCCATTCCCAGTTACGGGACAAGCGAATGGGGCGGTCTATCCTTGAAGGGATTCCTGGAGTTGGTCCAAAAAGGAAAATGATGCTCTTGAAACAGTTCGGCAGTGTTAAAAAGATCAAAGAATCAAGCGTTGAGGAAATACAGGCGGTTGTTAATAACCAGGAGCTCGCCAAAGAGATTAAAGAATTTTTGGAACAGAATTTATAATGTAATCGGGAGGATAGTTATGAAATACAATTTTGATGAACTGATCGATCGACGAGGCACAGTGAGTATCAAATGGGATTACTTGAATGAAATATTCGGCAGTGATGATTTGACCTCCATGTGGGTAGCAGATATGGATTTCAAATCCCCTGAACCAGTTATTCAGGCGATTGTTGAAAGAGCCAAACACGGTGTTTACGGTTACACCGGAAAGGATGATCACTTTTTTCAATCGGTTATACAGTGGATGGAAGATATACATCACGTGAAGACACAAAAAGAGTGGTACATCCCCACACCAGGTGTTTTAGCAGGTATTTCTGCTGCGATTAACTCCTTTACACAGCCAGGTGATGAAATTATCGTACAACCGCCAGTCTATTATCCCTTTTTCAGTTCAATCGAAAACAACGGGAGAAAACTGATCAAAAATCCGTTAAAGATACAGGAGTCAAGTTATCAGATGGATTTAGAGGATCTGGAAAATAAGATCACAAATAGAACAACCATGCTTATTTTATCCAACCCACATAACCCCGTTGGTCGGGTGTGGGAAGAAAATACCCTTAAACAACTTGGAACACTTTGTAAGAAAAAAGGCATCTTTATCATCGCAGATGAGATTCATGCAGATCTGATCTTTAACGATCATCAACATTATTCTTTTTTGACTTTTGAAGCGTTCCATTCTCATTCTATGGTCTTTATTGCCCCTTCTAAAACCTTTAACCTGGCTGGACTATCCACTGCCAGCGCTGTCATTCCGGATCAAGAAATCCGAAGGCGGTTTCAAAACCAAATAGATACCTGGCACATCGGCGGATTAAACTTATTTGGAATCATGGGATTTCAGGCGGCCTACCAATTCGGAAAAGAATGGTATGAACAGATGCTTGAATACGTTTGGGAAAACTATCTATTTATGGTTGATTATATCGAAAGGCATATTCCTCTGATCAAGGTTTTCCCCTTAGAAGGGACTTATCTCGCATGGGTGGATTTCAGAAACTTGAATCTGACTCACGAAAAGGTCAATGATTTATGCTTGAATGAAGCAAAATTAGCCCTTGATGAAGGCATGATGTTTGGTTATGAAGGTAGCGGTTTTCAGCGGTTTAACATCGCTTGTCCACGTTCTATTCTCAAAGAGGCCCTTGAAAAATTAGCCATTCAAATCAGAAAGTTAGCGTAATAAAATTTTATCATCTACCGTCTATTTTATATACTAACCAAAAGGGGGAAATAGAATGATCGAAAAAAGAATGCAAGATGAAATCAACAAACAAATAAATGAGGAAATATTTGCTGCCTATTTGTACCAATCCATGGCGGCTTATTTTGAGGAATTGAATTTGAAGGGTTTTGTGAACTGGATGGATAAACAGGCCAAAGAGGAACTGGAGCATGCCAGAAAATTTTATGATTATTTGGTTGAACGAGGTGGAAGGGTGGAATTGGAAGCTGTTGAGAAACCTCAAAAGGAATGGGACTCTCCGCTAGCGGCATTTGAAGGCGCCTATGCTCACGAGCAACACGTTACCCAGAGAATTAATCACATGATGGATGTTGCTGAGGAGTTGAAGGATCGTGCAACGATTTCAATGCTTCAATGGTTTATTGATGAGCAGGTAGAAGAAGAAGCAAACGCAGATGAATACGTTCAAATGCTCAAGATGATTGGCCATGAAAACCGTGGTTTGTTTATGGTTGACAGGGAGTTGGCAAAAAGATAACACAAAAGCTGAGGCTATGAATGTCTTGACATAGAGGACAAGATTAAGGCAGACTTGAGATGGTCTGCCTTTTTTTATACAGCAATTTCCTTTTTTGTCCATTTTCCCCTGTCAAAAACATCCAGATAACCAAAGCCCATCTCTTTTAAGCGATGGAGACCCAGATCAATATTCTTGCCCACCCTTTGAGGAGTGTGGGCATCAGAGCCGATCGTTATCACTTCTCCACCGCAATCTTTGTATAATTGTAAAATATCCCAATCGGGATTGGGTTCTGAATACATGGAAACGGCTGACATATTTAACTCAATCCCCTTCCCTCGATTGATAAGGGTCTTAAACAGTTCTGTTATTCTATCATAGAGATCAAGGCTGAATTTCCGATGATCTTCATCATACCTTCTTGGGAAATCCAAATGTCCTATGACCCGAAAATCCTCTACTTGATCAATAATCCTGATAAAATCCTCAAGGTACAAATCATACCGTATTTGACCATTTTCTCTGATGAAATTACAATGATAAGAAAGGATGACAAAGTCAAACTCTTTGAGATTGACGCTTTTGGGGGTTTTGCCATCCCAGCTGTATTCAAGCCCCGAAGGAAGAGAAAATTCGGTCATGGTTCGTTTGTATGCCTGTGTATCTTCTATGGTATCTCCTTTTGCAAATTCAGTTTGCATATCATCCACATGATCTGTGATGATCAGGTATTCGATCCCCATTTTTTTTGACTGTTCAATGATGTCTTCTATCCGGGATTGGGAATCTCCCGAAAAATAAGAATGAACATGATAATCCTGCATAAAACTCCTTTCTTTCTATTTGTTTACATGTTCTTCGACATATTTAAGAATTTCTGCTTTTAACTCAATTAATCCTGTTTTCTTCAAAGAAGAGATCATTCGATATTGAGGATGAGAATACTTGATGAGTGCCAATTCATCCTCAGGCACAAGATCTGTCTTATTCATGACTGTAATTCTCGGTATATCCGTTGCATTGATACTCTTCAACACCACATCTGCAGCAGTCATCTTTTCTTTCCACTTTTTGTCTGAGCAATCGACCACATGAATGATTAAATCACTGAAAGTGATTTCTTCTAAAGTGGCCTTAAAAGATTCGATGATGTTATGAGGCAATTTCCTGATAAACCCAACCGTGTCATTAAATACCACTTCTGTCTGATTTCCCAAATAAACTTTTCTTGAAACAGGACTTAACGTGGCAAACAATTCATCTTTCGGTTGAATTTTTTGATCTTTGGAAAGACTTTTTAAAAGTGTTGTTTTTCCTGAATTTGTGTAACCGATAATGGATACAACGGGAATATTCACATTTATTCTTCTTTGTCGTCTGGTCTCTCTCTGCTTTTCCATCTTTGATAATTGCTTTTTCAACAGAGTAATTCGCTGTCTGATCGTCCTTCTGGAAACTTCCAAGTGGGTTTCACCCGGACCTCTGGTTCCGATGCCTCCGCCAAGCCGCGACATTTCCTTTCCCATGCCCAGAATTCTCGGCAATAGATACTCCAACTGAGCTAATTCAATCTGTAATTTTCCTTCTTTTGTCGTTGCATGACGGGCAAAGATATCCAAAATCAATTGAACCCGGTCGATCACCTTGCAGGCTACAACAGATTCGATATTTCTCAATTGGGTGGCGCTTAATTTCGTATCAAAAACCACTAAATCTATCGCCTTTTCTTCAACAATTGCTTGAATTTCAATCAATTTCCCCTTACCTACAATTGTGGCAGTATTCAAGTGTTCTCTGAACTGATGGATACTATCAAGGACCTCCCCCCCCGCAGCTTCCACCAACCCTTTTAATTCTTCTTGCATCTCTTCTACTTCGACAATCGGCTGCCCTTTTTGAGAGGCATTTACAATCAATACTCTTTCCATAAATCACCTTCCGGTTTTAAACTCCGCTTAATGGTTATATTTCTATTGATGATTACTTCATAAAAAATCGATCATCTAATTTTTTAAAGGGCAAGTATCATTCCTTTTTCGCCGGCATAAGTTGCCATCACAGGTCCCATCGATATTGACATTCATTGATACCATCCGTATATCCGATTCATGAATCGTTTCCAAAGGCAGATCACAAGAACTGTCCATAACTACCTTAATCCTCTTCTTACCTCCTTAATCAATAACAACTGTGAAAGGAAATGAAATAGGATTTGAGAACAATTCGCAAATGATTATACAACATTTATTCGTGATTTCATAAAGCATCAGCGTGATGCTTTATGTTTAAGCGAACTGGAGTACCCTTCGATTGTCAAATAAATCGATATTTTTATTTTCTACTTAATTATATAACAATATGCATTAGATTTATTTATATAAATCTTGACTTTTATAATTATTTCTTGTATAATTTCAATAATAGAAAATATATTTGATTTGGCGGTGAAATTATGAACATTAACAAGAAAAATTTTTATCTTTATGCTTTGGGACGGTTGGTTTCAATCATCGGTTCGGGTATTCAACAAATCGCCATTCCGCTGTACATTTTGGATTTAACCGGTTCAGGGACCATCATGGGAACATTTGTATTGATTTCTAACCTTCCCCGTCTCATTTTCGGGCCGTTTGCCGGTGTCTTAGGAGACCGGTTTGACCGAAAAAAAATCATGGTGTACATGGATTACGCCAGAGGAGCGATTATCCTTTTGCTTGCATTGCTCACCCGTTTGGATGCTCTTCAAATTTCCGGACTTCTCATTGCACAGTTTATCATTTCAACAATGGACATCACCTTTGACCCAGCTACACAAGCCATGCTGGGAGATATTGTGCATAAGAACGACCTCAACAAAGCCAATTCCATCATTCAAGGAATTAATAGTTTTTCATTTATAGTTGGTCCTGCTATGGGCGGTATTCTTTATGGACTATTCGGTATCGAAATTGTATTTTTGATCAACGGAATTTCTTTTCTATTATCAGGGTTAAGCGAGATGTTTATCAACTATCATCAAACTACAGAAAAAGTCAAAATCAACGTTAAATCAACCCTAAAAGATATTAAAGAAGGTTTTCAGTACTTAAAAAACATGAAGGGTTTGATGATGCTTCTGATTTTTGCCATGCTTTCAAATTTCTTAATGACCAGCATGTTTTCAGTTCTCGTACCTTTTTTTGCCCGTGAAGTAGTCGGTTTTTCCGGACAACAGTTTGGATTCATGGAAACCAGCTGGGTAGTGGGAGTTCTGATTGGTAATATCATCCTGGGTGTCTTTCTCTCCAAAAGAAAAGCAACGTCTTTGTTTAAAACCGGCATCATTGCAGAGACTTTTTTAAGTCTTATCTTTGCAATCGTTGTATATCCGTTCGCCGTCAGTTTTTTCGGTGGAAATTCCTGGTTTTTCTTTAGCATTATCGCCGTGATATTTATTTTTACAGGGGCTTTCAATGCGTTGGTCAACACCCCGATGCTCACCCTTTTCCAAAAAAAAGTCTCATCCAGTTACCGTTCAAGAGTCTTTTCTGTAATTGCCGTTTTAACCCAACTCATCGTGCCGGCGGGTGCCTTTCTGTTTGGCTTGGGGCTTGACCATTTTGAAGCGCATCATCTCATTCTTTGGGGATCTCTGGCAAATGGCGTATTGACCTTTGTATTTTTGATCATCGGTATGACAAAAGCATTGTCTGACGAAGAAACAGATGGAGAAATCAACCCGGAAGGAACGGAAAGGGCTGAAGTTGCTTAATGATTCAATCAATTAGCAGATTCTCAAGGATTTGATAAAAGTCATCCTTTGCGTGTTTTTCACGCCAGGGATAATGACCACATTTTGACAAAACAAAACACTTTGCTTTAATCCCCTCCTTCAGGAGGGGACTTTTTATCCCTTCTACCGGATGAGGATCATGATCACCATGAATAATAATCATTGGACATTTGACTTGTTTTACGGATTTGATTAACTGACCGTTTTTGCGTTTTTGTGATGCTTCTGTCCATACCCGTTGATAAATCTGCATATCACATTTGGTTTTATCAGTCAAATCTCTTTCAAGAACATCATATGAATCAAGTTTGGAAATGATTTGTCCGGCCCTTTCAAAATGAGTGTTGGCGATCATCTCATCTTCTTCGTTAATTTTCACAAAATGCTCTGAAAGCCTTTCCTTCGTTTTACGACTCATTCTGCTTTTTCGGGTCTTTTCGATTTCTTGAACATATGCCGCATCAAAAGGCCCTGGTGAGATGAGGATCATTTGTTTAACCGTTTGAGGATAGGCATTTTCGTAGTAAACACTCAACCAGGCACCCCATGAATGGCCGATTAAAGTCACAGGTTCACGGGAAATCCCTCTGATCACATCATTTAATTCACCAATCTGTCCATCTATACTGTCACTATGGTTTAACAACTCGATAATTCCTACTCGTTTTCCAACCTCTTCGCATAAATCATATAAAGAACCACTCGCCCCAGGACCCCCATGAATTCCAACTGAGATGTAAGGTTTAGTTCCATGAAGCCGATACGGTTGTGCTTTTGTCATACCCCTTTCTCCTTCTGATGATTGAGGTATTTTCTCAATACCATACCCTGTGATTTAAACATCGAAAACCGTTGATAAAAACCCTGCATCTGTTCATCACAAGTGAGGTCTACGCAGGTGAATGGTTCAAGCTCTTTCAGCATCAATTCCATCAGCCGGGTTCCTATGCCTCTTTTTTGAAAAGGCGGCAATACCTCCAGCATTGGGATAAAGGCAAAGTTCACCCCATCACATAATGCATTGACAAATCCTACAACTTTTTTAGTCTCTGTATCTAAAGCCAGTACACGATAACGGCTGTTTTTTAAAATCTCCAAATGCTGTTTGGGTGTTAATGGTTTTTGCCAGCCGACAAAAAAACCCTCTAACTGGTCTTCACAGATCTTTATGAGATCAGTTTGATAGACAATCATAAGTCGTTCCTCCGTTTCTTTTTTTAATTTACTTCTCGGTATACATTCTCCAGTTGCCATGCTAATCATAGCACATTGGAGTGAAGATTCTTACACCTTTATAAATATCCCTTCAATATGATAAAATGAAACCATGTTTGTTGAAGGGGTGATGTTTATCAAAAAGATTGGCCTGCAGTTGCTGTTCGTTTTTGGATTCATCTTCGGATTAACGGTGTTAATCATCTTTTTATACAATTATCTGATGTCCGGGATGATCACCCTTCAATGGAAAATTCCCCTTCGTTTTCCGGGTTTTTCGTCGTGTCTTATCTATTCAAATACATCACGGATAAAAAAAAGAAAAATGATGATTCCAATAAAAAAGAATAATTAAATGATTGAAAGGGTGGGAAATAAATGAAGAAAAACAAAAGGAAAACGGTGTTGATCGTTTTGCTCTTTATCGCCATCGTTGTGATTGCCGGTATTTTCATAATCAAAAATCTGATTGATAAGCTTGAAGTAAGTCTTGAAGAACTAAAGGATATGGAAATCGAAAATGTAGATATTTCAAAGATTCCGAATGGAATTTATAAAGGTCAATACGCACAATTTCCAATTGATGTGGTTCTTTCAGTTACTGTCGACAACGGACAAATCACCGACATTCAAATACAAAAGCATGTGAATGGAAAAGGAAAGGACGCAGAAAAGATTACGGATAAAGTAATTTCACAGAAAAACTTACAAGTAGACACCATTACCGGCGCCACCTATAGCAGCATTGTTATTCTCAAAGCCATTGAGCAAGCGCTTAAAAACCGGTAACAAAAGCAAAACAGGGCGGTTCGCAAATACCGCCCTGCTTAATTTACAGAATTCTGATTATTCGCTGTAATTCGGGCTATAACGTTGCGGGTTGCTCAAGCCTAAAAATCTGGCATAATCCTTTTCCCAAGCGGAATCAAAACAAACATAGTAGAGAATTACCTTTGGGGATACTTCAAAGAACCAGGCCCATTCCAAAATATTACCCCAATTTTCAGATGTGGTATTCTCCTCTAAATCTTCAAGAAAACCGCTGGTCCATTCTCCTCCGGTATCAGAAGGGTTGGGATCTGATGGACCGTCAATATCCCCATAAGAACTTTTATCACTATCCGTTGCCGTCAACACAATGGCTACATTGGACAAACCTGACAAATCATCCATAAAACTTCCGCTCTTACAAGCATCGATAATTACTTTGAACGTAATGTCGGGAAAATCAGATATCATGTCTGAAAATTCCGCTGCGGTCATCGTAGAGCTCCCCATAACCAGCACATCCGAATTGCCATGAGTGACGATGTAGATAGAACAATCATTAACACCTGCGTCTTCCATACCTTGAATAGCATTTCTTAAATCGTCTTCGGTGTTATCTGGCGGAGCCAGTTCTTGAGTTTCTGACATGGCCGCTGTAAAGCCCTCGTAGAAACTACCCATATTGTCAGCGTCTGTTGAAATACCGGCATCTGGATAACGTGCCGGGTTATTGCCGTTTACAACAATCGATCCCTCAACCTCAGTTTCATTACGGGTTGTCAATTGTGACCCGCTTTCTTTCTTTAATCTTGCATGTGACAGAATATTGCCGGTGAAGTTTTGCCAAACGTTTTTCTCGTAGTCAGCAGCGTATATTTCGCCGATTAACGTTGGCGTTCCGTTCACCGTTGGCCCCCAAAGGGCGTCATAATCCATCGAGATTTCGCCGGGGTTCTTGGAAACAATAATAAAATTCAAAGGGTGTGCGAATCTTGCAAGGGGATCCAGATCTACAACAAAAAAATAACCATTACCAGCCACAAGTTGATCGGCTTTTGGCATAAATGGATCATCCTCTTTTATTTGATCTCCGGTTGAGACTTCTCCAATGTAGAATATGATTCGATTGGTCTGAGTTGACTGGCTTGTTTCTTCAAGACCCAGGTATTGGATAACCCTCTCAACCGCCTGATCAAAGCTAATAAAGCCTTTCACAGGACCGGTACAGGCAAACAGAAACAACAAAACACATCCGCAAAGAACTAAAATCAACAGCAGTTTCATAAAACCACCTCTTTTTTTAAAAAAGAACGATTCAAATTACTTTGCCTGATAATTATTTGTTATAACTTTGTTATTATATGATATATTTTTCTCCATATGAAATTGACTCAGAAATGCTGAAGAACGATAACAATTAAGGGCGGGCGGTTAGGAAAGATTTCCTCGCCGTATCGTTTGTTTTTTGTGTTTTTTGCATGCCCTAATTCAATAACAAAATCCCCCAGTGAAAAGGGGGATTTTAATATTTGTATCAATCTTTAACCTTTTACCGATCCCGATGTCAAGCCACTCACCAGATATCTTTGCAGCGAAAGAGAAAGAATAACCATCGGAATGGCACCAATCAGGGCTGCAGCAGTGAACAATCCCCATTCCATTTGATAAGGACCGTATGAGAAAGACTGTAATCCAACGGCGAATGTGTAGTTTTCCGGACTTTGTAAAACAACACTGGCTAAAACAAACTCATTAAAGTTTCCCATGAACACAATGAGGAAAACAACTGCCAGCATGGGCGCTGTTAAGGGGAGCACGATTTTCCAAAACGTCTGGAATCGAGTGGACCCGTCTATCATGGCAGCTTCTTCAAGTGAATTTGGAATGGTATCAAAATATCCCTTCAACAGCCACATGTTAAAAGCAATATTACCAAGATAAATTAGTCCCAGTCCCCATAGAGAATCCAGGCCAAATCCCGGAAGGTATTGACCGATAAACCTTAACAGAAGATAAAGGGCAACCATCCCCATGACGATCGGAAACATTTGAATCAGCAATAAAAACAGCAATCCATATTTTCTTCCCTTAAAGCGTAAACGACTAAAAGGGTAAGCCCCAAGTGCACAGAACATGACTGTGATGGCTGAGGTTGCAATGGCAATGATAATGGTGTTAATCAGCCACCTCATAAACTGCTGCTCCGGTTTTTTTATCCAGTATTGAAGGCTTTCGAAGATATTCTTGTCAATTCGTTCCAAAGAATCGGCAATCTCTTGATATGCTTCCATTTCCGAAAGATCGCTTGCGATCCTGGCTATACGGTTAAGTTCAGAGGAAAAGCGATTATAAGCTGTTTTCTGCAAAGTTTCAATGGCATCCAATTCACTGGTTTTAACCATCACATTGGCATGTATGAGGTTGATGTAGCTTTCTTTCTTGGCATCGAATTGAGTTAATACTTTTTCAATCTCATCCACCGTTTCTTTCAAATATGAGGTTTCGACAGCATAATTGCGGTCTAAATAGACCAATTTATCAAAAGCCGATATCTCAGACAACAAAGCTTTAGCTGGATGGTCCATCGTTGAGAAATTATTGATAAAACTTGATATTGCGCCATTATAGGCTGAAAGAGCTTCATAATCATCCGTCTGCTCCAACAGGGTAATAATGCGGATAATCCCTTTCACCTTTTCAATATTCCTTCTCTCTAAAACAATGCTGTTATATTCTGAGCTGATTAGTTCTATTTCAGCTTGTTTATCGTTCAAAAGCACACGTTGATCATTCAACGATTGGGTGTACTCATCCACTCTCAATCGAATCTCATTGTACTGCTCAACCAACAGTGTCAAATCTGCCAAATCCTCACGAATGGGATTGATGTTGCTTTTTAAGAGATCCAATGCATTCTTCACTGAATCATCTGAGGCATTCATCAGCAGTTGTTCTTTTTTCCCAACAAACCAATCCATACTCTCCTTTAATGATAGTAATTCAAGATCTGCAACGGGGATATCCCCCAATTCCTGAATGGTTTCAGATAAGTGTTGCAGTGCACTCAAGACCTCTTCAACGGTTTTGTTGTCTGACGTTATTTCCTTGTACTCATTATCCTGATTGATTTCAACCGCTACCAGCGACCTGAGTTCTTGCATTTCGTATTGGGCACCCTGAATTTGTTGATTCAACAAACCCATTCGTTCTTCAAAACCCATCAGTTTTTGTTGTTCAGACTCAATTTGATTTTCAAGCCGCACCAGGTTATTCGATGCTTGAAGTCTTTGTTCTTCCAGGGACAAATACAGCGCCATAACATCGTTTCGTTCTTTCATTTGATTTTCTAAACCTTGTATGATCTCTTCTTTTTTTGTGGAATAGGTTTTCAATAAATTGTCAGTTTCTTTTGCGATTTCTTGAAAGCTCTCAATTAATTGAGTCCACTGTTCCAGTTGTTCCGAGGTCAACTCAGATTGCAACTCAGTTGTTAATCCTTTATACCCCTTCAGGTTGATTTCTCTGTTCCACTTGGAATATGAGAATTCCTGAGGGGTTAACAGGGATAAAAACGTACTCTGTACCGTTTCCAATTCAGCTTGTAAACCCTCACTGACATTGTTTTTTACAGTTTCAAACCAGCCTTGATAGGCATCCTGTATCCGGTTGGCAACATTTTTAAACTCCTGTTCGGTTTCGATAAACACCTTCACAAAGTCAGGAGAACTTTTTTCAATCAACGCCAAATAGCGGCTTTGTTCTTCCCCTTCGACTTTTTCAAATGAATGGATCAGCTCGTTTGTTAACTCAAATTGCAAAGATTTGGAAGATGCCAGGATATCTGTCAATTGAGTTTCAAAAAACATTTTCTCCTCATCTTTCAGCGCATTGAATCGGCTGACCATTTCGCCTGTTCGGGCTTTGGCAAACGCTACAACTTCTTCCACATACTGTTCCGATTTGATAATTTGCTCTTTGCTTAAAGCCATCTGTTGTTTTAACTCAGCTTCGCTTTTATTAAAACTTGCCAATAACTCTTCTTTACTCATTTTCACATAGTCAGTTGAAAGGTTGGCAATCTTTTTTAGTTCGGAAATCTGCTGAGGAATGTTCTTTCTGTTCAACAACAGATCTTTGAAGTATTGAAAGGTGTAACGATTAGAGAACATTTTAGTGGAAAAAGCCGCATTGTCCCTTCTGACAGAGGTTGCCACAATCCAAACCATGGGAAACAGAATGATAACGACCAAGAAGATCATAATGGCATGTTTGATCACTCTCATCCTCTGTTCACCTCCTCGAAGGTACCGGCGAATTTAAATTGGAAGAAACTGATGCCAGCCACAATAAGGAAAATAAAAAGGGCTATAGCTGATGCGTATCCAAAATCCTGTCCCCTTTCACTTTGAAAAGCCAACTTATATGTATAAGAAATCAAAATATCCGTAGATCCAGCATTGGTCAATGAATCCGACATGGCCGGGCCGCCTTTGGTCAGCAAGTAAATATTGGTGAAGTTGTTGAAATTGAACGCAAATGAACCAATCAGAAGTGGTGCAACTGAAGTCATCAATAAAGGCATGGTGATACCGGAAAATCTCCTGACACGAGTTGCCCCGTCGATGGATGCGGCTTCGTACAGATTTCCTGGAATAGATTGTAAAGCTCCCAGGCATACCATCATCATATAAGGAAATCCCAACCATACATTGACAATCAGGACACTTACTTTGGCCATAAAGGCATCTCCAAGCCATCTGATGGCATCCATTCCCAACCATTGACCGATGATGATCTTATTGATGATCCCATAGGTTTCATTAAAAAAACCGTTTCTCCAAACCAGTACAGAGATAAAAGCCGGAACGGCCCAGGGTATCAATAAGAGCGTTCGGTATATATTTCTCCCTTTAAATTTCTGATCATTCAGCATTAAGGCAAAACCCAATCCGATGACAAATGAGAACAAAACACTTAATATGGCCCAGAGGAATGTCCATATCAGGATTTTAATAAAAGGACCGGTAAAACGGGAATCGGTAAACATCTTTTCAAAATTCCTAAGTCCCACATACCCTCTGTAACCCCCTACATCTATCCTTTGACCTAAAGGAGTAATTTCATAAAAGGTCCCGTCTTCCTCCTGAAGCTGAATGCCGGTAGCTTGATTCACCAGGACAGTTCTTTCATTGATTTTTCCATTCTCCTCATATAACTCTTTGTCAATTCTGTATTTCTTTTGGGCATCCACCAGCTTTCTAAATCCATATACCGTACCAAACCGCACCAGGGATCGTTCGGGATTTATGAGCTCAGCAGTATCCAAATATTTCAAATAGATATTACTAATGAAGGTTCTCTGATTGGATAATGTATCCGGATCATCAAACGAAAAGAAATATTGATAAACAGACCGCTTACCGTTTTGAGTGCCCTCAATAGCCATGATTTCATCTTCATTTTGGATAGAATAAACGATTTCATACTGAGCCGCACCGATGACCACATTGCCATTGGTAATCTCTCTGTATTGGGCAACACTTCTTGAGGTATTGCCTTCTTGATCCACGGAGATGATTTGCGGTTTTTCAGCGAGAAATCTTTTTTCACCATCGGTGAACACCATTACAAACTCATCTGTTGGTGCAAAATCTTCCATATGCACAAACACACTGTAAGAATAGGGTTTGGAATCTGCATCGGTCACATAGGTGTTCATTAGTTGCTCCACCACTTGATTTCTTGTGAAAAGGTGACCTGTACCATAATTGGTAAATGCAATTTTCAAAGTATAAAAGATGGGGTATACCGTCAAGATCAACAAGAGGCTTAATGCCGGAATCGTATAACGATAGGGATATCCCTTTGGATTGATCACGGCAAAATCGATGAAGAAGATGATAATGATCATAATGATGCCGAGCTCGATGGTATCATTAGTAAACAAAACAATGGCAGCCCAGGTTAAAAAGGCATTCAATAGGGCTAAAATGAACCACAAAAGCATTTTTCCAAAGATCTTCAATTTGATCACCTTCTATAAAAAATAAAAAAGGATGGATGGTTACCCGGTATTCACCGAACCATCCACCCCTCTGATTGAATAACCTCTTTATTCGTTAAGGGCTGCTTCTATTTTGGCTACAGCCTGGTCCAAAGCATCTTTTGGTTCCAGTTCATTGTTAATCATTTGATTCAACGCATCTCCCATGGCTCCCCACACTGCACTCATAGCGGGTATGTTCGGCATGGGAATTCCCGTCAAAGCACTTTGGAAGAAGGAATAGACATCAGCATTATCCTTTGCCATCTCAGCAACATCCAATCTTGCAGGCGGTCTGGGATCCGCAAGGAATAAACGGTACATCACATCTTCTGTGTTGATGAAATTCGCCAGGAAATCAATGGCAAACAGGGAATTAGGTGATTGGGAATTGATTAAAAAGCCCTGAACACCTGTAAACGGTCTGCATTCGTTGCCGGCAATACTCGGAATTGGTGCTATTCCATAGTCAATTCCTGCCTGCTTATAACCTTCCGTTGCCCAAGGTCCGTTGATAATCGCCATGGCCATTCCGTCTTTAAACAATCCATCTGCAATCTGTGAGCTGTCTCCGGGTTTCATAACGCCCATATCGTAAAGTCCTTTAAGGAATTCAGCACCCTTGACGGCGCCTTCGTTATTCAGTCCAATATCGTTCGCATCAAGACCCTCACTTGTTTGTTTGAAAACATAACCGCCGTTTGCAAACAATAAAGGAGCTGTGAAATAGAAATTCGGAGCATCGTATACAAAGCCTCTGAATTCATCATCGGTGTAATCCGCAGCTAATTGCGCCAATTCTTCAAATGTCGCCGGCGCTTCGTCCATATAATCTTTATTGTAGAACAATGCAATGGCTTCTACACCGTAAGGGAGACCATACAGTCTACCGTTAAATTCAAATGCACTGATGGCTGTTGCGGTAAATTCCTTCCTGTCGGAAAGGGTAAGAAAATCCAAAGGCAGCAATAACCCGCTGACTACTAATTCTCCAATCTGGTCATGTGCTGTTACAATGATATCAGGACCTTCTCCAACTGGTGCAGCTTGTAAAAACTTTGTTTTGATTTGATCAAAAGCCATTTCCTGTACTTCCACCGGTATGCCGTACATGCTTTCAAAATCATTTCCCAATTCCTGGAGTATTTCCACTTGTTTTTCAGAACACCATACTGTTAATTTTCCCACCTCAGCGGAAAACAAACTGACAGAAACCAAGAAAACCAAAGCTGTAACTAACAACAACTTTTTCATAAAAAAAACCTCCTTTTTTAAATGAGTAAAACATAGAAAGCATATTTCTTAATCATAGCATAAATATGAATAACCGTCAAGATGTTGAATTTCTGTTGCTTTTGGATTGTATGTAATCCATCGTTACATGCAACGCATACCCTAACATGGATGATGTGCCAATATAAACTGCATTTGACATCGCTTCTGATGGAGATGCCGTTTTGATTTCCAAAATATAAAAAAGTCCACCGGTTATCAATCCAAAAACCACCGGTGCCAGGAATGAATGAAAAGGACCCCTGTGTGGAGGCGTGATCGCTGACAAAAAAGCAGAAAAAACCCATCCTAAAAGGATAGAGATGTAAAAGAGAACCGTTTCATTCCTTAAAATATTTAAGCGGGGAAACCACAAAGGGATTCTTTCTTTCAGGACAAAAAACAGATAAATGGTGGCAATGATCCAGATAATCACTTTTGCAACTCGATGCATATAGGCGTTTTTATGGTCTAAATCCGGTGCATCAGAACCCAAAACAAAGAAGATAAAAGAAAAAATCAGTATCCTATCAGAAATTGCAACCAGTTTAAAAGTATTGTGAAAAAGGTTATACAAGGGAATCATGACGGGAAAGACAATAATCCCGGTGGCTACATGAACTTTAAAATTGGGCATATTCCGAGTCCACACCCCATTTTAATAAATAGTCCACTTCTTTCAAATCCATTGTCTTGATCTCGAAATGAATATCACGGTAGGCTTTTTTAAAAAGCTGATTGGCGTTTCCACTCATCATCTCCATCTGACACTCAAAAAGGCTTCCCAACAGATCAGCTGCCTTAACCAATTTCCCTGACGGACCTTCAAAGGGATGAAGCATATAGTTTTTCACTCGATCGTTCCCATCCATTTTCAAAAGACTTAGAAGATCCTTTTCCACCATTTGCTCTTCTACTTTGGTGATGGTTTCTTCAAATCCCGGTATTCTTCTCTTGGTTGGCGAAATGATATCCCCCGTCAAAGCCTCCGGGACATCATGATAAGCTGATTTCAAAAGTAATTCACTGCAACCGCCGGATCCTGACCTTAAAGTTTTCATGATATATGACAATAGAGTTGAGATAAAGGTAACAAAAAAGGTGTGTCCGGCAACGGTTGTTTTGATGTTGCGGTTTGTCTGATTCCATCTGACGGCGTTAATAAGGGTTCTAACCCTCAGCAGATAGCATTTATACGCCGTGCTTTCTAAAATTGTTTGAATAAAGTCATGTGATTTATACGCATCTAGTTTGTCACGCAATTCGGCTAAAGGCTTATCATAATATTCCGGATAGACTCTGGCATTGATTTCACACTCGGAATAAGCTGCATACGTATCTGAAAAATCAACAATCAATCCCTCAATGGAATCATCCTTTGCCTGCTCGATAAACCCCCTGAAATCAGAATGCCATTCCTCTGGTACTTCTCTTAATACCTCTTCCATAGCACTTTTAAACGTTTTTGTCCATAAGTCCAACGAAGTGTCTTTGATGTAGTTTTTAGTTTGCAATGAGATATCCGATAAAATAGCTTTCGGAAGGTCTTTCAGAACCATTCGTTTGATCAGAGTTTCATAATTCACTTGTTCTCCACTTTCAAAAGCAACCAAAAGGGCAACATGTAAAGAAAAACCACAATTGCTGGCTTCTGTCATCAATTCAATATGCGGGGTGGTGTTCCATCGGTTGATTGTAAATAGCCTCAAGGCCATTCTGATTAGATTCGACAACAATTTTTATCAACTCTTTTCCTTATTCTCTCATTCTCATGCTAAATGAATCACTTAATCACTCAACTTGCACGTCATTATTCCAGCTCATTAAACGGCAATTCTTATACAATACTTTACCCCTGTTTTAATCACAGTTCCAGACCCCAAAGCCTTTACCCTTCAAAAAACTCTGAACAATAAACAATGAATCTGTATAGGAAAATGCTTCGCTACATTCACGCACAACTTGAGCTGTTTACCGGTTAATTTACTTGTTCCTTTAGCTGTTCCAATATTTCAACGGCAGTAACTTTTTCATTTAGCCATTGATGGCAATCCGGCTCGTTTTTCACAGCCTTTTTCAAAAAAGGCATCCATTGACTGTGGTTCATCAAAACTCCGCCTTGGAGGATTCCCTTGTTAAAAAACAATTTCAACTTTCCGTTTTCAATAACTGATTCAAGGGTCTCAAGTTCACCGGAAATTTTGCCTGTGGAGAAGATTTTCCAATCATTTATCTGAAATAATGTGGAAGGCATTTCCAATTCATAGGGACGATATTCCCCTGCCATGTTAGCTCCTGCCACCTTACCCTGCGCCATTCCTGCGGTCCATAATCCCAAGGTCATTCCGTTTATTTGAGCCACATCTCCAGCTGCATAGACCTCTGAAATAGATGTTTCTAACTTTGAGTTCACCACTACACCTCTTTCAACATTCAAAGGTGTTCCCTGAAATAACCGAATATTTGAACGAATCCCGCAAGAATAAAGAATAGCCTGCGCATCCAGCTCTCTTGAATCCGTTAAACGAATGCTTTGAACCTTTCCGTCTCCCAATATTTCTGAAGCGCCTGCTCCCAAATACATCGTCATTCCTGCTTGCACCAGCATGGTTTCCAGTTCTCTGGCCAGAGGTTCATCCAACTGCCTGTTCATCAAAAAAGGTGCAAATTCTATAATGTGGACTTTTTTCCCCAGTTCATGGATAGCCCAAGCGGCTTCCAACCCCAATAAGCCACCACCGACAACCGCAACACTTTGAATATCCGAAAAATAGTTCTGAATTCTCTCAAGATCATTAATCGTCCTCAAGGAAAAGACACCTTCCAGTTCTTGGCCTTTTGCCGGAGGTACAAATGGAGAGCTGCCATTGGAAAGAAGCAATTTTTGGTACTTGATGGAGCCTTTTGAGGTTTTTACCTCTCGATTGCGGAAATCAATCTCTTCCACGGCTGTGGACAGCAACAGGTCAATCTGTCGCTCATCATACCATTTGGCATCATGCACCAATAGAGATTGCCGATCAAATTCCTTTGAGATGTAATGGGACAGCTTCACACGGTAATAAGTGTGCATCTCTTCCATAGATATCATAAGTATACTACCCTTGCCATCCGTTTTTCGTATTTCCTCAGCCGCAGAGAGGCCTGTAATCCCGTTTCCTACGATCAGATATTTTATTGTATCCATTATTTTACCTCCTAAACTTTTTTTAATTATATCATGTAAATGATCACGTCCTTATTTAGACGGAAAGCATGAAAAATAGAAATATGCTATAATTATTGAAAATCCGGGAGGGATTTTATGTATGAGTTTCTTGATCCAAAAAGGGTAAATATCTTTTATGCCTATCTCGCCATTGCATTTGGACTTTTCTCTGTGATCTTTGCGGTTTATGAAGGGATTGCCATTACCAACGAATATTTTCAATCCCTGAATAATGGTGAGCTAACCATTCCGGAAACATCCACATTGTTTAATCAACCAACAGAGCAAATTCCCATGTTTTTCAGCGTTGCCGGTTTAATCGGTTTCATTGTATCTCTTTTATCCTTCCTTTTTCAAAGTCTTTGTAATTATCAATGGGCAAAGGTTTTGAACCGAAACATCTACAAAACCAATCAATTGCTTTCTGACATGATGAATAAAACCGATGATCAGGATATCTTATACGATTTTCACTGGATGTCAGACAAGCTTAATGCCCTTTGGATTCAACAATGGGCCTTTTTTGGATATATCGCCATTTCTCTACTGGGAACCTTGTTTAACAGTATGCCTTTGATTTTCTCTCTTGTTGGCTTTATTTTTCTATCCTACTATCTCTCTCAAATCTTTAAGGTGTCCAACGAACTGTTAACAATCAAAAGCCAGTTTTATTCCTTTTATTTAAAAGATCATTACCACGAAGGTCTTGAATACATCATTCCCTATCGTAATATCCTGATATTTTTTCTTTTATCGGTTTTAACCGTTGGCATTTATTGGTATTATTTGTTATTCAAACTCTCCATTGAAATCAATTTGTTTCTGGATTATGATGAAAAGCTCATGGCTCAATTACCCGACTCACCACTTCTCAAGGAGGTTGAACGTGAGCATTAAAGTTATCAGTGCCCAATTTACGGATGAAAAGACAATCGACGCCATAGAAGAAGACTATATGCTTTTCGAAACCAATCATTACGCCATACAGGATTATATGGAAAGAAAAGGCTATTATGAACTTGAAATATATTTGACTAATCCAGCAGATGAGCATCAGATTATTCATTATCTAAAGGATCACTATCCTCAATTACATCAATTTCAGATAACCTTTCAAAAACAAGAGGATTGGTTTGAGAAATGGAAACAATCCCTTCAGCCTGTCTGGTTAACCCCAAAATGCCTGGTCGATCCGGCATTATCCCTTGAAGATGAGGTCCGTATCATCAGAATCACCCCCGGAATGGCATTCGGAACCGGTTATCACGAAACAACCAGATTAAGCGCTCTTTTAATCGAGAAGTATATCCAAAAAGGAAATAATATGTTGGATATCGGATGCGGTTCAGGCATCCTTTCCATCATGGGAGCCCAAATGGGCTGTCATGTTACAGCCGTTGATCTGGATCCTTTTGCCATTGAAGCTACCCAGGAAAATACAATCAAAAACAACGTGTCAACTCAGATTAGCATCCAGCAATCTGATTTGCTTGAATCTGTTTCAGGCCAATTTGACCTGATTTGTGGTAATATTCTGTTTGATATCCTCAAACGACTCTTTTTAGATGAGGCAAAACGATTAAAATCGATCATTCACAGTTCATCCACATTAATCTTTTCTGGCCTGGTTTTAAGTCAATACAACGATTTCAAACAGCTAATCGAACAACAGAATTTTAAAATCATAGACAAGGTTACTGAAGGTGATTGGTTTGCCATAGCCCTAAAACAAAAAAAGACAGAGGTGGTCAAATGATGAAAAAGTTTTTTGTTACAATGATTCTGTTAACAGCGTTTGTTCTATTTGCATTTGGGATGCAAGACAGCGCATATCGCTTTCAGCTTCTGAATATTGAAGCGGCAACAGAAACCGTATCCTTCCAAAGCATCTCCGAAGACGTATGGACATTTGAATCCCTGACGGATTTACATTTTCAAATGCAAAATGGCGTTTACTCAGCAAAAGGTCAAATCGACAAGAATCTCATCGTTGACTATCAGCTGACTCTTTTTTACAATGGCGGGGAAACACAGATCAGCTGTAAATTGGAAACAGAACAGCTACAGGCGACAGCAGGAGACAAAAATTACACCATCGAGATCAAGCAGCCTTTATTGATATTGGATAATAACCTTTCCTGGACTTGGCAGTTGGTATATAATCTTTACCGGATCAATGAACATCAAACCATAAACATTTTCATCCCGCAATTGCTATTGAAGAATTTTACTGATATTTTAACAATCGAGATCCAAAAAGTAACTCAAACCGAAGAACATACTAACGTTTTCTTCAGTCTTAACGGACAATCAGGAATGCTAAAAATCAACGAAGATGGACAAGTCATTCAATTACTTATGGGTGGCACTATCATGGAAAGAATACTATGAGCCGATCCTATGCAACGGGGCAGATTACCGTAATTGTAGGCCCCATGTATTCAGGAAAAACAACGGAATTATTGACCTATGTTGAAATATACAAATTGGGTAATAAACCCTATAGTATTTTCAAACCGGTCATCGATAATCGGTATGGGGAAAAGGAAATCCGATCTCATTCAGGTATGTGTGAAAAAGCCATCCCGTTAGACCATTCCAGAAAGGCTTTGGAGTATTTGAAGGATGAAAAAGCTGTTTTTTTTGATGAAGTACAATTTTTTGACGAAGAACTATCTAATGTGGCGAAGGAATTGAGAAAGTTAGGAAAAGATATTATTTGCGCCGGCTTGGATATGAGTTTTAAAGAAAATCCGTTCATGACCACCGTTAAATTAATGGGCTTAGCCGACAAGGTTATCAAGAAGAAAGCGGTTTGTCATGAATGTGGAGAATACAAAGGTATCATTTCCTATAAACTCAGCGGTAATGAGTCTGAAATTGATGTTGGCGGGATGGAAAAATATGTAGCTGTTTGCATGGATTGCTATGAAGAACTAAAGAAAAAACAGAGATAATGGCGGTTTTTCGTTTTGTACTATTATCATACAGCCATCTCTAACAGTCCATTAAGAACCTATTTTACCTATTCTTCCGACACCAGATTAACCAAAGGCATACGGGTAATGGTGACTTTTGGCAAAAAGGCGAAACAGATCGCCTACATTGTTCAAGAAGTCACACCGGAAGACTGCCCGCAAGCGGTAGAAATCAAAACCATCGATCAAATACTTGATGATTCGCCGGTCATTGATAACGATTATTTTAACTTGATTATGGGAATAATCAGCTATTATCTTTCGCCACCCGGAAAGGTTTTTGACCTGATGTTCAAAGCCCTGGGTAAAACAAAATTAAAACACCCTCCAAAGAACCAGTCCAAAACGAAAACAACCCACAGTGAAGTTGTTCTTTCTAAAACAGGATTAAAGAAAAAGAAACTGATGATCAACGAGGAATTGAGTATATTAACCAGCACCAATATTTCTCAGCAAGGTATGGATATTATTCAATACCTGATGTTTTTCCCGGAAGCCACCCTTCAAGAAATAACAAAATCACTGAACCTGAAATCGATTACTCCCGTTCAGACACTTTTGAAAAAAGACATTCTTTCAGTTATTGAAACAGATAATAAGGAAGAGGAAAAACGGGCAACAAAAGTAGTACTTAATCCTCAGCAAGAAAAAATCGTTTATGATTTTTTCCAAACCATAGAAAGCGGGAAAATGAAACATCTTTTATACGGTATAACGGGGAGCGGAAAAACGGAAGTCTATTTTGAGATGATTGAACGGATTCTATCTCAAGGAAAACAAACCCTTCTTATTTTGCCGGAGATTGCTTTAACTCCTCAAATTGTGAAAAGAACACAAGCTCGTTTCCCGACAAAAACCATTGCCGTTTACCACAGCAATCTTTCCAATACCATGAGAAAAAAAACATTTTTGCAAGCCATTCAATCAGAAATTGACATCCTTTTGGGAACCAGGAGCTCGGTTTGGTTGCCCTTGGACCGATTGGGATTGATCATAGTGGATGAAGAACATGATGAAAGTTATATGCAAGGAGAAACAAATCCAGTATACGATGCCAGAAAAGCATGTTCTCTTTTATCCGATTTGAAAAAGATCCCCCTATTATTTGGTTCTGCAACACCTTCTATCGAGTCATTTCATAGTGCTACAACCGGGGTCATGCAATTACATACCCTCAAATTCAGACCAAAAGGACTTCAACTCCCCCAAATATCAAACATTAACCTGTCTCAAACCCCAACCCTCAAAGGTTTTTTGACCCACGAAGTGATTAAGTCTATCGAGGAGACAATCAAAACTGATGGGCAATGCATGATCCTTTCAGGCAAAAAAGGCTTTGCCAGCTATGTTACCTGTAGTGTTTGTGGTTATACGCTCAAATGCCCTAATTGTGATGTTTCATTGACATATCATAAAGGAACGGGGGACTTAAGATGCCATTATTGTGGATTTTCACAACCATTTACCCATCGTTGTCCCTCATGTTCGAACCATTCAATGGTACCAAGAGGGTTTGGAAGTGAAAGGGTAGAAGAGCAACTTCAGAAAGTATTTCCTGATTCAAGAATTATCCGAATCGACCGGGACGTTGCCCCAGGAACAAAAGAGCTGGAAAAGGCATGGCAAATGATTGAAAGAAGAGAAGTGGATATCGTAGTGGGAACTCGAATGATCTCAAAAGGACTTGATTTTGAAGCTGTTCAACTTGTGGTTATATTGAACGCAGATCATATGCTCTATTTTCCTGACTTCAGGTCCACCGAAAGGACATTTTCTCTTATTCATCAAATGTCTGGAAGAGCTGGAAGAGCAAGAAAGGAAGCCAGAGTAATCCTTCAAAGTTATTCTCCGGAAGAAGACCCCATACGATTTGCTGAGAAGAACGATTTTGATAGTTTTTTCCTTTCTGAAATCAAAAAGAGAAAACAGGGGGAATACCCTCCCTTTAAAAGAATCATTTTGTTTGAATCCAAAGATAGCCATGCTGAGAAAGCTCTTGAACGGTTGAACAAACTAAAAAGAATATTAGAAAGCCAACAAAACGCCATTTCTTTCCAACTTCTTGGGCCCGTTGAAGCTTTTATCACCAAGATATCAGGAAAATATCGTTATCATATGCTGCTGAAAATGGATGATAATAATGATATAATTCATCAGGTAAAGCGTTTTCTAAAAGAAAACGATAAGTATTTATCAAACGTGAACGTGATTGTTGACCCTATCAGATCAATTATTTAGCTTATAGGCTGCTATATGACCGGGAGGTATGAAATGCCAAACGTATCCGACCAGAAGGAAATCAATAAAATCCATTTTGAAAATTTCACAGAAGTCTTGGTTGACGAAGTGATTGACGATTTATTCGAAGTACCCACTTTAGGTGTGTGTAAATGCGACAGATGCCGATATGATATTAAAGCGATTGCCCTTAACTCATTGCCACCTAAGTATGTGGTGACGGAGAAAGGTGAGGTATATGCCAAGTTGGACATTTTCAGAAACCAGATGCGTGTCGATGTTTTAAGAGCCGTCATTGAAGCAATCGAAGTCGTCAAAAAAAACCCATCTCATTAACAAAAGAAAAAAGGGGATAATCATATCCCCTTTTTTTATCAATACTGGCGGAAGCGGTGGGATTCGAACCCACATGAGGAATATCCTCACTGATTTTCAAGACCAGCTCCTTAGCCAATTCGGACACGCTTCCACTCAGTTGAATCACATGATTCATTCAAACATACGCTTTTAAGCAAGATGATGCTTTGTCATTAAAAGTAATTGATTAGTATTTGTCTCCGTACTTTCTTCTGAATTTGTCAATTCTTCCTTCAGTATCAATAATCATTGAATCTCCCTTACCTTGGAAGAAAGGATGACAGCTGCTGCAAACGTCAAGTTTCATTTCTTCACGTGTTGTCCAAACCTCATATTCTGCACCACAAGCACATCTTGCAGTTATTTTGTTCATCTTTGGATGGATATCCGCTTTCATTGTTCTCACCTCAAAATCCTCTCTTAAAAATTCCGGGATATTATATCATATAAAAACCACAAATACAAACCCCGTTCCAAGTAACATGTATTATAAAATCAGCCTACATTTTCCTGCTTTTCCTTATGGATGTTTTCCTCATAAGTCACACCGGAATACCAATCCATACCGGTTCCTGCAGGAACAAGCTGTCCGATAATAACATTTTCTTTGACACCCAGAAGTTCGTCTACACTTGCTTTCAAAGCGCTTTCAGTCAACACCTGAGACGTCTGTTGGAAGGATGCGGCACTCAACCATCCTTCTCTCTTCAGAGATGCCTTGGTGATTCGAAGCAGTTTTCTTCGATATTTCACAGGATTTTTCATATTGATCTGATAGATCATTTTTTCTTCCGGGGTATCACCAAAGACTTCGAGATCCTTGATTCCAGCGTCGATAAAGTCTTTCAAATTTTCCTGTGTCACTTCATCGCCCTGTTTGGCAATCTCATCAATCTTCCCGTCTTTTTTTACCAAAACGTGCTTCAGTAATTTCTTCTTTAAAGCCTTTTTCCGGTTATCGTTGACCTTGGCGTTGTTTTTAAGCAACCTTTCGTTTTCCTTCTTGACTTCATTCACCGATACCAAATCACCAATCATGTAATCCGTATCTCCCGGATCAACGATTTCTACCTTACCCAACATCTGGCTGATGATGATTTCAATATGTTTGTTGTGAATATCTACCCCCTGTTCGGAGTAAACGCGCTTGATCTCTCTGAGCATATATTGAAAGGTTGCATCCACGCTCAACTCACTCATCAGCTCTCTGGGCCTAATTGCACCGGTTGAAAGGGCACTTCCCGGTAGAACTTTATCTCCTATTGACACTCTGGTTTTATGCGAGCTGGTCAACTCGTAGTCAGCAATGCCACCATCGTAATCTTCAATAAAGATCTTGGTTCTTCTCTCTTCGTTCTTAATATCCTTAACAAATCCGCGAATAGTGGAAAAGATTGCTGGGGTCTCCTTGAGTTTCTTTCTGGCTTCAAACAGTTCTTCAGCTCTGGGCAACCCTTGCGTGATATCCGATGTGGATGCGATACCTCCGGTATGAAAGGTTCTCATGGTCAACTGTGTACCAGGTTCTCCAATAGACTGAGCGGCCACAACACCGACGGCTTCTCCGATATTAACGATTTTGTGATTGGACAAATCCATTCCATAGCACTTGGCACATACACCGTTTTCTGATTCGCAGGTAAAGACACTTCGAATGATAATGGATGGTCTGACATCCACTTCCTCCACATCATTTTCCATGAGCAATCTGGCGGTAGCTGGATCAATTTTTTCTTCGATAACCACCAGTGTTGTTTTACCATCCTTTGCCAGAATCTTTTCTTTTGAGAAATTCCCTACAACCGGATATTCAATGACCGGTATTTCTATTATATCTCGATCTTTGCATTCTTGAATAAGATGACCGTTAATCGGCGTTCCTGCTTGAACAACCAATTCACCGTTGTTGGCGAAGATGTTTTCTTTTACTTCGACATATTCATGATGTTCACCTTTGGATTGTTCAAAATTCAGGATACTTTCCTTGTAAACAGGCACCTTCTTTGAAAACTTTGCCAAGAATCGGGCATCACTGTCACCGATCATGAGATCACGTTCATATTTTCTTCCCGTTTCTTCATTCATCAGAATCTCCCCGGTTAACGGATCGAAAACGGGTTTACCGAGGACGCGGCCAAAAATGTTAGGTTCCAACTCTTCGATGATCATATCATCATCTCTGAGAGAAGTCGCTTCCAACCCGTTATGGGTTCCACAATCAGACTGGGTTACGACTATTCCCTGGGCAACATCCACCAGTCTTCGAGTCAGATATCCTGCATTTGAAGTTCTCAGAGCTGTATCTGCAGCGCCTTTTCGACCTCCATGAGTTGAAAGGAAGAACTCAGACACACTCAATCCCTCTCGGAAATTTGATCGGATGGGTATCTCGATAATGTCTCCAGCTGGACCCGCCATAAGACCTCTCATTCCTGCTAACTGCTTGAGCTGGTCTTCATTACCCCTCGCTCCGGATGAGATCATCATCTGTACAGGGTTATATGGATTCCTAGCTATCTGTTTGACCGTTGCCTTCTGAATGTCACTGGTCGCTTGATCCCATACTTTGATGATTTCACGGTGACGTTCGTTTTCGGTTAAATATCCACTATCATAATATTCTTGAATGACAGCGATTTTTTCTTCTGATTTTTGCAATATGGTTTTCTTTTCATCTGAGATTTCTACATCCTTTACCGAGAAGGTCAACCCTGAAACGGTAGCATAATGGAATCCCAGTTCTTTGATGTAATCTAGCAAATCTGCTGTTCGATCAATACCGTATCGTTTGAATACTTCATAGATTGTGTGTTTAACCTGCTTTTTCCCAAAGGTTTGATTCAAATCTTTCAACTCTTCAGGCAATTGGTGATTCAAGATGACACGTCCCGGAGTTGTTTTAATCATTTTACCTTTGTAGAAATACATAATGGGTGTATGCAAATGAAGAATATGTTGTCTTTCATTGAGATAAGAGTGCTCAAGGGCCATTAATACTTCTTCATAGCATGAGAATTTCATTTTTATATCATCTTCTGAGATGTTTTCATAATCTTTTCCCACCATTGTCAGGTAATAAACCCCAAAAATAATATCCTTACCTGGCATTGAGAGGGGTTGCCCGTTGGCCGGCGAGATGATGTTGTATCTTGAGAGCATCAGCCATTTGGTTTCAGCTTGTGCTTTTGCCGAAAGGGGCACATGCACAGCCATCTGGTCTCCGTCAAAGTCTGCGTTAAACGGGGGACATACCAGCGGGTGCAATTTGATGGCATTACCTTCCACGAGTTTAGGAATGAAAGCTTGAATGGATATTCTGTGAAGAGTTGGTGCACGATTCAACATAACCGGATGATCTTTGATCACATCTTCCAAAACTTCCCAAGCTTGCGGCATTTCTTTTTCGATAATAGCCTTCTTTAGTTTCTTTGCACTCTTTGAAGTGCTTTCACTTCCAAGCAGTCTGGATAGCACAAAGGGTTTGAACAATTCAAGGGCCATTTTCTTGGGAATACCGCATTCGTGTATCTTCAAATCCGGTCCCACAACAATGACGGCACGTCCGGAGTAATCCACACGTTTTCCGAGAAGGTTTCTTCTGAAACGGCCCTTTTTCCCTTTCAACAAATCTGTCAAGGATTTCAACGGCCTTCCGCCTCTGTCCGTGATGGCCTTTGCCATTCTCCCATTGTATATCAGTGCATCAACAGATTGCTGCAGCATTCGTTTTTCATTTCTGACTATAACCTCAGGAGCTCCCAGATCAATCAGTTTCTTCAAACGGTTATTTCGGTTAATCACCCTGCGGTACAAATCGTTCAAGTCGGTTGTGGCAAATCGTCCACCTTCAATTTGGATCATGGGTCTGAGTTCAGGCGGAATCACCGGAACGGCATCCATAATCATCCAAGAAGGGACGTTGTTCGACTCAATCAAGTTTTTAACTATCTGCAGCCGTTTTCTCAATTTGATCACTCGGGCACTAGATTTTGGCAGGTCTTTTAATTCATCTTCAATTTCCACGATAATGCCTTCCAAATCCAATTTGTTCAATAGTATTTTAACGGCCTCAGCACCAGTCTTGGCTGTGATCTTTGCGGGATAAACCGTTTCATAGGCTTCGAATTCATTATCCGTGAGGATGTCTCCCGCCTGTTTACCAATCTCTTCAGAAACCTCTTCGTCTATTTCGGTAATGACCATGATGGGACGGTCATTTTCGATTTCTGCTTCCGGACTAAACATTCCCGGATAATGTTGTTCCAGCATTTGGTATTCATCTACTGATAAAATTTCTTCCTCATAGACAAACCGATCAGCAATATGCGTGCCTTCTTCAACTTTTTCGCCTTCGTTAACATATATGATGGAACCTTCAATCACCGGATAATGTCTTTCTTCGATTATATTTTCAACACGGATTTTCCCCGTGGATCTGGACTGTACCTTACCGTCAGTCATTGCATGGATTGAAATGCCTTTATCATACACCACTTTTCCGCTGATTTCGGAAACAATCGTGGGATAAGAAACCGTATCGGTTAGTTTATCCCCTTTCTTGATCTTTTTACCGTCTTTTATCAATACCTTTGCTCCGTAAGGAATGGAAAAATTGGACGGTTGATCACCGCTGGTCGTAACCGGGGAAATGTTGATGGTTCCAAGTCCCTCGTCTACTTCCACTGTTCCATCAATAGGAGAGTAAATGGCATCTATGGTTTGCTCGCTGATTAGTTCTTGACCTTTTTGGATGTTGTCTCCATCTTTAAAATTCAAGATCTGATCTTTATGTACGTTATATGAATGGCTGGTTTTATCGGATACTGTAATCCAATACATAATTTTATCGGTATGTGTTTCCTCTTCCCTGATGGATACGATACCGCTGATATCGCTTTTTACTGGTCCACTTGGATTTTTTACAACCACTGCAGGCTGGGCCTCAAAATCCCAAAATTGAGTGTAGATATCGTATTCCGTCTGATAAAGAGTGTCCCCTTTGTCAAAAGGTGTAGACTTACCATCAACTATGATATAGATCTTCTCGATAATTCTCCTTGAGCCAAAGTATATGATATTTTCCAGGTCTTTGCTGGTCATATTCAATAAATTCGCCAAGATACTCGGGGTACTTTTCAAAAACCACAAATGAACCACCGGTGCGGCCAATTCAATGTGACCCATATTTCTTCTTCGCGCACTTTTTGGCTCAACCTTTACATTACATCTTTCACAAATAGTACCTTCGTATTTCCTGCCTTTAAATTTTCCACAAGCACATTCATAATCTTTGGTGGGTCCGAATATCTTTTCACAAAAAAGACCGTCTCGTTCAGGTTTGAATGTTCGATAGTTGATGGTTTCAGGCTTTTTTATTTCACCATTTGACCAACTTCTAATAGTATCCGGGGAAGCCATTGTGATTTTTACGTGTTTAACCTTTTTCATTTACATCACTTTCCCTTCATTCCCTGTCAAGATCGATTTCATTGTCATTCTCATCAAACACTTTGACATCCAGCGCTACACCCCTGAGTTCTTTCACGAGAACTTTGAAACTTTCGGGGATACCCGGTTCGGGAACGTTTTTATTCTTTAAAATGGCTTTATACACTTCGTTTCTACCAAGCACATCGTCAGATTTTATGGTCAGCATCTCGCTTAAGGTATGCGTCGCACCATATGCCTCCAAAGCCCATACTTCCATTTCTCCAAATCGCTGTCCTCCGAACTGAGCTTTTCCGCCGAGCGGCTGCTGATGAATCAGTGAATAAGGGCCAACGCTTCGAGCATGAATCTTGTCCTGAGCTATATGAACCAATTTTAGCATGTACATAATTCCAACGGTAATGGGTTGATCAAAAGCCATACCGGTTCTGCCATCTCGAAGCTGTACTTTTCCCGATTTGACATCCTCAGTGTCACCTTTATCTAATCCCGCTTCGACTCTTTTTTTATAGAGTTCTTCAAGGATTTCATCTTCTTTTGCACCGTCAAAAACCGGGGTGGCAACAAACCAATTGTTTAAATACGCCAACCAGCCTAAATGTGTTTCAAGTATCTGCCCAAGGTTCATTCTAGATGGCACACCTAATGGTGATAAAATCATCTGTATGGGTTCTCCGTCGGGTAAAAAAGGCATATCCTCTCTGGGAAGTATTCTGGAAATAACCCCTTTATTCCCATGACGACCAGCCAATTTATCTCCAACGTTTAAAGGCTTACGGCAGGCCACATAAACTCTGATCATCTTATTGACACCGGGACCTAATTCCGAAACATCGTTTTTATCGTATACTTTCACATCTATGACGCGACCATTCACTCCATGCGGGAGTTTTAAGGAGGTATCTTGAATGTCTCGACCTCTATCACCAAACACAGATCGAATAATTTTTTCTTCAGGAGATATTTCAGCTTCACCTTTTGGTGTAACCTTTCCAACCAATATGTCCTCAGAAGATACCGTTGCACCTATACGGACGATGCCGTTTTCATCCAGATTTTTTAATCTTTCTTTACTCACGTTTGGAATATCTGGTGTGATTTCTTCAGAACCCAACCTGGTTTCACGTGCGTTCACTTCGTGTAACTCAATATGAACGGAAGTAAATGTTTCTGTTTTCAACAAATCCTGATTAATCAATATGGCGTCTTCAAAGTTGTAGCCTTCCCATGGCATAAATGCAACCATAATGTTCTGCCCAATGGCGAGTTCTCCCATGTCTGTAGCAGGACCATCTGCAAGAGGATCCCCTTTAGCCACTTTTTCACCAACATTGATGATTGGTCTTTGATTGACCATGGTATCCTGATTGGAACGAACAAATTTCTGTAAACGGTATTCATCTATCTTCGGCTTGTCTTTTTCAAATATCAATTTACCGTTTTCATCCATTCTGTGTATTTGAATTTGTCTTGAATCGACTTTAACCACTTGACCCGCATATTTTGCCCTAATGATAAAACCGGAATCTCTGGCAGCTACCCACTCCACACCTGTACCAACACGCGGTGCTTCAGGATTGATAACAGGGACTCCCTGCCGCTGCATGTTGGAACCCATCAAAGCACGGTTAGAGTCGTCATGTTCCAAAAAGGGAATCAAAGCGGTTGAAATTGAAACCGTTTGTTTAGGTGAAACATCGATATACTTTACTTTTTTGCTGTCAACATACACGAGATCACCATGTTGCCTGACAGGCACTCTCTCCATTGCAATCGTTCCGTCTTCCTTTAACGGGGTATTGGCTTGTGCAACAAAGTACATTTCTTCTTCATTAGCTGTTAAGTAATCAACTTCATCGGTAACCCTTCCATCATCTACTTTTCTGTAGGGAGTGATTAAAAAACCGTATGGGTTAGTGGTCGCAAAAGTTGCCAAAGAGGTAATCAAACCAATATTGGCCCCTTCTGGTGTTTCTATGGGACACATTCTTCCGTAATGAGAATCATGAACATCACGAACTTCAATTTTTGCCCGTTCCCGTTTCAAACCGCCAGGTCCTATAGAGGATAATCTTCTTTTGTGTGTTAACTCAGATAATGGATTCACTTGATCCATGAACTGAGAAAGTTGACTACTAGCAAAGAATTGATTCATAGAAATGATGATGGGTCTGACATTAATCAGACTTTGAATGGAAATTTTTTCTAATGAATTATAAACGGTCAATTTCTCCGTAATGAGCTTTTGTATTTTTGAGAATCCACGTTCGAATTCTCCTTTAAGTAGTTCACCAACCGTCCTCACTCGTTTATTACCCAAGTGATCTTTGGTATCCAACAAATTGTTATCAAATTCTAAATCCAACAGATGAATCGTTGCCAAGAGTAAATCCAGTTTTTCAATAACCTGTGACTGTTCATTGTATCTTTCTTCACCTTCAATCCCGTGAAGCTTTTTGTATTTGTCATAGATCATATCCAGTCTTCTGTTCATTTTGTATCGTCCGACTTCAGAGAATTCATATTTTTCTTCACTGAAGTATAGGTTGTACAGGTAATTTTTGGAGGTATTTACCCTGGGTATTTCTCCGGGTTTTAATTTTCTGAACAGCTCAATAACCGCTTCGTTCTCACCGGCTTCTTTAAGGGAATCATCCAGTTTCTCAAAGGTATTTTGAACGTTTGGATTTAATATGGTGATTTGTTCAATTCCATTTTCTATGATTTCATCAAATCGCTTTTTGTCAAGCTTTTCGCCCTTTGCAATGATGACATTCCCTTTGGCATCTGTAATTTCTTTTAACACGATGGAGTCGGCATATTTTTCCAAATCTTTCTTGTTATATGCCTCGATCTCATGTGGAAAATTGTCAAATAATTCAACGTTATCAACAAATCCAATACTTTTCAAGAATAGGAGCAGATTAACTTTTCTTCTCCTGTCAATTCTTGCCTGAAGAATGTTTTTATTTGTATTTAAAATGATTTCCAGCCAAGCTCCACGCTGGGGTAGAAAATGTGAAATATACAAATCCTTTTTTCCTGGTGTTGCGCCCTCATCCACAAAATAGATACCCGGTGATCGAACCAGTTGATTGACAACCACCCTCTCGGCGCCGTTAATGATAAATGATCCTCTTTCAGTCATAAAAGGAATATAACCGAAAAAGGCATTTTCTTCTCTCATTTCACCGGTGTTGATATCTAAAATCCTGACTTTGACATAAAGGGGAACCGTATAGCTAATTCCTTTGGCTTTACATTCGTTTTCATCTTCGTTGGGTTCACCAATCTGAGTATCAACAAATTCAAGGACAAATCCCTTTTCGTCCTTTCTTAAATCGCCACGATGAGGTTGTGATCTGATTGGCGAAAATTTTGTCAACACTTCCATGATTCCCTTTTCCAAGAATTCCTGATATGATTCCAACTGCATATCGATGAGGTTTGGTACTTGAACCGCCTCACCTATTTTTCCGTAAACTTTCCTTATTCTTCGGCCGAAGCTCTCCTGTTTCAATGAAAATCACCTCTTGGAGAGAAAAGATTTTTTAACACAAAAATGCAACAGGCACATGCCTGTTGCAGGGAATACTAATTATGACGTAATTTCAATTATTTAAGTTCTACTTCTGCACCGGCTTCTACAAGCTTTGCTTTAATATCTTCGGCTTCGTCTTTAGGTGCGGATTCTTTAATTACAGCATCAGGAGATCCGGCATTATCAACCAAGTCTTTGGCTTCTTTCAATCCAAGCCCAGTAATTTCTCTGACAACCTTGATCACATTGATCTTCTTATCTCCAAAGCTTTTCAGAAGAACTTTAAAATCGGTTTTCTCTTCTTCTGCTGCTCCTGCCGCTCCACCGGCTGCAGGCATTGCAGCGATTGCCATTGGTGCCTGTGCTTTGACATCGAATTTCTCTTCAATATCCTTTACCAGTTGGGATAATTCAGTTACGGTCATTTCTTCTATTGCTTTTATAATCTCTTCACGTGTCATTTAATTTACACCTCCAGTAATTTTAGCAAATCATGACTCTTTTTTTTCTTTCACTGCATTCAATGCATAAGGTAACTTCAATATGATGTTGTTCAAAGATGCTGCAAGTCCGGTAATCGGTGCCTGCAGAACATTCGCCAACATTCCAAGCAATTCTGTCCTTGAAGGCAACTTAGACAGTTCAACAACACCCTGTTCATCGTATACTTCGCCCTCAAACAATCCAGCTTTGATCTTCGGCATTTCAAATTCTTTGTTGAATTTGACCAATGCCTTTAAAACCGCCATGGGATCTCCTTCTTCATCAACATATAAAGCGGCGTTAGGACCGTTCAAATATTCAAAAAAGTCTTCGTTGGTCTTTCCGGATTCATCCAAAGCAACTTTGATAAACGTGTTTTTGCAGACTTGCAAGTGACCGCCTGATTCAGAAAGTCTTCTTCTCAGAATACTAATCTTTTCCACATTAAGTCCCCTGTAATCCATAAGAACAACAACCGGTGATGACTTAAATTGATCGGCGAGTTTATCGATTATCTGTCTTTTCTGCTCTTTAGTAAGCAATGTTCCACCTCCTTTGTATTATATGACCACGTATGAGGTCACGGTGAAACACACGCGCACCTCGGTAGGCGAATGACTTCTTTAATAAAAAAACCTACTGTCTCGAGTACGTGGAATAGAAATAACGGTTTTTATACTTCTTTTAAATATACACTTTGATCTAATTTGATTCCCGGGCCCATTGCAGTAGCCACCGCTATCTTTTTGAACAGTTTACCCTTCAAACTGGCGGGTTTCATCGCCAATACCTGTCTAATAGCAGAGTCTAAGTTCTCTTTTAATTGTTCATTTTTAAATGACTTTTTCCCGACGACCAAATGGATATTTCCCGTTTTATCGTTTCTGGCTTCAATTCTTCCACCTTTAAATGCATTGACTGCTTCTTCAACATCATTGGTAACTGTACCTGATTTAGGCGATGGCATCAGTCCTCTTGGACCCAAAACTCTTCCTAATTTGCCTATAACTCTCATCATATCTGGTGTGGCGATTGCTATATCAAAATCCATCCAGTTCTCTTTTTGGATCTTGTCTGCCATATCTTCAGCACCGACAAAATCTGCGCCGGCTGCCTTTGCTTTTTCAGCATTTTCTCCTTGTGCAAACACAAGAATTCTCATACTTTTTCCCGTTCCGTGAGGAAGGGAAATAGGTTGTCTGATCTGCTGATCTGCCTTTTTGGGATTAACATTTGTACACATATGCAATTCGATGGTTTCATCAAATTTAACTGTGGCTGTTTCTTTTAACAGTTGAACCGCTTCTGCTATGCTGTATAATTTGCTCCCGTCAATCTTCGCTCTCGCTTCTCTGTATCTTTTTGAATGTTTTGGCATTTGTCAGCACCTCCCCTATTTGGCGACTTCTACGCCCATATTTTTGGCTGTTCCTTCGATGATCTTCATCGCTGCCTGAATATCGTTGGCGTTTAAGTCTTCCAATTTGATCTCGGCTATTTTTCTAAGCTGTTCTTTCGTGATCTTCCCAACTTTTTCTGCATTGGGTACCGAAGATCCTTTCTTGATTCCCGCTTCTTTCAAAATAAGGAAAGATGCCGGCGGCGTCTTCATAATGAACGTAAACGATCTGTCTTCGTATACCGTGATAACAACAGGAATAACTGTCCCCATCTTATCACTCGTTCGAGCGTTAAATTCCTTACAAAAACCCATGATATTGATGCCATGTTGTCCAAGTGCCGGGCCTACTGGTGGTGCAGGATTGGCTTTTCCGGCTTGCAACTGTAACTTGATCGTTGTTAAAATCTTTTTTGCCATCTTTACTCCTCCTCGAGTGGTTTAACGGGTCGGCATAAACCCTCCCACAATATCAAACAAAAGCAGGTTAAGCAGCCCTTGCTTTTTGTTAAACAAAATGATCTATAATAAGCTTATACTTTTTCGATCTCACTTAAATGAACAACTACAGGTGTTTCCCGTCCGAAAATGTTGACCATTACTTTTAATTCATGCTTTTCAGGATTGATCTCACTGATCGTCCCAACAAAATCTGAAAATGCACCTGATTGAATCCTGACAGCTTCTCCTATCTCGTACTCTATTTCAACCGTCGCTGCTTTTTTCTCAGACTTTTCAATACTTTCCAATCCGGCAAGACGCAAAATCAACCTTGCTTCTTTATCCTTTATTGGCAACGGTGCTGCACCTGAAGACACAAAATGAACAACGTTTGGAACACTTTGAATAGTATTCCACGCTGCATCGGTTAAGGCCATTTCCACAAAAACATAACCGGGAAAAAGTCTTCTACGCTTGATATTGACGAGTTTTAATATTCTTCTCGTTCCTCGGTCACTGACCTCTACAAGCGCATCAAAATCGGCGGTTAAATTAAGAGGCTCAGAGATCTCGTCATTTTTTTCCACTTCTTTTCTTTTAGATGCCCTGCTTTGCAAAAACAATTTGAGGGGGACATAGTAAACATCCTCCTCGAAATCATCTGTTCTTTTCACCACTATCTTTTTTACTTTAACAGATTCTAAAACTGTTCCATCCATCTCACAAATATACTCGGTGTTCTTTGCAAAGGGCATCCCTTGACGAATCTTTACACCAGACTTAATGCCAGACTCTATCTTGTCCGCTTCCGGAATATAGTATATTTTTGTATATTTTGAATCCAGGGTTTCAACGACAATTCTGCGGTAATTTCTTACCACTTCAACTGTGCCGGAATGTCTTATTTTAACGGGGTTCTCTTCAGCCAGCAAATCGCCTTTTTTAACTTCGTCACCAGTAGTAACATGAAGCTTTGCTTTTTGAGAAAGCATATGTTTGACAGTATGTGCCTTGGATGGTTCAACAACAACCTCTTCAGGTATGACGACCCGACCGACTAATCTTTCAAGGTTAAGTGTATCTCTTTTTTTTTCGATACTCTCCTTGATTTTTTCTTCCAGTCCGGAATACGTTTGAATAACGTACCACTTTTTTTTCAACCAAATCACCCAATACCAAGGACACCCAACAGGTATTTGGTAAGGTTGCTGAATCCCAAATCAAGAGCTGCAAAATAGACACCCATAACAATTAAAATAATGGTTACAACACCTGTTGTTTGCCATAAAACGTGTCGAGTTGGCCAAGTAGTAGCTTTATATTCCTGCTTTACTTCCCGGAAGAACTTCTTGACCTTCGAGGGTTTCTTAGGAGCAGCTTTCTCCGTCTTGTTATTCTTGACCATGTCATTATTAGCCATACAGAAATTCCTCCCTTTAAGAAAAACTGGCAGGCCCGGAGGGACTTGAACCCCCAACACCCGATTTTGGAGACCGGTGCTCTGCCAATTGAGCTACGGACCTACGTTTTTTATTTCGTCTCTTTATGCAAGGTATGTTTCATGCATCTGGGACAATATTTTTTTATTTCAAACTTATCTTGCATGGTTTGCTTGTTCTTAGTTGTGGTATAGTTCTTTTCTTTACATTCTGAACATTGAAGCCTAATTTTCACTCTCATAATCAACACCTCAGTTTACTGACAATAAAAATGGTGGTAAGGGAAGGATTTGAACCTTCGAAGGCATTCTGCCAGCGGATTTACAGTCCGCCCCCTTTGGCCGCTCGGGCACCCTACCACTTTGAAATAAATATGGAGCCAGTTGAGGGATTCGAACCCACGACCTGATGATTACAAATCATCCGCTCTGGCCAACTGAGCTAAACTGGCTCTCACTTCATAAAAACCAGTGCTATTATATAGATTTGTATTCGCTTTGTCAACAGCTGATCGTTACAATATAATGAAATTCGAATGGGCAATAGATTTCTTTTTTTATTATTGCATCCAGAAAACGTCACTTTTTTCAACCGTACTCTTCCATTAACTACAGAAATCATAGGTAATCATGCATTGTGGGGTTTACATGTCGTATACTTAAAATAACAGTGAATGTACCGGTTTAATGATATAATATTGAAAAGCTGCTTAGCAATTGATGCTGTTTAACATTTCTTGAAAGTCAGATGCTTTATGTGTATTGTCACAAGGAGGTCTTTTTTACTTTGAAGCGATTGATGAACCCCTTAAAAAATACCACTATCAAATTCAAACTGAAGATTCTGATCGGCCTTCTTTTTATCTCATTTATTGTGTTTGCCGTTATGCAATACATATATACTCAACAATCTATCATGGAAACCGCCAGAGAGAAGGGAACTTCCATAACGGAGATGATCAATGGGGATATCAGTCGATGGCTCAGTGAAAACTCTGTGATCATCAAAGATCTTTCTATTCTCTTTTCTCATCATGATTTTACAACTGAAAAGAAACTTAGTATTATGAAAGATTTTTTGGAAGAAAGCAATTTCTTTTCTTCCATCTATTACGGAGATAACACAAATAGAATGATAAATGCCAGCGGTTGGCAACCTTATGAGGGTTTTCAATTAACCACACGGCCTTGGTACATCAGCGCTGTTGAGAACGAGCGCTTGTCATATACCAATATCTTTCTGAATGCCAGTAGAGACGATATGATCATTTCAATTTCCTATCCTATTAAAGATTCTGATGTTAAAGCTGTAATCAGCGGAGATGTATCTGTTAAAACGCTAATTCGGCAAATTTCTGAAATTAAACCCAGCAAAAATGGCGTTGTCTTTTTGATGGATTTCAACGGACATATTATTGCGCATCCTGATTTTACTAATTTTGACAGTATGGATATTGATTACAAGAACCCCATCTATACTCAACTGTTTGAATCGATTCAGAATTCCCCTGAAACATTTCGTCAACAAAAACTTGGTGAGCAAAGCGGTTATTTATCTTTCGTCAGAAATGACGATTTGAATCTCTATCTGTTCAGTTTTATTCCAAACCGTGATTTCAGGGATCTTTTTACTAACGCCATTGCGTATACCATTATCATGTTGGTATTAATACTTTTGATAACACTTTTATTTTACAGATCTCTTCAAAGTAATGTTGTGGGACCAATCGAAGAGTTAAAAGCAAGAATCAACGAATTAGATTTTTCCGATGATTTTCATCAGCGTTTGGATTATGTTTATCCGAGTGAATTCAGTTCTTTGGTAAAAACTATCAATTCGATGTTGACACAAGCTGAACAAACCCTGATTCAAAAAGAATCCGCTGAAAATGAATTATCAGCCTTAAACGAAGAACTCATCAGCACAAATGACATATTGGAATCAAAGAACCAAGAGGCACAAAATAACTTGCTACTGCTTTCACAAGAGAAGGAATTGCTTCAAGCCCTTTTCGATAATGTTCTACTGGGGATTCAGATATTTGATTGCGATGGCAATCTTTTACTGGCTAATTCAGAAAACACAAAGATTACGGGGTACAACGAAGAAGCAATTTTAAATGTAGTTCAATGGTACAAAAAGTTGAAGGCCTCAGATGAGATTATCCAGTATATTTCACAATCCTTTGACAGTCAAACGCTTCAGAATCAGATGATAATAGATTGTAAAATTACAACAAAAAAAGGAACCATCAGGGATGTTGAATTTTGGTCAAAGATCCTATCGGACGGGAGAATGGTTGTCACCCTTAACGATATCACCGAACGATTACTCGGAGAGGAGAAATTACGAATCAGCGAGCAGCAAGCCAATGCTGCGAATATCGCCAAATCAGAGTTTTTAGCAAATATGAGTCACGAATTAAGAACACCTCTTAATGGAATCATCGGTTTTTCCGAGATCCTTTTCAAAACTGTCCTTTCAGAAGAACAGAAAAGTTATCTGGACTTCATTCGAATTTCAGGGAAAAACCTGCTCCAAATCGTCAGTGATATTCTTGATTTTTCAAAGATTGAGGCTGGTCGTCTTGATATGGAACATGTCTACACGGATATTGATCAAGTTGCACGCCATTCTTTGAGCATGATCGAACCCCTTGCTAATGAAAAGGGCATTTCACTCCAATATCACATTGATGAGACTAAAAACTATCCTGTATATTCAGACCCCTTAAGGTTGAGTCAAATCATCAACAATCTGTTGGGTAATGCGGTTAAATTCACTTCAGAAGGATCGATCACCCTGAAAATCCAATTGATTAACCAAACCCATGAATCGATTCGTTGCAAATTTTCTGTATCGGATACCGGAATAGGGATTAAAGCGGAAAAACTTAATGAAATCTTTCAATCGTTTACTCAAGCCGATAATTCCATCACGAGAGAGTACGGTGGAACTGGTCTTGGATTAACCATCTCCAATTTATTATTAAAGCATATGAACAGCACTTTGATTGTAGAAAGTACTCCCCTTGTCGGAAGTACCTTCTTCTTCAACATCAGTTTTGACCGTTTTGATTTAAAAACCAAGGATCTTGCATATGATTCGCATTCAGAACAATCGCCTGAATTTGTAAACGGCACCAAAACTTTTTTGATCGTTGATGATGATAACATCAACCGGCAGTTTTTGAGAATCACCCTCAACAAGTTACTGGAAAAACCAATCGTTTATTTTACCTCTGATGCTCATGAGGCTAGTGAGATCTTTGATGCCTTTTATCCTCATATGGTTATTGTTGATCTAAACAAAAATCCAAGAGAAAGCCTTAACTTGATCAAACAAATTAGACATAAAGAAGAACAAAGTCAATCTAAGGCAACGATTATTATCGTCTATGAGAAAGATAAACACTATGAAAGCGAAGAAGCACCGGATAAACAATTGATCGATGATTATCTAATAAAACCGATTTCTTCTATGCAATTAATGGAAATTTTAAGAAAACATATGTTGAGAACGTGATGGTTGATGCTGCGTTGGCTGATTATTTTATTGATTATGATAACAACGTACATGACTTCCTTCGCTCAACCGTTTGAATCGATGACATTAGAGGAAGTGAGAACCCAGTTTTTACTTTATGTGAATCAATATCGGATGGAAAAAGGTCTGGAAGAACTTCAACAACGCTATTCATTTGTTGCCCAAGATCACGCCAGTAAACAAGCCACCATCGATCAATACCTCGCACATAGCGGTTTCAACGAAAGAGCCGATCAAATTCTTGCGCTCAATAAACAGGCTGATATAGCAGATCAAGCGTTATTCGGTTTTTACTCCGTGGCTGAGAATTGTTGTTCTTTTCCAGTTTGTTCAGATCCCGCAAAAAAGGCTTTTGAGCAGTTTCTTTCCAGCTTCTCCCATCGGCATAACTTGTTGAAACGATGGCAATATACCGCCATAGGAATTGATCAAGGTGCTTCAGGCATTTTCTACTTTTGCCAAATCTTTTTTTGAAATCTTGTTAAGGTCCCCCTGATCACCTCATCAAGAATCCCAAGAATCCATGGTAAAATAAGTTGAACATTATACAGGAGGTGTTTATTTGAACGCACAAGCACCCGGAAGGGTAAATATTATCGGAGAACATGTTGATTACAATGATGGTTTTATTTTGCCCTTCGCAATAGACAAGGCAACAATTGTAAAGGTATCCGACTCAAAAGAACGCTATCATCTAATCACATCAGAGGGATATGGAACCAAAGCCTTTGCAGTTGAATCGATGGGGAAAACAGAGGATTGGACTGATTACGTCAAAGGTGCCATCTATTTTTTGACCATGATTTATAATTTACATATCCCTCCCCTTCAAATTACAGTATCGTCAGATGTTCCCATTGGTGCGGGTTTGTCAAGCAGTGCCGCTATTGAAGTCGCTTCTGTCATGGCTATTTCCCATCATTTAGGCATGCATTTGGATCAGGAAGAAGTTTATAAACTGGCTCAAAGAATTGAAAATGAATTTGTCGGAGTGAATTGCGGCATTATGGACCAGTTTATTTCTGTTATGGGAAAAAAAGATCAGGCTGTTTTTTTAGATACGATGACCATGGAGTATGACTATGTTCCGATCAATCTTGCGCAATCTCAATTTTACATCTTGAATTCATCGGTCAAGCATTCACTTGGTGACGGAGAGTACAATAAAAGACGGTTACAATGTGAAACCGCCCTAAAGAAAATGGACAAAGAGTCCTTCAGACAACTGAATCTGGATGAATTGAAGGGGTATCAAGAGCTTCTCGATGAAGTTGAATTCAAGCGAAGTTATCACGTATTATCTGAAAACCAGCGAGTACTTTCCTGTCGAAATGCCCTTGAGGCGGGTGATGAAGATCAAGTGGGTCAGTTGTTAAATTTGTCACATGCCAGTTTAAGAGACAATTATGAGTGTAGTTGTGAAGAAATTGATTTTTTGGTGGAAGCCATGATCCAGATACCAAAGGTACTTGGGGCAAGAATCATGGGAGGAGGATTTGGCGGCAGTCTCATATTCTTAGCACATAAAGACTTCTCGACAGACCATTTGGATGAACTGAATCATCAATATGCCAGTCTTTATCACAGGCAGTTTTCAGTTTACAAAGTGCTCCCTTCTCAAGGCGCTTTTGTTTTTGACTAACATGGTTCCGATCTCGGAGATCATCGAAAAGATCAAAAATGATATAATAGAAACTGTCCATCATTTTCCATTACTCGTTGGTTTTTCGGGCGGAATGGATTCAACGGCATTGGCATACCTTTGCAGGGATGCATTGGGAAACAGTCGAATTCGCTTGGTTCATGTTATTTACGGACCTTATACCTACTCCAAAACATTGGAAAATGTCTTGAAAACCGCTGCAAATATGGAATGTAAATTACAGTTCGTGGAAATGCGAGAGACTCAAGAAAAGATTTTAAGAAACGGCCCTTCTTGTAACCGTTGTACCAAACAAGTCAAGCTAGCCGGTGTGAAAAGCACCAGGTTCGATCATCAACTTTTGACAGCAACAGGGGCTAATTTATCCGACAGTTGGGGAGAATACGGATTCAAGCTGATGAATGGCGTGTATGCCCCTTTTTTGGATCTTGATAAAGAAATCATTCATCAAATACTAGCCTATTATCAGGTAGAAGATGCCAGAGTTAAAATAGGAGAATCCGTATATCGTGAGGGGTGCAAGGCAAAGCATTTATTGAAAATGCTGATTGTCCCTCAATATCATGGACATAGCGTTTGCTTATCCAACGAAATTCTATTAGACATTTTGAAATGTGCCGATTTTGATGCCACATTAGCGAATGTCAAAATTATCGGCCCGCTCGGAAAAAACATTGCCCTGATTAATGTCAAGCCTAAGCCGGATGATAGGGTGATAAATCAAATTATCAAAAGGATTCATGGCATAACCTCCATTGATCAGGTTCTGTTTGTCAGAAATCCCTTAAAATTAAAAATTTTGGCAAATCCTTCTATCTACCGAAATCAAGTTGCAAGGGAAAGAATAGAACAGGGATTCTTAAAAAAAGACTTCGCTCAAGATATCTTCTGTGAATGGTATGAAAGTACAAACAGTAAATTAAATACGTTTCATGTAACCGAATACGCTCAGATATAGGAGGAGAAAAAAATGATTATCAGCTATCAAGGCAAAAAGCCAACTATACACCCAGATACTTTCATCGCTCCTACAGCCACGATTATTGGCGATGTGGTAATCGAAAAAGGTGCCAATATATGGTATGGAGCTGTCTTAAGAGGGGATATGGCTCCCATCAAGGTTGGTGAAAATAGTAATATACAAGATAATGTAACCATACATACGGATACAGGGGTTCCTACCATTGTCGGCAAAAATTGTACAGTTGGTCACAACGCCGTACTGCATGGCTGTACTTTGAAAGATTACGTTCTGATTGGAATTAGTGCAATACTTTTAAACAAATCCATAGTAGAATCCGGAGCCATTATCGCAGCAGGGTCTTTAGTCAAAGAAGGACAGCAATGCAAGGGGTGCTGTCTGTATGCTGGGATTCCATCACTCGAAAAAAAGACGTTAACCCATTCAATCGAACAGCTTCAAAATCATGCTGATTACTATGTGAACCTCTCTGTCGAACATAGAAAGGAACAGGATCTATGATGTGGATGGACAGAATAGACCATCACACGCAAGTGATTGCACCCGAATGTCAAGAGCATTATTTCCCCGGCGGCGATCGTTGTATCCTTTTGATACATGGATATACAGGATCTCCGCATGACATGTTGTTTTTGGGCCAAAGACTTCATGATGCCGGTTTTTCTGTGTATATTCCAAGATTACCCGGTCACGGTACCAACCATACGGATTTTTTAAATTCTAATTACCATCAATGGTTAAGAAAGGTTATTGACGCTTATCTGAATTTAAAACGAAATTTTTCAGAAGTCTATTGCTGCGGACTTTCCATGGGAGGAGTTTTAACTCTTTTGCTTGCTTCTGTTTTTAATCCCAAAAAGATTGCCTTAGCGGCACCGGCAGTAAAAGCTTCTAATCCATTCATATACTTGACCCCTGTTATCGGGTTGTTTAGAAAAAGAATCAAACGCCAAATAACCGAACAATATCAAGAAGACTATTTACAAAAACTTCAGAATGAATACTGGTCGTATGACTGGCCCACAAAAGCGAGTGATTTGCTGAAACTGCAACAATTATCGAAAAGGAGACTTCCGAGGGTCTATTCAGACTGTCTCACCATTGTTTCCAAATCAGATCAGACCGTTCCGGTAGAAGTTCTCAAAATCATCGAAAAGGGCATCTCATCTGAAAAGAAGGAACATGTCATATTGGAGAAAAGTCCACACGTCGTTGTGAATGATATTGAAAAGGTAAGGGTGTCTCAGGAGATTATTAATTGGTTTAGCGAATAGTTTGAACTTTTTCAGGTTTTATTAGTCTAAACCTATGTAGGGGGGAAACATGCGTGTTTTCCGATAAAAAAAATCCAGAAAAAAGCCCGCAAGAAATACAAGAAGCTGAAAAGAATTTCATTGTGGCTCTTAAAAAGAAGAAGATGTGGGCTTATGAGTTATTATACAGTAAATACGCTAACATGGTGGGCGGAATCGCCAGGTCTTATTTAAATGTTGATGATGTAGAAGATGTTATTCAAGAGGTTTTCTTTAGGATTTATAAAAGCATCAAAAGATTTAAAGGCGATTCGGCTTTTTCGACTTGGTTGTATCGGATTACCGTTAACGTATGTAAAGATATTTTAGCTAAATATTCGAAGCGGTCGGAGACGTTTACCGATTTTGAAGATGAAGACAATGGAGGCGTCCCGGAACCTTCTTCAGAAGTTGATATCGAAGCAGACATCAGACAGCAGTTCAGAATAGAAGATTTCAGGACTGTTTTGGGAGAGTTATCAGAGGAAGACAACCTTTTTATCACTTTAAGAGACATTGAGGGACTGGATTACGAAGAGATCAGCAAGATTACCGAAAAACCATTAGGAACAGTAAAAAGCAGGATATACTATGCCAGAAAGAGATTAAAGAGTTTATTAGAAAAATATGGTATTGGGGATTAAATTAGCTTTAAGGAGGTAATTGAATGAACTGTACGGATTTCAAGGACAGTTTCATGGATCGTTATTTGGATAACGAATTGAACTCGAAGGAAATTAGAGAGTTCAGAGAACACATGAAGGAATGCGATTCTTGCCGGTCGATTTTTCTTTCCTATAAGGAAGTAATGAATTTTCAAAAGATCAGAGCTTCTTACAGCGGCAGCGAGAAAGGCAAAAAGATGTTTTTAAAACGCATTAAAAGAAGAAAAAATATGCCTTACCAAATCGCAGCAGGTTTCGCCGTATTGACGATCGGTTTCTTTGGTTCAAAAACATTCATGGATTTTAATCGGGTCAACCAGCGTTATGAAACCATCGTCAACAAAAGTGTGGAGATGCTTAATTCTGCCCAGAACCCTGATAACGAAATCAATCTTAGTATCAAAAATGCTTCGGGAGATGTAAAATCCCGGACTGAAAAGATCTTTAACCTCATTAACGACAGTGAAAAAGAATAATAAACGGATTGGATTAGGATTTTAAAAATCTTTATATTATCTTGTGGGTGATTTAATGCCTCTTGGGAAGAAAAAGAGAATCATCTGGTTTTTGTTGATGTTTTTTGTTTGTTGTGCGCTTTCATTTGCCGAAACAACTGAAAATGAAAATTTAGGTGATGTACTTTCACAAAGCAGCGAAGAGTCTTTCGATAAGGAAGCTTTCATCAATAACTTACTTCAGTCTTATGACAACAGTTGTATAAATGGTACCCGAATCATGATGGAAACCGGTGAATCGGCCCGGTATCGTTATGAGTATGTGATGAGAAAAGGACCTGACAAAATCGTTTCACTGAAGATGCCTTATCGAGTAACATGGTATCGTTATTCCAACGAAGGATTCATTATTTTAGATGGAAAAAAGGTTTTGATGGAAGACATGATGAAAGATCTTGAAGATGTTTTTTTAGAAGACATTCAAGATGCAGCCATTGATATCAAATTAACCGAAATCCAGTATTCAGGGATTCCTGCATATTATCTTTTAGGCTATTTGGAAAATGCTACTTATCGTGTTATTTTATTAAAAGAAAGCATGCAGTTTATCAGGTTGGAAAAAGAAACTGCGTCAAAGCTGACCGTCATGTTATATGACAATCTCAACCAAGGGAAAAAAGAAGATTTTTTGAACCAATTGTCCTGGTATCAAGATATCCCCAATGAAACATCTCAAGCAACTGATGGCACAATAAACAACGACATGACAATAAACCAGGACGAGCTTCTTAAAGATTTTGAAGAACTGTTGGAACCCGTTTTACAAAAATATCAAGCTCAGAAGACAGAAATGATCGAATTTTCAGATGCTCGAGCCATGTTTTTAACAATGAAAGGACCGGAGAAGACTTCACCTTTTGTTATCGTTATTGTTATTCATGATCATCAGGTTAACCCAACAAATTCTGAATCCATACTGGGAAAAATTCCAGACAATTACCAGGTTTGTCAAAAAATTGTTGAAAAAGTTGAAATCAACGTCATTGGTAGCCAGGAAAAAGCCTTTTTAGACCAAATTATAAATCTGATCACCCAACAAGTCGAAAAGTAATATCATATTATTGATTCTTTTAATAACTTTTATTAAACCATTCTTGACCGAAATAGCCCATTGTGATATAATCGCATCTGTTGGAGAGATGGCCGAGCGGTCGAAGGCGCACGCCTGGAGCGCGTGTTAAGGGTAACCTTACGTGGGTTCAAATCCCACTCTCTCCGCCAACGAAAAAAGCCGGTGTAAAAACCGGCTTTTTTTATAACTGTTCCTCAGTCCATGAACGGTAAATCCCTTTAAAAAAAACCTTTCTAAAGGGAAAAACTAAAGCGAACAGGACCATTAGAGAAATCAGACTTCCTGCTGCAAATTTACCCCATTGTGGATACATCATCGCATCTTTACCGGCATAGGTATACAATCTCAGAGATACAGGATACTTCAGCTGGTCTGTTATGAAAATCAACGGTGCCGTAAAGCTCGCCCATCCATCAATCATGACTTTAACAAAAACTACGAATGAAATGGGTAGTATTTGCGGGAAAATGATTTTTACAAACGTACGCATTGGGCCTACGCCTTCTATTCTCGCCTGATCGATTATACTGTGGGGTATTTGTCGAATGTCCTCAAATGCGATTAAAAATGCCATGGGCAGAGCGTGATTCACGATGACAAGAATGACTCCCAAAAGACTGTTGATCAATCCTGTCAGTTTAAAGACAAAAAATAATGGAACAATTGTGTTCATGCCAGTCATTACCATCGAAAAAACGATCAGTGAATTCAATTTTGAGGAGACCGCTGAATGAAGCGTAGCATAATACGCCGCCGGAAAAACAACCATGATCGTCAATAAAGCTGAAATCAGGCCGATCAATGTGCTGTTGAGTACATTCAATTGAAAATGATCTGAAAAAAGCGCTTCAAAGTTAGAAAACGTAAAAGAACTGAATTCATTCCAATCGGGGATATACAAAGGGTCGGAAAAAACCAGCTTGATAAACATAAAAAAGATGAGCAAACTCAATGCAAACCAAAAAAGAATAGATAAATCACAGAGTTTTTTCCAAACCCATCTGATCGGACGAAACACCATTATCTCTTTTTCTTTATAAATCAGCAACAGGAATACCATTAGAAATCCGGGGGTACACTCATGGAGTGTCATTGACACAATGGTAAAAGGAATCAGTAAAATGCCAAAATGCGATCTAAATTTTATATAAAGGAGATAAAAAATGACCATGCCTGTGATTGTTGTTGGCTTGGCATAGAAAAAAAGATCGATTAAAGGAGCACAAAGTAAGATACTATAATTTCCCTTACGAATTCTCTTAATGCTGAAAAAAAGAAAAATGATCCATATCGTGACAATCAAAGATTGCGAATACCCTATAAAATCGTTATCCGCACGATAAATGGCATCTTTCAAAAATAAACCCCATGTGGTAGTAGATCCGGCAATCCCATAAGGAGTAAACCCCTCGATGACAAATGGCCTGCCATTTGTCAACATCAAAGGCACTGAAAGTTCTCTCAAGCTGTTGATCATAAGGATCACAGAAAAACTTAGTAAAACTTCTTTGGTTAAGGGTTTGAACAAATAATCATCACATTGTTCTTTATTTGCCCCTTGTATACGCATCATCTCAAGCTGAGACTGTGGAATGTTTTTGATTGAAGCAAAGGCAATCAGTGTCGTAATTGGGATATTCATCCATATTCTGATCACCGCTGTGATGAAAAAGGCAAAGGAGCCATTTTCTACCAAGGAATCACAAAACCAGTATAAAACACTTCTATAAATGGGAACACTGATAAAACCGGGTATCATCCAGGTAAGAAATAACAGGATCAGATAGAGATTTTGAGTTTTTGGTTTGAGATAAAACAACCGAACAGCAAATCGCATCGAAATAGCCAAAGATAATGCAACGGTGATTAGCGCATAAAGAAGGGAAACCTCCATGCTGATTCGCATGGAGGAATCTTTTATAATGGTGATGAATTCAAGAAAAGAAAAACCATTAACGGTAAAGACACTCCAAACAAATGGAAAAAAAGAAAAAAGAAGAATGAATCCGGCCAGAGGAATCAGGAGTATCATCTTTGATCAATATACGCCTGTGCCTTTTCCAATGCTTCTTTTATGGCTACTCCCTCTTTCAGTATTAGATCTAGTGCCGTACCCATAGCTGGCCAATAGCCGAAAACATATTGATCATCAATCGGTTGCATGATCCCGTTGTCGACAGCTTTTTTCATTTGCATATAGTAGGGGATCTGTTCCGGTTGATGAACTGCTATGGCTGGATATTTTATATATTCCTTGGCAAAAGTTTCAGCGTTTCTTAGAAATAGATTTAACAAAGAAACTGTATTATCATTGTAGTTAAAAAGTATAAAACCTTTTGGATCAATAACTGACTGCCATGGTTTGGGTAAGGGTCTAATGACGAAATCCGGACCCGAGGTTTGGAATTTCTGTATGAGAAAACTCCCTTGAGGAAACATCGCTAATTCGCCTTTCGAAAAGGCTTTGACGATATTTGGGCGATTCACATAATCAGTTAACAAGCCTGAGTCATACCATTTCTTAAAATTTGTTAATAGGTTCATATTTTTCTGAGTAAGCAGATTGATTTTACCATCTTGATCAACTAACGGACTTCCCAATCCGGAATGCAATCCTGTAAAAATGTACGCCGAATTGATGCCCCAGCCGCAAGGTTGATGATTTGATTCGGAAATGACCTGCATCATTTGGAGGTATTCTTCAAATGTCCAGTTATCATCTGGCAGATCTAACTCCAGTTTACTAAATATTTCAGTTGAAAGGTACATTAACTGCATATCAGCATAAAAGGGGAAAACATAATCATTCGACTGATAGTGAAATGCCTGAACCAGCTTAGGATCGAACTCAAAACCCATATCCTCAATTTGAGAGGTTTTTACCGGTTGTACATGCTCCAAGATCACCGGCAGGTTGTCTGTCTTGATCAAACAAATGTCAGGCAAGTCCCCCCCCGCCTTCAAGGTGATGCTTAATTTCTCCCCAAGTTCGGGCACATATAGTAATTCTACCCGCTCTCCTGTTTCAGATTCCCATTCCCGGCACATTTCACGAAAGTAACTTTCTCCTTCCCAGGACAGCCACACTTGTGTCATAGAAAACAGAAACATGCTGGTGATCATGAATAGAAAACATATAACATACCGTTTGCTTTTTTCAAACATCTCTTCCCTCCAAGAAAATAAAGGGCGAATCTCATCCGCCCTCTTTTAACAATTAGAATATTTGAAACCTATTGTATCCATCAAGATCATGACCGATCAGAGTCGCTTGTAATCTACTTGGCGTAAGCAACAGACCGTTTTTCTCTTATGACGGTAACCTTTAACTGACCGGGATATTCCACACCCTCCTCCACTTCTTTAGCGATGTCAAATGCCAGTTTATCAGCCATCAAATCGTCTATTTTGTCAGGCTGAACAATGATTCGGAGTTCTCTTCCCGCTTGAATGGCATAGGCCTTTTCAACGGTTTTGTGATTTTTCGCAATTTCTTCAAGTTTCTGAAGACGTTTAATGTACAGATCAACTGTTTCTCTTCTGGCACCAGGTCTGGCCGCCGAAATAGCGTCTGCTGCTGCTACAAGGCAAGCCTCAGGAGATAACGGTTCCGTTTCACCATGATGAAACTGGATCATGTTAACGATGTCATTTTTCTCACCGTAGCGTTTCGCCAATTCTGCCCCAATCAATGCATGAGACCCTTCGACTTCGTGATCCACTCCCTTGCCAATATCATGCAATAAAGCACCCCGTTTTGCACGGTCAACATTCAAACCCAATTCCTCTGCCATCATTCCTGCAAATTTGGCTACCTCAATGGAATGCTCCAGAACATTTTGCCCAAAACTTGTACGGAATTTCAGTCTTCCGATCAGTTTCATCAACTCGTTGTTTAAGCCTCTGACACCTGTTTCAAATGTCGCTCGTTCTCCTTCTTCTTTGATCATCTTGGTTATTTCTTTCTTTGATTTCATGTACATTTCTTCGATATTAGCCGGATGTATTCTGCCATCTACTACTAATTTCTCCAAAGTTAATCGTGCAACTTCTCGCCTGAGAGGATTAAAACAGGATACTACGACAATCTCAGGTGTATCGTCGATGATCAAATCAGCTCCCGTTATCTTCTCGAAAGCCCTGATATTTCTACCTTCTCTTCCAATAATCCTGCCTTTCATATCATCAGTGGGGAGGGAAACTGTGCTTACCGTCCCCTCATTAACATAATCAGCTGCATATCTTTGGATGGTCGTTGTAACAACCCATTGAGAATATCTTTCGGCATCTTCTTCTTTTTCATCTTTAATATCCTTAAACATCTGAGCCAAATCATGTTCGTATTTCTTTTTTGTTTCGTTGAATATGATCTCTTTCGCTTCTTCCTGTGTGAGCTGTGCAATTTGATACATTTTCTGTTCTTCTGCTGCAACCAGTTTTTCCAATTGTTCTTCTTTTTCCTGAATTTCAATTTGCTTTTCTTCTAATTTGTCCTCTTTAATCAGGAACTGTTCTTCACGTTTATCAAAGGAAGCCTCTTTCTTTTCCAAACGAGTTTCTGCCCGCTTAATCTCATCTCTGGACTTTTTCGCTTCTCTTTCCGCTGCTTCAAGAAGTTTGTGAGCTTCTTCTTTTCCATCAAGTTTGGCCTGTCTAATAATCGAACTCGACTCTGCCTTCGCAGAAGCAATAATTTCTTCAGAAGTTTTTTGCGCCTTTTGGATATCGTGAATGATCTCCTGTTTTATCTTTTCTTCCAATTCCTTTTTTGACAGATACCGCCCGGCAAAAAAAGCAGCCAAACTTGCAACAACGATAAATATGATCCATAATACGATTTCTAATCCCATAATTGACCTCCATTTATATTAATCAAAATTATTGTCTTTAAAAGCATTAATGACATCTTTAATCCTTTTCATTTGGAATCCCCTGCGATACATTCTTCTTTGCCATTTGTCTGGATTATCTTTACTGTTTCTTTGAAAATCCCTTTTTAAGACTTCATAGATCTCTTCTTCATCCACTTCGTCAATCGCCTGTTTGATATTATCTGCCGAGACTCCCAAATCCGACAATTCCATCTCCAACCGAAATAATCCTTTAGTTTTCAACCTGAGACCGTCGTCGATATACATTTTTGAAAATCTCAGATCATCCAACAGGTTGAACGTATACAATTCCTCTATGGTTTGTTCAACAATATCCTCATCGAAGCCCTTCTCCAAGCAACGTTTTCGTATTTCTTCTTCTGTTCGGGGTCGGTACTTGAACAAAAGAGAACAGTATTGAGAAATATTCTGACTATTCTCCCCTTTCATCTTCTCCCTTTTCATCCTCTTCTTTTTCTTGAGTGATTTCATCATAGTTAATCAATTGTATCTCATGCTTTTCCCTGATTCGATTTTCTAGCTCATACCTCATTTTAGGATCGTCTTTTAAAAAGGCCACTGCGTTGTTTTTCCCCTGTCCTAAACTAATTTCTTCACCATCCGGTTTCAAGTAACTAAACCAAGACCCTTTTTTTAATATAAATTCATTTTCTTCGCCCAGGGTAATCAATTCATTTTCCCTGACCACGCCTTTTCCGTAAATAATATCAAAGTAGGCTTCTTTAAATGGCGGTGCTACCTTATTCTTAACCACTTTCACCCTTGTCTCATTACCCACAAACTCAGCAGATTCTTTTAGAGAACCGACTCGTCTGATATCTAGACGAATTGAACTGTAGAATTTTAACGCCATGCCGCCTGTGGTGGTTTCAGGATTCCCAAAAGTAATCCCGATTTTCATGCGCAATTGATTGGTAAAAATGACACATGTTTTGGATTTACTGACGGCGCTGGAAAGTTTTCTCAAGGCTTGAGACATCAATCTCGCCTGAAGTCCCATCTGCGCATCTCCCATGTTTCCCTCTATTTCAGCTCGTGGAACGAGTGCAGCAACGGAATCTACTATAATCAAATCAACCGCTCCGCTTCTAACAAGCGTTTCCACAATTTCCAACGCTTCTTCGCCACTACCCGGCTGAGAAATCAACAAGCTATCAAGGTCTACTCCAAGATTCTTTGCATAAACAGGATCCAAGGCATGCTCCGCATCAACAAATGCTGCAATTCCACCATTTGTTTGTGCTTCAGCGATAGCATGAAGGGTTAATGTTGTTTTACCGCTGGATTCAGGCCCGTAAATTTCAATGATTCTTCCCCTGGGGTACCCTCCCACTCCCATCGCTAAATCCAATGACAGAGACCCCGTTGGTATGACTTCCACATTGGCAACCTGATCGGCACCCATGATCATAATCGAACCCTTACCAAAATCTTTTTCAATCTTCTTTATTGCCATATCGATTGCTGTTTTTTTATTGTTATCCACGTCTTTTTTGCTTCTTGCCATGACAAGTACCTCCTTAAAGTCAAATAGCCTTTGCTTCCAATGTCTTGTAAATTGGACCCTTTTCAGTCAGCTTCGAACTTTTTAAACTGATGATAACTTTACCGATTTGAATATTCTCAACTGTTATTTTTTGTATAACAGCTTTCCAATCATTAGGAACTTTTTTTATTCTTCCAAGTGTCAAGTGAGGAATAAATTTGTGATCAAATGTTTTGTTAAAAATCGCTTTCAATTCACTTCTCATTGAAGCATACAAATCATGAAGGGGCTCACAGGGCTTAATCCCCAACCAAACTGAGGTTGGCATGGTTGCTTTTTGAAAACAACTGATTTTGTCGATAATCACCTGAAATGGTTTTGCATTGAGTCTTCTTATTATGCAAGCCGTTTTTTCCAATTCATGATTGGCAATATCCCCCAGGAAGAACAAGGTAATGTGAAGGTTTTCCACCTCCACCCATTTTGCCTGGTAACCATTATGCTTAAGATTTTCAATAATTGACAGGCATTTTTTTTGAACCTGTTCTCCAACTTCCAATGCGATGAAGGATCTCATAGATATTTTTGGAATCCTTTGAAATAAGTTAATCCCGAAAGAACCGTTATGATGCCAACCACCCATGCAAGGATGTTTAATACGCTTTGCCCGGGCCACTGTACAACCGTTGAAAAAATGACCAGTCCTAAATAAACCATTTGAACGCTTGTCTTGCATTTGCCAAAAAAATTAGCCGCAACAACTTCCCCTTTGCTCGCTGCAAGCATTCTTATTCCGCTTACTGCCGTATCTCTGATAATGACGATGGCTAACAGCCAATAACTGACCTGATGCGTCCAAACCAGTGCACACATGGTCCCTGATACAAAGGCCTTATCAGCTAACTGGTCCATAAATTTACCTAAATTTGTTATTTGATTGTTTTTTCTCGCCAAATAGCCATCTAACCAATCCGTCAATGAACTGGCTATAAAAAGGATCAGAGAAATGGTTCCTAAAAACACATTGTTTTGTGATAAAATAATCAGCCACATTAGAAAGGGAATTGTTAAAACTCTGATCAAGGTGATCTTGGTGGGCGTATTCAAAGTCATATCCATTCAGCCTCCAAATCGTAATCATCATAATCTGTGATGATGGCATCAATAAAATTGCCGACAGATGGCCTCGGTCTTGAATCTCCCTCAATCAAACGAACAAAAATCTCCGAATCAATCTCTGGTGCATCTTTGTAACTTCTGCATACCATGATATCTCCTTCATAAGAATCAACGATCAATTTCATTCGCCTGTTCAGAAGTTGCTCATTTTTTTGAGCTGATATTTCCTTCTGGAGTTCAGTAATGTCGTTTAACCTTTGCTGAATCACCTGCTCATCTTCCAATTTAAAATGCTTTTTGTAAATGGGGGTCCCTTCTTCCGGAGAAAAGATAAAAAAGCCGACCTTATCAAACCGAACCTCCTGCATGAAGTCCATTAACTCGCTAAATTCCTTTTGTCCCTCTCCTTCAAACCCTAACATAATCGTAGTGCGCAGATTAGCATCAGGAAAGATTGCCCTAATCGATCGGATCTGCTCTTTTAATTCTGAACGGGTACGTATGCGACCCATGTTTTTTAATACTTTGTCTGACCCATGTTGAACGGGAATATCAAAATACTCGATCAAATGCCTGATATCTTTTAATTGTTCAAAAAGTGCTGGGCTAATGTGATCCGGATGCATATACATCAAACGAATCCAGTAATCTCCCTCAACCGTCGATAGTTCTCGAATCAGTTGAGCCAATCCCGTTTCGCCATACTGGTATTGAGTAATATCCTGATCAACGATGATCAGTTCTCGCTTACCCATTTTTACAAGTTTCTGAAATTCTTCCTTTATATCAACAGGGTCCCTGCTGACGTGCTCTCCTTTGAAAGTGGGGATAGAGCAAAAAGCACACGCCCGATTGCATCCATCTCCAATCTTGATGTATGAATAGGATACATCATCTTCCGGAAATCGATGAGGCGTTTTAAGAAAAAGCGGATGAGGTGTTTTTGGAATATGTGTCCCTTTAGGAAATTCCTCAATAAAGTCAACAATTCGTTCCAAAGTATCCAAACCCATCCAGTAATCCACTTCAGGCATTTCTTTGATTAAATCTTGTGCATACCTTTGAACCAGACAACCCAATGCCATGATCTTTACAGATGGGTTTGATTTTTTCAACTGAGTACCATATGACAAAAGTGTCTGAATGGATTCCTCAGCAGCATCCAAAATGAATCCACATGTATTGATAATGACCATATCCGCTTTCTCTGGCTCATCGGTCAAATGATGTTCGTTTTCTAAAAACAGACCAGATAATACTCGACTATCCGCTTCATTTTTCGGACAACCTAAAGTTTCTATATAAATATTCAAATTATCAACTCTTTCTTTTGCTTAAGAATAGTTTCCTCATTTTTGTGATTTCAAAAATGTAATCCTGATTCGTATAGTTTGGGTAAGTGTATTTTAAGGGTTTGTAAGCGCCTTCGGCAAAGTATAAAGTTACTTCTGCATAAACCCCTTTTCCGATGTAAATCCGATTTCCTTGAGGTTTTGTAGAAGCCAAAACAAATTGAGTATGATGTATATACCCCGCATCCAGGTTAATGGTTCGATTCCCGTCTAAGGTATGTGCTTGTTCAATGGCATTCGTGACCAATTTTGCATAAGCCAACTCGACCGGGTGTATCAGTTCTTTAAAACCAATAAACTGGCCTTCGATCTTACCTTCACCCATTTCTTTATTATAGTAATGAGTGTACTTTCCAAAATCCAAAGGCTTTGATATAAAGTCAATCGCTCCGAATGCTTCCTCTAATTCACTTTTAACATCTGTCAATCTATAATCAATGTAACGCCCAAAGGCGAAAATACAAAGGTTGACCAGTTCTGCTCTACGAATCCTGCCCATTCTTGATCAGCACCTCAAATTCCTTAAAAAAAACTTCCCACGTATCTTCATAATATTCTACCACAATTAACGATTTTTCAGTATTGATTACCCGACACTTGACCGTATCACCAAACGAAATCGTTTGATTGGGATTGAGAGAAATTTGTCCCCCTCCTGTCTGAATAGCAACAGGGGTATTACCCATATTAGTAATCTTACAAAGCTCTCTGGCATGCTGTTTTTGAATCAGCCAACTCTGAAAAAAAAGAATACCGACCAAAAAAGGTATCATGATTTGTAAAATCAATCCAACAGGTTTTTTGCCTTCTGTCCGCTTATTGATCTTGGGAATTTTTTGACCTTTTTGATCGAGCAACAGTAAGAATTCTTCGATTATTCCTTGATTTCTATTTCCTAAGAAGGTTGAGTAACGAATGATAAAGTCCCGCAAATAAATCGTTGGCACATCCGTCAATTCACCCTTTTCAATTTCTTCAATGGTTTCAATGCTGATATGCGTTCTCTCAAACACCTTTTCTTTTGACAAGCCTTTGGCTATCCTGGCTTTTTTGAGTTGATCTCCCGTTTGCTTAAAAACATGTTCAATCGATTTTTTGGTCATTTCAAAATTGCCTTTTTAAGTCTGTTCATAACGGCGATTCCCAGTCCCTTCTCTTCAAACCCTTCAATCAGTGCACAGTCTACTCCATGCTCATCCAAACTTCTAAGGAAGTGGAATAAGTTACTTGCAATGCGATAAAGATCTTTGGAAGAACCTATAGATACACACTCTAAACCAGCTTTCGTATACAACTCTGCAGTTTCGTCCGTACCAATTAAGCGCAGTTTGTGAGGAAGATACCTCTTGCTTAGCTTTTCAAACATCTCGATTCCCATATTGACCATTTTTGTTTTATCATGATTCCAAGGGATCAATTTTATTTCGGCTTTTGGCGAGTAATGACGATATTTCATTCCAGGCGCAATGGCATCGGACATGTCTCGCTCAATTCTTAAATTCGGAACAAACTCCCTTAATTTTTCGATCGTTATTGGACCTGGTCTTAGCAAGACAGGGGTTTCTTCAAGCAATGAAATAATAGTCGATTCGAGTCCAAATTCAAGGGGTTCGGTTTTAATGATCCAATGAACCCTTCCCATCATTTCTTCCAGATGTTCAGCTCTTGTCGGACTGGGTAGCCCTGAAATATTGGCACTTGGAGCAGCCACAGGTATGGAACAAGCATTAATAAGGCTTTGAGCAATTTTGTTCGAAGGAAATCTAACAGCAACACTGTCACGGTTACCAGTAATGATATTTGAAATGGATTGCGCCTTTTTCAAGATAAAAGTAACCGGTCCAGGCCAAAATTTTTCTGCTAATGTCCAAAACAATTGGGGAGGCTCACGATCGACGATTTGCCATAGCTGCTCTAGCTTGCCGATATGAACGATCAACGGATTATCCGATGGTCTTCCCTTGGCCAAATAAATTCTTTTCAAGGCATTTTCCTGGTCAATAACCGCACCTAAACCGTATACGGTTTCAGTGGGAAAAATGACCAACTTTCCGGATTTTAAATCATTCACACACTGAACAAAGGCCTCCGACTGAACAAAATCCGATGAATTGACTGAAATATGGATCACTTGTGTTTGCATAGCATCATTCCATGAATTTGATCCAGCATTTTCTCGTTCGGGGTCCATCATATTCACAAAAATAAATGCCCTGCCAAGTTCCCAATATCAGCTGGCCATCTTCAACAAATAGGGTTTGAGAGGTATTGGTCAGTATGGTTTTGATATGCGCATCGGCATTCCCTTCAACATGTCTGTAAGCAGTATCTGCAGGAACCATCATCGTCATTTTATCCAGAAAATCCCTTTTTACATCGGGGTCTGCATTTTCATTGATTGACACCCCCGCAGTTGTATGAGGAACAAAAACAAAGACGAGACCATTCATAAAAGAATGCTCTTGTATCAGCTTTTGAATGTGTGAAGTAATATCAACGATTTGCGTTCTGGCGGTTGTTTTTATTTTGATTTCCAAGTGTTTCATTTTTCATTACATCCTTTATATTACGATCGAAAGAGTTTGATCAACAATTTCCATATACTGGTTTTAGCCAGTTTAAAATCCTGTTCAATGGGAATATTGTGTCCCATGATTCTTCGGGTGATATTGGTAAAGATTTTGTTCATATCATGCGAAGGTTCAAATGCAATGGGAATTCCCCTGTTCGAACCAATGAATATCTCATCACTATCGGGTACCATTCCAATCATCGGTATAGAAAGAGTTTTCATAACTTCGTCGGTTTTGAGCATCCCACGCTTCTCATTCATTCCCTCTTTTACCTTGTTTAAGATAAAAAAGACATTGTCCAATCCCAAATGCGTATTTTCCAATAGTCCTAAGACCCGATCCGCATCGCTAACAGCAGTATATTCAGGATTCGTAACCAGAAGGGCAGTATCCGCAGCGGCAACAGCGTTTCTAAAACCACTTTCAATACCTGCCGGGGAATCAATTATTATGTAATCAAAATCAGCTTTGATCCTGGTAACGACATTTGTCATGTCCTCCACGGTCATCATTTCTTTTGTGGCAATCTGTGAGGCTGGCAGTAAAAAAAGGTTTCTGTTGGTTTTATGTCGAACCAGCGCCTCTTGCGCTCCCACTCTGCCTGAAACAACATCCATCACTGTATATAGAATACGATTTTCCAAACCCAATACTACATCCAGGTTCTTCAAACCTAAATCGCCATCAATTAAACATACTTTTTTCCCCAGATTGGCAAAAGCAGCGCCCAAATTTGCTGTAACAGTTGTTTTACCAACACCGCCTTTTCCTGATGTAACCACAATAACTTGCCTGTTTTTCATATTATCTCCCCAAAAGTCTCTTTGCGCTCTCATCCATCATATCAGGGGTCCATCTGGGTTCAAAGACAAGATCCACAAACGCTTGTTGAACGCCTTCCACAGAAGCCACTGCATTTCTGGCTTGCTCCTTCAGCATACTCGCCATCGGACAAGTGGGTACTGTCAGGGTCATTTTGATATCCACGGTATGATCCTCGTTAATAATAATATCGTAAATCAATCCCAACGATACAATATCAATTCCTATTTCTATATCGATGACTGTTTTTAAGGCATCTACTATTTGTTCTTTTGTAATGGTTGTCATTTTCCCCTCCTGTTTTCTCTATTGTTTTTCTCTTTTCATTTGGCAACTAGCAGTTTCAACGACTTGTTGGATAGCTTCCTCCATTGTTTGATACAAAGTGCATCCTGAAGCCCTTTGATGCCCACCTCCACCATAATCAATAGCGAGCTTGGCACAATCAAACCATTTCTTTGAACGAAAACTAACCTTGATTTCTTCCTGACCCATTTGGGTAAACAAAATCGCCGTTTCCACACCCTTGATCGATCTTAATTCACCGATCAATCCGGCTGCATCTTCATAGGTACATCCGGTTTTATCGAGCATTTCCAATGTTATATATGAATAAATCAATGTGCCATCTAATGTCAGCTGAATCTTTTTGGCCATCTCTGCAAGCAGATAAAATTCTTCTACACGATTGTTCTCCAAAACCATCGAAGCATTGTACGAAGTATCAGCACCTTTTTTTATCAATTCAGCGGCAATTTCCATAACATACCAACTGGTATTGGAATATTTAAAAAAACCTGTGTCTGTTTGTATTCCCAAAAGGTTAACCGTCGCCAATACGGGATCGTATTCAATTCCAAGATCTTTTAAGAATCGATAAATCATCTCAGCAGCTGATGATGCTTCGACGTCCAACCAGTTGAGATCACCCCATTTGAGATTGGTGACATGATGATCAATAACAAAATTCTGTTTCTTTCCAATAAATCTTTCGTATTTTCCCATCCGATCTGCTGTTGAAGAATCTACCGTTATAATTGCATCAAAATCATCCAAATCAATATCAGAAGAAAAATGAATTTGAGAAATCGGTTGGAATCTTTCAAAGATTGCAGGACGGGGGCTGTCTATGGCTGGGATGACTTTTTTTTGAATTCTTCGCAACCCGTACGCCAAAGACAAAAGGGAACTGATGCAATCCCCATCGGGATCAATATGACCAACCACTAAAAAACGATCATATTGATTGATATATTGTTTTAAGCCTATCATGCCGTCATCTGTCAAGTTATCAGCTCCAATACCTTTCTATCATTTGCCGATTATATCATATACCATCTGAAAACCAGATAAAGAGTGGCAATGACTAAACCGATGACCGTAATAACTACCCCTTCCTTTAGGAATGATAGAAAACTGATCTTTGTTCTTTGAGTTTTTTCAATTAAACCAACAGCCACCATATTAGCTGCTGCACCACTGAGTGTCAAGTTACCGCCTATGCAAGCCCCCAAAGCAAGTGCCCACCACAACTCTGCACTGTGGGGAATCATCCCTTGCAATCGATCCACAATTGGAATGAAAACAGTCACAACGGGAACGGCTCCGATAAAACCTCCCAACGCCGCCGAAATCCATAAAATTGCTAATATCAAAAGCAGTGGATTTGAGCTAAACTGATTGATCCAATTGGCAACCGAACCGATGATTCCCACATCTTCTAAGGCTTTGGCAAGTGTAAACAAGCCAATGAAAAAGAAGATTGTATCCCATTCAACTTCCGAAGAAATTTCCTGAAAATCGATTTTGGATAACAGCATCAAAATCGCTGCGCCAGTCAGAGCAATGAGCGAAGCCTCGTAATCAAGTGTTTCATGAACGACAAAACCCAATATAACCAGAGCAAAAATTACGATTCCCTTCAGGAAAAGTGGACGGTCTTCGATTGCTTTCTTCGGATCAATATCCATCAAGCGCTTTAATTTGGACTGTTCAATCTTACGGATATGAGGATATCTGAAATGAAAATAAACGATCGTACATAAAAGCATCACGACAGAGGGCCAAATCATAACCAGCATGAAGTCGATAAAACTTGTTCCTGAAGCACTACCCACCAGAATATTCGGGGGATCCCCTACGATGGTCGTCATGCCACCGATATTGGCGGCAAAAATCATGGAAAAGATAAGGGAAACCGGACTGATGCCTGCTGTGTCTGCTATTAGAAATACAACAGGAGAAAACAAAAGAATAGTAGTAACGTTGTCTAAAACACTCGAAAAGAAGGCAACCGCAACCAGCAGTGTGATATAGATCAAATACATTTTTCCTTTGGAACTCTTTACTATCTTTGCGGCAATGTATTGAAACAAACCCGTTTTTTTCAATATGCCAACAAGTATCATCATACCCAGCAATATACCAATGGTGTTGAAATCGACATAATCACTTACCTCTTTAACTGTGATTCCCTCACAGATTTTAAGGAGCATAATGACGAGTGCGATCGTAAATGCCACAAGGGACCTTTGAAATTTTCCGGAAATGATCAGATAGTAGGTCAACAAAAACAAAAATAAAACGATTATGGTTTGCATTCTCTTTTAACGTCCTTTCATCGCATCAAGAATTTGATTGAGTAAACAGCGAAATTTTCCGTTTTTTCGTGTCTGTTTGTTTTTTCGTCATCTGCATTTCTCGAATCGCCGTCTGGTATAGTTTCAGCATTTCCTCCACCGAATGTTGAAGTGAAAAATTCTTTTTGACAAATTGTTTTCCCATCTGAGATCTCCGATCATACTCGACTGGATCATTCAACAACCTTTGAACCGCTTCGATAAACGCATCTTCTTCCAATTCATTCAGCATAATGCCACCGCTTTCACTATTTTTTAACAATTCATAAACGCCCAGCCTTCCTAATGCAACAACAGGCGTCCCAGCAGTGAGGCTTTCAAGAATTACAAGACCTTGAGTTTCTGAATAAGAAGCAAACCAAAAGATATCCGCAACGTTGTAGGCATCGATGACATCCCTTCTATCCTTTCCACCGGTAAAATGAACCATATCAGACAGTTCTAATTCCTGCGCCAAGCGCTCTAGAGGCTTTTTCTCTTCTCCCTCTCCAATAATAACAAAATGGACATCCTTTCTTTTATCCATAAGGTTCTTAAACGTATGCAATAAAAAGTCAATATTTTTTTCTTTACCGATTCTTCCCACAAAAAGCAAGATCTTCTCATCTTCAGGAATATTGAAGACGTTTCTAATATTCCATTTGACCGGTTCTCTAAAAGAACTGGTATCAATTCCCGTTGGAATCGTTGCCAGTTTCTGTGCGGGGACACCCCATTCTTCAAGCAGCTCCCTTATCTTTTCTGTCGGAGCAATGACCTTGTCAAATAAATATGTCCAATAGGTCATGAGTTTTCTGGTCTGTTCAACAGACGGACGGATCATCGTAGGAACATAATGCAAATAGTATTCAAAAAGAGTGTGATGTGTACAAATAGCGGGGATTTTAAGATTCTTCGCAACAACTTTGGCGTAAAAACTCATCGAAAAAGGCGAATGGACATGAATCACATCCAAATTTAGCGATCGAATTGTCGGAATCAGGGGAAAGATGGGAATACCAATTCTTTGTCCTTTTTCCAATGAGTAACCGAAAGAGGGGCATTCAAAAACCCCTTTTTCTTTTCTTTTATAAGATGATTCAAATTTCGGAACAAATATATATACCTTATGCCCCATCTGTTCCATAACTTTACGGTATAGGGTGATCGCAACCGCAACACCATTTCTTTGAGGGATATAGGTATCACTGAAAAGACCAATATTCATTTTTAAATCCTCCCATTCTTTGCTTGGGTTTCAATACGATAGAGATTGTTAACTGTTCATGCTAAAAAATATCCATTGGCGCTTAATGGAACTCCTGAAGGCATTTGTCTTCCAAATCCCTTCTATCAATGGAACATGAACCCAGGACACTTTTATCTCATTTCATCCTGCTCAGTCTCTTCACTGTACTCCTCTTCCAAACTGGAAGGTTTAACCATAGGAAAAGGAATGACGTCTCGAATGGAAGCGGCATTGGTTAAAAACATAACCAAACGGTCGATGCCGATTCCTTCGCCACCGGTGGGAGGGAGTCCGTATTCCAAAGCCCTGATAAAATCATGGTCCATCATTTGAGCTTCTTCATCACCAGAATCTCTCATGGCTACCTGTTTTTCAAAACGCTCACGCTGATCAATGGGATCGTTTAATTCGGTGAAGGCATTTCCCATTTCTCTGCCCATGATAATGGGTTCAAAGCGTTCGGTTACTCTGGGATCTGCTCGATGTTTTTTGGCAAGGGGAGATATCACCACTGGATGATCCATAACGAAGGTTGGTTGAATGATGAGGTCTTCTACAAGGTCCCACAGTCCGTCAATCAAATGGCTTCTGTCCTTTATCTGAGGTTCGTTATGATGTTTTTTTAAGATCTGTAACAGCATCTCGTCAGAATCATTTAAAATATCTGCGCCCAAATGGTCTTTGATGAAGCCCTGCATCGTTACTTTGCTCCAAGGCGGTTTGAAATCGATTTTCTGCCCCTGATACTCAATTTCATATTGGCCAAAGAGTGCATTTACTACATACCCAAAAAGTTCTTCAGTCAATTTCATGAGATCGTAATAGTCGGCATAAGATTGATAGAATTCCATCATGGTAAATTCTGGACTATGCTTGTAACTCACTCCCTCGTTTCTAAAATTCTTATTGATCTCAAACACCCTGTCAAATCCGCCAACAATTAGCCTTTTGAGATATAACTCAGGCGCAATTCTCATATACATGTCGATATCGTAAGTATTCATATGGGTGACAAAAGGCCTTGCGGATGCACCCCCAAGGGTATAATGAAGCATAGGTGTTTCAACCTCCACGAATCCGTTCTTATGCATAAATTCACGAATCAGTCGAATAACTTCAAATCTTGTTTTGAACCGTTGCATACTGTCTTTGTTGGCGATAAGATCCACATAGCGCTGTCTGTAGATCACCTCTTTGTCTTTCAGCCCATGCCATTTTTCCGGCATTGGCCTGAGTGCTTTTGTCAGCAGCTGTATTTTTTTCGTGTATACAGATAATTCACCGGTCTTTGACTTAAAAGGAAAACCCTCTATCCCAACAAAATCACCGGTACTGATATGTTCTTTAAACATATCGAAGGCGTCCTGACCTACTTCACTCTTTCGAATATATCCCTGCACCGATCCGTAAAAGTCACTAATCTCGAAAAAGGCCGATTTTCCATGATCTCTAATTGCCATCACCCTGCCGGCCGTTTTTATCTGTTCGTTTTCTCTGATTTCGCCTGAATCCATTGATCCAAAAGCCTCTAAGATATTACGGGTATTTTGTTTTCTGTCAAATTTATGGGGATAGGGTTCCAGCCCTTTTTCCCTTAATATATCCAGTTCTTTAATCTTCTGATCCCTGATATTTGATGACATATGCCAACCGCCTTTCTTACTTTAATCCAATACCAATGATTTCATATTGCTGGATTCCACTTGGGGTTTTTACCTTGATAATGTCTCCAATGCTTCCTCCGTCCAAAGCCTCTCCAACGGGTGATTCAACACTAATTTTGTTCTCGAAGATATCTGCTTCCTGTGGGTTAACCAATTTAAAGGTTTTTTCCTGATGGTTTTCAAGATTTTTAACCATGATGGTTAGTCCCAATCTCGCAATATCACTGCGAACGTTGTTGGCATCTATGATTTCCGCTTTATCCAGGATGTGCTCGATCTCCAGAATCCTGCCGTTGATTCTGCCCTGCTCGTTTTTCGCTTCTTCATATTCACTGTTCTCACTTAAATCACCGTATTCCCTGGCTTCTTTTATTCGGGCGGCTATATCGTACATCAGTTTTTCCTTTAGTTCTTTCAATTCTTTTTTTAAAGAATCGAAACCTTCCTGAGTCAGATATATGATTTCCTTTTTCGCCATTGATGTTACCCTCCCTTTTTCAATTCATCGATTATGCTTTTAAATTGTCCCACACTATCAAAATCCATATACACCGAAGCAAACCTGATATAAGCTACATCATCTAATGTTTTCAGGTATTTCATGGCTTCTTCTCCAATCGTTTCGCTTTCAATCTGAGTATTACCTTTCTCAACAAACGCCTGCCTAATTTTCATAGCGATATTGTTGAGTACTTCTATATCAATATCTCTTTTTTCAGTTGCCCTCAGCAACCCGTTGAGCAATTTTTCGCGACGAAAGCGTTCCAATCGGCCGTCTCTTTTTTTTACCATTAAAGGCAAATCTTCATAACGCTCATAGGTTGTGAATCTGGCATCGCAATGCGGGCATTCCCTTCTTCGACGCACACTGGAGCCATCTTCCGAAGCTCTGGAATCAATTACCTTTGTGTTTTTATGTGCACAAAAAGGACACTGCATCGCTAATCCTCCAACTCATCGGAAATTTTGATAATCTTTTTCATCCGATTATATACTGCTGATTTGGTCAACGGTTTGGTCAACAACTGACCCAATTCCGCTAAACTCAAATCTTCATTGTTCATTCTCAATTCGCATAATTCCCAAAGTTCCTTTTCCAAAAGACTGAAAGAACTCTTTTTCTTGATTTTCATGATCGCATCAATTTGACTGGCACTGCTTTGTCCAATCTTCTTGGCATTGGCCAGTGTGAAGTTAATGGAACGATTTACATTGGACTTCACTTTCCTCTGGTCAACAATTCTTTCGTACTTCTCAAGTTGAACCTTTGATCCCATCAATTCTAACATACTTATTATATCATTTGATTTTTTCAGATAAAGTTTCATGCCTTTTTTATGTTCTGTTATCCCGGCCTTAACCCTTAAGATGTTGTACATAATCTTCCTAATCTTTTCGATATTCTGGGAACCGTCTTTCTCTAAAATTTCAAAATGATAGGCGTTTTTGGGATCAACAATATAACCGGAAACAAAAAACACGCCTCTTAGAAACTCGCTAAAATAGGCACTATCGTTTCGAATCAGATCGTAAGGATTCCAATGAAAAATCCCACCCTTTTCAAGAAAAGGGATATGTAATTTCGATTTAATAAAACTGATTGTAATTTGATAGGATTTACTGTTTGAAAGATAAGGGTTGATGGTATAGGATGTTTGTATAGAGGCATGTTTTATCTCTTTTAAAAGATGATGAACTCTTCTGGCCACGGTGGGATTACCGGTCGAAATGATGAAAAAAACCCGATTAAGTTCCTGCTCTTTTTTTAGCAGCATGCTACCTCTGAATTTTAACATGCCAAAAAACTCAACGAATGCGGAACAATCATCGGAAGGCTTGATGGCATTTAACTCAGCCTTCAAGTCTGAAGAAAAACTCAATGTTCTCTCTCCCAACCCATAATCTTTAATATCATATCTCCCAGTTTGCTTTCATTATGTCTTATTTTTTCCAAACCATCTCGTTCATCAATAACAGTAGTCATGAGATTTTCCATCACAATGGCTCCGTTTAGCGATTCAAACTTCAATTCAACTTGCTGAGCACCCTTTTGTTGATATCGTTGCAAAAGATGATCAGGAATTGGTTGAGAATTCACGATGTAATAATCAGGATACTTGCCCAAATACTTTCTAATCTCGTTGGCATGGTCCGCCATAGAATAATGAACGGTCTCACCGGGTTGTGTCATGATATTGCAGATATAAATGACAGGTGCTTTAGAGGCACAAATGGATTCAGAAACTCCCTGGGCAATTAAATTTGGAATGATACTGGTGTACAAGCTTCCCGGGCCTAAAACAATTCCATCTGCTTCAGCGATTCTGTCCAATACTTCCTGAAGCGGCTGAAACTCCTTATCTGATTCCAATAAAGTAATTCGACCCTGATTGGATTCTATCTCTTTCTCGCCCATCAGGATTTCACCCCTGTCATTCAAGGCTTTTAAACGGACCAATTCTTCACTGATGGGGAAAACTTCACCTTCAATAGCCAATACCTTCGACAGGCTTTTCACCGCTTCAGGAAAACTACCCAATATCTTGGTTAAGGCTGCTAAAATAATATTTCCGACCGAATGACCTTCAAACGTCCCTTCATCTTTGAAACGGAACTGGATTAATTTCGTCAACAGATTTTCGTCTTCTGCAAAGGCTGTGATGTTGTTTCGCACATCGCCGGGGGGCGGAATATTCATCTCTCTCCTAATTGTTCCTGAGCTGCCGCCTTCATCGGTGATGGTAACAATGGCAGTCAGTTTCAAATCACGATCCTTTAATCCCCTTACCAAAGTAGAAAGCCCAGTTCCACCTCCAAAAACAGCCAAGGAAAGTTTATTTGCCATCAACTTACCAATTCCCCCGTTCTCTATGGATTAACTGTGATTGAAAGCCGTTGTCAAGTAAGAATTCGTGAATCTTTAGCGCCAGATAAACCGATCGATGTTTGCCGCCCGTGCAGCCTATGTAAACATTCACATTGCTTCTACCTTCCTCATTATACCTGGAAACAGCCATCAACAACAAATTGGTGCAAGCCGTGAGATAATCGTGAACCACATGAAACTGCTCAAGAAAGGCTTGAACATTTTCATCTAATCCGTTAAATTTGGATAGTTCGGGATTCCAATAGGGATTCGGTAAAAATCGTGTATCGATGATGTAATCTGCGTTGAGGGGAACACCGTATTTAAAACCGAAGCTGTAGACATTCACTTCAGTTTTTCTGTCTTGAATTTCAGGACTGTCCTTCAGCGTATTGACTAACATTTTCCTCAAGTCATGCGTATTGAATTTGGAAGTATCCAAGATGTAATCTGCCCGCTCACGCAGGGGTGAAAGAATTTTCTTTTCTTTCGAAATTGCTTCCTCCACTGAACCCTCTTCAGCTAACGGGTGTTTTCGGCGGGTAAGATTGTAACGTTTCATAATGATATCAACTGAAGATTCAAGGAAGAGAATCGACAAAGAATACGTCTTTTCTTTTTGTATGAAGTCATCCAGATCATCAACGATATCTTCAAATTGTTGCTTCCATCTGGCGTCAATACCTAAGGCGATTTTTTCAACTTCGGACTGTTCAAAAAGCGGCAGGATGTTCTTTAAGAGTTTGGGAGGAATATTATCAACGCAAAAAAAACCAATATCTTCAAGTAAAGCAAGACAGGTGGTCTTCCCGGAACCCGAAAGACCCGTAACAATCATCATTTTTTTCAATTTACTCAAATGAATCAACCCCGAACACAAGAACAAAAAATCAAAGAGAAAAACAAGAAATAATCAACCCGCTATTTCCCCACGCTCTGTCTTTATTCTTTCGAGCTCAACGACTAATCTTTCTGTTTTCTCTTTTTGTTCTCTTAAGGCTTCCTCGTATCCGATTTCCTTGGACACGTGATTCAAAAGCATCAAGATTAAGAGATCATCAACGCCTTTTTTATCGGTACTTTCGATAACATGCGCAAATTTTTCATAGTCTTCAGCGATGATATCCTTGATCTTCTGAACCTTTTCTTTTGATTCATCTGTGAGAAAAGAATAGTTTTTACGCCCGATAGTGATAGTGATTTTTCTTTTCAACTGATTTCAAGCCCCCTCCCCACTCATATTTTATCATATTTAATAAATAAAAACAAGCGTTTTAAAATTAGAGTTCTCTTGTGTGAATGTGCTCCTAATCCCCTCATTTTTTTGTGATTATTTTTATAATATCAATAAGTCTATCTCATCTTAACTTCGTATCATCTGACCAACAAGCAAAAAGAAACACAATAAACCAAATAATCCTTATGGATGGATCCTTTTATTTGTAGTATAATAAACCATAAGCTCAAAAGCGGGGTGTTTGCATGGCAGAAAAAAAACAAATCAGTGGCTTAAGAAGGGCATCGGTACTTCTGTTGACCATG
>Ga0209203_1000083_pt1 | contig 81164 bp, 56 predicted proteins | sample AD_UKC109_MetaG_FD_184423 | JGI IMG/M metagenome (GOLD analysis project Ga0209203, IMG submission 184423) | Active sludge microbial communities of municipal wastewater-treating anaerobic digesters from Hong Kong - AD_UKC109_MetaG (SPAdes)... | ecosystem: Engineered > Bioreactor > Anaerobic >... | reverse complement strand
AACAAGGGTGCAGTTTGGGTAGCCATTCGAATTCCCGATGGCTACATAGCATCGCACGCAAACCAATCGCGCATTACAACTTTCCCTCTGGAAAATGGAAAAACCTCAATCAGTAGTAAAAACTTAGATAAAATTTTCGATGAGAAGGTAGAAGTTGTTTACGCCCAAGACGTTATTTCTTTTGCCCGCAGCAAAAATTACTTCGAAGGAAACGATGAGGAGTTCAGCTTCTGCGATGCTTACGCTCCGGTTGATTTTGGCGCAGCCCGTTTCTGCGAAGTTAGGGTATGGACGTTTTTTAACGACGTAGCCGAAGGAATGGATAAGTACTGGAACTACGCAACAGGAACCGACCTTTCTGCAGAAAGAATGCCACTCTACATAAAGCCCGACAAAAAGTTAACCCCACAGGATTTAATGAGGAACAAGCGCAACTACCTGCAGGAAACCGAACTCGATATGAGCAAGGATATTGGCGCGGGTCCCTACGGGCTTCCATATCGTTGGCGGCCGCTTACCTGGCAACACGATGAAAAGGGTTATTTCAACGAAAGGGTTACCGTTACCCAGCAAACCGGTTTCTCGTTTATTGCGCAAATGCGCAGCTGGCTACCCGATCATATCGGTGGAATTTTCTGGTTTGGTGTTGACGATGCAGGTTCAACAGTTTACGTTCCGTTCTACTGTGGTATTACTGAAGTTCCCGAAACCTATGCCGAAGGGAACGGCGATATACTTGAGTACTCCGACAATGCAGCATTCTGGGTTTTTAATCGTGTAGCACATTTCAAGTACCTATTCTACAATAGGGTAATGCCCGATATTTTGAAGGTTCAAAATGAGTTGGAGAATAAATTTGCTGCATACACTCCCGCTATTGATGTTGCTGCAATGAAACTTTTCGAAACCGATCCGATGCTGGCCCGCCAGTTTATTACAGACTATTCAACCAGCATGGCAAACATGACCGTTGAAAAATGGAAGGAACTTAGCAACTTCCTGTTGGTGAAATTTTTAGACGGAAACCTGAAGCAAGAAAAGGATGGTGAACTGCTCCGAAACCCATGGGGTTACCCCGAACCACCCAAGTTCCCTGGCTACCCCGACAGCTGGAAGGAGAATGTAATAGAGAAAACTGGCGAAAAATTCCTTTTACCCTAAGATATTTTATAGTAGAATTTGAACTTTTTCTTCCAATCCTGATTCTTAGTAAAAGAGTCAGGATTTTTTTCAAAAAAAGGGTTCTTCTCATTAATTCCACAACAATAAACGCTAAACTTGTACTATAAAATCTTAGTTTATGTCTTTCGATTTCGAAAAATACAAAGGTCTTAGCAACCAAGAGGTTGAAGTAAACCGAAGTAAATATGGGGAGAATTTGCTTACTCCTCCCAAAAGAGACCCATGGTGGAAACTGTTTTTCGAAAAGTTTAACGACCCAATAATCAGAATTCTTCTAATTGCCGCTGTTATTGCCGTAGCGGTTGGTTTGTTTCACGGTTCATTTACCGAAGGTATTGGAATTATTGTCGCTATACTTTTGGCCACATTTATGTCGTTTATTAACGAGTATAAAGCCGGGCGCGAGTTCGACATCCTTAACAAAGTTAACGATGACGTTGAGGTAAAGGTAATTCGAAACGGGAACGTTACCACCATTCCTCGAAGGGAGGTTGTTGTTAGCGATCTGGTTATAGTTGAAATTGGCGAAGAAATTCCTGCCGATGGTGAAATTATCGAGTCGCTTTCTTTAACTGTAAACGAATCGTCGTTAACGGGGGAGTTAACTACGCGTAAGTGGGCGGCAAGTGTGAATGTAGAGGCCGAAGCAACCTTCCCCTCCTACAAATTGCTTAAAGGCACTACTGTTACCGAAGGAAACGCATTCTATAAGGTAACGGCCGTTGGCGATAACACTGAAATTGGAAAAACGGCTTACGAAGCTTCAATACAAGAAAACCAACCCACTCCCCTAACCCGGCAACTCGAGAAGCTAAGCAAACTTATTGGTGTAATTGGATTCTCAGTGGCAGGGCTTGCATTCTGGGCTTTTCTGGCCAACGATTTGGTAAAAGGGAAACTTTCCTTTACCCTCTCGCAATGGTTTGTCCTTTTTTCGATTCTCCTACCAATACTCATTCTTCTTATCAGGGTTTGGCTACCTGTAGTTTACGATTTTTTTGCCCTTGTCGGCAAATCGAGAGAATACCCGGGCATTCTCAAAAGGCCCTTTTCCAAACTCTGGTACAAACAGCTTTTTTTAGCAGTTGTAGCTTTTCTAGCGGTTGCCGGAACGGCATATCTTTCCGGTATCAACATTTTTAATTCCGAATCGTGGTTTAGGATTGAGGAGATTGAGCTACTGATACAATACTTTATGGTTTCCATAACCCTTATTGTTGTTGCGGTTCCCGAGGGTTTGGCCATGAGCGTTACGCTTAGCCTTGCCTACAGCATGCGAAAAATGACCGCAAACAACAACCTGGTAAGGCGAATGCAAGCTACTGAAACCATGGGAGCGGCTACCGTTATTTGCACCGACAAAACCGGTACTCTTACCCGTAACGAAATGCGGGTAATGGAATCGCACTTCTTCACCGGGGAAATCAGCGACGAATTCAATGTTGCGTCCAGCTTAATCCATAAATCCCTGGCCGTTAACGCATCGGCACACCTCGATGTGAATGGCAGTGTGGCTAAGCCAATAGGAAACCCAACCGAAGGGGCGCTGCTACTATGGCTACACGAAAATGGAATTGATTACAAGAAGCTGCGAAGTGCCTTCGAAACAAAATCGCAAATTGCTTTTAACTCAGAGAATAAGTATATGGCTACTGCCGGTTTCTCGAATATTTCTGGTCGGTGGTTAATTCTTCTAAAGGGCGCTCCTGAGGTGATTGTTGAGAAGTGTAAATCGATGCTCACGCATAAGGGGATGGTTTCAATATCAAAGTTTGAAGAAGAGTACGGCCAAACGCTCAAGCAAGCCCAAGGCAAGGGTATGCGAACCATTGCATTTGCCTATGCGGAATTAGATGAGGAAATTACCTTGGGAGAAGATATTACCCAGATGCTCGATAATTCTGTGCTTATCGGTTTTGTTGGTATAGCTGACCCGGTTCGTGATGATGTGAAGGATGCCGTTACTGAATGTAGGGAAGCTGGCATTGGCATAAAGGTTGTAACTGGCGACACCATTGTTACGGCACGCGAAATTTGCCGCCAAATTGGGTTATGCAATGCTGAAAATACAAATAATCAGTTCCTTTCTGGGAAAGAATTTGCCAAGCTGAGCGACGAGGATGCCTCGAAAATTGTAGGAAATATCCGAGTCTTATACCGTGCCCGACCAACAGATAAGTTAAAATTGGTTAGGCTTCTGCAGGAGAAGGATGAGGTTGTTGCCGTTACCGGCGATGGCACCAACGATGCACCGGCACTTAACAAGGCAAATGTTGGCCTGGCAATGGGTTCGGGAACATCGGTTGCCCGCGACGCCAGCGATATTATTCTACTAGATGATTCGTTCAACAGCATTGTGAGCGCCGTTCGCTGGGGGCGTTCGCTCTACTCAAACATTCAACGTTTTCTCTATTTCCAGCTTGTAATAAACCTTCTGGCATTAGCCATTGTGCTTTTAGGTCCGCTGGTTGGTGTTTCGTTACCTCTTACAGTTACACAAATGCTTTGGGTAAACCTAATTATGGACACTTTGGCTGCGCTGGCACTGGCAACTGAGCCTCCCCACAAAGAGGTTATGAAACAGCAGCCACGAAAATCGAGTGACTTTATAATATCTCCTTCAATAAAAAAATCGTTGCTCACCACTTCTGCCCTAATGTTCGTTTTCCTTATGGCATTCTTAAAGTACTTAAATATTGATAGGGATATTTCTGCTCGTGAACTCACAATATTTTTCAACGTATTTGTGCTGCTTCAGTTCTGGAACCTGCTAAATGCTAGGACAATAGGAACCTCCCATTCCGCTTTCCATAAGCTTTTCCAAAATAGAAGCTACCTCATAATTCTTACTGCAATTTTGGCTGGGCAAATTGTTATTGTTCAGTTTGGCGGTAGCTTTTTCCGCACAATTCCACTTTCACTTACCGAATGGCTAATTCTACTTATAAGCACATCAGCTGTCTTATGGATTGGAGAATTGAAACGTTTGGTGGCAAGCAGAATGAAAAAAAAGTATTAGGTTTGTGTATATAAAATTGAATAATATGAAAAAGCTGCGCCTACTTCCTCTGCTTTCGGGTCTACTTATTCTTGGCTCATGTTCACAAGAGGTAAGCTATAATCCAGAAATTACTCAGGACGAACTATATGCACATATTGATTACCTTGCCTCCGACTCGCTGCAGGGGCGGCTTCCGGGTACTCCGTTCGACAGAGTTGCAGCAAAGTACATTAAGGATCAATTTGAGGCAATGGACTTACAACTTCTTGGAAAAAACGGGTACCAGTTTTTCAGCTTCATAACCCACCAGGAGGCAGGCCCAATGAATTTTCTTTCCATAGAATCAGAAAAATTAGAGTTTAGAAAAGATTATACCGTTTTTCCATTCTCCTCGTCCGATACCCTTTCGGCATCGGTTGTTTATGTTGGTTTTGGTTTTAAGTTTGGTACGGACTCGCTGGCTTTTAACGACTACAAGAATGTTAACCTTTCCGGTAAATGGGCGCTTATTCTCAGAGGCGATCCCGAGCACGAGAATTCTGATAGTCCGTTTGCACCTTACTCAGATGACAAGCATAAAGCCATGGTGGCAAAGGACAATGGTGCAGCAGGTGTTATACTTATTTCGGGCATTAAGTTTGATGAAGAAGACAATCTAATTACTTCAAAACAAAAGTATTTCGACATTGGGATTCCGGTTGTACAAATTAAGCGAAACATAATTGACAGATTATTAAAAGCAAATGGTACCAGCATTGCCAGCCTGGAAAAGAAAGCTATAGAAACTCGAAAAGTAATGCCAATTACCATTTCCCAAACTATTTCGGTTAGAACCGACATTGTAAATAGAAGTAAGAATAGCCAAAACGTTGTTGGAATGATTGAGGGAAGCGACCCTATTTTAAAGAATCAGTACGTGGTAATCGGTGCTCACTTTGATCATCTTGGAACCGGAGGCGCTGGCACTTCAAGTCGCATGCCCGACACCGTTGCAGTTCACAATGGAGCCGACGACAACGCATCTGGAGTTTCTGCCATGCTGGAAATTGGTCAGAAATTGGCCTTTGAAAGGCCAAAACGTAGCGTAATACTTGTTGCATTCGGTGCCGAGGAGTTAGGTTTGCTGGGTTCGCGAAACTTCACCGAGAACCCAATAGTTCCAATCGACTCCATAACAGCTATGCTAAACATTGATATGCTGGGCAGAATGAACGAGCAAAACATTCAGGTAGGTGGAGTAAAAACATCACCTAGTTTTAACGATTTGTTAAGTAATACTGGTGAAGTGTTAGGACTCAACCTTTCAATGTCCGATCAGGGTTACGGCCCTTCTGACCATGCAAGTTTCTACAGTAAAAATGTACCCGTACTGTTCTTCACAACGGGGCCTCATATTGATTACCATACGCCATACGACATTATTGAAAGAATTAATTTTGAAGGAATGGAGTTAGGCACTGAGTTTATTTACGAAATTGCAAACGAGCTTGCAAACCAGCAGGAGAAGTTAACCTTTCAGGAGGCTGGCCCAAAATCGCAACCTTCACGCCATGGCCGTGAACTGAAGGTTCGGCTTGGCATAATGCCCGATGTAAGTTCAACCCAAACTAACGGTTTGGCGGTACTGGCTGTAACAGAGAACCAACCCGCTTGGTTTGCCGGAATGAAAAAGGGGGATGTAATAACCTCCATTAACGGGAAGAAGATTGGCAACATTCAGGACTACATGTTTCACCTTGGCGAACTAAAACCCGGAATGACCATAAACGTTGAAGTATTAAGGAATAATGAAAAACTAGTACTGCTAGTTCAACTTTAAAATTTTCACTACAATGAAATCGAAACTATGGATTCTTTGGATAGCAGCAATTGCGTTAACACTTGCTGCCGGATACTACCAGAAAGTTACCGGACCAACCTATCCTAAAAAGGTTACTGTTGATATTGGCGAAAAAGAAATTCCCATAGAACTAATCCGCAGTGGCGATGTTGACTCAACTATTCAAATTTCTATACCTGAACTTTCCTACGAATGGAGCGTAAATCTATACTACCGCAGATATCCAACATCGGATGAATGGAGTATGATGCCGTTTATGATAAACGAAACGGGAGCGATGGTGGCCTTTCTTCCATCTAACCAACCAAAAGCTGGTAAACTGGAGTATTACATTGAACTTAGCAATCCCATAACAAATTCGAACTTCAAAGTTCCTGCCGATGAACCAGTAATTATTCGATTTAAAGGAACAGTTCCTGCGTGGGCATTAATTCCCCATATAATCTTTATATTTTTAGCTATGCTACTCAGCAACCTTACCGGAGCCTTGGCTGCTTTCAAGCATCCAAAGTTTCGACTTTACGGTATCATCACTTTCTTTTTAATGCTACTGGGTGGAATGATATTGGGGCCTGTTGTTCAGAAATTTGCATTCGATGCCTTCTGGACAGGTTTTCCATTAGGTTACGATTTAACCGATAACAAAACCCTTATTGCATTTATTTTCTGGCTTATTGCCATTATTGCCAACTACAAAAGGGAAAGACCCTGGGCCTCCATTGTTGCCGCGGTTGTAACGCTAATTATTTTTTCTATTCCCCATAGTTTAAGAGGTTCAGAGTTTAGCTACGAAACCGGTGAAGTGGTTACTGGTTTTGTAAAAAATTGGGGTTGGTTCAGGATTATTTGATAATAACTTATTGAAGTATAGTAATATTTTCATAATAAAAGGAAGAAAAAATAATACCCTACTTACCCTTGCGCCAACGTCGGAAAGGGTTCAATTTATGAATTGGCGATTCTGCAGGAAATATCCCTGAGCTAACCTTCCTGATATCCTCAATGGTAAAGAATGCTTTAGGGTTAAACTCCTCGATAATGCTCACAACATCGGGTAAATTTTCTCGCTTTACAATTGAGTATATTAGTTGAACCCTACCGCTACTCCCTTCACCCTCTACAAGGGTTGCACCATAATTTTTTGAATTTAAGCTTTTAATCAACAAATTCGCATCTTTCTGAGCAATAATTCTAACCAGAATATTTCCCATTGCCAAATGCTCCTCGAGCCGGAGGCCAACGTAGTTACCCATAGCAAAGCCTGCAGCATATGCAAAGTAGCAAGCAAAGTTATTTAGATTTCCCATTATTTGACCAATGGCAATAATCCAAATAAAAACCTCGAAAAATCCGAGCAATGGTGCTGCATGCTTGTTTCCCTTGGAAACAAAAATTATTCGCATGGTTCCTATCGAAACATCCAAAATACGAGCTACAAAAATTAAAGCCGGAAGAACTAAATACAGGTATATACCTGATTCAAAAAAGGATGCATCCATATCTGTGGTTTGTTGTTTTTATAAAAATAATACCATTTTACATTTTTTCAATAAGTTTGAAAAGTTGTTTGCGCTTGCGAACCGAAATGGAAACCTTTGCCCCATCGAAAAAAACGAGCACCCCACCATCAACCTTGTCAATTCTACTCACAAAGTTAAGGTTCAGAAGGCGGCTCCGATGAACACGAATAAAACCGTAGTTGACAAGTAAATCCTCGAGGTGCTTTAGCGATTTCGAGATAAGCATCTTTGGTTTTATTTAAAGTGAACCCAGGTATGGTTAGCAAACCTTGAATAAATATCTTTTGTTGCTTCAAGGTTATTTCCAGATAGACTTTTCATAAAATAGGATAGCCAGTATATAATTGTGCCTAAACATTTTGAAAAAAAATTAATCTCAAAATGTTCAGACAATACACATCAATATATACAAGCAACAAAAATGGGAATTTGAATCGTTAATACATCATATTCTGCTAACTTTACCGCAATTTATTAATAATCCATGTTCGATTTATCGAAAAAGTTATGGCAATGGCTTGCCATGTTATTCCTGGCCTTAATTTGGGGCAGCTCGTTTATTCTTATGAAAAAGGGGTTGCTTGCCTTCTCGTTCCTACAAGTGGCAGCAATCCGCGTGTTCTTTGCTTTTATAGTATTAATTCCAGTAATAGTTAAGCATTTCAGTAAGCTGAACAAGAACAATATAAAAAGCATTGCCATTGTTGGCTACGCCGGTATTTTCTTCCCTGCCTTTTTGTTTGCTCTGGCTCAAACCCACATTAGCAGCGCACTTTCGGGAATGCTTAACAGCACTGCAACTCTTTTTACTTTAGTAGTTGGAATAGTTTTTTACAGGAACAAACCCTCTGCAAACCAGTATTTTGGAATAATAATTGGTTTCTTGGGTGCACTTGCTCTTATTACTGGTGGCGACTTTAGCTCGATTTTTGGTGTGAATGCATACGCACTGTTCATAATTCTTGCCACTTTTGGCTACGGCATAAATGCAAACGAAGTACGTTTTGGCCTAAAGAATTTAAACGGAATCCAAATAACTACCCTATCGTTCCTTCTCGTGGGACCAACTGCTGGTATTATTTTGTTTACAACAGATTTAAGCGCTTCGTTCCATTCGCCCTATTTTACGCAAAGCTTGCTGGCAGTTTTAGCGCTCTCTACATTCGGGTCGGTTATTTCGCTTTTTGTGTACAACAGTTTAATTCACAGCACCAGCGCTCTTTTTGCAACATCTGTAACCTATATTATTCCTATTTTTGCAATAATTTGGGGGATCTTTGATGGTGAAACCATTAACATCATCCAATTCCTGGGTATTATTATTGTACTAATTGGGGTTTACCTTGTGAATATCCGCAGAAATAAATAGTAAAACAATTATAGCATGAAACGTTTTGTAATCGCATTTTTATTTTTGTTAATCACCTTTCATTTTAATGCTAACAGTCAATTGATTAACGATTTATCGTTTGGTACCGATAATTCCCTTGAGGTTGTAACCTGGAACCTAGAGCTTTTTCCTGTAAATGGACAAACAACGGTTGAAAATCTTTCGCAAGCTTTACAACAAATAGAAGCAGATGTTATTGCTTTTCAAGAGATTGACAACGAAACCCTGTTTTCCGAAATGGTGAACGGAGTTGATGGCTACGAAGTTGCCATTGGTACATAGGGGGGCGACTGGAAGCTTGCTTACATCTATCGTTCCGAAACCGTTGTAGTTAACTCGGTTTACGAAATATACACATCGTCGGAGTACTCGGCCCCATTTCCTCGCAGGCCTCTGGTTTTCGACTTCAACTTCGAGGGAGATAATTACATTGTAATAAACAATCACTACAAGTGCTGCGGCGATGGTGTTATCGACCAAAATGATGAGTGGGATGAGGAAACCCGACGATACAATGCAAGCAACCTTATAAAAGAGTACATTGACAATAACTTTCCCAATAAGAAAGTATTTGTTGTGGGCGACCTAAACGATGTGGTTACCGACGAAGAACAAAATAATGTTTTCCAAATGTTTATTGACGACACTGAAAACTACCTAATAGCCGACATGCCAATAGCCACTGGAGACAACAACAACTGGTCGTTCCCCTCCTGGCCTTCACACATTGACCATATAATTATTACCAACGAACTATTTGATGCGTACAATTCTGAAAGTACTGTTATTCAAACAATAAAAGTTGACAGCTACCTTTCGGGAGGATTATCGGAGTACTACGAAAACTTTTCCGACCACCGCCCAGTTGGTTTAAAGCTATCCCTGAACTCTACTACAATTTTCAATAAAAACTTTGAGGATCAGGAGTTAACCTCAGGAGGTTGGGCTGCTTTCAGTGTAACAGGTGAGGAAGCCTGGAGAGTTCCTGCCGATCAGTACGGTCACAACAATACTTACTGCGGCTACATGAACGGCTACAACTCAGGAGCAAAGGAAAATGAGGATTGGTTTATTTCACCAACAATAAATGCCGATTCGTATAGTAGTTTAACGCTCTCTTTCTGGAATACTTCAGGATACAGCGGCCCTGCGCTTCAGGCCTATATTTCGAACAACTTTTCAGACAACCCAACAACCGCTTCCTGGGATGAAATAACAGGAATAAGCTGGCATAACGGAGCCACTTCCTGGGAATGGACCTACTCGGGAGAAATCGATTTGAGTTCCGTTACCGGCGATTTCAATATCGCTTTTAAGTATACTTCTACCACAAGCGAAGCGGCTGCCTGGGAAATTGACGATATTACCCTAAGCGGACAAGTGGGCTCGTATACCATAAACGCCACTGCCAATCCTGCGAATGGAGGAACCATTAATGGTGCTGGAACTTATGAATATGGTGAAACCGTTGAACTCGCTGCATCACCCGCTGAAAACTTCAACTTTGTAAGCTGGACTGAGAACCAAACAGTGGTTTCAACACAAGCTACCTACACTTTCGAGGCAACAGAAAACAGAAATCTTACTGCAAATTTCGAAATCCAATCATACACAATTAGCGCAACGGTAAATCCAAGTAACTCAGGAAGTGTTTTAGGCACAGGAACATATAATCATGGAGAAACCGTTACCTTAACTGCAACGGCAAATACAGGTTATTCGTTCGTGAACTGGACCGAGAATGGTAACCAGGTTTCGACAAACCCAACCTACAGTTTCCCTGCAACAAAGGATAGGAATTTAGTCGCCAATTTCCAGATAAAATCCTATATAATTGATATTGAAATAAATCCGGAAGACGGAGGAACAGTTACCGGTGCCGGCACATACGAGCACGGCGAAACCGTAAACCTTACCGCGACCGAATCAACTGGTTATACTTTTTCCACCTGGACTGAAAACAGTAACGAAGTTTCTTCAAGCAAAACCTACTCATTTACAGCAGAATCTGATAGAAATCTTACAGCAAACTTCCTAATTAATACCTACATTGTTTCCACTTCGGTTCAGCCACAAAATAGCGGAACGGTATCAGGCGGTGGTGAATACAATTACAACTCAACCGCAACGCTGGAGGCTACTCCAAATGCTGGTTGGTTATTTGAGAAATGGAGTATCAACGGTAGCGAAAGCACACAAAATCCATACTCATTTGCTGTTACCGAAGCAACTGAAGCCGTTGCTTACTTTGTTGAAACAGAGGAAGAGTTCACGTTAACCATTGCGAAGAATGGCAACGGTTCAACCACACCCGATGTTGGAACCTATACATACACCAGCGGTGAAACGATTAACCTGACGGCTACCCCCGATAACGGCTGGCAGTTCGAAAAATGGTTGATTGGTGAGAATGAAATTACTGAAAGTTCAACCTCAATAACGCTTACAAGGGATACAACTGCTACCGCAGTTTTTGTTGTGGTGAGCAGTATTGATTCTAATACTGAAAATTCTTTGGTAGTATTTCCAAATCCTTCATCAAGATTACTTTACATTAAATGCGAAGAACACATTAATAGTATCAAACTATACAGTGTAACAGGAAAACTAATTCTTGAAACAACAGCATCAGAAACACTCGATGTTGGATATTTACCTTCGGGTATGTATACCCTAAAGATAGAACTCGCGGATGGTGTTGAAACAAGGCAGTTCCTTAAGCAGTAGAACGGCTGGCGGTGCGTGGCGAACTGGAGATTGAAACAGCGTTTCAATCCCCCGAGACGAAGTCTCGCAAAAGCCGATTGGTTTGCTAATCGACTGGTAGCCAGTTTGTCATACAACGATTGTTGTGCGTTCGTGCATTTTTATTCTATTAATGATTTTATTCCTTCTCTATAAGTTGGGTAGTTTGGTTTCCAGCCAAGTTCCTTTTTAATCAGCTCATTTGTAACTTTTGTATTCATTGTCAATGTATTGAATATATGTTTTCCAATGAAAAGTCTTAAAATTAATTTGGGTATCTTTACAACTTTCTTAGCATTGAATATTTTTGCTAAATAAAGCATGAAGTCCTTTACACTAACGTTTTCGTTATCGCAAATTATGAATCTTTTACCGACTGGCAATTTTTCAATGGCTAAAATATAAGCATCTGCACAATCATTAACGTGTATTCGTGGTAAGTAATTTTTGCCTCCACCAAGTAATACAATTTTTCCATTTTTTGCCATTGATATCATTTTGTCAAACATACCACCATTTCCATAAATTTGAGCAGGCAGCATCTCAATGAGAGGAATAGAATTCTTGATTTTAATTTCGGAAATTAATTCATCGTAACACCTTCCAAGTGCAGCCATGCCTTTTCTTGCAATTTGCCAATTCTCATCAGCCACTTCATCGCCTTTTGTTTCAAAACTTGCTCCCGAAGTTAGTATCAATGGACAAGATAGTTTTCGTGCAAGTTCAATTGTATTTTTGAAATATTGTTTTGTGATAATTTCTAATTCTTTGAGTTTTTTGTTAGAAATCCTACTTGGTTTAAATGGAACCATTGCAGTATAAACTAAAACATCGAATTTATCTGAGATTTCAAACTTGTCAAGCTGTAAAATATCTCCTTTTATGAACTTAACTTTTGTCTTATCAAAAGGCATTTCATTATCAGGATTTCTAGTAATAATTGTTGTTTCGTGATTTCTTTCAATCAATTTTCTAACGATGTGTGAACCCAAAAATCCTGTCCCTCCTATTAGTAATATTTTCATAATTGCTTCAATTTAGTGTAGGGTCTCTTTGCATGACGCACAACTAGAAGGTATATCTAACGCTAAACCATAGCGAAGTATTCTCCACCGAGGGAGTTCCATCGGAAAGTTCAACATCGCCCACGTTACTGTTCATTGGGTAAAGTTGGGTTTGGTTGAGTAAGTTGGTACAACTAGCAGTTAGGTTAAGCTTTTTGAAGAAAACGTAGCTGGCTGAAACATTCAACAGATGGTTTGCACCAACTTTCTGATCGTTTGGTGAGTACCAAAAATAGTAGTAAGCATAATTGAGCCCCAACGAGAAATCGGGTGTTACTTTGCCAATAACGTTTACCCTGGAAACATTCTCGGGGTAAGCTTTAAAGTTACCTTCGCTGGTTAGGTACATACTTCCCCGCTGCTGTTCCGATGAGCTGATAACTTTAACGTACGAATGGCTCAGGTTTCCTGAAATTCGTGATGTTTTGAAATTCAGAACCGATTCAAATCCTCCTTGTACAATCTGCCCCAACGTGTTTTTAAAGAACCAGTAACCGTTCCAGTCGCCAGGAATATCGCTGCCAATATTTGTCATTTGGTAAACATCAGGATTTCGCCAAATAACTCCCACATCAATAACATTGCTAATTACGTTGTAAAAACCTACTGTGTAGAAATTTAGTTTGGAATTAATATCCCAATCTGCAGCAACTTCGAATCCCTGCATGCTTTCAGGTTTTGTTTCGGGTAAATTATTTTCGTAACCAGCTACTTCTCCATTTTCGTTGAAAATGGGAATTGATGAAGCTGAAACCTGCAAAAAGTTAGTTTCGCTGAGCAAACCATCCTGCCGGTAGCCTCCGCCGTAGTGTAAACCTACCGCTCCCCTAAATCCTGTTTGGTAGGAAAGTCGAAAACGTAATATTTCACTCGGATAAACCATTGCTCCAATGCGAGGCGTAAAATTTGAGCCCCAGTATGGGTGCATATCGAAACGAATTCCTGTAAAGAAATCAAGAAAATCAGTAACAGCATAGAAATCCTCAGCAAAAAGGCTGAATACGTTAATGCTGGAATTATACCCCCATACTTTATTCAAGTTTGCTTCACTATAAAATGCCTCATTATTTTCAATTTGCTGGCTTGAAACTACATTGCTTATAAAATTATTGCCGCTAAAATTCTTCCTTCCAAATTCAAAGCGTCAGAACTCCGTTCCAACGGCAAGTCGATTTCGAGGAAACAGTTCGTTTACGTTCAGCACTAGTTTACCTCCATAACGATTCTCTCGCGAACCTCCCATTGTATAACCATCAACAGATTCCAACAAAAAATTATCGATAGTAGCATTAATTGACGCATTCAGCTTTACATTCTCGTTAAAGTTATGCTGGAATGATGGAGTGAAAGAGATGAGCGTTTCGCCAAAGATATTTCTATCGCGATAAAAATTATACAAATCCTGCTTGTGGTCAATAACTATTAATTCCAAACCAAATTTTTTTATTGCATAGTTTCCAATAAGGGATGTATTCGAACTTCGTTTCAGTTTGGTACCAATATCAATCACATTGCCACCTTTATAACCTTCATTCGCCTTGTCGTTTGCCCAACCCTCATTTCTTAGCATTTGACCAGCGTACTCGTTTTTTCCCATGTAAAAGTATCCACTTGAACTTTCATCATAAAAACCGACATCGGCCTGTACTCCCCAAAAATCGTTCATTCCAAGAAATGCGTTTGCTGACCCCGAGAAACTGCTGGAATAGAGTTGACTTTTCAACTTTCCGCTGGATGTTACAATATTTATCACCCCCAGCAATGCACCCTGTCCCAAAGTAACTGAACCGGGACCACGAATGACCTCAACCTTTTCGATAAACTGGAAATGGGTTGTATTTAGCAAAGCGGGAGGCGGTCCCCAGAACCACTCAATGTTAAGGTTCTGACCATTAACCAGAATCAGAAGCTTTGAGTTGTTATCGGGAGCTAATCCACGAAATCCAACAATCACATCATCCTGATCCTCAACCATAAAAAGTCCGGGAACAAACATTGAAAGGGCATCAGCAAGAGTTCTTGCTCCGCTAAGTAGTAGCTGTTCGTGGCTAATGGTGGTAAACGATACGGGCTGTTTTTTCAAGTCTGTTTGAACAAACGACGCCACTTCAACCTCCAACTTCATTAGCTCCTCTATACTCAGGCTATAAATATTTACAGAATCGTTCTGTGCTATAGCCGAATAGATTGTTGCAAAGAGGTAAACAATGGTTGCAAAAGCAAAGCAAAGTTTTTTCATAAAGACACTTTTCGTGTAAAACAAATATAAACGATGATTGAATATGCGTCAAGTAATATAATAATTTAGTTGAAAGGTTTATTAATTTGGATCATATAGCTGAATACATTATTTTTAAAGAATAAAATAAATTACATTTAAAAGGTTGTATGCAATCCTGATTAGATGGTGACACAACTACAAATCAGCATTTCTTTCTTAAGAAAAGTAACCTTGCTTACCTTTCTATTCACAACTTTTTCATTATCAATTAGCGCACAGCACTTTTCAGAGGCAAAAATTAAAACAGCCTATATTGTTCAGTTCATTCAGAATATACTTTGGCCCAACGAGAACGAGATAGATACATTTAAAATATCCATCATTAGCACAAACGAAATGTATATTGATGAATTCGTTGAGTTAAGCAAGATGAAATCTCTAAAGAATAGGCCAATTTCTCTTTCTATATACAACAGTATTGAATCCATAAAGGAACCATTTCCCCAAGTTGTTTTCGTTGATAGTGATTACAATGAACATTTGGAAACTCTTCTAAGCACTGTTGGGAGCAATTCAACTCTTATTATTACTGACAATGCCCAGAACAAGGAGCTAGTAATGATTAATTTTACATACTCCGACACCCAACGAAGAAGGATTAGCTTTGAGTTAAACAGTTTATCCATTGAGGAAGACCATAACTTATCTGTACTTCCCAGGTTACTCCTTCTTGGAGGATCTAAAATTGACGTTGCTGAACTTTACCTTAAGCAGGAACAGGTTCTTGTTACCGAAAGAGAAATGGTTGAAAGGTTAAGGCATGAAATTGACAGCCAAGAAAATACAATAACCAAACAACGGTTAGACATTGAACGCCAAAAGCATGAAATTGAGGAGCAACAATATAAACTAACTCAACAGGAAAAATATTTGGACAGCCTGCAGCTTGCAACCCTAAAACAGCAATCAGTTTTAAATTCAAACATTGAGTTGCTAAAAAAATATCAAGATGATATTAACTTTCAGAAAGAGCAACTTGAATTTCAGAACGCTGAGTTTGACAAAAGAAACCGAGTACTAGAAGTTCAGAATATTGAAATTAAAAACCAGCAGGAAAGAATTGATGCCCAGAAAAGTATTCTTAATGAACAAACCAGGAAACTTGGAACCCAAACCAACTTACTTTACATATCGTACGCTGCCGTATTTCTTGCATTGGGCATGCTCTTCTTCATGTTCCTTAGCTACTCAAATAAAAAGAAAGCCAATAAACTCCTTAATGAGAATAATTTGGCTATAGAACTTAAAAACAATGAAATATTTCAAAAAAACGAGGAGCTAAAATCACAGGCTGAACTGCTCGAAGAAACGAACAAGGAGCTTGAAAAGCTCTCAATTGTTGCTAGCAAAACTAACAACAGCGTTATTATTATGGAGCCAACCGGAGAAATTGAGTGGATCAATCCAGTATTTACCAAATTATCGGGCATAAATATTGAAGATTTTGTAAAAGGACAAAAGATATCGCTCTTCGATGTTAGCACCTACGAATTTGTTAGAGAAGTGTTTAGTAAATGTATCGAAACCAAAGAATCGGTAAATTACGAGTCGTCATATGATACAGCTAGTAAAGATTCTATTTGGCTGCAAACAACCTTAACCCCAATATGTAACGCCAACGGAGACGTTACTAAGGTAGTTGCCATTGACTCTGATATTACCCAAATAAAAAATGCACACCAGGAAACTATTGGCATGCTCGATGAGATTGTATCCCAAGCTGAACTAATCCAGAAACAGAACGATGAAATTACGGCCCAAAAAGACAACCTCGAAAAAGCTCATAACCAGCTAATCAAAGCTGAAAAGATGGCCTCTTTGGGTGTGTTAACCGCAGGAATTGCGCATGAAATAAATAACCCTATCAACTTTGTTTACGCTGGAGTAAATAGCATAATGCGCGATTTTGTTGATGTTGATCAGGTTCTCAGCATCATCCTAAACATTGAATCGTTAAACGAAAACCCGGTAGATACTATTCGAAAAATCACTGAACTAAAAGATAAATACGATTTTAAGGGTGCCTACAACGCTATACGTGAAACTATTAACGATATAATGGTGGGAGCACAACGAACTGCCGAAATTGTGCAAGGGCTGCGTAATTTTTCGAGGAGCGAAAAAGAGGAGTTTTCTTTCACCAACATAAATAAAATTGTTGAGGGGGTGCTGGTGCTGTTAAAGAACAAATACAAGCACAATATTGAAATAATTAAAAACCTAGATTCTAGCTTACCCGAGATAGAGTGTAAAATGGGGAAAATGAATCAGGTTCTAATGAATCTTATCTCCAACGCAATTGATGCGATTGAGAACAAGGGAACCATTACTATTACTACCAAACATGCTGAAAACAGCTGCATTATTACGGTTGTTGATGATGGTGGTGGAATACCCCTCGATGTACTTCCCAAAATATTCGACCCTTTCTATACAACAAAGGATGTTGGCAAAGGAACAGGGTTAGGGCTCTCTATTTCCTACGGAATTATTGAGGAGCACAACGGAACTATTGAAGTAAAATCCGAGCCTGGGAAAGGCACTGAATTTAATATTACAATCCCTCTGAAGCAACACTAAATAAGTTCTACTGCAACACATTGCACCCATCCCTTATTGCCATCTGCAATGCGAATCTCTACCCATTCGCCCAAAGTTTTTGTAATGGTAACTTTTGACCCAGCATGAAGAATGAAAATATCTTTCCCTGAATCATCAGGCGAACTTTTTACTGCTACAACAGGTTCAAATATGATTGCCTTATTTCGTTGGCTAAGTGATTTTTTTTCCTGATTGCTAAAAACAAGTGTGGCGAATGTTAAAAACAATGTAATCAAGGCTATTGAAAAAGATAATCGTTTAACAGCTTTGGTTCTTGAGAACCAAAAAAATAATCCAAACACGAGGGTGATTGAAAAAAGAACTACTGATATTATTGCCCAGCTATTCGATGAGAAAATGCCCCTAAAGCTTCTATACCACGAGATAATAACAAACTCAGGTAAAGGTTCTATCCTATCAACTGTGAATGTCTTTGCCATTTCCAGGTTGAACTCTATATCCTCATCCCCTGGGCGAAGCAAGGAGGCTCTTTCGTAGTTTAGTATCGCCTGCGGAATCTGACCAAGTTTAAAGTAGGTATTTCCAAGGTTGTAGTATAAATCAACATTCTGAAAACCACTATCAATCAGCATCTGGTAAAGCTGAGCTGCCTCCTCAAACTTACTGTTTGAATATTGCTCGTTGGCTTTTACAAATATTGAGTCGGGATTTGACTTAGAAACCAAGCTAAATCCAACTAGTACAATCGATGCAAATATTTTAAATAATTTCATGGGAACTACATTTTTTTTATGGTACCCTCAATTCTCGAAATCAGGTTATGTGCCCGATGATACACATCAGTCATTTGCGAAGTTTCACTTTTAGGTGCATAACGTGTGTATTCGCACGTTGATATTATTGCAACAAACTCATCAACATCTTGCTCATTAATACTTTGCGCAAGCATCTTTTCTTTCACCAAATCGCTGGTTAAATTAGCTACCGGAATGCTCAATTTGTCGGATACGTACCCCCACATTGCTCGAAGCAACTCATTATAGAACAACTCACTATTCAGCTCCTCCATGAACTTGCGGGCCTGTTTAAGTTTTTGTTGTGCAACCTTTCTGGCCTTCCTTGTTTTGACCAAAGCGATGTTGCTATTAAGCTTCCGATTTTTCTGTATAACCAAAAAAGCAACAATAGCAATAGCAAAAGGTATCATGAAGAGAATTGGCAGTAAAGGAGTTCCAATGATAAAAGCGATTCCCTTTGAGAGCTTGCCTGTTTCGGTTTTTATAAACCGAATATCTCTACCAATAAACTTCACATCCTCCTTACCAAAACCCACTGCCTGGAGTGTACCTGTTTCACTTCCATCGGTTTCTACCTCAATTTCTATGGGTTTCGATTTTAGTGTAATGTATTGATTTTTTACTGGATCGAAGTAAGTAAATTCTACCTGCCCCAAATCGAATTTACCAGGAGTTCGAGGTATGGCTACAAAGTCGAATGTTTTGGAACCCGTTGCCCCCTGTGATGTAGTATTAATATTATCAGATACTTTAGGATCAAATTTTTCGAACCCACCGGGGAACTCAATTTTTGGTGTTTCAATTAACCTTAAATTTCCGCTTCCAGAAATTCGAACCTGTAAAGTTACGGCCTCATTGGTTTTTATTTTTTCCTTATCGAGGTTGGCTTCGTATGAGAATCTTCCAACAGCACCTGAGAAAGAAGCGGGAGCATTTGCTGGCAACTCTTTCACCTTGAGTGCAACTGGTTTGCTAGCAAGACGTTTTCTGACAGTTTGGTACGACCCAAAGAAGTCATCGAAAATGGATTGTGAACGCCCGCTTCGCTGCTGCGACAGAACGACAATCTCAAATGGGTCTATTTTAATTTCACCGGTACGCTGGGGAAAAAGAAGGTACTTCTTGAGAATGCCCATATTGTATATTTTCCCTCCTAGGTTAACTCTTTGGAATGTAACATTATTTGGTGTTTCAACCTCCTGATTCCAGAATCCGGTAAACGAAGGAAACTTAATATCTTCAAAACCAGCAATATTACTACGTGTGTATATTGCAATGGTAGCCAATACCGCTTCTCCTCGGTATATTGTTTTCTGGTTGAGTTCAACAGAAACAAACATGTCATTATCAGGTTGACTTGTTGACTGTTGCGCACCCTGCTGGCCTTGATTCCCTTGTGATGATGCCCTTGAAGTACCTTTCACAACTTCAATTGTAAAGGGTTGTGTTGAATACTCTTTTCTTGAAACGGTAACTTTTGCAGCTTCAATGGTAAATTTCCCTTCGGCTGTTGCCTCAAGAATGTATGTATACGAGTAGTTGAAGGTCTGGGTCATTTTTCCGTTTACTATTTCAACACTACTACTCGAGGAGGTGCTTGGACCTGCAAGTATATAAAAATTCTCAAAGGAAGGTGGGTTAAACTCCTGAGGGCGTGCATTTAACGTAAACGTTAATCTAAACTGTTCTCCCTGAGCAACAACCGAAGGAGCAGACACAAGAAACTCCACATCCTGCGGCAAAGCCGGAAAGGACGATGCAAAAAGTACAAAAAATAATATCAACCTATTTATTTTCATAAACCTATACTTTACCAGTTTTTCTCAACCTTCACTTTGGCAGCTTTTGCTTGCTGTTCCTTTACTCTATCCTGAATATTCTTCTCGTTATTCTGCAAGGCTTCCATCATTCTGCGTGCGTCCTCAGGTGAAATTTGCTGCTGGTTCTGCTGCTGTTGATTTTCCTGATTCTGCTGCTGTTGGTTTTGCTGTTGATCCTGTTTCTTGTTATCGTCTTTATTTTCATCCTGTTTATCCTGCTTATTTTCCTGGTTCTCATTCTTATCCTGATTTTTCTGGCTCTCCCCTTCCCCCTGATTATTTTGCTGTTGCTGTTGCTGAATTAGCTTTCGCTGAGCCTGCGCCAGGTTATACTTAGTCTCCAAATCGTCGGGGACGTTTCGTAGTGCATTTTTGTATGCCTCAATACTTTCAGGATACTTTTCCTGCTTAAAATATGAGTTTCCCAGATTATGGTAAACCTCTGCTTTCTCCTTAGGAGAAAGGTTTACTTCTGAAAGATCCTCGAAAACTTTTGACGCCTCCTCGAACTTCTCCTGCTTGTACATGGCATCACCTAGATTAAAGTTCCCTTTAAACGATGATGGATTATTCTCAAGCGCCGAGCGATATGAAATTTCGGAATCGATAAACTCGCCCTTCTTGTACTCCCTATTCCCCTCACGAATTGCCTTTTTTTCGCTCTGCGAAAAAGCATTAAAAACCATCAGTAAGCTGGCAACAAAAGCTATGGTATGGATGAATTGTTTAGCTATCATTGTTCGTTTCCTCCAAAAAGATTAATTCGTTTAACCCATCGGTTCTTGCGTTCAAGAACAAAAAAATCAATAACCAAAAGTAATATTGCTACAGCGAAAAGGTACTGAAACTGGTCGTCGTACTCGGAGTAAACCTTCTCCTTCAGCTCTGCTCTCTCTAGCCGGTTAATCTCATCGAAAAGCGGCAGTAACCCAAGCTGAGTATTGGTTGCCCTTACGTATTTGCCCCCAGTTGTAACTGCAACCTGGGATAGCATCTCCTCGTCAAGTTTGGTTACAACCACATTATCGTCCTTGTCCTTGAGAAAATCACTGGTACGACGCAACGATACAGGGATTGGTGCTCCCTGCTGTGAACCGATTCCTATGGCGTGCACAACAATTCCCTTTTCAGCTGCCTTTTTAGCTGCTTCTACCGGGTCGTCTTCGTGATTTTCACCATCTGATATTACTACAATTACCTTTTTTGTTTCCTCCTGCGGGCTGAATGAGCTGGCTGCCAAATCAATTGCTTTTCCCATGGCAGTTCCTTGCTTGCCAACCATTCCGGGACTAATTGAAGAAAGGAACATTTTTGCTGATACGTAATCGTTGGTTACAGGCAGCTGAACGTACGCATCGCCTGCAAACACTATTAAACCGATTCTGTCAGAGGTTAACTGATCAACCAACCGGGAAATGGCTTGCTTCGCTCTTTCAATCCTGTTAGGTTGAATATCCTGAGCAAGCATGCTGTTTGAAACATCGAGGGCAATAATAAGTTCTATTCCCTTACGTTTTACCTCAGTTAACTTCGAACCAAACTGTGGCCCTGCCAAACCAAAAACTGCGAACGTAATGGCTAACAGAAGTATAATTACTTTAAACCATCCCCTGCGAATTGAGGCCAAGGGCATTAGCTGCTTAAGTAAATCGGGATTACCAAAGATACTCAACCTTCGTTTTTGGGAGTATATAGCAAAAATGAATAAACCCAAGAATATTGGAATAATGGCTAGGAAGTATAAATTCTCTGGATTCGAAAATCTAAACATTGTTAAGCAAATTTACTTGATTAATTAAGGTATACTCCTTAGTACAGTAGTTCTTAGCAATACCTCCGAAGCTAAAAGAGCCAACGCGATGAATGCGTATAACCTATACTCCTCCTGCTTCTTGCTAAACTCCGTTACCTCAATTTTTGTTTTTTCCAACCTGTCAATTTCTTCGTAAACCTTTTTTAGCGCTTCGTTATCGGTTGCTCTGAAATACTTACCTCCTGTCATTTCAGCAATTTGGGTAAGCACCTCTTCGTCAATCTCCACCTTCATATCCTGGTATCGGGTTCCGAAGGGAGTTTGCACCGGGTATGGAGCCATTCCTTGTGAACCTATGCCAACAGCGTATACTCTAACACCGTATGTTTTTGCAATCTCGGCAGCAGTTAATGGTGCAACCTCGCCACGATTATTCACCCCATCGGTTAGTAAAATTACAACACGACTAATTGCATCACTCTCAGCAAGTCGAGTAACTGCTGTTGCCAAACCAGAACCAATGGCGGTTCCGTCCTCTAGCAACCCCATTTTAATATCCTTAAACATGTTGATAACCGAGGCATGATCGGTGGTTAAGGGACACATGGTGAAACTCTCGCCGGCGAAGATGGCTAATCCCAACCTATCGTTTCTTCTACCAGAAATAAACTGAATACCAATATTCTTGGCTGCTTCAATCCTATCGGGCTCAAAATCGCGGGCTAGCATGCTACTCGAAATATCGAGAGCAATCATTATGTCAATTCCCTCTGTAGCAACATTTTGCCATGTATTCGATGATTGAGGCCGAGCCAATACAACAATTACCAGTGCAATGGCCAAAATCCGAAACGCAACAGGAAGGTGGCGTAAATACACTAAAAAAGAAAAGGGTGCCTTACTGAAACCTGCAAGTGTTGATATCTGAAGGCTTGCTTTTGAATCCTTTTGTCTAAAAATGTACCAGGCAATAAGGATTGGAACTAAAAGCAATAGGTAAAGCAACTTTGGATGTGCAAATGTAATTCCACTCATTGCTCCTTGGTGTTTATGGTTTTACTATCATCATCCGAAATATTCTCATTATCAGATTGGTTAAATTGTGAAGCCTCTTCAACTTGCTTGGTTTGGTTCACAAACTTAAAAGCAAAATCAAGGCTGCTTTTGTTTTCATCAAGAGTAGGTGACATTTTTGCGAACTTTACCAAATCTGCAAGCGAAAGGATATTTTCCAACTCATCAAGCAGTTTCCCTTCAGCTAAATCATTTACCTTAAAACTTCCTACTATCTCAAAGGTTGTTTGCTCCATTGCAGGAAGCATAAAGCGCCCCTCAATGTAACTCCTAATAATATCAGTTAAATTTGAATGGTACAACTTATGATTGTCGGTCTCCCACATTTTCGCTTCGCGAACTTTTTCGAGCTCACGCAACGCTACTATATGGGGAGGTTCTACCGGCTTACGTGGAAAAAACAGAGGCTCGTTTTTCTTTCTTCTTCTCAGAAAAGTAACCAGCAACCAAACCAATCCAGCAAGAACCAAAGTTCCACCAATCCATGGAGCTACCTCCCAAAAAGTAACAGGTTGTGAAATTGGAGGTTTTATATCATAAATACTTGCTTGCGTGGTATCAGCGGGTAGAGTATTTACTGTGAGCCAAACTGGCGATGTTGTAACGGTATCAATTGTACTTCCATTTACTAATGGAAGTATAAATCCGGGTATTTGAAAATATCCGCTATCGAACGAGGTAAGGGTTAATTTGTAAATTAACTCCTGCAAGTTGTCGCTCTTTGAAATGGTGTCGATAGTGTGTGTGCCCACAACTTCAATATTTGCTGTTAAGGTGTCGGCAAAAATTGGAAATTGCACACTATATTCGGAAGGAATTGATGCGTAGACACTTAGCTCTACTCTATCGCCAATAAGAATAGTGTCGTGCGACAAGTTAGATTTGAACATGAATTTTGGACTCTGCGCTTGTAATTTATGTTGAATAGGCAGAATCGATATCAATAAAAAAACTATGCAATAATAAAGTTGTTTCGGTTTCATTGTTTATTCTCTTTACGCCCTTTGCTTAAACAACTTGATAAGTGGTTTCACATAATCCTCGTTCGTAGCTATTGGAGTCCAGTCGACCTTACACCTCGAAAAAGTTTGCTTTAGAAGAACCTCCGACATTTTCCACCATTGCGAGTATGCTGAGCGCACACCCTCACTAGATGTGTCTATCCATGAAAACTCACCAGTTTCTGCATCCTTAAACTTAACTAACCCAACTGAAGGCAACTCAACCTCACGAGGATCGTAAACACGAATGCCAACAACATCATGCTTATTCCCAGCAATTGTTAGAGCATCGGTAAAATTTGCTTTCTCGCCCTCAGGCGAGATATCCATAAAGTCGCTAATAATAAATGCAGTACAACGTTTTTTAAGCGCATTTGTAAGGTACCTTAAGGCTTCAGAAATATTTGTTCCTTTACTCGCCGGAGTAAATTCAATGAGTTCCCTAATAATTCGAAGTATGTGAGTTCGTCCCTTTTTAGGAGGAATAAATTTTTCAACCTTATCGCTGAAAAAAATCACTCCAATCTTGTCGTTGTTTTGAATTGCTGAGAATGCAAGCACTGCAGCAATTTCAGTAATTAAATTCTTTTTCAGGAGGCTTGTTGTTCCAAAAATTCGAGAACTACTAACATCAATTAGGAGCATTACGGTAAGCTCCCTTTCCTCCTCAAAGACTTTTATGTAGGGTTGGTTAAAACGAGCGGTAACATTCCAGTCGATATTCCGAATATCATCGCCATATTGATACTCACGAACTTCGCTAAAGGCCATTCCCCTACCCTTAAAAGCGCTATGGTATTGACCGGCAAAAATATGCCTTGACAACCCACGGGTTTTAATCTCAATTTTTCGTACTCTTTTTATTAGTTCCGAAGCATCCACAGTACTTACTTTTTATAACTGTTAATTTTAATGCCAGCTTCTCTTACTTTTTGGGTCGAGTTATTACTGTAACAAACCATTTCCCCTTTCTCAACTCCACTTCATAACTTTTCCCATCCTTGGTTTGGTTCCAAATTAAATTTTTGCTATCCCCATACTTCTTACTTAGTTCATCCTTAAGTTTATTAAAGAGCCATGTGTTATACATTCTGGAAACGTACGTACAGTAACCATCCTCGTTTAACACAAAAAGAATTGTTTGCTCCTCGTATGTATTTTCAAACTTTATGAAACTTTTATCGTAGTTGCTCACCTCTTTCGCAAATACAAACCCAGGGAAACTTTCAGGAACCAAAACTTTTATAGTGTCTTTGTATAGCCCAATGTAGTTTTGACTTCTTACAGCAGTTAACGTTGCCATAAAAAGGAAACAAAACAACAATATTGGAGCGACACTTCTCATAACTAGGGTACTTCTATTGTATTAAGAATCTCAGTAATTAAATCTTCTGTTGATATATTCTCAGCTTCTGCCTCATAGGTTAACCCTATGCGGTGACGCAGCACATCGTGACACACCGAGCGAACGTCCTCAGGAATAACGTAGCCTCTACGTTTAATAAAAGCGTAAGCTTTTGCAGCCAAAGAGAGATTGATACTTGCCCTGGGAGAACCACCGTAAGCAATCATATTCTCAAACTTCTCTAACTTATATTCCCTTGGAAAACGTGTGGCAAAAACAATATCAACAATGTACTTTTCAATTTTCTCGTCCATGTAAACCTCGCGAACAACGTTGCGTGCTTTAATAATATCCTCAGGCTTTAACACTTTTTCTGCCTTCGGAAAGTTTGTTGCAATATTCTGACGAATTATAAGCTTCTCCTCCTCAACCTTTGGGTAGGTAATTTTCACTTTGAGCATGAAACGGTCAACCTGCGCTTCGGGAAGCGGATAGGTTCCCTCCTGCTCAATTGGGTTCTGAGTTGCCATTACCAGGAATGGTTGTGGAAGTTTAAAAGTTTCGTCGCCAATAGTAACCTGTCGTTCCTGCATGGCCTCAAGCAAAGCACTTTGAACCTTTGCGGGGGCTCGGTTTATCTCATCGGCCAAAACAAAGTTGGTAAATATTGGCCCCTTCTTCACATGGAACTCTTCATTCTTCTGGCTGTAAACCATAGTTCCAATCAAATCGGCGGGAAGCAAATCGGGTGTAAACTGAATACGGGCAAAACCAGCCTCGATTGTATTCGCCAACGTGTTTATAGCCAGCGTTTTTGCCAAACCCGGAACCCCTTCAAGAAGAATATGTCCATCAGCCAGCAGACCAATTAGCAGGGACTCAACAAGGTGCTTTTGCCCAACAATCACCTTGTTCATTTCCATGTTAATAATATCAACAAACGAGCTCTCAAGCCTAATGCGTTCGTTCAACTCTTTAATGTTTACTGTTGAAGTTTCGTTCATTGTTTGTAAGTTTATTTAGTTGTAAATAATTTCTTTAAGTACAATAACAAAATTAGCACCACAAATTTGGTTATTCTTACGCTTTTAGGGTGTTAAAGAGCGTTAAAAATGGTAAAGGTTTGTGAAGGAATCGGTCTAATTCAAGTTTCCAGTTCTCAGTTGGCAGTTATAAAAATTAAAAATAACTCATTCAGATTGCCTGCCCAGCCTATCGTAGGCTGGAGCAAGCAGACCATTCAACCTGCCCGACGGCAGCCTGCCTAGCCGGTAGGCAGGGCGGGTCATTCAATCATTCAGCCATTCAACAAAAAAGCCCAACAGCTACTAACCATTGGGCTTTAAAAAAGTTGATTTGCAGTTACTTTTTAAGTTTTTTTGCTTGTTGTTGCTGCTGGGTCATTTTTTCGAGACGTTCCTGGAACTTTGATTTTTTAACGGGCTTCTTCGAATTCTCATGCAATTTCTTAAGAATTTCCTCATCGTTAACGGTTTGGCGAATGAGGTATGTTTGGCCAATGGTAATTACGTTCGATAGGAAGTAGTAGTAACTTAATCCGGCAGCATAGTTATTGAACCAAACCAATAACATCAAAGGCATCATGTAAAGCATCATAAACTTCATCCCTGGCATTTGGGCGTTTGTGTCGCCCATTTGTGATGTGCTAGATCTAGAAGTGATGAACATAGCCACTGCCATAAGCAAAGTAAACAAACTTATATGATCGCCATACCAGGGTATCTCGAAGGGAAGGTTGAGAATGGAATCAAACGAAGATAAATCGTCAGCCCAGAGGAAACTCTTTTGCCTTAGCTCGAACGAAGCCGGAAAGAAACGGAACATGGCAATAAGAATAGGGAACTGAATAAGCATTGGCAAGCATCCTCCCATTGGGTTTACACCTACCTTCTTGTACAATGCCATGGTAGCCTGCTGCTTTTTCATGGCATCTTCTTTCTTCGGAAATTTATTATTTAACTCATCGATTTGTGGTTTTAAAACCCTCATCTTAGCTTGGCTAACGTACGATTTATAGGTTAGCGGGAATAGAATTACCTTAATTATAATTGTAAGTAGAAGAATGATTAAACCGTAGCTGGCAATCCGGTTATCGAGTTTATCGAAAACCCATATAACTCCATAGTTAACCCACCGAATAATCCAACTTCCGAGTGGCACTACATTTTCAAACCCGTAGTTGTATGATTTTAACGTATTAAAATGGTTGGGTCCAAAGTACATTTTGAAACCGATTGATTCATCCTTACCCGTATCGAAAGGAAGACCAATTCGAGACTGGAATTGCTTGGTGTAGGTTCCATCAGCAATTTTAACCGATTGCATGTTGGCATTCAGCATGGCCTCCTCAGCCACAAGGAACGTTGAGAAGAACTGCTGTTTATAACCAATCCATTCAATCTTGGTTGTTATTTCTTCATCCTCCTTTTCGCTACGTGGGTTCAGCTCCTCGTAGTCACCATTGGGGTAACGATAGGCAATAGTTGTGTAATCGGTTTCGTTCTTCGCACCCTTTTCAAGCTGCGGAAGGGTAAAGTCCCAAATTAAATCAACAGAACCTAATCGGGCTGAAATCACGTTATCCATTCCTACAAAGTGGATTTTATAGTCAATCATGTAGGAATTTGGGTGGATTGTATAAATATAATCAATGTATGAACTTTCACCAGATTGCAGCCTCATTGAAAGGGACTGGCTTTGTTTGTTTGCTGAAACTTTCAGCAAGGAATCGGAGGTGTTTGGAGTGAAGTATAAGTTATTGGTTTCTATATTATTATTATTCCCCCAAAACTGAAGACCAAAAACATTCTGATTTCCTGAAAACATTACCAGCGAATCGCCACCGTAGGTTTTAAAATCCTTAAGCTGAACCGAGTAAACATTTCCACCAAGGGAGGATACCTTCACCCTCATCAGCTCGTTTTCTAAAACAACATATTTCTGTTCACCCTTGTAAGCATCAGAGAATGTTCCCAGCCTTTCAATTTCACTCATTTTATTCAGAGAATCGGCTTGCTGTTTTTTCTTAAACTGTTCTGCTTCAACAGCTAACCTATCCTGTTCCTGTTCTGCTCTAACTATGGCAAGCGAATCATTTCGTCGTTTTGCTGCCTCAACCTCTTCCTTCGAAGGTTTGTTTAGGTAGCTAAAACCTATAAGGATTCCAAAAATTAAAACCAGCCCAATAATTGTATTTCTATCCATTATTTCTCCTCTTCTACAAATTATATCAACAAAAAAGTTGATTTGTTATTACTTTTTTAGTTCTAATGATGCTCTTATGAAATCAACAAAAAGCGGATGTGGATTTACCACAGTACTTTTATACTCTGGATGAAACTGAACACCCACAAACCATGGATGCTGAGGAATTTCCATAATCTCAACCAACCCAGTATCGGGGTTTATTCCGGTTGCAATCATTCCTTTTTCCTCAAAGGAAACTAAGTATGAGTTATTAAACTCGTACCTATGCCTATGACGTTCAGTTATATCCGATTTACTACCGTAGGCTTTGTAAACTTTCGAATCAGTTTTTAGAGTACAAGGGTACGCTCCCAAACGCATGGTTCCTCCCTTGTCGGTGATACCTTTCTGATCCTCCATAAGGTCGATAACCGGGTTCGAGGTGGTTCTAACCATCTCGGTTGAGTTCGCATCGGGGAACCCAAGTACGTTACGAGCAAACTCAATAACCGCACACTGCATTCCTAAGCATATACCTAGGAATGGGATATCATTTTCCCGCGCATACTTAACGGCAAGAATTTTCCCCTCAATTCCTCTATGACCAAAACCAGGAGCAACAATTATTCCCGATAATTCGTTAAGTATCTCAATGAAATTCGACTCGTTGATTTCTTCAGAGTGAATTGTTTTTAGCTCAACTTTGCATTCATTCGTTGCACCAGCATGAATAATAGCCTCCACAATTGACTTGTAGGCATCGGGGAGTTCAATATACTTCCCAACCAAACCAATTTTCACCTTTTTCTTTGGGTTCTTTAGCTTGGTTACAAACTGGCGCCAAGCCTTAAGCTCGGGTTCCTCATTGAAAGGGAGGTTAAACTTTTTCAACACTGTTACATCCAGCTTTTCCCTTAACATTAAGAGCGGTACCTCGTAGATTGTTTTCACGTCAATCGATTCTACCACTGATTCGAGGTCAACGTTGCAGAAAAGTGCAACCTTCTTTCGTAAATCCTGAGTTAGCTCATGTTCGGTGCGAAGCACCAGCACGTCGGGCTGAATCCCGTTTTCAAGAAGCACCTTCACAGAATGTTGTGTTGGTTTAGTTTTTAGCTCCCCCGAAGCAGCAAGGAATGGTACCAGAGTGAGGTGTATGAACGCAGAATTAGTTGGGCCTAACTCCCATCGAAGCTGGCGAACCGCTTCAATGTAGGGCAACGACTCGATATCGCCCACCGTTCCGCCAATTTCTGTTATAATGATGTCAAATTTATTTTTGGTGCTTACCAGTTTAATTCGCCTTTTAATTTCATCAGTTATATGGGGGATTACCTGTACCGTTTTGCCTAAATACTCGCCTCGCCTTTCCTTATTAATAACCGATTGGTAAATCTTGCCGGTAGTAACATTGTTAAGTTTTGAGGTGTGAATATTCAGAAATCGTTCGTAGTGGCCCAAATCGAGATCGGTTTCTGCTCCGTCCTCAGTTACAAAACACTCTCCATGCTCGTAGGGGTTTAGCGTTCCAGGATCGACATTTATGTATGGATCCAATTTCTGAATTGTAACTGAGTACCCTCTGCTTTGCAGTAGTTTTGCCAGAGAAGCTGAAATAATTCCTTTCCCGAGGGATGATGTTACTCCGCCCGTAACAAAAACATACTTAGTATTTTGGCCCATTACTTTTAGGTTGAGGTTAATTATTGTTTCTGCTCCATACTGTCAATCAGCTTAATTTTCTCTTCGAGCACTTTCAGATCCTTTCTACCTTTTTCAATTTTACGCTCAACATCCTTAATAAGCTGTTCTGCATTCTTCGATTTTGCAAAAAAACCGATATTATTTTCCCAAAGCGTTATGTCGTTTTCTAGCTGTTTTAGCTGATTGAAAAGCCTGTCACGCTCAACGCGCATTTTATTCTCCTGGCGAGGGTTGCCCTGAATGGTATCGATTTTTGTTTTAAACTTCAGGATGTTCTTTTTGGTGTCATCAATTTTTAGCTCCTCAAAGTGCTTGTTGATGGCTTCACGGAATCGTTTTTGTACTTCGTCTTTCTTTTTTATTGGAACAAAACCAATTTCTGACCACCGACGTTGATAATCCTTCAACACTTTTAGGTTCTCCTCAATGTTTTCAGCTGGTTTGAATGTTTCAACCTCAACTATGAGATCCTCCTTTGCCTTTAAGTTTACTTCGTACTTGTTATCAACCTGGCTGAAGTGTTTCGATTTTCTTTCAAAAAAGAAATCACATGCTGACCGGAATCGTTTCCAAATATCATCGCTATGCTTACGTGGAACGGGACCAATTTCTTTCCAACGCTTCTGCAGGTTGATAAGCTCTTCGGATGTTTTTTTCCACTCGTTGCTTTCCTTCAACGCTTCGGCTTGCATGCAGAGTTCGGTTTTGAGCTGCAGGTTATTCTGCTGCTCTTCGCGCGCCTCATCATAGAACTCACGCTTATTTCCAAAAAAAGTATCGCAGGCGCTACGGAATCTTTCATAAATCCTATTGTTATCCTTCTTGGGGGCAAAACCAATGGTTTTCCAGACTTTCTGGAGTTCAATCATCTCCTTTGAACGCTTATTCCACTCCTTATTTGACGAGATTACGGTGCCTGCAAGCTCCTCTGCTTTTTCACATAATGCGACCTTTGCTTCAAGGTTCGATTTCTGCTCTTCCCGAAGGCCTTCGAAGTACTCCTGGTGCTTCTTGTTAATTTTTGAAGTAGCATCCTTAAAACGTTCCCAAATTTCAGCGCGGAACTCGTTTGGTACGGGGCCAATCTCACGCCACTGGTTATGATACTTTTGTAGCTTCTTGAATGCGTTCACTATTGAAGGCTCAAGTAGTAACTCCTCTGCTTTTTCGCAGAGTTTAATCTTCTCCTCCATATTCTTCTTGAGGTCAAGATCCCGAAGCTCCTTATTTATCTTTATATAATCGTAAAAGTTTTGTACGTGGTGATGGTAGGTTTCCCACAAATCGTTCAAACTTGCTTGGGGTACCGGTCCAATATCTCTCCATCGTTGCTGAAGATCACGAAAATCTTGAAAAGTTTGATTTACCGACTCGTTTCGATTAACCAGTTCCTTAATTTGTTCGATAATTGCCTGTTTTTGCTCAAGGTTATCTACTTTCTGATCCTCAAGGTTCCTATTGTATTTTGCTTTCAGCTCACGATACTCCTTAAGAAGTTCTTTTATTTCAGGTTCTACATTGTCCTCTGGGGCTTCAAACTGCTGAATATCTCCACCTGCCTCAACCCACTCTTTACGTTTTCGTTCAAATTCGGCTTTATGCTTCTTGTAGAAATTAACCTTGATACTTTCTACTTCAGCTCGAATCTTTTGAACAGGTCTTTCATCGAGCAACTTACGCAGTGAAGCAACAAGTTCTTCGCGATTTAATGCAGAGTAATCTGCTGGTTGGTACGATGGATCTTCAGTCGTCTCCTCATCCTCATCCTCATCCTCGTCTTCCTCCTCATCATCTGTTGAGGTTTCGTCATCTAGATCGATTGGATGAATTTCTTCTTCTTCCTCATCGTCAATTGTTTCTGTGACATCCATTTTTTCATTTGTAGACTGAGATTTAGGTGTATCGTTCTCTTCTTCAGCCTTTAACGTTTCATTGGACTCACTCTGAACAGATTTTTCTTCAACAGACTGTTCTTCTGTTTTCTCGATTGGTTTTTCAGGAGCAACTGGAGTACTTTCGGCTTCGCCGAACTGATCGTTCTTGATCTGATCCTTCTGGTCTTTTAGTTCCATGGGTTAGTAAATTAACGTACTAAAATTCATTCATAACAATAACAATAGGTTATCATTTTCAAGCCACGAAATTAAAGAATAAGAACTAATACTCAAACTATTTTAATAAAAACAGCTTATAAAAGTTCTCAAACAAAACTCCTCCCACACATTTTGTATTTCTTATATACTAAAAAGGAATAGCCCGAGGTTATTCCAACGGGCTATTAATTAACATTTTAACGCACACTTCTAATCTACATTTATTGTGCGAATGGGTTTTTCAATGGCTTGCTCCTTTTTACTGAGGGAAACTGATAGAATTCCATCCTTGAATGATGCATCAATTTTTGAGCTATCTATGCTTTCACCTAATGTGAATTCTCGTTCAAACGGTGTAACCATAAACTCACAGCGAGTAAACTTCTCCCTTTCAGAGCCATAACCTTCAGGAACAGAGGCTGAGATGGTTAACACATCCTTTTCAACATTAATGTTAAAAAATTCCTTCTTATAACCTGGTGCTGCAACCTGCAGCACAAAATTCTTTTCCTGCTCCCAAATATTAACTGGGGGATTATTCCCACATTCGCGTTGGTACTTACTTCTTGCTCTCTCAAAACTATTTAAAAAATCGGTGTACTCATTCTGATAGCCGCTTTTTACCACCTTGGGTTCAAAACGACGAAGGGTTAGTAATGTCATAGTCTATTTTTTTTGTTATTAATTTCATTGTTTTAATATCATATGTCTAATACTATGCCACTACAAACTAAAATGTTTTTTTGTCATAGCCTTCCTCCTGTAATGCCATTATGACATCGTACCCTGAACAAATGTACGCCATTATGTCATTTACTATTTTTTTCTGTACCAAATTCCAGGATGGTCGTATCGGTCATTTTTATGTAACTTTGTCAAAAAAAAAATTATGCGTATTGATATTATAACTGTACTTCCCGAGCTACTTGAAAGCCCATTGAACCATTCAATAATAAAACGAGCACAGAACAAAGGTTTGGTTAATATCGTTGTTCACCATTTAAGAGATTATACAACCGATAAGCACAGAACGGTTGATGACTATGCTTTCGGCCCTGATGCAGGGATGGTACTTAAAATTGAACCGATATTCAAAGTAATTGATAAACTGAAGGAAGAAAGGGAGTACGACGAAATAATTTACACTTCACCTGACGGTGAACAGTACACACAAAAAGCCGCCAACAGCCTAAGCCTTTTAAAGAATATAATTATACTATGCGGCCATTACAAAGGGGTTGATCAAAGAGTTCGCGATCATTTAATCACCAAAGAAATTTCGATAGGAGACTATGTGCTTACAGGGGGAGAAATGGCTGCAGCAGTAATTGTTGACAGCGCTGTTAGGCTCGTTCCAGGTGTTATTTCCGACGAAACCTCCGCCCTCACTGATTCATTCCAGGACAACCTGCTAGCACCGCCAATATATACACGTCCAGCAATTTTTAATGGCTGGAAAGTTCCAGACGTTCTACTTTCGGGGAATTTTAAGGAGATTGAAAAATGGCAGCTAAACGAAGCCATTGAACGAACTAAAAGATTAAGGCCCAATTTATAACAAAAGGGGCAAATATTACTTGCCCCTTTTGTTATAAAAATTCTTCATGCAAAAAAGAATCAACAAACTATTCCTTTTCCTGTTCCTTTGGTTCTGCTGAAAGTTTTTTTGCTGCTTCAGGTTTTTTAGGCTCAGCTGATAGCTGCGATGCTGCTTCTGGTTTTACTTCTTCTGCCTCAGTAGCTTCTTCTACTGCTGGCTCTTCAACGGGTTGAGGAGCAACCTCCTCAACTGCAGTAGTATCAGTGGCAACCTGCTCAATATCTGTCGCTTCTTCTTTCGCTTTGTCACCAGCATTGGCGCATGACATAAATGCTAAAGCACCAATAAAAAGTGCGCTAATTAATAAAATTCTACTCTTTTTCATTTTGATTTGGTTTTTTATTAGGTTTAGAATAACAAATATACAATATTTTTTAGCCTGCACAACAAATATCTGTTTAATCTATCAAGAAATTAAGCCCACCTGCAACCCATCTTCCTGGCTGAGGAACATTACCTATATCATGATACCTCGTGTTAAACAAATTTGAAATCTCAGCGAACAATTCGATTTTATGAATCTTATATGAAAGATTCAAATCCACAGTTAAGAAGGGGGCGTAACTCTTTTCGTTATTTGTGGAAAAATCGGTGTAGGTTCCTGCCCTATCCTGCCATATCACCAACCATGAAATGTTTAGTTTTTTAAAAAGATTATGGCCTACACCTGCACTTAGTTTACTTCTAACAAAATCCATCGTGTAATATGACAGCAGATAATCCTTATCTTTTTCATTATCAATGTATGTGTATGATAATAAAATGTTTTTTGCTACGGGGGCTAGGCTCTCTATAAAGAGGTTTAGGCTAGTTTCAAATCCATTCGTAGATAACCTTGTGTAGTTTGTTGTTGTCCATTTTTCATCGTTTGGGTATTTTACCCAATCAATAATATTATACCCCTTTCGATGGAAAACCGAAGCATTGAAACGGTAAACTCCTGTTTGGTGCTTAACCCCTAATTCAATAGTTTCTGCCACCTCAGGCATTAAATTTGGGTTCCCAATATTTGTTGGCCCACTGTAGTACAAATCGGTGAAGGTTGGGTAACGAGTTGCTCTATTACACGACATGTATGTTTTAAAATTTCGAACCAAATATGTTGAAATATCAAACCCATAATTCAATGATGTTCCAAAATATCTATTCCCAACAATCTGTAAACCAGCCGAGATAGAGAAATTCTTAAAGTAGTATGTGTAATCTGTAAATACAGTTGCAACCAACCTATCCTTTCCTTTGGTGTAAAAAACATTCTGAAAACCCGAAACAGGAATCTTCTGGGTTAACAAATCACCTAACACATTGCTTACTATACTTTCATTCCTTACTTCAGCCCCAGCTTTCAACTTGCCGTTTGATTTTACATACGATAAGTGTAAACTACCTCCCATTACCCTTGTTTTATGATGATTATGGTTCAAATACCACTGAGGTTCATTGCTCCTGAAAAGTTCAAACCTATCGGTATGTGTACGATAGTAAACTAATGGGGTAAATGAAACATTCCTGAATTTGTAATGGTATGATGCCGATGAAATAAGAGTTTGAACTTGTTCGTACTGATTTGGATAACGTGGAGTATAAAAACTTTGTGCGCCAAATCCTTTATCTTGAACACCAAGTTGGAAATCGAAATATCCATTTAGTATTTTTACTTTACCCTGGGCAAAGAGGTTTGCAATACTAAAATCGGTATTTTCCATAAAGCCATCCGATTTGCTCGACGAGGCTGAAAAACTTATCTCGCTTTTTTTATTGGAAACTGCTGTGTTTGAGAAAAGTTTGAGCAGGCCGTATTCGCCTACAGTAGTAGATAAGTTAACAAATGAATTTCCATTGGGTGAGGTGATGATATTAATTATTCCGCTATATGCACCTACTCCATAACTTCGCACACCTGCACCCTGAAGTATCTCTATTTTCTGAACTGATTTTAGGTCAACGGGAATGTTTAAATTGTGATGACCTGTTTGGGGATCGGTAATATTAACACCGTTAAGAAGAATAAGAACCTGATCGAACGATCCGCCTCTTATTAGCACATCAGCCTGAACTCCGTGTTCACCACGCTGGCGAATATCAACACTTGTTAGGAGTTCCAGCAATTTCTGAACAGATGAAACCGGAAAACTCTGGATGTCAGCATGTTTTATTACAAACACCGCACCCGAAAGTTCCGAAAACGTAATAGCCCTTAACTCATCGCTTATAACAACTTCTTCAATTTCAGCATCAATGCCAATTTTCAGGGAATCGGATTGTGCCGAGACTAAACCAGGGTGAACAATAATTAGGTATGCAAACGACATAACACAAATCTTGACCATTACACCAAGACTTGCAAAAACCCCATAGCTTTTATTAGTCCACCGCTTAAAGTAGCGAAGCGTTTTATGAGAAAAGTGCAATGCAACTTTCGTCATAAATACTTGTAATTTAATTAATTAGTAAAATAATAATGTTTTAAAACCCCTACAAAAGTAACATTAAATTAAATGTGGAGTTTTAAGAATACTATTTTTAATAGCAGGTGTACGCTAATTCGATTTTATATCAACAACAATTATTTCGGGCCGGTTGCCCACGCGAATTGGAGGCCCCCAGGTTCCAAAACCTGTTGAAACAAAAATATGCGAATCTCCCTTCTTCTTGTAACCTCGGCTTACTTCAAATATCGACTTTGTGACATAGTTTAATGGCCAAAGCTGCCCGTGGTGGGTATGACCTGAAATCTGAACGTCAACACCATTTCTTTCAGCTTCTTCAAGGTTATAGGGTTGGTGATCGAGTAGAATACTAACTAAATTCTTGTCAACGCTGCTTATCAACGATGCCAACTCAGCCCTCACTTTTCCACCCATAACCTTCGATTGCCTGTCATCGCGACCTATAATATTTAAAATGCCATCAACCACAACAACTGAATCCTGTAGTACATGAATCCCATGGTCCTTTAAGTATTGTACTGCCTTTGTAACTCCACCAATATACTCGTGGTTTCCAGTAACTGCAACTACACCCAATGGGGCTTCGAGCTTACTCAGCAGCTTACCCATATCGTTTTTAATTACGGGTCCCAAATCCTCATCAAAAATATCTCCAGCAAGTAGAATTATATCAGGCTTTTGAGAATTAACCAATTCTACGAATCGCAATAATCGGCCATTGGAAATAACTGTTCCCAAGTGAATATCAGAAGCAGCAACAATTCTTAATTGCGATCGATTGGCTAAACTTTTATTTAAAAGCAAACTATGTTTACTAACCCTTGGGTAAAGTGCGTTGAAATAACCATAGGTTAGCAGCAAAACAGTGGCAACAGCAGCAAAAATTTTGTAGTACTTTACAAAATTTACAATGAAGGAACCCTGGGTAATATTTAGCTTTGACAGGATTAAAAAAACTAGCCTTCCAAAATCAAGTAGAATAAATAGCAGGGTTAAATACAGCATGGCTGCCAGCCAAACTGAGCCTACTTTTATGATGAAATCAGTTAAAAATGAGGAATAAATACGTTCAACTATTCTTCCAATGGGATACGAGAGAATAACAACTATTAGCAGTGCTTTTAATAGCCTAAAGATTTGACTTTCTAGACTTAATGCACTTGATATATGTTTGTAAATGTAGTAGTTAACAAAGAAGTAAACTAAAAAAACTACCGAGAAGAAAATTAACATCGCCATTTTTGGTTTCATTTAAACAAGTTGATTTCTGTTTCAATTATTTAGTAAAAATACAAACAACTTTGTATAGTTTTTGTTTTGAATAAAACGAATAACTAGGGGAAACAAAATATTTTTAAAAATAATGCTATTAAATTGTTATGTTGTTGTAAATTGCAACGATTTTATGCAAACCATACCGAATACCAACGAAGAAGAAGGCTTTTGTGATGATTAACCGATTGTTCTACAGTTTTATAACATTTTTTTGTACGCTCATTCTAACCCTAAATTCTTCTGCACAGAATCAAAAAAATTTTGAAGCCGACTCCCTTCTCCTGAGAAATATTTTCGATAGTATAAATATTTCAAACCAACAAAACACATGGGACAGAAGCTATAAACTTGCTGAAAAGGCTGCTAAATTGGCTGCTGAACTTAATGATAAAAAAAGAGAAGCCTTCGCTTTCCAAGAGCAGGCTTCTGCCCTATTCAAGAAAGGGTTAACCTATGAATCATTGGACAAGTACTTAACCTCATACCAAATTCGTACTGAGATAAATTATAAAAAAGGCATTGCCACTTCTCTTAACAACATTGGAAGAGTATACATGAATCTGGCAAATTACCCAATTGCATTATCCTGCTTCCTGAAGGGCCTGGAAGTGAGTTATGAACTTCAGGACACTTCAAGTTTAGCCATCATTTTTTACAACATAGGAGTTATTTACTACCACAGGTACGATTATGAGAAATCGCTGCAGTATTTAGACAGCGCACAAATGTATGCCTACAAAAAAAACCTGAAAAGAATTATTGGTAATTCACACAAAACCAAGGGAACCGTATACACTGAGCAAAAAAACTTCACCGAAGCATTAAACCAGTATTCCCTTGCATTGAGTTACCTCAAAGATGGCGAAGAAGTAGCTGACCATTCGGCGCTTCTCAATAATATTGGATACCTTTTTTATAAACAAGGCGACTATAAGCTTGCTCTAAAAAATCATTTTGAGTCCCTAAAAATTAAGGAGGAGACAAACAACCAGAGAGGTATCGCAAATTCGTACCATAGTATTGGTGAAACCTATCTGGCAAAAGGGGATTATAGTAAAGCACTGCATTATGCCTCTTTAGCTTTAAAAGAATCAAAAATATTTAAACTTACCAAGCTTGAGAAATCATCATACCAGCTATTATCCGATATTCATTTCAAAAATGGAAACTACAAGCAGGCGTACGAAGAGTTAAAATATAGTTACCAGCTTAAAGACAGCATATCCAGCAATGAAACTAACAGAAAAATGATTGAAATGGAGCTAAACTTCCAGTTTGAACAAAAGTTTCATCAGCAGGAAATGGAGCAGAAACATCGTGAATCGGTTCTTCTGGAAGAAGCCAGAAGAAATAGAATGGCTCGCAACAGCTTAACCGTTGTAATTCTTCTCATCTCAATTCTAATCACAATTTCAACATACAGCTACCTGAAAATACGCAAGGATAACCGTGAATTGCTTTCGCAGAAAGCAGAAATGGAGATGCAGAAAGAAGAGATGGAAACCCAGCGCGATTCGCTGGCAACTCTCAACGCCGAGCTGAAACAGAAAACCGAAGAGATTACCGCTCAACGTGATGAAATTGAATTCCAGCGCGATGTGGTAACTATGCAAAAACGTGAAATTACCGACTCAATAGTTTACGCGCAAAGAATTCAGCAAGCAATACTCCCCAGCAAGCAAACGTTGAAAAAAATATTCCCTGAATCGTTCATACTTTACCTCCCGAAGAACGTAGTTAGTGGTGACTTCTACTGGGTATCAAAAATAGGAAAATTCAGAACCGTTGCAGTAGCCGATTGTACCGGACATGGAGTTCCTGGTGGTTTCATGAGCATGCTGGGCATTGCCTACCTTAACGACATTGTAACAAAATCGGAAATAAATACTTCGGGACAAGTACTGGAGCATATGCGCGAATTCATTATTGAATCGCTACACCAAACAGGCGACCCCTTCGAAAACTTCGATGGTATGGACATGTCGTTCTGCGCCATCAACGATGATACGCTTGAAATGCAATTTGCTGGGGCAAACAGTTTCGCTTTCATTTCGCGAAACACTGAAAATAAGGATGAACAATTCATTGAAGTTTTAACAGGCGACAGAATGCCTGTATCGAGACACATTAAAATGGAACCATTCACCAATACTCGTGTTCAACTCGTGCCAGGCGATACAATATACCTATTTACCGATGGGTACCACGACCAATTTGGTGGACAGGAAGGACGTAAATACAACATGCGCAGATTTAGAAACCTTTTCGAAGCTGTTAAAGAGCTACCCATGCAGAAACAACTTGAAATAATTGAAAACACTTTCATAAAATGGAAGGGAAACCAGTATCAAATTGACGATGTGCTTGTTATGGGTATAAAGGTGTAGTTTTTTTTCAGACATGCAGCAAATATTAAGCTGGTATGCATAAACTAAAAGTTGACACTAGCATTTTAAGTGAGCTTATTAACAAGGTAAGCGGAAGTATTTACGTTGTTCAAAATAAATCCATCGTTTTTCATAATCCACACTTTTCAAAATTAACCGGTTATAGTTCAGAAGAGCTTTGTTCGATGGAATTTATTGATTTAGTTCATCAGAAAGATAAAAAGTTAATAAAACTTCTTTTCAGTAATAATTTTCGTGAAATAAGCATTAAAAAATCTCACTCCTTCACTTATAGAATTTCCTGTAAGAATGGTGAAATGCGTTGGCTAAAATCAAATGTATCAATCATTAAATGGGAGGGTAATGCTGCTTTACTTGATAATTGTTTCGACATAACTCAACAGAAACAGTTTGAGGACAAGCTGGTTGAGGAAGAAAAAAACTTCAGACTCCTGGTAAACGCATTTGAAGATATGACATTCATAATCAGCAAACGCGACACCATTGTTCAAGCAAATAAAAGTGCATTCGAGCGGCTTGGTTATACCGAGCAAGAACTTATTCTGAAAAGTTTTTCAGGCCTACACCCAACCTCCGAACAGGAAAGCGTTAAGAGCATGCTGCTAAAGGCTCAAATGGGCAATCGAATTTTGTATACAGGTCAAATCCTCGCAAAAAACGGCAAGCCTACCCCTATTGAGGCAAGACTTTTTTTCGGAAACTGGAGCCAAAAGGAAATTGTTTTCGCCATTTGCCAAGACATTTCTGTACGCATAGAATCGGAACGAATAATCAGACTATCGGAAGAAAAATTCAGCAAAGCATTCGAAAACAATGCTGTAATGATGACCATTAGCACTCTCAATGAGGGTAAATATATCGACGTAAACGACACTTTCTTGAAGGTAATTGGTCTCAACCGCAAAAATGTGATAGGAAAAACCACAAGAGAACTCGGTATTTTCCCTGCCATCGACCAGCGAGAAAGACTAATTAAAATGGTAATTACACATGGGAAATCGCAGAATTTAGAAACCACCATGATTAACGCCAAAGGTCAAACTTTGATTTGCCAGTTTTCTGCAGAAATTATCGATATTCAAGCCACACCATGCCTTCTTGTTGTTTTGGTTGACATTACCCTCCGAAAACAATCCGAACAACGAATAATACAAAGCGAACAACGATTTCGCCAGCTTGCCGAACTTCTCCCCGAAATGGCGTTTGAAGCAAACTCAAAAGGAAGGATAACATTTGCCAACAATTACCTCCTTTCCTTTTTGGGATTGATGCCAAAAAAATTGAAGAATGGAATTTATATACGAAACCTCTTCTCAGAAACCAGCAAATCAACCATTGCAAAATACACTAAAAACAGCAAGAAACAACCAGAACTTCCCAGCATTGAACTAATAGCAGTAAAAGAAAATGGTGATGAATTCCCTGCCCTTACCCATATTACTGCTGTGATTGAAAATGGAAAGGTTAGTCGTTACATGGGAATTATGGTTGATATTTCAGTGCGAAAGCAACAGGAGATAGAACTAATTAGAGCTAAAAAACTTGCAGAGGAAGCGTCCCTTGCGAAAGAAAAATTCCTATCAACCATGAGTCATGAGATTCGAACTCCCATGAATGGAATTATTGGAATCACAAACATTTTACTGGAAGAAGAACCAAAAAAGTCGCAATTTCAGAATCTTCAAACCTTAAAATATTCTGCCGAAAACCTAATGGCTTTGCTGAACGACATTCTCGACTTCAGTAAAATGGAAGCCGGAAAACTTAAAATTAACCGCACACAAATTAGTATAAGCCAAATTGCGCAAGGCATTTACAACACCTTTAAGTATATTGCCCAAAATAAGAATATTGAATTGAGGCTCAATATCGACAATGAAATCCCAGCAAATCTATCAGGAGACCCTGTTCGAATAAACCAAATTATTTCAAACCTTATGGCTAATGCCATAAAGTTCACCGATACTGGGTTCGTTGAGTTAAATATTTCCCTCCAAAAAATGCTTAAGAACTCCGTACAGGTTCGTTTCTCCATTACAGATACCGGAATAGGAATCTCTACTGAAAAGCAGAACCTAATTTTTGAAGAGTTTACTCAGGCAAACATAGATACTACCCGAAAATACGGTGGAACAGGGCTTGGGCTGGCAATATCAGAACGATTAGTTAACCTTCTTGGCGGGAAACTTGAAGTTAAAAGCACCCTTGGCAAAGGCTCCACATTTTTCTTTACACTCAACCTACCTATAACTAAAATATCTAAACCATCTCATACATTTTCAAATTTAGAGCAAGCTGACAATTTCAAGCAAGGTTATAACGTGCTTGTTGTTGAAGACAACAGTATTAACTCAATGATTGTGATAAACTTCTTAAAGAAGTGGGGATTTAACACTGAACTTGCCGAAAATGGTCTCGAAGCATTAACCCTTGTTAAAAAAATGAATTTTGATCTAATTTTAATGGATTTAGAAATGCCTGTAATGAATGGTTATGAGGCAACCACTGAAATTAGAAAACTAAAAAACAAACTAAAGAATTCAATCCCAATTATTGCCCTTACGGCATCGGCAATGCTCGATGTACAGAATAAAATATTTAGTTTAGGAATGAATGGTTTCGTGTTAAAACCTTTCAACCCAGCTGAACTCAAGAAAAAAATTGCAGAAATTATTAACGCATAATTAATGCTAAACCTAACGGTATGAATCGATTTGCAAGGTTACTTTTTATTTTTGCTCTTCTCTCAACTAAATTAAACGCTCAAAACGTAACCATAAATATTGAGGTTCTCCAATCTTTTGCTTCAAAAGCAAAACTATACCTATACTCAGATGGACAACCTATGCTTGTTGATTCTTCGTGGCAAAGGTTACCTGGAACCTACCAGTTTACCCTTGATTCAACATACCAGAAAGGTCTTTACAAAGTTGAAGTGGGCAGCAGCATTTCTTTTGACATTGTTGTGAACAATGAACCTGTGATTGATATTAAAACCGTTGTTTTTGCTCCGCTCGACAGTTTAAAAAGCTCAAATTCCACTGAAAATAAAGTTTTTTGGAAATACCTCAAGCTAAAAGAGAGTATCGACCAGCAAACCTGGCTAATAAATTCATTATTAAACTTTTATTCAGACACATCAGCAATTAAACGGATGCTTGAGAAAGAAATTAACAGGTTAAGTACAAACTTGTACACATTCGCTTGCGAGATGAACGCAACCTATAAGAATTTGCTTGCAAACAATCTCATTGCGCTTGAGCAAAGACCCATACCAAACCTTAGCTTATCAGCCGAAGAAAAAGTCAAGTACCAAATCGAAACCTGGTGGTCAAAAGTTGACCTAACCTGTCCTCACGTTTTTAACGCTCCCGCTTTCTCAGGAAGTGTTTGGGGGTTCGTTGAAACTCTTTACAACGAAGAATTCGACAAAGAGCAGCAGGATAGCGCATTCATTGCCGGAATTGAAAAATTCATTTCGGTAAAAATGGACACTACAGTTTTTAAAAAAATACGAGCAATGCTTATTGACGGGTTTCTTGAGTCGGACTACTTGGATGTAGTCTGCTTCCTTGAAACTACCTCCTTCCAAGGTATAAAACCATTAAAAACTTCAAATAATGAAGTTTTTTGTAAAAGCAATTCTCTTGAAATAGGAAGCAAGGCGAGTAATTTCAATGTAGTAAATCAGAAAGGGAAAAAAGTAAGAATCTCAAACCTAAATGCTGACTATATTCTGGTAATCTTTTGGTCAACCTGGTGCCCACACTGCATTGAGTCGCTTCCTCGGATTGTTGACCTTTACAATAAGTACAAACAATTTGGTTTTGAAGTTATTGCCATATCAATTGACGAGGAGGATGAACTGTGGCAGCAGTATATAAACAAGTTCAACGCTGGCTGGATAAACATGAGAGAACCCTACTCGCCCGAAAGCGAACTCATAGAAATGTTTGATGTACAAGAAACTCCCAAAATGTATTTGCTCTCAAAGGATTTAACAATCGTCTCCAAGCCTTCAACCAGAAGACAACTTGAAGTAAAAATAAGAAAGTTATTTCGTAACAAATAAATAAACGTCCATTTAGATACGAGCAACTACTAAATGGACGCTATGGAATAGAATCTATTTTCTACTTTGCGTAAATATAGAATTGCCAAGGCTCAAGCGTAAGTTTTACTCCCTCGGAAAAAATAACTTTTTCTCCACTAATTATATCAGCATACGAACCAAAGTAATCTTCACCCTCCATTGTGATTTCTTGTAAAAGATTCGAAAGGTTGAATACTACAAATACTTTATCATTCTCATTGCTACGAATAAACGAAAGAACATTCACATCGTTCGATGTTTTAACCCTTACCATGTCTGCTGCTGCCTCACCTGCAGCTAACGCTGAATTTTCATGCTTTAGAACATTCAACTTTTTATACAACTCAGCGAACATAGAGCCCTCAATCCAATCAATTGAATCCTTATCAAAAAAATCTAACCTTCTATTAAAACCAACTTCCTGACCGTTATAAATCAAAGGCATTCCGGGAATTACGTAGGTTAATGCGGCAAAAGTTTCAGCGGCATCGGCAAGTCTCTCAAACTCAGTACCATTCCAGCTATTCTCATCGTGATTGCTGGTAAAATGCATACGAATAGTATTTTTGGGGTACTTAGCCTGCTCCTTCACGAAGTAGTGGTCAATATCCAGAACCGTTTTCTTGCCCTTGGCAATCTCATTCATAATATGGTGAAACTCCCAACCGTAATCGGCATCGAATGCAAACTCCTGAAGCGAAACCTCTTCGGCTTCAGCAAGCATAAACACAGGCTTAATGGCATCAAGTTCTTTCCTTGCTCGATTCCAGAAATCGGTTGGAACCATTGAAGCAACATCGCAGCGGTAGCCGTCAATATCTGCCTCTTCAATCCAAAACTTTAGTGCACCAACCATGTAATCGCGAAGGCCACTATTCTGGTAGTTAAGCTGAATCACATCAGTCCAATCGAAAGGCGAAACGAAATTACCAATCGAATCCTTCACGTAGAACTCTGGATTACTGTATGCCAAATGGTTGTCGTGTGAAGTATGGTTTGCAACCCAATCAATAATAATTTTCATTCCGTGTTTATGAGCCTCGTTAACAAGGTTTTTGAAATCATCAATGGTACCAAATTCAGGGTTTACAGCTTTGTAATCCTTAATTGAATAGTAACTTCCTAACTCACCCTTTCGGTTTAACTCTCCTATTGGATGAATAGGCATAATCCAAAGAATATCCACACCCAGATCCTTTAAGCGGGGCAAATGCTGCTGAAAGGCAGCAAATGTTCCTTCGGGCGTGAACTGCCTGATGTTGACTTCGTAAATGGTAGCATTTTTAGCCCACACAGGGTGCTCAACCTTATAGGGTTCATTTTCAGCTATGGGTTTTGGTGTAGGTTTACATGAGCTGAAACTCAAAATCCAGGCGAGGGCAAAAACAAGTGCTACCCTTCGAATCGATTTAATAAACTGCATTCTTTTCATAATTCTTTTTTTGTTTTCTGAAATATCAATTTTCATTCGTTTGCACTAATAAATAGTACTATTTATTAGTAAATACAAGCGTATTTTGTCAACAAAAGCAAACAATTTTTGTACTTTTGTTATTGTGGAAAAATTTTGGCTGCTTAAAAATACAGTTTTTTATTCCCTTCTCAAACTAAATAAACTGTATAAGCTAAAAAAATCAGCAAACGATGGAAATTCGTTTTATAATATATAAACATTTAACAGTTAAGTTTTTATGAAAAGAGTACTAGTTGCCACTGGGGGTGGCGATTGCCCAGGGTTGAATGCAGTAATAAGAGCAATTGTAAAGCGTGCAGGTATGGAACCCGATTGGGAAGTTATTGGAAGTATCGAATCGTTTAATGGAATATTAAGAGAACCAACCGAAATACGAGTGCTCGATGACCGAGCAGTTGCAGGCATTCACGTGCAAGGAGGCACAATAATTGGTTCAACAAACAAGGGAGGCCCCTTCGCATGGCCAATAAAAAACAAGGATGGCTCCTGGGAAGCAGTTGATCGTTCCGATGAAATGATACGAAAACTTCAATACCTGGGCGTTGATGCTGTTATTAGTATTGGAGGCGATGGTTCACAAAAAATTTCTCAGGCACTTTTTGAGAAGGGATTAAACATTATTGGCGTTCCAAAAACAATCGACAACGACCTGCTAGCCACCGATTTCACTTTCGGTTTCCAAACAGCGGTTCAGATTGCAACCGAAGCCGTCGACAAGCTCGTAACCACTGCTGCAAGCCATAACAGGGTTCTTGTTCTTGAGGTAATGGGCAGGTATGCCGGCTGGATTGCGCTTCACGCAGCTATTGGTGGCGGAGCAGAAGTTTGCTTAATTCCCGAAATTCCTTACGATATTAGCAAAGTAATTGAAAAATTAAAATCGCGTTACAGCAAGGGTAAAGGGAATGCAATTGTAGTAATTGCCGAAGGAGCAAAACCGAAGGATGGAACACTGGTTTACTCTGAAAGCGACGAGGTTGGATACGCCAACCTAAGATTGGGAGGAGTTGCACACAAGCTCACTCACGATTTGAAAAATGCAGGTTTTGAGGCTGATATGCGCGAAACAGTACTTGGGCACTTACAGCGCGGAGGCGTTCCCGTTGCTTACGACCGAATTCTTGCCACTCAATTTGGGGTAAAGGCTTTTGAAATGGTTCTCGCTGGTGAATACGGAAAAATGGTTGCCTACAGGCACCCAAACATTGTGGCGGTTCCTCTAAGCGAAGCCGTTGACCACCCAAACTACGTTGAGCCCAACTGCGATTTAATTCGAACAGCAAAGGGTATTGGCATTAGCTTTGGCGATTAATTATACATCACTTCAAAAAGCGCTATGTTTTTTAAACTATAGCGCTTTTTCAATTTCTACTATTGCCAGGCTCCTACCATCCGATTTCCTGGTTACTACTGACACCATTTTTACATCATCCAAATCAAAAGATCTTATAGCTAGCTCGTCACCGGAGAATCCCTCTGCCAGAAAGTTAACAGTTATTCGCTCAATTGTAGTTGCTTTATAAGCTTCCTCTGAAAAAGAATTAATTGCCCATTCAACATACTTCGTATTATTGATATGACCATTAATATCAATGTCTGAAATTGCTGCCCGGGATTCAAAAATAACCGAAGGAACATTTTTAGTGTTGCCAATACGCCCCGCATTTGCTTTGGTTGCACGATATGTTTCACAAACCGGCATTCTTTCCCTAAAATCATCAAGCCGATGAGGTCGGCGACTATTTACATCAACTATTAACCAGCTCGTAGTTGCCCTAACAATAACTTGTTTATTGTAATCAAAAAGTTCAAAATCACGAAGCGCAAAAAGTCCATCTACTCCGCTGGGCCAGGTTGTAATAAAAAAAGTTTCAGCCCAATTTGGCATTCTTAATATTTCCACTGAAATTCTTGATAGCACCCAAAAAAGGCCCTGCTTCTGTAAATGGACGTACCCAAACTTATTATTTGTTGCATGTTCCCAAGCCATTTCTTGAAAGAGGGAAAACAACGATGGCAACGACAGTCTCCCTCTTAAATCAGTAAAGAAGGAATTAACCATAAACTCTTTTGTAAAAAAACATTCATCTGCATGCTGCATACCAACAATACCTTATAGCGGTTTTTTATAGGGGAATAATGTTTAATTCGAAATAATATTGAAAATTACGCCGAAGGTAAACTTTTGAAAAGTTTTATTCAAATATGTTTTCAAATGCTTTTTTATACCGTATATTGCATATAATGAATTACAATTACTCTTTTAACAAATACTTGTATTACAACAACTAAAAGCAAATGGGAGCAAAAAGAAGTATTTATATTGTTGACGACTCTACTATTACACGCTTGTTTATTATAGACGCAATAAAAGAAATTGAAAATTTGGAAATAACTCAACTTATGAATGGCGAACAGCTCCTAGTAAAACTTGAGGAGTTAATTCCAGACCTTGTTATTCTCGATTCGGTAATGCCGATAATGGATGGCCTTACCGCACTTGAAAAAATTCGAGAAAAGAAAATACAGGTTCCAATTATTATCTGCACAGCCGATATACAGTCCACTACAAAAGCCAAAGCAATTAGCTTGGGAGCTACCGATTTTATAAACAAACCTATCCAAAAACCCATTATTTTTGAGGTAGTAAAAAGAATTCTCAACGAATAACTCATAAGCATGCTAAACGAAATACATCTTGAAGCCCTAAAAGAGATTATTAACATAGGTGTTGGGAAGGGTGCTGAGGTACTTAACACCATGGTTCAATCGCATATTTCACTCGAAGTTCCTGAAGTTAAGGTTTTTGGTTCCGATGAGTACAACAACTTTGTTGATCACTTCACAGAAACGGACTACTCCATTATCACACTTCCATTTAATGGTGAACTTAATGGTTTCTCGAAGCTCATAATGTCATCGGAGCATGCAGCAAAAATGGTAGATGCATTTATTGGAAAGCATGGTGCCAGTATTGAGATGGACTCACTGCGGGTTGATATTCTTTCAGAAATTGGGAATATAATTACCAACGCTGTAATGGGAACCCTTAGTAACATGCTTAACCTTGATCTTGGGTACATTGTTCCAAACTACGAAATGGGAAGAAAAGAGATAATAATACCTAAAGAAATTATTTCCAGCGCTTCGGCCATACTTTACGCACAAACACACTTTAAAATTGAGGAATTTGAAACAAAAGGCAACTTCGCAATTTTCTTTAACCTAAACTCATTCAATACTTTAGTTAATAAAATACAGAACTTTTTGGGAGGAATTTCTGCCGATCTTAAGCTATGATTGAATCAATAGACAGGAGCTACTTTAACTCGCTGGATTTTCTTCCGGAGGGTCATTTCATTGTCGATAAGGAATTCCGAGTTCTTTACTGGAATAAAACGCTCGAAGCGATAACCAATGTATCGCGTGATGAAATTTTGAACCAGAAACTCGACACGATATTCCCAAAGTTTAGTCAACCAATCTACCGAAAACGTATTGAGCCAATTTTCGTAGGCGGTCCACCAGTAATTTTTTCGGGGAAACTCCACCAAAACCTATTCAACAGAAACACCAACGATGAAGGCCGTTTCTTTAGAATTACCATCTCCTCGCTCCCTCTGACCGAAAAAAATTTCAACGCACTTTTTTCTATCGAAGATAGAACTGAAATTTATAGTCAAATAGATGAGCTGGTTAGCATAAAAGAAAAAGTTTTAAACGAAATATCCGAAAAAGAACTCATTCATAAAAAGTTGCTTCACCAGCACAAGGAAATTGAGGAAGCTTTCCTTGCACTTTCCGATAAAAACCTGGAGATTGAACTCCAGCGCCAGCAACTACAGGAACTCAACGCCACTAAGGATAAGTTTTTCTCCATCCTAGCCCACGATTTAATAAATCCTTTCAACGCCATGATTGGGCTCTCAGATTTAATGATAAAGCATGCAATGGTTGAAAACAGTCAGGAGTTGAAACTTTACCTTGAACTACTAAGCCAGAATATTAAGCAAACCTACTCGCTGCTCGAAAACCTGCTTGAATGGTCAAGAACCCAAAGCGGACGCATTCAGTTCCAACCCAAAACCGTTGTATTAAAACAAATTGTGCTCGATATTACTGAGCTCAACATCCTTAAATTCAACGAAAAAAATATACATACGGATATTGAAATTGACAACAACTTGTTGGTTACTGTCGATCCCAATATGCTAAGCACAATTCTTCGCAACCTTGTTTCGAATGCCATAAAATTTACACCCCAAAATGGGAAAGTTATATTTAAAGCAGAAGTAGAACCTAGCCTCAACAATTCAGAAAAGGATTTTGTTATGGTTACAGTTTGTGATACAGGTATGGGAATTAATCTTGAAAACCAGAAAAAACTCTTTAAGATTGAAGAAAACTTTACAACCTTCGGAACAAACAATGAGAAAGGAACAGGGCTAGGCCTTATACTCTGCAAAGAATTTGTTGAAATAAACGGCGGTAAAATATGGGTTGAAAGCGAAGAAGAGAAAGGAACCTGCTTTCACTTTACAATTCCTAAGGCATAATTGAGAACCATTCTACCTTTTATGCAATCCACACTCTTTGGTATCGGGGTTTTCCCACCACCATCGTCCGGCACGAACATCTTCGCCCGGTTCAATAGCGCGCGTACAGGGTTGGCAACCTATACTTGCAAAACCTTTGTCGTGTAGAGGGTTATAAGGAACCTTATGCTCCCTTATGTAATTCCAAACCATCTGTTCGCTCCAATCAATTAACGGATTAATTTTTATCAAACCGTTGGCATCGTCCCACTCAATTGGCTGCATATCAATTCGGGTAACTGACTGTTCCCGGCGCAACCCGCAAATCCAAACATCTAACCCTTTAAATGCTCTTTTTAGGGGCTCAATTTTTCGAACACGGCAACACTCCTTCCTGTTTTCAACACTCTGGAAAAAAAGGTTTATCCCCTTTTCGTTCACCATCTCTTCAACCTCCTGTGAACTTGGGAAGAATACTTTAATATCAACCTTGTACTTGTTGCTTGTCCTTTCAATTAAATCGTAGGTTTCGTAAAAAAGCCTACCTGTATCAAGAGTAAAAATTTTTGTGTGAGGATCTATTTTTACAATCATATCGATTAACACCTGATCTTCAACACCAAAACTCGATGCAAGGGCTATTTTCCTAGAAAAGGAACTTAAAAAATACTTTAGCAACTCTTCAGGTTGAGCGTTGCTAAATCTTCTATTTAACTCTAATGCAAACTCTTTGTTTTCCATCTCAAATTTTACAATTATCAAATTTCAAACTTCAAAACTATAAAAAAGGTCAGGCAATTTTTTTAGTTTTAAAAAATTTAGTTTAAAAAAGTGGAATTCTACAGTAATATGTATTATTTTTATAAATTATTTGGTAATAGTTAACTTTTATTTCAAAAAAACGTATTATATTAGTAATACATTGGCCAATAAATATACAACCTATGAAAAAATTATCTACCACTCTTTTATTAGTGCTTGGATTTTTCTTTGCACAAGCACAAACCAGTATTCTTGAAGTAATCTCTCCTGCAGGAGGTTACGTGTATAACAGTGACGCTGGCATTTCTGTTAGCTGGACGTTAGGCGAGCCTGTTGTAGGCACGTTAATAAATGAAACTGAAGGGATAATCATCACACAAGGTTTTCAACAAGGCGATTTTGTTATAGTTGACGTTCCTGTAGATCCAAACTTGATCCTATCTGCAAAGCTATATCCCAACCCTGCGAAGGATGAAACAACAATTAAAATTACACTTCCAACCATAGGAAGGGTTAATCTTTCTGTGATTGATATTACTGGTCGAATTATCATTACAGACCAGTTTGAAGCAACCGACAATGAAATTAGTCATCGTTTAAATGTTTCAAGCCTTCGAGCAGGAATATACTTAGTAAAGTTAAATGTTGGAACAAAAGCTTCAAAGGTTCTAAAACTTATAAAAGAGTAGCTTTATATAGCCCGGTTAAGCCGGGCTTTTTTATATCCATTTCTCCAAAACCTATAAGAATGGATACGATATTCGAAATAAGAGCAACTTTAGTTGGCTCGACACCGTGTATATATCGCGTTTTCTGGATTCCATCTTCGTTTACTTTAACCCTGCTTCACGAAACGTTTCAGGCTCTTTTTACCTGGGAAAACTTCCACCGTCATTTCTTCAAAAATGAAGATAACACTATTATCAACAAAGAGTTAGAACGTACATTAAAAGATATTTTTGAAAACAACAGTAAGATAACCTATGTTTACGACCTAGGTAACGCATGGACTCTTGATGTGGAGCTCGTTAAGCAGTGGGACGAAGAAAACGAGAAAAAATACCCAATATGTGTAGGCGGTAGCAGAAAATCTCCTCCCGAGGATTCGGGAGGAATTGTTGGGTACCAAATGGCCATTGAGCTGCTCGAAACTAATGAGTCAAGGGACGTATTCCTCCTTTACGATTGGTACGGAGAGGATTACAATCCCGAAGAATTTAGTATTGCCGAAATAAACTCTCGTCTCGATTATTTACGAGGCAACTCCTAACCTTTTTTTATTTTTTCAACTCAATAATCATTGCTGAACGCGGCGATAGCTGGATTTGTGAGATATCGCTCAAACTCTTTCCTGTTATTATATCGATTCCATCTGTAAAACCTTCCAGCACTTCATTGAATCTGCTTGTTTTAAGCACCTTTGGCTGGTACCCGCTATGCAGAATCACCATAATAGTTTGCTCACTATTCTGCCTAAAATATACGTATACCTCATTCTCAGGTATGAAATGGATAAGTTTCCCGCTATGTATTGCCGATGCAGTTTTACGCCAGGTTAGTATTGTTTGTAGGTAGCTCCAAGCTTCATTCTCACGCTTTGTTCTGCCATCGGCAGTAAATGCTGAACGCTTGTCGCTAGCCCAGCCCCCTGGAAAATCCTGACGAAGCACTCCGTGACCATTCACGTCATCGCCATCCATCATTATTTCAGTGCCGTAGTAAATTTGGGGGATTCCTCGAGTTGTAAGTAGGAATGCCATTCCCAACTTAAACCGACCAATTGCCATATCCTTGCTCTTCATAAAACGGGAAACATCATGATTATCCGCAAAAATTAGAATATTCATTGGATCGGGATAAAGAAAATCGCTGGCAAGAATTTCGTATAGTCGGTGAAGGCCTGTATCCCACCCCTCTTTCTCCTGAAGACCCTTATCAATGGCATACATTAATGGAAAATCCATTACAGACTTTACTCCCGAGTCAAACTTATCGGAGTTGTTTGCGCCAGTTTGCCAGTAGGCACACCATGCTGGATAGTTTAGCCAAACCTCTGAAACGATGTTGAAGTTTGGGTATTCGTTCATAACTTCGCGAGCCCAGCGAGCCATAAACTCCTTGTCGGGATACGGGTGCGTATCCATGCGAATTCCATCCAAATTGGCGAACTCAACCCACCAAATACTATTCTGAATTAAATACTTTGCCAGCAAAGGATTCCGTTGGTTCATGTCGGGCATATGGGTATCGAACCAGCCATCGCTCATCAGCTTACTATCGAACTTGGAAGCATACGGATCGAAATTTGTTGGGCTTCGGTAGTTTGTACGAGTAAACTCGGGCCACTGGTTAACCCAATCGTTTTCAGGCAAATCGTTCATCCACCAGTGGTTGCTCCCACAGTGATTAAAAATCATATCCATAATCACCTTCATATTTTTACCATGCGTCTGTTCAACAAACTCCTTGTATAATTCGTTGGTTCCAAACCGTTTGTCAATATTATAGAAGTCGGTTGTAGCATACCCGTGATACGATTGAGCAGACTGGTTACTTTCAAGCAATGGGTTTACCCATATAGCAGTCATTCCTAAGTCGTGGATATAATCGAGGTGATTAATAATTCCCTGAATATCGCCACCATGACGGGCGTACAGGTCGCTCCTGTCGAGCTTATCGAGCATTCCTTCAACCTCATCAATTTCGGAATTGCCATTGGCAAAACGGTCGGGGAAAAGCAGGTAAATAACATCCGAGGCATCGAATCCGGTTCTTTCATCAGAACCCTCCCTTCGTTCCAAAAGGCTGTATGTGTATTTTAACTTCTTTTCAGGCGATTTGAATAGAATATAGAAATTTCCAGCCTTGGCATCAGCAGAAAGTTCGAGATTAATAAAGAGGTAGTTTGGACTCTCTACTTTAACTACATCAACAACTTTAACACCAGCGTAATTTAGCTCAACATCGAAATTAGAAATATCGTTTCCATGAACAAGAAGCTGTAATTCAGAGTTCTTCATTCCAATCCACCAGTTTGGGGGCTCAACTCTGTTTATGGTTTGGGAATTAAGCATTTGTACTGAAATTAAGGTTGTTAGTAGAAGTGTAAATGCTAGCTTTCTCATAGCAGTAATGTATTTTAGTTTTGTAATTCAATAATCATTGCGGTTCTGGGTTTCACTGTAAGTTCGAAAAGATTACTAACAATTTCTCCAGAAATAATATCTCTACCGGTTGAGTATCCATTTAAAAACTCTTCTTGTCTGCTAGTATCAACAACTCTTTCCTGGTAGCTATTATTTATTATTACCATTACGCTTTGCTGTTGGTTGTAGCGAAAGAAAATGTAAACTCCATTTTCGGGTGCGAAATGCGTTAGTTTACCATTATGAACGGCAGTAGCATTCTGCCTCCACCCAAGTATTTTCGAAGTATAATTCCATAACTCATTCTGTCTGGCCGATCGTCCCTCGGGCGAGAATGATGTGCGACTATCGGAAGGCCATCCTCCAGGAAAGTCTCTTCGTATGTCACCATGCCCATTTGAATCGTGGCCAGGTAGAAGTATTTCGGTTCCGTAGTATAGCTGTGGAATTCCTCTTGTGGTAAGAATATAGGCCAAGCCTAGCTTCAACCGGCTCAACTCCAATGTAGAATCGGACTGGAAACGTCCCTTGTCGTGGTTATCGAGAAAAACCAGGAGGTTGTTGGTGTTCTCGTAGGTAAAATCATGAGCTAGAAGCTCATAAATTCTCGACATTCCGGTTTCCCATCCATTGGGTTCATCGAAACAACTGTTAAGTGCATTCATTAACGGGAAATCCATTACAACCGGAAGGTTAGAGTTGTACCCATCGGTATTCCGGGCATCTTTCTGCCAGTACGAAACCCACAAAGGATGGTTGTACCACGTTTCACCAACGATAGTAAAGTTTGGATATTCAGCATTCACTGCAGCACACCAGCGCGCCATAAACTCCTTATCGCAGTATGTGTGCGTATCCATACGTATACCGTTTAAATCTGCATACTCAATCCACCAAATTGAATTCTGAATAAGGTACTTTGCAAGAAAAGGATTCCGCTGGTTCAAGTCGGGCATTTGCTGAGCAAACCAGCCATTTACCGTGTGCTTAACATCATTCCCTGAGGCGTGTGGATCAAAGACAGTGAGCTGACGATAGTTCGATTGTGTGTAGGATGGCCACTGGTTTAGCCAGTCGGCTGAAGGCAAATCGCTCATCCACCAGTGCATATCGCCACAGTGGTTAAAAACCATATCCTTAATAACCTTCAAACTATTGGTGTGAGCAACTTCAACAAATTTCCTGTATAGCTCATTACTACCTAAACGAGGATCGACCCTGTAAAAATCGGTAACCGCGTATCCGTGGTACGACCACGATTGCTGGTTATTTTCGAGGATCGGATTTAGCCAAAGCGTTGTTACTCCCAGATTTTTAAAATACTCAATGTGATTAATGATTCCCTGAATATCGCCGCCGTGCCTGCCATGAATATCTGTTCTGTTAAGCTTATCGGGCATCGCTTCAAACTCGTCGTTTGCTGGGTCGCCATTGGCAAATCGATCGGGATAGAGAAGGTAAATAGCATCGGATGCGTCAAACCCTTCGCGAAGCGAAGAATTGTCGCTTCTCTTCAGCAGTTCGTATTGAATACTTTGTTCGTTCCCAATCGAATCGGAAAGTAGAATACTAAAGCTACCGGGTTTCGCGTTTGAGGCAATTGTAAAATTAACGAAAAGGTAGTTTGGGCTTTCAACCCTTTCAATACCCTCAAGATTAATACCCTGATAATTTACCTGAACAGCTGAATTTGAAATGTTTTTGCCATAAAGCAAAATTTGAAGATGCTGGTTTTTCATTCCTACCCACCAGTTTGGTGGTTCAACCCGGCTGACAGTTTGCGAGAAAAGGGAACCCTGAAACAAAAAGAAAAAACCCGTTAGACTACAAAAAGCAGTCAAACGGGTTTTTAAAATGAAATATAACTTCTGCTTCATTAGCAAGTTTTTAGCCTCGAGCCATGCAATTCAAATCGTTAAATGATTCCTTCAGTCTGCTAATAATACTCTCCTCCCCTTTTCTAAGCCAAGCGCGGGGGTCGTAGTACTTCTTGTTAGGCTTATCGTCGCCTTCGGGATTTCCAATTTGGGCTTGCAGGTATGCCTGCTTTTCGTTGTAGTATTTTCGGATTCCATTCCAGAAAGCCCACTGCAAATCGGTATCGAGATTCATTTTGATAACACCGTAGCCAATGGCCTCCTCAATTTTTTCCTTCTCAGAACCGCTTCCACCATGAAAAACAAAGTTTACAGGTTTTGGGCTGGTTCCAAACTTCTTTTGGATAAAATCCTGCGAGTCTCTTAAAATTTTTGGACTCAGCACAACATTGCCGGGCTTATAAACCCCATGCACATTCCCAAAGGATGCTGCAATTGTAAAATTTGGACTAACCTTCATCAGATGTTCGTAGGCGTAGGCAACCTCTTCGGGTTGTGTGTATAGCTTGGAACTATCAACTCCGGTATTGTCAACACCATCCTCCTCACCACCAGTTACGCCCAGTTCAATTTCCAGGGTCATTCCAATTTTTGCCATCCTTTCAAGGTACCTAGCTGAAATTTCGATGTTTTCCTCCAAACTTTCCTCGGACAAATCGAGCATGTGTGAGCTGTACAAAGGTTTTCCAGTTTCCTTAAAATGCTTTTCACCGGCATCGAGCAAGCCATCAATCCACGGAAGCAACTTTTTTGCAGCATGGTCGGTATGCATAATTACAGGAACACCATATGCTTCAGCCATAAGATGAACGTGTTTCGCTCCCGATATTGCACCGAGTATGGCCGATTGCTGCCCATCGTTCGAAAGTCCTTTGCCTGCATAGAACGAGGCGCCACCATTTGAAAACTGGATAATTACCGGAGAACCAACCTCGCGGGCGGTTTCAAGTACGGAGTTTATGGTATCGGTACCGGTTACGTTAACTGCTGGTATTGCCCAGCCTTCGGCTTTTGCAGCTGCAAAAACTTCCTGAACCTGTTTTCCGGTTAGAACTCCTGAAGGGAATCGTTTCATAGTATTTTATTTTTAATATATTTATTTTCCCCAAAGTTAGCAAAAAGAACTTTCCCAAGGGGAAAAAATAGCAATTCAAACAAGTTTCACTATTTGGTAACGGAAATATCAGAACCTGGAGGTATCACCATTTCACTATCGCAAATCTTAACCTTTAAGGAAGGACCCTCCTCGTTTGAAATAACAATATCCTTTCCGTTCACGTTCACCTTTAGAACGTTCTCCCTAAACCACACTTTGAAGCTGTACGATTTCCATTGCTTTGGAATAAGCGGGTTGAAAACCAGCATATCGTTTCGAACCCTCATGCCTCCGAAACCTTCAACAATTGAAATCCAAGTACCAGCCATGCTGGTAATATGAAGCCCCTCGCGCACCTCATGGTTGTAATCGTCCAAATCGAGGCGGGCAGTTCGCAGGTACAACTCGTAAGCCTTTTCAATGTTCCCAATTAGCGCAGCTTGTACCGAGTGAACACAGGGTGAAAGGGATGACTCGTGCACCGTACGAGCCTCATAAAACTCAAAGTTACGGCGTATGGTTTCAACATCGAACCTATCCTCAAGGAAGTACATACCTTGTAAAACATCGGCTTGCTTTATGAAGCATGAACGTAGAATGCGATCCCAACTCCACTTCTGGTTAATTGGACGCTGCTTGGGGTCAAGGTCCTTTACAAGGATTTGTTCCTTATCCATGTACCCTTCCTGCTGCAGGAATACTCCCAACTTTTTATCCTCCGGGAAGAACATGTTTTCACGAATCTCTTTCCACTTCGTGAGTTCAACGTTCTCAACGAAATTCAGCTTCTTTATGAGGTTTGCATACTTTTCTGGTTCGGTTGATTTTACAAACTCTGCTGCTTCCGCTGCGTACTCCATACACCAGCATGCAATCAAATTCGTGTACCAGTTATTATTCACGTTATTTTCGTACTCGTTAGGACCGGTAACTCCCAACATAACGTACTTACCTTTATCCTCGGAAAAATTAATTCGTTGGCTCCAAAAACGAGCAATAGAAATTAAAAGTTCAAGGCCAAAATTTGCCAGATAACCTTTATCGTTAGTGTAACGAACGTAGTTGTAAACCGCAAAAGCAATTGCACCGTTTCGGTGAATTTCCTCGAATGTTATTTCCCACTCGTTATGGCACTCTTCACCGTTCATGGTTACCATAGGGAATAGTGCCGCTCCATTGGTAAACCCAAGTTTTTGAGCATTCTCAATGGCCTTATCGAGCTGCTTATACCTATATAATAGTAGCTGGCGCGCAACTTTTTGTCCGTGCGTAATCATGTAGAAAGGCAAGCAGTACGCTTCTGTATCCCAATACGTTGAACCACCATACTTTTCACCGGTAAATCCTTTGGGGCCAATATTTAAACGTTCATCTTTCCCCGTGTAAGTTTGGCTAAGCTGGAATATATTGAAGCGAATTGCCTGCTGAGCAGCAACATCGCCATCGATAGTTATGTCGCTATGAGCCCAAACATCGGCCCAGGCCTCTGCTTGCTCGGCAAGCATTTTAATAAACCCCTTCTCAACCGCTTCGTTTAGGTGTGAGTTTAAAACCTTTGGGAAGCTACCCTTCTCGTAGTTTAGGCTGGAAATTACCGAAGCAAACTTAACCAGTAGCAGCTCATCGCCCGAGGCGATATCGAGGGTGAACTGAGAACCAACATATTTTTCCTTGCTAATGGGGTTGGCGTCGAGGTTTAATCGGGTTCCATTAAGCCAAACGGTGTAAAGCATTCCATGTCCAACATGAAAGTCGAGTTTCTTTGTTTTAGTTACGATGTAGCCCTGGTTGTTGGACACTGACCGTTCAACCTCATCCCAGAACTTCTCCCCATAGTTCGAATCCTCGTTCCGAACATCGGCATCGAGATAGGGATTAATAGTTATTGTAGCCCTGCCCGTTAGCGGTTTTATGCTGTAGCGAATGGCTCCCAACTCGGGATTTACAATGCTAAGGAAACGTTTTGCCGACACGGCAATTTTTATCCCCGACTGCATTTCGCAGATAAATGTGCGCTCGAGGTAACCCTCTTTCATATTTAACACCCTGCGAAACTCATCGACAGAAACTTTTGCCAAATCGAGTTGTTCACCATTTACTTCAATATCAATCCCAATCCAGTTTGTTGAGTTGATAACTTTTGCAAAGTACTCTGGATAGCCATTCTTCCACCAGCCTACGCGGGTTTTATCGGGGTAGTAAACTCCTGCAACGTAGCTGCCTTGCAGGGTTAGGCCACTGTACTTCTCTTCGAAGTTTGCCCGTTGGCCCATAGCACCGTTACCAAGGCTAAAAATACTTTCCGATGCGCGAGTGTTTTCCGGGTTAAATCCCTCTTCAATAATGCACCACTCGTCGTGCTTGAGGTATGGATTCATATGTTGTTTTTTAAAAAAAGTTCTGATTTAATTTTGAAACATCTTAAACTGTATGCTTTCTCATTTTTTTATCAAGTTTATCATCAACAAAGAAAGTTGATATTGCACCTAATATCATACAAACACCTGCAGCAATTATTGCATTAAACGGATTACCGTTGTAAACATGTTTAAACAAAACTGTTCCAAGTACACCATTTGTAATTTGTGGAATAGTGATTGATAAGTTGAATAATCCCATGAACATTCCCATCTGCTTGGCAGGAATTGAATTTGCCAGCATTGCATATGGCATTGCCAAAATACTTCCCCAAGCAATCCCTACTCCTATCATAGGAATTATTAACCATGTTTCATTTTTGAAAAGCATGAATGAAAGGAATGATAATCCTCCTATTGTTAAAGCAAGAGCATGGGTTGGTCTTCGTCCAATTCGTTTTGCAATTAATGGAAGTGTTAGTGCAATTACAGCAGAAACACCATTGTAAACTCCAAACAGAATTCCTACCCAATCGCCTGCACTTTGAAACTCTTTGCTAAGCGGATCGATTGTTCCATAAAATCTATATGATATTGCAGGTGTAGTGTAAACCCACATTGAGAAAAGTGCGAACCATGAGAAAAACTGAACAACAAGGAGTTGAATCATTGTTTTTGGAATACGAAACTTTGATTTTCCTGATTTTTCCTCATTCTCACTCTCATCTTCATACATTTCAGGAGGATACTCTTTTGTGGTTGTAACCGTCCAGATTATTGAAGAAAGCAGTACAAAAGCTCCGATATAAAATGACCAAACAACATTTGCAGGAATTTCACCGTTTGCAATTGGGTCCTTAGAAATTCCAAAGAAATTTCCTAAAATATAAGGTAACCACGACCCAACAACAGCACCAATTCCAATAAGCATTGTTTGGACAGAGAAACCCATTGTATGTTGCTCTTCGGGAAGTTTATCGGCAACTAATGCTCTGAATGGCTCCATCGAAATGTTAATCGATGCGTCCATTATCATTAGCAAACCTCCGCCAATAAACATTGGCGCAATGAAACTTGCGAGATGCGGGGCATTTGGCATAGCAATCAGAGCAATACTTGTAAGAATTGCACCAACTAAAAAGAATGGTCTTCTACGTCCTAATCTAGTCCATGTTCTATCGCTGTAATATCCAATTATTGGCTGAACAATCATTCCTGTAACAGGAGCAACTAACCAAAACCAGTTTAGGTGCTCAACGTTAGCACCAAAAGTTTGTAGAATTCTACTTGCATTGGCATTTTGTAGGGCAAAACCAAATTGGATACCCAGGAACCCGAAACTCATGTTCCATATCTGCCAAAATGATAAACGAGGTCGTTTGGTCATGACAGTATTATGTTTGTAAGTATAAGCAATGAAATAACTCTTCCAGAATTTGGAATGAGTTTGAAAAGATAAGAGCCGATCAAATATAATACAAAAAAAACAAATAGCAACCACATCAGTGGCCGAAATTTGTTGTGATTTAGGGTGATGAAATACTTAGATACTATTTCAAACGATTACGAAACCCAAAACTTTTTTTGATTTTTTTTATCTCACTTTGGAAGATTTTCGAATCACAAGCTGAGTTTGAAGAACCTCAGTTTTAAATTCGGAGGGTTTTTCCTGCTTAATTCTTTCGATAAGCATATTCATTGCCTTCTCGCCCATTGCAAAGCCAGGTTGCGAAACAGTTGTAAGCGGAGGATCAATCATTTCTGAAATGTAATCGTTTCCAAAACCAACCACAGAAACATCTTTGGGAACATTTATTCCATTCTCTTTTAGAATTTTAATTGCTCCTGCAGCAGTAAAATCATTAACCGTAAAGATTGCATCAAACTTAAGTCCGCTGTTTATTATTTTCTGTGTTTGCACTAACGCCTTACTAAAATCATCGCAGAAAATAACTAAACTCTCATCAATAACAACACCATTATTCTTGTGAGCCTGAATATAACCCTTTAGCCTATTGCGTGCAATAAGCCTGTTTTGTGGCCCAGAGAAATGGACAATTCTTCTGCGTCCTTCAACAATTAAATGCTCTGTTGCTTGGTATGCTCCATCATAATCATTAATAACAACTCTATCGGAGGGAAATTCTTCAATCATCCTATCGAAGAATACGATTGGAATTCCGTCGTTCTCAAGCAGCTTAAAATGATCGTAGTTCTCAGTTTCTTTCGAAAGCGAAACTAGTATTCCATCAATTATACTATTACGAAAAGTTTCGCAAACTTCAACTTCCTTTGCATAATTTTCGCCCGATTGGCTAAACATTACGCTATAACCGTGCTCCTTAGCAGCTTTTTCGATTCCGCTGATAACTGAAGAAAAAAAGTAGTGAACAATTTCAGGAATTACCACTCCAATAACATTACTTCGCTGGTTACGAAGACTTAACGCAATGGGGTTGGGTTTATAGCTGAGTTCTGCTGCAAGTTGATTAACCTGTTTCTTTGTTGCTACACTAATATCAGGATGATCTTTCAACGCACGTGAAACTGTAGATGGGCTTATTCCTAATATTTTGGCAATATCTTTTATGGTTACTTGGCTCGATTTCATTGAGATAACATTTCGAAAGTATGATATAACATCAAAGATAACCATTATTACAATACAGCGAACAACAATTATTTATAATTGTTAATATACTGGTATTAAAAAATGCTTTAACTTACTTTAAGAAATTCGTGAAAATTCTATAATAATTTCAAACGATTGCGCACTCGATTGCGATAACGATTGCATTGATTTTTAACCCATAAGCGATGTTTTTATATTTAAAAAAAGCTAAATTTTTCATATATTGTGATGATGTTTGAGAAGAAAAAGTAGCCAAACTTTTTTATTAAATAATATTAAAAAACAAACCAATAAAACTATGAAGCTGGAACATTCTTTTTTAAAGAAACTTTCCTTTTTTATTGCTTTAATCTTTATTTCCGAGTTTGTTATTTCACAAGAAATAATGATTACAGGAAAGATTACTGACATAAATGATGGTTCTCCATTGATTGGCGTATCGGTTGTAGTAAAAGGGACAACTGTTGGCACTTCGACTGATATTAACGGTTCTTACTCCATAAGAGCAAGTGCAAATTCAATCTTAGTTTTCTCATACATGGGTTACGAAACCATAGAACAAAAAGTAGGAGGGCAAACGGTTTTGAACATAGCAATGTTCGAAGCTCAATTGTCCCTCGAAGAGCTTATTGTAATTGGATATGGGACTCAGAAAAAGAGCGAAAAAACTGGAGCCGTTGCCCATATTAAAGCGGAAGAAATGAATCAGGGTGTGCTTACTGATGCTATTCAGGCACTCCAGAGCAAGGCATCAGGAGTTATGATAACGAAAAAAGGAGGAGACCCTAATTCAGGATTTTCAATTAAAATCAGGGGTGCGGCAAGTTTAGCTACTAGTACTAGCCCGTTATTTGTTGTTGATGGAGTTCCTGGTGTTGATCCTACTACCATTGCTCCAGAAGATATAGAATCTTTCAATATTCTTAAAGATGCTTCTGCTGCCGCAATTTATGGATCAAGAGGCGCCAACGGTGTAATAATCATTACAACAAAACGTGGTGATAGTATGAAAGGGAATCAAATTGATTTTAACTCATACATTTCTACCGATTTTGTAGCAAACAAGCTTGATCTCCTAACCGCAGATCAAATTCGTAATTATGTGTCAGATAACGCTTTAAGTTTTGTTGATGGTGGAGGAAGTGTTGACTGGCAGGATGAGATTTTTCGTCCTGGAACTTCACAAAGCCATAATTTTGGTTATTCGGGAGGTGATAAAGACGGCACGTACAGGGTTTCATTATCACATACAGATTTTAAAGGTGTTGTAATTGGAACAAATAAAACCAGAACATTGGGTCGTATCAATATTGATAAGAAGGCTTTTAATGACAAACTCACCCTTCAGTCTGGATTATCTGGTACGTTCGAAGAGAATAACTATATAGCATATGGTGGCTGGGGTTCCAATGACATACTTTTCCAAGCATACCAACGAAACCCAACTGATCCCTTAAATGATACAGATGGTAACTTATATGACACTCAACGAAACTTCAACTACTGGAATCCTGTTAAATTAGTTGATGATATTCAAAACGAAAGAAGCGCTAAGCGTTATACTGGATATATGAAAGCAGACCTTGAGGTATTTAAGGGTCTTACTGCAGGGGTCAATCTGGCTTATACACGCGATGATAGCGAGAGTTTTTATTTTGAACCTTCCACCATCAGGATGGGAACATCATCAGGTTACGGAAGAAGAAGCTACAGTAATTATGATTCGAAGGTTTTAGAATCTACCATTCGTTACAGCAATGTTTTTAATGAAATCCATAGCCTTGAGGCTATTGGAGGATACTCTTTTCAAGAAGATTTCTACACAGGATTTTCAGCTCAAGGTCAACAACCTTTTCTTGATTACATTACTTCCAACGATTTAGCAATGTTCCAAACTGTAAATCCTGGAGACATTGATTCTTATAAGTCTTCTGAAAGGTTAATTTCATTCTTCACTAGAGCTATGTATAACTATAACTCAAAGTATTTTTTAACTGCTTCACTTCGTAGGGACGGATCCTCAAGATTTGGTAAAAACAACGAGTGGGGTTGGTTTCCATCTGCTCAGGTTATGTGGAATATTACGAGTGAAGAGTTCATGGAAAGTATTGAATTCATGAATAGTCTTAAATTAAGGTTTAGCTATGGCATTACTGGGAGACTCCCGAGCAGCAACTATATGGGTATCAGATGGTATGAATCAGCTGGCACTGCTGTAAATCCAGAAACAGGAGAAAACACCATTTTGTTCCGTTTTGCACACGAGGCAAATCCTGACCTAAAATGGGAAGAGAATACAGAAATGAACGTTGGACTTGATTTTGGTTTTCTTAAAGATAGAATTTCTGGCTCAGTTGAATATTTTATTAAACAAAACACTGATCTCCTTGGAGAATATTCTGTTCCTGTTCCTCCTAATAGAGCAGACCGAATTTGGGCCAATGTTGGACAAATAGATGTAAAAGGATTTGAACTCTTCGTTCAAACATATCCAGTTACCATGAGTAATTTTGACTGGAAAACTTCACTCGTATTTTCTTCCTATGTTCAGACAACCAAAAAACTTTCCGATGAGGAAAATAACTGGAACTGGAGTCAACTTCAGGAGGGTTGGCTTTCGGGACCAGGTTTAGTTGGTGACCGCAACTGGACACAGACAGTTCAACCAGACTACCAAATTGGAACGTGGTATATGCCTGAATTTGCTGGGATTTCACAAGATGGAAAATTCCTATTCTACACAGAAGCAGGTGGAGTTACTCGCGATATCACTCAAGCCGAGCGAAGAGTTGTAGGAAATGCACAACCAGATTTTGAATTTGGCTGGTCAAACTACTTTACTTTCTTTAAAAACTGGGATTTGAGTTTTAATATAAGGGGTGTATATGGCTATGAAGTATTTAATACAACCCGACTAATTTTTGGTAACCCTATTTGGTTACCTAATATTAATGTGCTCCAATCCGCTCTTGATGAAAAGGAGAAAGGATTAAACGATAATCCCAAGCTAAGTAGTTATTATCTTGAGGATGCATCATTTATCAGACTCGATAACCTTTCGTTTGGTTACAACCTAAAAAATGTAGCTGGTATTAAAAATATTAGATTATACTTTGCTTCAAATAATCTATTTACTCTTACAAAATACACAGGGGTTGACCCTGAAATTTCATATGACGGTTTATCGTTTGGGCTCGATCAGTACAATGTTTACCCAAAAACCCGAACTTTTACTTTTGGTATAAATTTAACTTTATAATTCATAGAGATCATGAAAAGAATACTTTTAATAGTTACGGCTCTAACATTGTCAATGGTAGCTTGTACCGATCTCGATGATGTACTATACGATAGAGTTCCTGAGGATCAGTATACTCCTGATCCTGTTGTGCAAATGGTGCCTATCTACAAGCCAATGCAGAGAATGATTGATGACAATGGAAACTGGTGGTTTGCACAGGAGATCACTGGAGATGGTGTTGTTTGTCCAGTTCGTGGAGAACACTGGGACGATGGAGGGAAATGGCGTGTTCTGCACGATCATACATGGGACAATAACGTTGAAACGATTAACCGTATGTGGAGCGTTTTTTATGAAGGAGCCACTGAAGCAAATATTTTCATCGAAAAATTTACGGAGGAAGAGGGAGAAGAAGTAATTGATAATTCTTTAGCTAAAGCTAAAATAATGAGAGCATATTATTACTACCTTCTTATAGATAACTACGGAGATGTACCTTATGTTACTCAATATTTAAATGCCGACCCTGCTCCTTCAAAAACACCTCGTGCAACAATTTTCAATAGTATAGTTGAGGAAATTGAAGAAAATATTCCCAAACTTCCATATAGTACTGCAAAAACCGCTGTTACAAAAGGTATGGCTTTTACCCTTCTGGCAAAACTATACTTAAATCACGCTGTATATACAGGAACACTAAACCCTGATTATTGGGAAAAGGCAGAGATTGCATGTGATAGTGTAATTGCCCTTGAGCAATACAATCTTGAAACTGATGCCTTAGCACCATTCATTACCAATAACGATAATTCACCTGAGAATATTTTTGTTATTCCTTTTGATGAAGATACATACCAGGGATTCAGGCTTCATATGAGAACACTGCACTACAATAGTAATCTTACTTTTGATATGCTGGCCGGGCCATGGAATGGATTTGCTGTAATTGAATCGCATTATAATACTTACGAAGATGGAGATAGACGTAAGGAGGGCTTTTTGGTTGGGCAACAATATGACTCAAAAGGAAATAAAATATCCGATCAAGGTGCTGAGGGAGCTCCCTTAGTATTCACAACTTACATACCTCATTTAATTATGACTGCCGATAATTCAACTGTTGCAGAAATGAGAATGTCAGGCGCTCGTGTTATAAAATTTGAGGTAAAAAAAGGCGCTAAGGAGAATTTAAGTAACGATTTTCCGATATTCCGTTATGGTGATGTACTGCTAATGAAAGCTGAAGCAATGATCCGTCAAGGGAAAAATGGTGATGAATATGTAAATCAAATTCGTAATCGTGCCGGTCTTGAAGATTGGAGCAACGTAACTCTAGATATGCTTCTTGAGGAACGCGGAAGAGAAATGTTTTGGGAAGGACACCGTAGACAGGATATGATCAGATTCGGTAAATTTAATCAAGCTTGGTGGGAAAAACCAGCAACAGATCCCTCACGGAACGTATTCCCAATACCTCAATGGGCAATTGATGCAAACCCAAATTTAGGAAACTAATTCTAGTTTTTAAAAAATCAATAACTAACCCAATTTACTAACTAAAACTCAAAAATTATGAAAAGTTCGTTGAAAAGTTTATTGAAAGTATCATGGCTGATGCTTCTTGCCATTTTCATGATGGCTTCTTGCGAAGACGAGCCTGAAGAAAAACCTATTCCAGTTGAAGATGGAATATATGTTTCTGGAGATGCGACCGGTTTCAACTCTTTAGACATTAAACTATTAATGGCACCGGGTAGAGTTGAAGGCGAAGGATATGCCTCCCTTCTAAGAGAAGGAATGTACGAAAAATTTTTATTCCTTTCTGCTGGCTCTTTTAATATCTCTGAGGTTGCAGGAACAACTACAACCATATATGGCTGGAAAGCAGGCACAAATCAAACTGTAGACAGACTAGGAGAAGGAGACGAGCCTAACGGACCCTTCACTTTTGGTGAATTTGAAAATGGAGGTGCAGATTTTTCTATTGAAACAGCAGGTTTTTACCATATTATTTTTGATGTTTCAACCGGAACAATACATTACACCAAAATCAACCACTGGGGTTTAATTGGTGACGCTACAGACTCTGGCTGGTCTGCAGAATTTGAAATGACTCAGGAAAAGCTCGAGAAGGACTCTGCTCGCTGGCAAATAACTGACCTTACAATTCGCGCAACTGGAGGATTTAAGTTCCGTTACAATGATGGATGGAAAATTACCACAGAAAACGATTTTGTGATCTTCACAAACGTTGGTAAAGCAAATGATTCTGACGACTTTATGATGGGTGGAGGAACATTTCCATATCCCACTGCTGGCGAAGGTGCTTACACAATATCATTGAAATGGACTCTTGAATCGGGATTTACATTTACTACAACTAGAACTGGGGATGTTGAACCTCTTCCTGAGTACCCAGAAACACTTTACATGATTGGAAACGCATTGAATAATGCTGATAGTGATGGAGACGACACACCTGACGGTTGGCAGTGGAGTTTAACTGATGCTCCAATGGTTCCTGTTCATTCTCACCCATACTTATTCTGGAAAGTTATTTGGTTAGAGGCTGGTGGTGAATTCAAATTCTGCCCTGTTAAAGAATGGAATGGAGATTTTGGTAAATCTGGAGAAATGAGTGCCGATTCAATTTATGTAAAAGGAACTGAAAATATTCCTGCACCAACTATTACTGGTTACTATATGGTTGTAGTTGATTTTAAAGAAAATAAAATCTCAATTGAAGATCCTAAAATTCATTTAATAGGAGATTGTGTTGGTGGTGACTATAGTGCACCTGTAGCAGCAGGAAAATTCACTGTTGATAATACAGAAGGAATTCTCACATTAACAAAATCATTAGATGCTGGTGAATTAAGAATGCATGCATGGCATAAATGGTTTGGTTCAGCACAAACACCTCCTGCAGATTGGTGGCAAGAAGAGTTAATGATTTTAAATAACACTATCGAGTTTAGAGGAACGGGGGGAGATCAAGAAAGAGTAACTTTAACGGCTGGTAGTTACAAAATTGACCTAAATTTCAAAACAGGAGCAGGCTCAATTGCAGCTCAGTAAATAAAAAGGGCGCTTAAAGCGCCCTTTTTCAATTTCTAATTTTTATAAGCAATGAGAATATTATTTTGTTTAATCCTAGTTTTTTATTTAACTAAAGTACTCGGGCAAGTTACTGCATACCCTACCCTTCCCACAGCATCCGACGAGGTGGTTATTACTTTTGACGCAACTCAAGGTAGTGGCAACCTGGCCGGATATACTGGAGATGTTTACACCCATACAGGTGTAATTATCGAGGGTTCATCGGCATGGCAGTATGTAATTGGAAGTTGGGGAAACAATTCAACCCAACCTAAGCTAACCAGGATAGAAAACGATATATACTCCTTAACAATATCACCTTCGATTAGGGAATTCTACAAAGTTCCCGATGATAAAGTAATACAAAAGCTGTGTTTCGTATTTCGCACTAGCACAAGTTCTCTTAAAACCGAAGATTTATTCTACGAGGTTTACCTTGAGGAGTTAAACGTTGTTATTACTTCACCAAATAGCAACTATCCTATTTACTATTTGAATGAAGATATTTTGATAGAGGTTGATTCCAAAATGGCTACATCCCTTGAAGTTTATGTTGATGACGAGCTAATTGATTCTTCTGAAGGTGATCCAATTTCTACATCATTTACTGCAACTGAATACGGTAAGCATTGGATTAAAGCGATTGCCGACAATGAAACTGACGAGCCCGTTACAGATTCTGTGTTCTTCTTTATAATGGGAGATGTTCCGGTAGTTAGCCTACCAGCAGAAGTTGACGCGGGCGTAAATGTAACTGGAACCAACGAGGTTACACTAGTTTTAAATGATCCACCGGCGCTCAAAGAGTACGTTTTCGCCATTGGCGATTTTAACGAATGGGAAATTGCCGAGGAGTATTTAATGAATCGCACTCCTGACGGGACAAATTACTGGCTTACAATTGATGGCCTTGATCCTAATAAAGAATATATTTACCAATACTGGATTGATGGTAAGCTGAAAATTGCCGATCCGTATACTTCTCAAACAAGCGATCCTTGGTACGATAAATACATTAGCGATACAAATTATCCCGGTTTAATTCCCTACCCAGAAGGAAAAACATCAGGCGTAGCGTCAGTATTTAAAATTGATGAAGAAGAATATTCATGGCAAGCAACTAACTATGTGACTCCGAATAAAGACAATCTAGTAATTTACGAACTTCACGTTCGTGATTTTGTAGATAATGACGACATCAAATCTGTTCGTAAAAAGCTTGATTATTTACAAACTCTTGGAGTTTCCGCTATCGAACTTATGCCGATTAATGAATTTGAAGGGAACGACAGCTGGGGATATAACCCAAGTTTCTACTTTGCTCCCGATAAAGCTTACGGTACACCAAACGACTACAAACAATTTATTGATGAGTGCCATAGCCGAGGAATTGCAGTAATTGTCGACATGGTATTGAACCACTCGTACGGATTATCGCCTTTTGTACAAATTTACTTTGATGCAAGTGCAGGACAATGGGGACAACCAACTTCTGAAAATCCATGGTATAACGAAGTTTGCCCGCACGAACCATACTGCTGGGGTTACGACTTTAACCACCAAAGCGAATTTACTAAGAACCTAATCGATAAAGTTACCCATTTCTGGTTAACCGAGTTTAGAATTGACGGTTTTCGATTTGATTTCACGAAAGGCTTTACCAACTACCAAACTGCAAATCAAGGATCAAACTACGATGCAGCAAGGATTTCCATACTAAAACGTTTTGCCGATTATATATGGAGCATAAAATCTGATGCGTACGTGATTCTTGAGCATTTTGCTGAAAATTCCGAGGAAAAAGAGCTTGCTAACTACGGAATGATGCTCTGGGGAAATTTAAATTACAACTACAACGAAGCAACAATGGGTTGGCTTAGTAATTCTGATTTCTCTTGGATTTCTTACAAAAAACGCGGATGGAATAACCCGAATTTGGTAGGTTACATGGAAAGTCATGACGAGGAACGATTAATGTACAAAAACCTAACCTACGGGAATAGCAGTAACCCTGAGTATGACGTAAAAGATCTTGAAGTTGCCCTTGAAAGACAAAAACTTGCAGGAATGTTTTTCTTTACTATCCCAGGTCCTAAAATGATTTGGCAATTCGGAGAGCTGGGTTACGACTACTCCATAAACCATTGTCCAGACGGTACACTAAGCGATAACTGCAGGGTTTCACGCAAACCAATAAGGTGGGACTACAACTGGCACGAGAATCGGAAGAGCTTATTCTACTCCTGGGCCGAAATTATTGCCCTGCGTAAAGGGTTACCCGTATTCAGCACCGATAACTTCTCCGTTTCACTTAGCGGAGCTGGCAAACAGATTAAGCTGTACCACAACGACATGGATGTTGTGATTGTTGGAAACTTCGATGTAACACAACAGTCGGTATCAGTAGCTTTCCCAAATACAGGAACCTGGTACGAGTACTTCTCGCAAAGTTCCACCACGCTAGAATCAACCGAAACTAGCATTACTCTGAATCCCGGTGAGTACAGAATGTACTCAAGCGTTGAGATTAACAGAGACGATTACATAGTAACCAGCATAAATACAAATACTAACGAAAGTCCACTTAATGCTAAAGTTTGGCCAAACCCAGCATCAAACCGTCTGAATGTTTCTGTAAATTCTCCAGAATATACGAATGCTAAAATATCGTTGGTTGACATTACTGGCAGAAGGGTTGCAAGTATTTTCGAGGGGTCTTTTAATAAAGGTGAGAATCTGATTACCTGGAACAGAACGAACAGAATTCCTTCAGGATTGTATTTGTGTGTAATTGATTTCGGGAATCGTAAGGAGGTAATAAAAATAACACTTCAATAAAAATATTTATCAAGCTAGTGGCTTTTAAAAGCCAAAAATTATGTTTAACAATAAACCCCAAAACTCTATGGAACATTTCATTTCGTTTTTATTAAAACGATTTTCCTTAGTACTACTTCTAACCACCTTGGCTGCAGTAGCCTGGGCTCAAGAGGTTGTAGTTACAGGGAAAATAGTTGACCAGAATGGTGCCCCCATTATTGGTGCTACTGTTATTGTAAAGGGTACTACTACGGGAGTATCATCGGACATGGATGGAAACTACACCATTCAAACAACCGCAAATTCCACGCTTGTTTTTTCGTACATTGGTTACGAAACCGTTGAAGAACAAGTGAACGGAAGGACTCTAATTAATGTTTCAATGCTGGAAGCTTTTGCTGAGCTTGAAGAGATTGTTATTATTGGTTACGGACAAGTTAAAAAGAAGGATGCTACCGGTTCGGTTGCAACAGTAAGTTCAAGCGATTTTAATAAGGGTGCCATTGCAACTCCTATGGAGCTACTTATGGGGAGAACCGCTGGAGTACAAATTACTACCAATAGTGGTGCACCCGGTGATGGTGCAACAATTAGAATCAGGGGTGGATCATCGTTATCAGCATCAAACGACCCGTTAATAGTTCTCGATGGAACCCCACTTGATAACGGTGGAATTAACGGAGTGAGAAACCCGCTGAGTACCATTAACCCCAACGACATTGAATCTTTCACGATTCTTAAGGACGCTTCAGCTACCGCAATTTATGGTTCACGAGCATCCAACGGAGTAATTATTATTACAACCAAAAAGGGACGTATGGGCGCTCCGCTCAAGTTAAACTACTCTACAAACCTTACTCTAAACACCATTGCTAAAAAACCTTTGGTTTACTCAGCAGATGAATTCAGAACCCTTATCCAGGAAAAAGTTGACGAAGGCTTCATTCCTGAAGGTGCAATTGATTTGCTAGGCGATGCTTCTACCGATTGGCTGAACCAAGTTTTCACAAGCGCCATGAGCCATGAGCACAATATTTCTGCAACCGGCTCAATAAAAAATCTTCCATTTAGAACATCAATCAACTACAGTAACCAGAATGGTATTCTCCAAACCGACAACATGAACCGGATAATTGGCTCAGTATCGTTAACACCATCGCTACTAGACGACAACCTGAAACTTACCATTAATGCGAACGGAACGAAAATGTCGAACACTTTTGCCGACAGAGGTGCAATTGGAAGCGCCGTTTCATTCGACCCAACCAAACCAGTTATGGACAATGTTACCGGTGAAAACTACGGCGGCTACTTCACATGGGTTGACTCAGAAGGATACCCCAATGGGCTTGCACCAAGCAACCCTGTTGCTCTTCTCGACATTCGCTCTGACGAATCTGATGCTATGCGTTTCACAGGAAATTTTCAGGCTGATTATACCATGCCATTCTTTCCCGATATGAAGGCAAACCTAAACCTTGCGTTAGATCAGTCAAAGAGTGAAGGAAATGTGTATGTACCATATTATGCTTCATGGAGTTTTGATAAGAATGAAGATAGAGATGGCGGCACACGTTCAGCATACGAACAGGAAAAGAAGAACCAACTGTTGGATTTCTACCTGAACTACAACAAAGAGATTAGTAGCATCTCCAGCAAATTTGATGTTATGGGCGGTTACTCATGGCAGCATTTTTGGGAAAATAGTTACTCTTTTAAAACCAACGATTACCAGAGTGAAGAAACAAAAATTGATATTGAAGATAAAACAACTCCAAGTGAGTACTATCTATTATCCTTTTTTGGTCGCTTCAACTACATATTCAGCGATAAGTATATTTTCACTTTCACTCTAAGAAATGATGGGACCTCACGTTTTGCCCCTGAAAACCGTTGGGGATTATTCCCATCATACGCGTTAGCATGGAAAATTAGTGAAGAATCGTTTATAAAGGATATCGATTTTATTTCTGATTTAAAGTCACTAGTGTCCCATTAAAATTGGAACATATTTAAAAATTAAACAAATTTGGCTCATTAAGCCTAAAACGTTCTTTGTCATATTGAAATTTAGTCCTATCGAATAGGTCTCGAAGATTCGTTTTGTCTGTTAATGATATACTCAAAATCTGCAAAACCTCATATGTACTTCTGTCAAGTTGCATGTCTTTCTGGACGATTGCCACAAGGCAGTAAGTGCACATGGCAACGTAGATTTGGATCCGAACAGCATTTTCTGTCGTTCCCCAGAATCTCTTGATTTTCAGATGTTGCTTTAGCCATTTGAAGAAAAGCTCGACTTGCCAGCGGTTCTTGTAAAGTTCAGCAACTTGTGGTGCAGAAATGTGAGCTGCATTGGTTAAAAATACAAGCTCACGTTTTTGTTCTTCATCCCAATATCTGACCAATCTAAGATGTTCTGGATAGTATTGCTTAGGATAAAACCCTGTCAATTCAATCATTACATCTGAAAGAACGTTCTTGGGCAATCTTCGTTTCCATTTGATTATCTTGTATTGGAGATTCTTCTTTGCTCTGACAACGAAGAAAGCTCCTATCTGATGAATCTTATTCAACATCCTGAAGTGATTATATGCACGGTCAAATATGTAATATGAGCCTGATTCATAAGGGATTTCTTTCATTGCAGCAGAATCGTGTACAGAGGCTTCGGTGATATGGAAAAATGCTGGAATCTGTGTCTCTACATCATATAGTGTATGTACTTTGACACCACCTTTTTTCTTGCGAAACTTCGCCCACCAGAATACGGAAAGGCATAAATCAATTGTCGTTGAATCAAAAGCGTAGATGTTACCATCAAGTTTGAAGATGTCAGATGCTCGTTTCTGTCTGGCTTCGTTTACCAGATAGTACGCATACTCTTCAAAGATGCGATAATCTCGACCTTGATTTGCTCTTGCTAAAGATGATTTTGATACATTCTTACCCGTGCCTAAATGATACGATTTTGAGTGATGAGCATCAAGAGCGACTATTAAATCTCTGAGACTTTCACGATTGGATAATTGCCCAAACATCATAGAAAGCAGTTGATTCCAACAAGTGAAATGCTTCACATATCTGTCTCCGTCAAACTTGCGAACGATGTAGTTAAACTTATTCCTATCTAGAAAAGATGCTAACTGAGAGAAAACGTATTTATCCTTATGCATTTACAATTCTTTTTACGAATTGTAAATGTGCAAATTGAAATCCGTTTAATCGAAAAACACCTACAACTAACTAAATTTCAAATATTTCAAAGAACATTAATAGACTTTAATGGGACAGTAATGATTTAAAGTTAAGATTAGGTTACGGGTTAACAGGGCAACAAGATATTTCAACTGACAAGTATCCATACCTTCCGGTATATGCTACCAGCCGTCCTACAGCTCAGTATTTGTTTGACGAAGTTCCTGTTACAACCTCAAGACCCGCAGGATACGACAGAAATATAAAATGGGAAGAAACCACCACCCAGAATATTGGATTAGATTTTTCATTTGTTAACGATAGGATTTCAGGTTCGGTGGATTACTACTACAGGCAAACAAAGGACTTGCTGAATAAAATACCCGTTCCGGCAGGAACAAACTTCACAAACTACCTGATTACAAACGTTGGTGACTTGGAGAACAAGGGGTATGAAATTTCTTTACTGGGAAGGCCTATTGTTAGTAAGGATTTATACTGGGAAGTTAGCTTAAACTTAACCCAAAATACAAATAAAATCACCAAGCTTACTGCAGTTGACGATGAATCATATCTTGGTTTCGAAGAGGGTGGAATTGCTGGAGGTGTAGGTAGCAACATTCAAATGAACAGTATTAACTACCCCAAACAAACATTCTTCCTATACAGGCAAATATACGACGAAAACGGTTTACCAATTGAAGGCCTGTACGTTGATAAGGATGGTGATGGTGCCATTACCGAAGCCGACCGTTACTGGACAAAAAACCCGGCCCCAAAACTATACATGGGATTCGGTACAAGGGTTGAATACAAGAAATTCGACTTCTCGTTTGCAGGTAGAATAAACCTTGGAAACTACGTTTACAACAACGTTGCTTCCAACTCAGGGGTTTACACCGAGCTTTACCAAACAACTAACTACCTAAAAAACATAAATAAAGCCTACGATTACAATTTCAACTCATACCAGTACTTCTCCGATTACTACCTTGAAAATGCGTCATTCATGAAGCTCGATAACATTTCATTGGGATACAGGCTTGAGAAGGTTGGAATGGAGAAGCTGAACATACGAATCTCAGCTACAATCCAGAATGTTTTTGTAATCACCAAATACAATGGTCTTGATCCTGAGATTAGCAACGGAATTGACAACAATATTTACCCACGACCCAGAACTTTTATTCTAGGTATTAACGTTGATTTTTAGTAACAACCTAACTTGATAAAAACTATCATAGATATGAGAAAATTAAAAAGTATAATAGTAATTGGGTTAGCTGGGTTATTCACGCTAACCTCATGCCTCAAGGATTTGGACACATTCCCTCTCGATGAGACAATTAACAATCCTGAGGTACAGTATAAAACCGCCGATGGCTACTTACAGGTTCTGGCAAAAGTATATGCTGGCCTGGCTGTAACCGGACAACAAGGACCTGCTGGTGAGCCCGACATTTCAGGTATCGACGAGGGATTCTCATCGTACCTTCGTCAGCTGTGGAGTCTTCAGGAACTTCCTACCGATGAAGCCCTTAATGCTTGGGGTGACGATGGAATTCCTGCGCTAAACTTTACAACCTGGAATTCTACAAACCCTTTCAACAGAGCACTTTACTACAGAATTTTCTACCAAATTACACTGGCGAACGAGTTCATTCGTGAATCGAGCGATAGTAAACTTGACGACAGAGGATTCAACGATGCAGATAAAGTAAAAATTAGGCAATACAGAGCCGAAGCCCGTTTCCTTCGTGCTTTAAGCTACTATCATGCTCTAGATCTTTACACGGGGGTTCCCTTTGTTACAGAGGACGATCCCATTGGCGCATTTCTTCCAAGTCCAATTACTCGTCAAAATCTTTTCAACTATGTTGAAGGAGAACTTCTTGCCCTTGAAGATATAATTGTAACTGCACGTGGAAACCAGTATGGGCGAGCCGATCAGGGTGCAGTTTGGGCTGTTCTGGCCAAACTATATCTGAATGCAAAAGTTTATACAGGACAAGAAAAATATACAGAGTGTATTACCTACTGCAAAAAGATTTTTGAAGCAGGGTACTCGCTAGCACCAAACTATGGTGACTTGTTCTTGGCTGACAACAATAGAGCGGAGGTTGCCAACGAAGCAATTTTCTCAGTAGTTTTCGATGGTATGCATACCCAAACCTATGGTGGAACTACCTTCATTGTACACGCTGCTGTTGGTGGTACAATGAGTGTTACCGATTACGGCATCGACTATGGTTGGGGTGGCAACAGGGTAACCAAAAATCTGCCAAATCTTTTCTCAGATATTACAGGTACTACTGATAAAAGAGCAATGTTCTACACTGATGGCCAAAACCTTGAAATAAACTCAGTTTCTACTTTCACTGATGGATACGCAGTAACCAAGTTCAAGAATATTACTTCGGGAGGTGATGAAGGTTCAAACCAAACCTATGTTGACAACGATTTCCACATGATCAGGTTGGCTGATATTTACCTTATGTATGCAGAAGCTGTTCTACGTGGTGGAACTGGAGGTGATATTGGAACAGCTCTCGGTTACATTAACGAAATAAGAGATAGAGCCTACGGCGATAACTCCGGAAATATTTCGAATGCTCAGCTAACCCTCGATTTCATTCTTGACGAAAGAGCAAGAGAATTGTACTGGGAAGGACATAGACGAACAGACCTAATTCGCTATGATAGATTTACCGGTAACACCTATCTCTGGCCTTGGAAAGGTGGAGTTTCAAATGGTGTAGGAACCGATAGTAAATTCAACCTTTACCCTATTCCAGCATCCGACCTGGTTGCAAATCCAAACCTCGATCCAACTCCAGGTTACTAATTATTCACCAACTAAAATTGTGACAACATGAAAAAAATAGTAATCATACTACTTACAATGCTAAGTTTCGCGCTATTAAATTCGTGCGAAGAGGATCAGGTAGGCCCAACCCTGAACCTCTCTGAAACTATAGCGCCAACCATTACAAGCCCTGCCGATGGCTTTACGCTGGTGTTGGTTCAGGACGATCAGGATCTGCTCTTCACTGTAGAGTGGACTGCAGCTAGCTATAATGCAGAAGATCTGCCAAATATCTCATACAACGTTGTAATTGTTAATCCAGCTGATAATAAATCGATAACACTAGCAGTAACTGATACCCTTACAGCATCAGTTACGTATAAATATTTGAATACCCAACTATGTAGAGGTTTTGGTTTGGCATACGAGGTTAACGCAAATATTGAACTAAAGGTTGTCGCCTCACTTTCTAACAATTCAACGGTTGATGATGTCTCTTCTGGTTCAATATCAACAAATCTCACACCCTACGAAGACATTATTGTTTACCCAAAACTATGGGTTCCTGGTAGTTATCAAAACTGGTCGCCAGCTGATGCACCAACCATCGCATCGTTACTTTTTGATGGGAATTATGAAGGGTATGTATATTTCCCCACCGAAAACACTCAGTTTAAATTCACATCAGATCCTGACTGGAGCCATACAAACTACGGAAATGGCGGTGTAGGAGTTCTTGATACTGATCCAGGTGCTTCAAACTTAACTGTTACCGATGCTGGATACTACAAATTTAACGTGAATACGAATAATTTAACATGGACCTATGCTCTTACATCGTGGGGTATTATTGGAACAGCTGTTCCTCCTTACGACTGGTCAGAGGATATTGACATGACCTACAACGTTGACAACAATGTTTGGGAGGTTACAACCGACCTTGAGGCTGGTGTATTTAAATTTAGAGCTAATGATGGTTGGGATATCAATTACGGAGAAGACGATCCTACATTGAAAACCCTAAAACATGGTGGAGCCGATATACCTGTTGCTGAAGCAGGTAATTATACCATCACCCTGATTCTAAAAAATTCACCTGTGTACACATACACAATAGTTAAAAACTAAATACTTTAAAGCCTTTCTATAAAAGGAGAATATGTATGTATTCTCCTTTTTTCATTTTTTAGCTCTAAATTTGGGAGTTTCAGCAATTTATTACAATACATGAGTGTTAGCATAATAAATTTTACAAGAATCACCTTTTTTATACCCCATTTCTTTTGGGTGCTCAATTCATTAGCAGTAAGTGACTCGCTGGTGATTAAAAACTCTATAGAGTTTCGTTATACCCATGGTGTTCTTATACCCCACCAGGAAGGAATGAAAGAACTTTCCAAGGGAAATGTGAAAGGAATAGAACTGGCTTTGGGGATTAAAAGTGGCGGGCAAAAAAGTTGGAGTAAGTCATTTAACTACCCCAGCTACGGAATAGGTTACCAGCTAATGGATATTGGAAACCAAAAGTACTTGGGTTTTTCTCACAGCATTATTCCATACATTTCATTCAACTTTTCGCATTACACTTCTCCATCATGTTTTCAACTACGTGTAGGAACCGGATTAAGTTACTTTACAAAAACATACAATTCATTTTCTAATCCTGAAAATATTGCCATTTCTACACCGTTAAACGTGGCCATAAACATTTCAGGCGAAGCTAGTTATAGAATAATGGAATCAGGCGATATTTTTGCCTCTGGCAATCTAATGCACTACTCGAATGGTTCGTATAAAAAACCCAATGCCGGGTTAAACATTATTTCGTTCAGCGCAGGTTTTCGAAAACTTTTTAATACTTCGAAAATTCCTCATAGTGTTTCTCAAACAGGAAACTTGCGTAATCATAGAATTCTTCTTACAGGTTCTTTCTCACAAAAAGAAGAAAAAGACCCGGGAGGAGAAAAGTTTAGCGTTTTTTCAGGATCAGTTGACTACAGTAAATTTATCGCTCAGCAAGTTAGATTGGGAATTACACTTGACATAATGAAAGATAACGGCAACAGGATTATACTTGAGCAGAATGGCGTTACAGTTAAAAACGAACTTGAAATTCTTAAGGTTGGTGGTACTACTCAAGTTGAGGTTGTTCTCGACAGACTTTCTGCGCTGTTTGGGCTAGGAATTTACATTTACAATAAAAATACCGACAACAAGTTGCTTTACCAAAGAGTTGGACTTAGATATAAGTTTACAAACAGATTTTACTCACAAATTGCTTTAAAAACGCATTGGAATTTAGCTGATTACATTGAATTTGGTGTAGGAATAGATATTATTTAAAGTGTCCATAAAAAAACTCCAAAATTCAATAAATCCTTTTAAGAAAAATCAATCACTCTTTGTATCATCAATTATTCCCTTTTGGTTCTAAACAATAAATCGGCCGACTGAAGCAGCTTAGCCTTCAGGTTTGGCGAGAGTTCGGGATGCGCATCAATCCAGCTAACAACAAGCCTTTTCGCCTCCGGCGAAGAATGACCACGAAGAAAAGCATCAAGCCAGTTTTTTGGGAAAAAGATATCGCCGGTACGTTGAATTTCTGGTAAAAGATCGAGTGACTGCTCTAGTATCGTAATGCTAAAATCGCTTCGAAGCGGATGATGTAAGTATCTAACTACTTCGAGCGCAGTTGGTTCGGGTCGCCGATTCGTTGCATCCTTCAGCTTTTCGAAAAGTGCTAACCGCTGCTCAATATCGGGCGAAAGTGCCGGAACAACAAAGTTGAACCGTTCAAGCCTATCGGGGTTACATATCCTTATTCTCTGCTTCTGTGATATTTCTTCGTACTTTTCCGGAATACGAACCATTAGCTCAAAAGCAATGTCGGTGAGTAAATTTTCGTTTATCTCAATCCCGTAAATTTGCCCCCGCTCCCACGCACTATACATTTTATCAACCGATTCGCTTGTTATAAAAGTTGAAGCTAAGGCCATTAGGGTAGAACGTTTCTGCTCAACAGAATTGCTCCCTTTAAGGAATTCCCATAAAACTCGCTCAAATTCTTTGCTATAGGATTCTCTTGCCTTTTCCGAAACACTCTGCCACCAAGTTTGTTTGTAGGTAACTAGCAGGAAATCACGAATTTGCGATTCTGTCTCGCCTTCCAACGCTGTTAGTAAAAAGTTCAGGTACGCATTCTCCTGTATCAATCCTTCCAGGAACATTTCGTGCAGCGAAACGAATGCTGCGGCTCGGGACAACGAGTTTTTCACTACAAAAGGATTCTTCAGTAGTAGTGAAAGGCTGCTGCTATCGGGTATAAAGCAACCGTAACCAGTTCCAGATGAGTTATAAATCATCAAATCGTTCCCTCGCAGGTTGGAAAGTTTAACATTTTTTGGAATTGTATCAAGAATAATTTCTGTAACAAAGAAAGTGTCGGGCTGCTGATTAGCAATTTCAAGCTGCATTGTGGGAACTATTACAACACCATCAGACTTAGCAACCAAAATACTTTCGGTTTGCGTTGAAAACCGAATAGCAGGGCGTCCGGTTTCCTGGGTCCACCCTTCCGACCATTTCAATAAATCGAAATCGGAGTGCTTATCGAGAATTTCAACCAGATTGGCCCAGGTGGCATTTCCCATGGAGAACTTTTGCAGGTACTCCCTTACAGCAAGCTGAAACTTCTTCTCGCCCATTTGCAGCACAAGCTGCTGCATCATAACGGGTGCTTTATGGTAGATTATATCGCCGTAGAGTGTTCCTGCAAACAGAAGGTTATCAAGCTTTTGGACGATTGGATTAGCGCCCTGAGTTCTATCAACCGAGTAAGCCCGCGGAAAATGCGACAGCAAAAAGTTTAGGTTGTGATTGATATCCGGGTACTGCGGATTCACAATTAAATCGGCCA